>Ga0307507_10011823_pt1 | contig 10928 bp, 12 predicted proteins | sample 7_EM_MG_FD_207223 | JGI IMG/M metagenome (GOLD analysis project Ga0307507, IMG submission 207223) | Populus trichocarpa ectomycorrhiza microbial communities from riparian zone in the Pacific Northwest, United States - 7_EM | ecosystem: Host-associated > Plants > Roots > Unclassified | place... | reverse complement strand
AAAGAAGGAACAGTCTTGTCAGGGAGCGAAGGGGATAGGAATAAAAAAAAGAGATGAAAATCCTTCCTATTCTGTTGAGGGCACTGCAGGCCACTGGCAGCCCACCTAGCAAAAAAAAAAAAAAAAAGGAAAAAGGAAAAAGGAAAAAAACTCCAAGTAGAAAACCGAAACGAAAGCTAATGACTCAGCCGCTATGTAACAGGAAATTATTTTGGTTGCCTTATTTATTGAATTCGACAAAGTAGTGAAAGAAAGGAAGAGGAGGGGGGGGGGGGGATGGATGGATGGAAGGATAGAAGGATAGAAGGAGGGATGAAATAAAAGATGAGGAAATCACCAATCGAGCAAGAAATTAGCAACCGCAATTGCGAAAAACATCCCAGCGAGCACCCTCCAGGAAGGCCTCGATAAAGAAGGAGTATTACTACCGTAATCTACCGTGGTGTCCTCGGGAAAAATCTTTTTACACTTCTTCTCGACGGGATTAAAGCCACCCATTTTCGCGCTTTCCATAAAAGATTTTGTGTCTTTGCATTCGACGCCTAGCACCAAACCCCAATCAGCACTTACATTCCTAGCCGAGGAAGGAAGGAAGGAATGAAAGAGAAACTTACCACAACAGCAGGGCATCCCAATACCCATCCAGTCAGTGTTATCTCCAACATCACAAACCGGAATCGTGAACGCACCCTCTCCTGCTGCACCTTGTGCGAACCATTGCTGGTCAGATGGGAGTGTTGCCGAGAGCTCTAACCTAGACGTCATGTCTTCGGCGGTGTAGTTCAAGCCATTGGCTAGGTATGCCGCCACGCTGGACTGGATCATGTCTCGTGCTGTGATGTTATATTGGGGCTGCTTGAGTCTATCGACTGTAATAGGGTCTTTGAGCTCGCCTCCGTCATTCAGACTATGATTGCGGGGCTCGGTCAGTTGATGGGAAAAGAATGGGATAAAAGGAAAGTGGGGATATAGTACCGATAGAGACTGCACACACGAGTTCCGTCGCTGGTTATGTATTTTGCTTCCGAGGGAGATACTACGCTGTCTGGGTCTGTGCTGTTTGCACAGAGAATAAAAGTTTTGGTGTGTTCTCTGTCGTGAGTGTTAGTGATTATCGTGATGTTTGGATTGGAGAAATTAGCTCTACCTGATTTCGCTATTGACGAACCAAGCCACAAGCCGTTTCTTGAAGAACTTTTCCAGGTCCGACCTTGTCCATTCATCCTGAAGGACAAATCGTCCGCCGCGGAGGTAGACACTACTCCACGTTAGAAATTCAGAACCAAATCACAACAAAAACGTGAAGAACAAACAAAATATCCCTGCCGGACTTGTCCTCACCCCCCCTAAATATCACCGCAGACCAATTCCCCAAAATCTCCCTCGCAGTAGAACAATAATCCGCCACAAATTTCCCCATTTCGCTCAATTGGACCATCCGTTCGATACTAACCTCGCATTAGCTCCCTATTACTCACACCAGAAGCAATACAAGAACGAAATGAACGCAACTAACATTGGCTTGATCGCAGGATCACGAGCAATCTCCGCGAACGCCGCTCCAGCAAACGCACCACTAGCAGCAGAGACTCCAGCGATGAGCGCCTGGGGGACAATCTTTGTTACTCCTCCCACAGCGGCCCCAAACGGAACGAATGCAGCGGCGGTGGAAAATACCGCTGTGAGCCAGGGTGCTGCTTTCTCAAGCTTTGTACGACTATCTTTCCAGGGAAGGAAGTCTTGTGCCACGTCTTCGCGTAGACCTTCAAAGTCCATTTGACCATCTCCTATACCGTCCTTTGCGGAGGTTAGTACGATAAGTATCATAATTGAACGAGGTGGAGTCGCAAGATGGATGAACATACATGAAGAAGTCTCATGAAACGGTTTAGATTCGAAATTGCAACCCGGACAAAGTATGTCCATTTCGGGGCGTTCGCATCTAGGAATACTAAACAAGGAAGCAATTAGAACAAAGAACTCAAGGTGGGGGAGAGGGGCAGTAAACCTTTGCAACTCGGATTAACGCACTGGTCCTCGGTATCCACTCCGCAGGCAAGATTATATTCAAAGTCCCCAAAAGCCTTACCAAGCTCCGAGACAAAGTTCTTGTCAGTCCTATCCGGAATCGACTCCCACCACTCCTTAAGCTTCTGATCAACGTCCTCCGCCATCCATGCATCCACAGTTGGCGCCCACGATGGGTCCGAACAATCAACCCCTGCAGGCGCTGGAATTTCCTTTCGCGTAGTTGTTGGCTTTGGTGGGGATGATACTGTCGTAGTAATTCCTTTCATAGTGGTAGTAGCCCTTTTTGTGCTGGTAGTAATAGCCCTTTGCGTGCTGGTAGTAGCCCTTTTGGTGCTGGTAGTAACTCCTTTCGCTGTTTTCGCTGAGCCTACACCAACACTAATATCCATTGAGATATGAATTCCACCTAAGTCCAGATGAATGGCCAGAGAAAATGGGAGCACTAGCAATAGGAAGAGCAAATTAACCATGGTCAGTGTTTCGTCTCAAGTCTCCGTTCCTGCTTTTTTTTTCTTTTCCCTCTCTCTCTCCCTCTTCGGCGTCCCAGAAAGTATCGAAAGTGCTAAAATATTCGAAGCACCAAAATTCCGAAGCTCTTGAAAGTCTCGAAAGGTAAGAAAACTCCCTGGAGGAAAGGTAATAGGAGTCTCTTATAAAGTAAAGCCAGTTCATCTGCCACACCAAACTATACATAGAAATTCCAATGCTAGCTGATAGGGCGAGGAGAGGAAGCATCAAAATTCTCCTGAATTGGCCATGCCGCCATGCTTCGTGAGGCCTGGCAAGTTAGCCAGCAGAAGGTCCAGCCCTGCCCTGGTCTGCGCACAAAATAGTGCAACCCAATACGATACACGAATTGACACTGAGACATAAAGTGCGGTGTCGCTCCAGGAGTTTCTTTGAGGTTTGTAAATGGTTTCGGGGACCTACGTGGCTCATCGCTCGCAGAAATTTACTAGTAAGCAGTGCCCCAGAATACTTCTCTCTCAAAAAAACAAGCATAGGCTATTATCCAGAAACTCATCGGTATGTTAGATTCAGTCTTTCGTTCCCTTTTGGAGGACCCCCTCCACGAAAATTTCCAAAATACCTAGCCCTTACTAGCCCATTCTAAAAAAGAGGGTGCTTGTTTGCGTCCACCCCCTTCCTCTCCCCGTATAAGACTGATCTTCGAACAAGCCGAGTCGCTTTGCAGGGAACCTAGCTCGAGTGGCCCCCAGTGATTCCTCCTAATTTTGATAATCAACTAATTGCTGATCACACATTTCATTCTCCCCCTTCGATCCCCGAAAAACCTCTCGGGTTCGGGAACATCCAGCAACACAAATGCTGCTGTGCTCGAGTAGTGGGCCAGGCGACAAAGAAGCCTTGAGAATGCGACTGTTAGCCTTGTCTACCTGATCAAGTCGGTAAAAGGAGATTTCTGCTATCCCTTTGGGCTGTGTGAGACAGTGCAATTCGCCAGGTGGTCCAAGACAAACCCAGAAAGGGTTCGGTTTTGCGATTCGCTGAAGACCCAAAGTGCTGGATCAGTAGTCACGGAAAATATTTTGCTATGCTACCTGCACTTAAAAGTTATGGCACATACAACCGAGCAAGGCAACCATATGGGGTAAAGAGTATGATCTCTACTATGAATATCTTAACACAGGAAATGCGAAGAGAAAAAAACGGGTTACTCCTTCTCTTGTCTCTCTCCTTGCTGCTGTGCAGACGACGATTCTTGATTTTAAGATCATTGCTCACTTCGGGGTCGGTGTTCGCAAGTTAATGTTGTGGTTGTTTTGCCGGCAGTCTTATGATACGAGTAGTTCGTTGTCACATTGCACACTTATGCAGCATAACTTACTTCAGGGGCGAGTACCAACAACACCAAATACCGGTAGTTAGTTTCGGCTGACAACAAATCTTACTACCTCACACAGCCAAATGGATATACTTGTAGGCACAACCAGTAATCCAGTTGTCAAGGTTTGAGAAATAAGCTCATTTTGGCGAGTGCGAATTCGCAATAGTGCCCGTGATGCCACTACCTACACTCGAGTATCATACAGCCTTCGCCGTGCCCACGGTGAAACTAGGCGTGTGGCCAACAGAGGCATTTGGTAGACAAAAAGTGGGAAAAGGATATAGGGTCAAAGTACCGTAAAAAGTTCTTGTGGTTCGCTATCCCCGGTACGCCCCCGATCTCCAAGCTTAGAGACAAAAGGGCTTTAAGAAGGGTAATGCTTTCCGGTCATAGTACCGCTTCACCTAGTTTTTTTCGCCTGCCGCGAGTACGTTGAAATAAGAGTTTTCTTTGTAATCTGTCTCAAATTCGCAATAAAACGCCTTCACTTAACCCTTTATGGCCAAAACCAGGTTTATTTTGGACTCTTTCTGACTGGATTGAATGTTTTGCTTTAGCCCCTACTTTATTTCAACGTACTCGAGTACTAGCGGTAGGCGAATAAAACTAGGTAATGCGGTAAAGTTATAAGATCAGCCCTCGGGACGTGGTTTCTGCGATTTTGTTGAGTTGTCAAACTAAACCCATCCTCGGCTGGGGCCGCGAATCAAGAGCTTTTACGGTAGGGTAACAAAAAATTACTTGTTGCTGATCCCTGTTGGCCGCTGCAGGCCAAGCTTCATCCTGCACCTGAGCGCCAATACCGCCTGTTTTCGCATACATCTTTCCATTTCGGGTCTATGATTATCGACTCGAGTCAAGTGCGTTTACCCTCTCCATGTTGCCTACAGCCACCCCCGCCCTCGCAAGTGCGGCTCATTTTCCGTGGCCTTGCCTGGATACCAGACGAGTACGAGTACTTCTTGCTCAGGACATGTAATAATGCGCTGTACCGAAAGGTGCCTTTTTGTGCTGCAAAAGTCGGATTAGAGCTAAAAGGTCCACGAGCAAACCAAAAAGTAATAGGGCCCCAAATCGCCACACTTTAAGCAAATAGGCAATTGAGGCGCCCCTCTCTCCAGTGAATCCTGCTCTACGGAAAGATACGATACGGCATCATACTGCCAAGCTAAACCCTTCCACTCTCGTCGCACCTCATTAAAAAGTATCTATACCAATTTTGGAGTCGCTCTCCTCATTCCCACCACAGAGCACCAGTAGCGCACCTCTTCCCCCCAAGGCATTTCTATGTTAAGGCCCTAATGGAACTACAGCCAACGTCACGACTCACTACAATCTCAGACCATGGGAAGATAAAGTGCTTTTTCGATCGATCCAATAAATAATCGGACACAAGCCACGGTATTTAGTAGGAAGAAGCAGACGGAAACAAGAAGTCCGTCTAAGCATAAGCCTCGACGTTCGTGGTTCCCGATGATGTAGCGCCCTCCAGGGAGTCCCACAGGGGTCGTGGAGTAAATCCAGTATTTACTCTTGCGATTAGCTATCTCCGCCGTGTCACCGATATCCCTGTAAATCGCGACCTTAGCTTAATAAATTAATAGATTTGCGAAAGCTAGTCCATGAGATCTAGCACAGCCAAATGACTTAGCCTATACCGTGTCAAGGAAGCACTAATCCCTCTTAAGAATTTAAGTCTGAGATTAGCGGGGTAGCTCAGATAGTCAATTGCAAGAGTAAATACGGTATCATGCACCCCCAAGCTACAGTACCGCACCCGAGTACTCGTTCAAACCTAAAAAAATCACGTGGCATCTAGCGGCTCTCCACCGGGGCTCTATTCGGGCAGTTTCGTTGGTTACAATACCGTATTTACTTATGTAATTCGCTATCTCCGTCAGCACACGATAGGTTTAGGTTGGCAAATTAACGGAATTGCGCACACCAGTTAACGAGTCAAGCTCATCATGAAGGTTGATCTTTTACCGGGGCGGGAAAGCACTAACCCTTTTCAAGAGCTTTTGTCTTTGAATCTGGACACCAGAGGGGTGCCGGAGACAGCGAGTTTCACGAGAAAATACGGTGCATAAAAACAAAATAGATCCTCCTTTCAGAAACTCCTTTGGGACCAATAGCAAATTTATACCGCCCAGATGTGCCCATAATAGTTGAGCAGGTCTGGAGTTGAGCATCAGCCCCCGAAGGAAAGTCAAGAAAAGTGATTGAGATCCCCGATCAATAATAAAAGGGTTAGGCCCCCCTTTCCGGGATATAAGAATCATTCCTGAGGCGAACCTGCTCTGACTTGCTTCCAATCCTATCAGCAAATATCGTGAAAGTGCTGTGGCTTGAGTACCAGCACCCGAGAGGCCGATAAAGACACCAGTGCTGGCCACCCAGGCCGAGCAGCTCCGCGCAATCAGGTCCGTGAAGCTAGGCAAGCGAGTGATAATATGTGAAACCAGGACTGCCGTATTAACTTTCACAGGGGCACTTCAAAAATAAAAAAATAAAATTTAACAGGCTTGCTACTAGCCCATATCTCACATACAGATATTGTTAGAGCTCCTCTGCCAGGGGCCCATCAGCCGAAGTGAGACATATGCTACTGTGGGGGACAAAACTACTATTAACTTAGACCTTTTGCAGCGAATGTGGTTCGTGCTTCTATTTCTCCCTGAGGTAAGCCTACAGGCGCCTGGCATCGGGTACTCTGCTAAGTATGCCCGGTCCATATAGGCTACACCCCGAAACCGAGAGACAGCAAGGTGCAAGGAAATATAAAGAGATGTGTTGTTAATCCATAGACCACTAGACGATTCGTGTTATTCTGTCTTGATGCAGTGGCCTACTTATATCAAACTGATTTTCCACGGTGTCACATCCGACATATCAAACTCTGACATGCTTATTGAGAATAACGGCATCTGAACGAAAGCCGGCATCTGCCGGCCGTGTCGATAGACGAGGGGCAAAGTCCACCCTAACTAAGGCGGTACAGTACAGTACACGAGAATGTCATAGAATAAAATGATCCAAGAATATAAAATTTAGATAATATTATGATGCTCGCCGGGGGGAAAGAGAAAGACATGGGGCAAAAATTCCCGTCCCTGGAATATAGTTTGGCTCCTGCGAATAGTGAGTTTAGCAATACTATGGCACTTGTTCATTCAGCTCGATGGATGGTGAAAAATAAATAAAAAAATCGAGAATCAATTAACCGCCAAACCTATAGTGAGAAACTCAGCCACCCCAGAAAAGAATATCTAGCCATGAAATCGGTGGGTACTGAAATGATGACTTTCGTCCGGGGGAGTAGTATCCTCCGAAGAGAGATACAAAACGAAAGAAAAAAAGAAAGCGGAAGGAAAAGTGGAAATGATATCACGATCAGGAAATGTAACAGTACCGAAAGTGGGCAATCGCCGCTCACACAGAAGGTAGCGTTAAAGAAGTCAATGATGATAATAAAAGAACCTGGTGATAAAGTAGTAGATAACTATCGATCAAACACAGAAGCGGAGTCTTCTATGCACATGTAAAGTACTAGGACAAAACTTTTCGTCCGATGCCCGTTTTACACCAAAAGTGCCCATCTTCACCACCCTCTCTCATTGCGCAATGTCTATGAGAATCAGCGAAAATTTGTCCTTGCATTAGCAGACCTGTAGATAACATGAAGAAGTTTACGGAATCCTTAAATATTATCAAGTGATGGAGAAAAGGTCGTTTGAGTATCTGGTATCGGTTGCCATGTACCTTTTTGTATGGAGCCCCATGCAAAAATCCAAGTCACTTTCACACTAGTTGATGCAATCATGAACAATGAAGACAGCTTTGATTCCTTACACTTCTACTTCCAGAGGTTTGAATAGATAGTTATTCCCTGGCTAATGGAAAGCTTTCAAGTGTTTTTATATAGACGGTGTTGAGGGTTCTTTGTTTAAAAATGTCCATTCCTGGTGTAAAAAGGGCATCGGACGAAAAGTTTTGTCCCCGTACTGTAGTTGTTCTTGTCTCCGTTGCCTCTCCTCCTTCCATAAACCCACGATCCAAGCCAGCCATTAGTAATCCATCTCCGGTGTCGCAACATGCCATCGCTCCCCTATCTAACTATCTAGCTATGTAGCCGGCCCGCTCAGTAAACAAAATACAAGAAAGAAATTGAGTAGAGAGCTCAGCCATTTCATCACCCCACAGTACCAGAATATTTGAGGTGGCATTTCAATAGAGAATCGAATTTGCTAGCACAATTCCTGTAGAAGAGAGAAAGTTAGCCTGGGCGCATTCCGAGGTTAATTGTGCTATGATGCTACTACACTTTCCGAGGAGGAAAAGAACTTGAAAAAGGGGTGTTGCTGAATTTTGGCGCAGGAGGTGACTGGTCTAATTGAAGTATCCTGTGTGAGGGCTCTACTACTGCGGTTGCACCACAACAATGCTGTTGAGGACTTGAATTCTGCACACTTTGATCCAATATTCGTCAACGCCTTCACCTCATTAAGCTGATATCTATAGTTGCTAAGTATATATCAAAAGCTATAAGGATTAAGCCCTCTCTTACTCTTTTTTGAACCTTCTATTATTCAATAGCTACTGATAAGCCGCAAGTTAATATTGTTGCTGACTATGTCGAATGCGGCCTCATCTAGTCCCCCCACTTTCCTCTACGGGAATCGCATCAGATTTATATTTCCTCCCTCCCGCCTTCCTACAATTCTAGTCTCTACTCCCCTCAACCACTCCCTCCCTCTCGGACTCCTCTCTAGCACCCAAAAAGGGGGAAACTGCGGCTGCCTCCTCTCCAATGAGAAGTCCTTCCACCCTGCTAAGGACTGGCAAAATAGTCTTGTATTTGTCTACTTTTTTTTTATAACCCTCCACGTGCTTTTTACCTTACCGTGCGAACCAGATACTATTACTAAAACACGAGTTAACTTGTTAGAGTGGTACAAATAAACTGGAACACAGCACATGAGGTAAACCTCACTATAGTTTCCATGTTAGGATCCAGCCTTATTCCTCCCGCTTTTCTGAATTGAATCATTGCTTCCGCACTTGAAAGTGATGATGAACTTTATGTAGCACAAGGGGATATTGCTTCCTTCTTACATGGGAGGATTAGTTAGAAGAGCCCCACTATTGCTACCCAATTTCATTATCATTTCTAGACCCCTTTCCTAATATACCGCCGTAATCCATTCGTGTCTTTATTTTATTTTTTCGCTCATAGAAATAGCACCGAGTGCGCAGCTATGACGCTAACCCGTGTCCTTATCATAGGTATATGTCTATCTAAGCTAGAGAAATCTAGGGGACTTGACAAATAGATGACCATATAAAAAAAGAGAAATAAGAAATCAGTAAATGCGAAGTGGAGGGATAAGAATAAACGAAGTCCCGTAAAGAAGAAACAGTCTTGTCAGGGAGCGAAGGGGATAGGAATAAATAAAAGAGATGAAAATCCTCCCTATTCACTGCAGGCCACTGGCAGCCCACCTAGCAAAAAAAAAAAGAAAAAAAGGAAAAGGAAAAAGGAAAAAAACTCCAAGTAGAAAACCGAAACGAAAGCTAATGACCCAACCGCTATGTAACAGGAAATTGATTTGGTTGTCTTGTTTATTGGATTCGACAAAGTAGTGAAAGAAAGAAAGAGGAGGGGAGGGGGGACGGATGAATGGAAGGAAGGATGAAGTAAAAAGAGAGGAAACCATCAATCAAGCAAGAAATTGGCAACTACAATTGCGAAAAACACCCCAGCGAGCACCCTCCAGGAAGGCTTCGATAAAGAAGGAGTATTACTACCGTAATCTACCGTCGCAGACTCAGGAAAAATCTCCTTACACTTCTTCTCGACGGGATCAAAGCTACCCATTTTCGCGCTTTCCATAAAAGATTTTGTGTCTTGGCATCCGACGCCTAGCACCAAACCCCAATCAGCACTTACATTCCTAGCCGAGGAAGGAATGAAGGAATGAAAGAGAAACTTACCACAACAGCAGGGCATCCCCCTACCCATCCACTCAGTGTTATCTCCAACATCACAAACCGGAATCGTGAATGCACCCTCCCCTGCCGCACCCAGTGCGAACCATTGCTGGTCAGATGGGAGTGTTGCCGAGGTCTCTAACCTAGACGTCAGGTCTTCGGCGGTATAGCTCAAGCCACTGGCTAGGTATGCCTCCACACTAGACTGGATCATGTCTCGTGCCGTGATATTGTATTGGGGCTGCTTGAGTTTATCGACTGCAATGAGGTCCTTGAGCTCTCCTTTGTCATTCAGACTGTGATTGCGGGGCTCGGTCAGTTGATGGGAAAAGAATGGGATAAAAGGAAAGTGGGGGGATATAGTACCGATAGAGACTGCACACACGAGTTCCATTGCTGGTTATGTATTTCGCTTCCGAGGGAGATACTACGCTGTCTGGGTCTGTGCTGTTTGCACAGAGAATAAAAGTTTTGGTGTGTTCTCTGTCGCGGGTGTTAGTATTTATCGTAATGTTCGGATTGGAGAAACGAGCTCTACCTGATCTGGCTATTGACGAACCAAGCCACAAGCCGTTTCTTGAAGAAATTTTCCAGGTCCGACCTCGTCCATTCGTCATGGAGGACAAATCGTCCGCCACTAAGGTAGACACTACTCCACGCTAATTATTAGAACTAAATCACAACAAAAGCGTGAAGAACGAACAAAATATCCCTGCCGGACTTGTCCTCACCCCCACTAAATATTACCGTAGACCAGTTCCCCAAGATCTCCCTCGCGGTGGAACAATAATCCGCCACAAACTTCCCCATTTCTTTCAATTGCACCATCCGTTCCATACTGACCTCGCATTAGCCCCCTATTAATCACACCAGAGGCAGTACAAGGACAAAAATAAACACAACTAACATTGGCTTGATCGCAGGATCACCAGAAATCTCCGCGAACGCCCCTCCACCAAATGCAGCACCAGAAGTAGAAGCTCCAGCGATGAGCGCCTGGGGGAGAATCCTTATTACTCCCCCCATAGCGAATCCAAACGGAACGAATCCAGCGACA
>Ga0307507_10011822_pt1 | contig 10929 bp, 12 predicted proteins | sample 7_EM_MG_FD_207223 | JGI IMG/M metagenome (GOLD analysis project Ga0307507, IMG submission 207223) | Populus trichocarpa ectomycorrhiza microbial communities from riparian zone in the Pacific Northwest, United States - 7_EM | ecosystem: Host-associated > Plants > Roots > Unclassified | place... | reverse complement strand
GCCTTCTGAAAGATTTGATAAGAGTTGTTTCAACTTCAGGGAGGAGGGAGTAGTTTTTGGAAGTAATGAAGCTGCAGTTCTGGTGATTCGGCTAACTGCTCGTGGTGTTTTGGGAATCTTTTGAGTCCCCGCACCAGCCAACCCTTTTTCTTGTGTAACCTTCGCTTCCTTTCGCTTGAGACCCTCGATAGCCCGCCGAGGAATAAAGGGAATTCTGACCACCGCTTCCCCGGCGCTTAGGATATTTTCTCGGGTAATGGTTAACCTGCGAGCAGGCATAAGAATTCTGCTTTCTTATTAGTGCTTGGGTTTACATAAAAAAGAACTAGAGAAGCGGAGTAGTGTGGAGTCAGCAAACTATTACTAACGGTAAAAATTCTCCTTTGTTCATTCTAGCATGGCCTGTTCTAATAAAGGTATCAAGGCCATTGCTGTAATGCCGCTGTAGAGGGCTAAACAAGCCAACATCGAGAGGTTGCAGAAGATGGGTAGAGTGGGCAGGAAGACATAGGGGGAGGATTTTTGCGTTGAGGCAATAATCGAGGAACTCCCAATTAAATTGAGATGTATGCCTAGCCAAGATGAGCAGACGCTATTCAGTTCCCGCACTATAAAGTAATACTCTATTCAGCTTTCTTTCCTTATAATCTGTTAGTGAAGGTTACCTTTCCCGAGTTTCTGCATCAAAAACCTCCTTCCACCACCACAGCCCCAGCTCTTCCTTAATCCAGCCCTTTTCTGATACCCCAAAGGTTGCTAGGTCCTGCTTTTTTTAATTTCACATACCAGCCCAGATAGTGGGCTTTCCCTTTTGTAATAATCATAGTGCGGAGAACACAGCCGTCGCCGAATACCATTTCAATAACAGTTACCCATTCCCGGGAACCATCCTGTGTTATTTTTGGAGAACGCCAAGGCTTTCTACAAATAACCTTGCAACGCAAGGCTACCCCCATCATAAATCCCTTCTGTCTATGTTGTACATATTAGTGTGTGATATGTTGTAAAATTTCCCTAGATTTTGGAGCTAGTGGTAGACTTTGTAGCTATTAAAGCCGGTAATAAGTATGAACAATACCTTTGAACAATAATGCTTCAAGAGCACCGGATCACTTGCAAATACGCTCTGATGATCAAGCCGTGTTCCTAGCTTCACTGCCAACCCAGGATGTCGCCGGAGAAACCTGGTCACCCAGTTCTTTCCTAATGTCCGGTCTTTCACCTGGCGGGCAACTACGGGTTCCGCCATTCCCTTAAACACAGATATCCGGGCTGGATGTCTCCACTCATCAGGCCTATCACACCAGCGCACAATTGATTGTTCCTCATATTCCGACAACGCCTGCCGCCTCACTAGCCTAGTTGCCTGTGCCTGCCTCCCATTGAGTCGACCTCACAGCGCCGAGTAGGCAATACCGAATATCTCTGCAGACAATTGTAGTGAGGGTTTATCACCGGTGTTGTAGTGCTGAATGGCTTGCTGAATCCTTTCTTAAACTTCTTCCTTCCTTCCTTCCATCATCTGTGGCATTCTGAAAAGTTTGGCGGGTTTTCGTTGATTTAAGCGACCTCTACAAATATTTTTGTCTGGAGGGGGGTAGGCTTGCGATGTGTCCTTGGCGCTGAGCCAGGTAACATTGCCGAGCCGCCTAGCGGCCAATTACCTTAAGTGATATGAGAAACCCAGATCCTGCTAAACGACAGCTGTCACTCTTGACCTTGTTGTCCTAGACTTTTAGCTTAGCTGAAAATTACTTGTTTCCCTACCACCTTGGTCTCCTTATACAAACGCTCAATTAGGGTATAGAGATGATACTGGGAGTGTGATAGTGCACATTCAGTGGGACTTGCTTTTCTAGTATTCAACTGGTGATTGATTGTGTGGGTGACTATAAAAACAAACTGTCCAGTGTTCCAATTTGCTCCCCTTCTCTCTAAATAGCCAATTCCTAAATCACACAAGCGAATTCAAATCACTTCTTTTCCACTCAAGTTACAGACAACGCTAGGTCTACCACCGGCTCATCAGTCTTCTGATTAGCCAAAATCTAGGATTAGTTAGTACCTATACACTAAAAATAGATGATCTGAGCGATCAAGTCATTGGCCTTGTCTCCAACAGGTGAAAACACTTTCTCAACTCCGGATTCACCTTTCTTCTCGATAAATATAAAGACGACCTGGTTAATTACCCGCCTGCCAACCAAGCTGAATGCGATAAATTGCTTGCTATCTGGGTAGCCAGAGCAGAGAATGTAACTTGGGCATTACTCCATTTCCCAACAGTCAGAATTGGCCGTTCAAGTTGGCCCCCAGGAGGCACTATCTCCATCGAAGGCTCATCATCAGCTGGACCTAGCGGTACCGATAGCAGAGCAGATTCCCCTAAACGGGACAGGAAGATTTGTCACAACTGCAAAGAAAGAGATAACAGGGAGTGTGTGATTACAAGATGTAAGTCCTGTGATGGGTTTGCCATTAAGGCAGCCCAGATCTTCCCCCGCGCCCTCCCAAGCGAACCCAGACGCCGCAAGCTTATATTCTGGTCAATAATCGAGCTTTCCTTCGACCCCCCACACACCGACCAGATTTTCGCTACGACAGTTAGCTCCCTTGACACTTTCTGGAAGGTTATTTGCTTGCATAATTCCTTCCATTCATTGTTCGACAATGGCCACTTGATGTTGGTGCCCTGCACAATGGATAGAAATCAAATCCTCTTGCTAGTCAATATTACAGCACCTACAAACTACAAATATGATTCCCGAAGGCATTGACAGAACCAGAGCTTGCCTCTCACCCGTGACTGTTCCCCCAGTGATAAAAAACTCCACATTATAATCGAAGGTTCCCGACTAACTAATGCTTCTCTTCCAGGCTATGATGACTTTCTTCTGCACACACTGGGTCGAAAAGGCCTTCTAGCTGGCTGTTTCTTACTTTGATCCCGCATTGTTACTCATCTCGCACATCCCCTCTAATATACCTTACATCACCTCAGCTGTCGAGGACATGATCTATATGGGCAACATCCTCCTTCAATATGCCCTTCATACCTCCCAATGAGTGTTCATCAGCAATCAAATGAGATTGTCGGTAAACAAGGCATCAACCAACTATACGATCAGAGCTATATTTTTATCGTGCATTAACCGAATGCCGCAAGCATTCCTTGCCCTGCCTATTTTGCCCTCCGTGCAAGGTTAACCTAGCATAAGTGACAAATGTCTGGTAACGTCGATTGGGACGTTAATTTGGGAAAGCAGCTATGGAAATGAAGCTGGATGTTAGGGGTGTGTTTACATTTCTTACCCAATTGATTGAGCCATGGGCTAACTGAAAGACTAGGAGGTCGATTTTAAGATAGTGGCATTGCGGGTAGAAGGGGAGCCACAGGGGTCACGGGTAAAATGCATTGTAGTGTGCAGTACCACCCAAACCGGCCCAGTTAGCCCTCTTCCAACTTATTTAATTCATCCTGGAGCCTAACAAAAGATGGACTACACTGTTACCAGAAGACCGCAGCAGCACCACCCTCTTCCTTTCTACGCATTGGATATTGCGATTGCAACTTCCGTAAGGACAAAAATGGTTTAAAATCTTCTTCCAGATACGTCTTTACTCTTGCTAAGACAGCAATCTCATGGACATTGAAGATTCAAACCCCAGTATCTCTTTCTTGAATTGAAACCGAATATGATATCGGGTTGGTATAACCCAGTGCCAATTGGGCAAAGCGCGATGAACCCAACTGTGGGGGTAGCTCGTTATTTTGGGGAGGTTGGTGGATTATGCTTTTTCCGGTTGCCGGGACAGTGCGGGCTCCTAGGTCTCCCATGCACGGCCCATCAAACCTTACGACACGAGTCCCCCTTTCTGCTTCTCGATACCACATCATCACCACTCTTCTCACAGCTGACGTTCGTTATTTCTTGCGTTCCTTATCGCCCTCAAACCACTATCTCTACTGATTCCAAGCCACGCCTACCCGGTTTTAGCCACTAGCCCCTACCACAAATCCACAATGGCCCCTAGAAGAGCTTCAACATGTGGAGGGACCCCCATACCGGGTATCAGGCGAAGGGCACCAGCAGGAGTAAGGAAGAACATGTGTATCCGGCAAGCCCCAAGCCATTATGGCCAACAACAAGATCCGGATCACAGTACCCCTGGGACCCAACCTGCAAATCTCCCATCTAGAAATAGTGAGGAACCCGAGCTGAGCTCCCCCCAGTAACTCCAGTCCTCCCCCAACAATGAACGGATACATATCTCGCATTCTCTACCCTCCACCACACTCTCACCATTGCTCGCCACCCCAATATCTGGAAGCAGTATAGATAGCCACACCTGCTCTCGCTCCCCCTCAGATATACCAATCAATCTCAATACGATGTGTGAACTCCTCCGCTCATAAGAACAGGATATTGTCAAACAAGTGGTCCTCCAACTCACCTCAAATAACCAGAATCCCCAGAGGCCTACCCCCCAGCATGCCCAGCATCTCCCTATACCAACTCAAGGCACCCAGCCCTACCAACCGAACTCTACACACAGTAGGCTCGCTGTACGAGAAAACCAATTGGCCGAACTCAGCAAGCAAAGCGAGCAAGGCCTGTCTGATATGAGGGAACCGAGGGCTCTCGGTATGTATGACCCATCCCAGCCCCTATTCCCACAGGTGTGTGAGAGCGCATCAACTATCGCCGTGTTAGTGGAAGTACTATTCCCAGGTGTTGAACGTGGTACCCTGGTACAGATTATTGCAAATAGCTTCAGGCCAACAAATATCTACCAGCTTCTGGCTAGTGAAATGGGGCCAGTCGCGACACAACCAATGATTAGCATCGGAGGCATTGAGTTTGAGCAAGCTGAAAGGGATGGCAGAGAGAGTGAGTATCGTATTAGCAGCTTCTTCCAAGCCTAGGCGGCCTACTCAGAAATCCTGGTGAAGCTAGGACCACCCTACTCCAAGGGGACCTAGCCACAGCACTCTCTATATACACAATAAACCTGTACGACTTACTGGAAAAGGATGCATGAGGGGGAGTGAAGGCTTACCACTGCCAATTGCACAGGAAGAGGCTCGGTGGTGGAAGAAGCATTTATCATGCCTGCAAATGGCGACTTCTTGACAGTGAGCTTGTAGCCTCAAAAGGGTTTGCGCACTGAGCGCTACGAGGGCGTGGCCACAAAGCAATGCGCAAGGCCCCGGATCTCTCTGCCGGATTAACGAGCTCCCTATAGGTGAGAATGTCCTGGGACAACCATTCCAGCCCGTCAGCAGCAGCCTTAGATCACCTTTGAGCCAAACCCACCATGCGAGAGGAAACACAGGGTCCGTACCAGCTATAGCACCACCATGCACCTATTGGAACTATCAGGAGTGCCGAATCACCCCCGGCCGCTACCAGTACGTATCCATTTCGTGCGGTAGCAACCACGGTGCAGCGCAATACCCCACAGGGACAGGATACCAAGGGCGGAATAGACGTTAGCCGTCCCAGCTACCCCCACCTTTCTCATGCCATTTCCTAGCCACTTCCTATACTCCTAGACCGCGTATTTCCCTTTGCAAAATACTTAGCTCACCGCTACCCAAGCAGCTCATATCCCAATCACTCATTTAAAGCAGACACCCCACAGCCCAACCAATAGTTGCCTGCCCCCCAAACCTAGCATAGCATCGGCACGCCCTAATACATCACTGCATTACCCACTATTTAGCACCCACAGCATGCCAACGCCTACCGGGCAACTAAGAGGAGAAGGATGTGGCAAGGTTACACAAGATTACCCAGACCCCGATGTGATTACAGCTGTCTTAGGCATATGCCCCTTCGGTGCAAGAATAGGCTGTAAAGGTTACCGCAATACTACCACAATTCACCCCAACCTAAACACTGCTATAGCGGAGGCCCCAACTGTATCAGCCAATATAATATTAGAGCTTAATAAATCCCGCCTAGAAGTCTTCCCTGATCTTAATAGCTTACCAAGCCACTTCACAGCATCTCCGCTAGGTCTAACCAATAAGGCGGATGGAAGCAAGAGGAGCATTCATCACCTATCTTACCCACCAGGACATATGAGTGGGATTGATGCTGGAATCTTAGAGCATTAAGGCGCTATTCAATATGGCGGGATTGAAGACCCAATTCAGGCAGTTCAACGATTTGGAAGAAACAGCATAACAATTAAGCGCGACTTCAAGTCTGCATTCCGCCAGATACCTCTATCGCCAATAGACAGTCGACTTCTCGGTTTTCAATGGGAGGACGCATTTTGGGCGGAAAGCTTCCTGCCATTCAGACGGCGTACCCCTCCATATCTGTCCAACCTCTTTGGGGAGATTTTCCACTGGATTCTCAAACATTTACTCAAAACGGCGAATATCAGTACTACAAGAATCCACTACCTCGACGATTTTTTGTTAGTCTTAGACCCAGGAGCGATAGCCAATCTCAAGCAATCTAGCGAAATCTTTACTACACTTTGTGCGCCAGTGCGATTGAATATAATAACATCAAAAAAGTGAAGAGGGGACTGCCGTGAGCTTTTCTGAGTTGGAACTCAATACTGGTAACATGGTAATTCGACTCCCTGATAAGAAGCTGCAAAAAGCAGAGAAAGTTATCAGTAAGGCATGCAACAGCCGATGCCTCTCCCTGCTTGATATTTAGAAGCTTACCGGATATCTAAACTTCGTCTCCACTGTTGTCCCTCTTGGAAGGACATTTCTTCGCCCCCTCTACAACATGGAACTGTATTTCACCCCAGAGGCAGCTAAGTACTATAGACGGCGGATATTCGGCGAGGCGCATGAACATGTTGCCTGGTGGTCTGAGGCACTACAGCACCCACCGAAAAGATCAATCAGAACAAGAAGGTGTGAAGTAATTAAAGCCTAGTCCTATGCTGCTTGCACTCAAGGACCCGGGGGATACTACCTTAGCCCAAGCTAGGTACACCGTGCACCCGATTCTGCGTTCTCAATACCAATAGCCCTCTCCATAGCCCAGGGAAGAGAGCACATCAACATGCAAGAAATGCGCACCGTGGAACATGTTCTACTGCATTGGGCCTCCAAGTGGAAGGGGGAAGCACTTGTAATGCTTGTCGACAACCGAGCAGTGGCCCATGCTATAGCCAACCAGACAATCCGAGGAGCCTTCATGCAAGTGTTAAGGCGATGCTAGTTGCTCGCTAGCGAATACCACTTGGAACTGGAGGCATTATGGGTTCCAACGAAGGAGAATGCCCTCACCGATGCGCTCCGACGATTGGAATATAACAGGATAGCTGACCTTGTACCACAGTTACTACACCCAGCCTGCAGCCTCCAACAACCTGGATTTCTGACATACAGGAAACGGGATTGTCACAGGTAGCTGCCTACCCCCTTTGGCGCGGGCTCGCCCCTTCAACAAGCAGGAACTACGACACTCTCAGGTCCCGGTTTTCCCTCATGTGCAGACTGGCTGGGTACCAATACCTACATGGAGGTTGCTTTCCCCCAAAGGCAACATGGTTGATAGAGTGGTTATATTCCCTAGATGGAACAGTGAAAGTCAAAATAATGAAACTCTACCTAGCAGGTATTAAGTCTGACCAACTTGATCTCGGAATCAAGTGTGCGGTATTTGCAGACCCCGGTTGGGAACGAACGATCTAGAGGATTATACGTGATCACCTGAAATGAGAGAGCCGGATACGAACACCGCTGACCCGGCCCCACCTCTTACTGATCCTCCACCATCTCTCACACTCTAACTACAACTATGTAGCTACCCGAGCCGCTTTCACACTTGCCTTTGCCGCCTTCCTCTGAGTTGGGGAGTTTACTTACAAACAGACGGACCTTACGCTGGGGGACGAATTCCCAAAGCGGTTTCTCACTAAGAGTGGCGTCAGAGTACGAGGAAGAGTAGCATATATGGAACTCACTCTTCCATTATCGAAAACAGTCCCATTTCGGCAGGGAATTAAGCTAACTATCGCCTCAAGTCTTGACAATGCCCGCCCCGTGAGTACCATGGAACAGTAGCTCACCCGTGATAATCACCAGCCCTATCAAGCACCCCGGTTCTGTATTGGTAGTCTTGAACAGGAAGCGTTCTCTCGAGAATACGTTGTTCACAAACTACAAGGAGTAGCCTCGCCAGGTGGACTGGGCCACTGTATGTGGAACGGCCACAGCTTCCGCAGGGGCGCTGCCACATAGGCAGCGCAAGTGGGGATCTCTGAAACAGAAATCCAAACACTGGGCAGCTGGAAGTCTGATGCCTACTAGGCATACATCGAATACTCGGATATAGAACAAATTTCACTCTCTAAGAAGTTTCCAGACTAGCCAAGCTACCACTCTCCAACTGTAGAGTTCAGCCTGCCTGAACTTGGCCCAGGGACGTTACCAACCACACCGCAGGCCAACTCAGGCCCTCCTCACTATGCCTGCCTACATCTGGGAAACATTCGTGGTAACGATCTCCCGCGGCAAGGGCAGCCGCTTCCCATGCACCGCCTCCGACAGTGGAATCCGATATGCGTTTGGCGCGGGGCACATGTGTCTTCTCTTTGGGCCTTATTCTATTTTGGGTTTTTCTTGGGTTCTCTTTCCGTTACTTTTAGCTAAGTTCTCCTAATACATTTACTGATCTTTGGAAAATTAGCTCCTAGCCTGTCCTTAGTTAGAGAGAGGAGAGAGAACCTCAGCACTATTCTTCCAACTTCCACCTTTCCTCTTAGATCCTATTGCGATTGCACCACTTTTTTTTTGTGCTTTCCTTAGGCTCCATCAATGGCGAGGCATGGGGAGGGCTATGACTGACTACGTGGGTAGTGCTTTGTTGTTAGAGGCTGCTCGGCATGCTCAGGTTTGTAGGAGGGCGTTTCAGAGGTGTACTTTGAGATTTTCTGTGTCTCTCTGTGGGGCGGGCGTGTCAAGGGACTATCATTGCTATAGGAGCCGGGAGTTGTTATCAAGTACCGGTATACATTTCTTGTGTGGGCGCAGGAGTCGTCGGGGGAGAGAGAGATGTGGGGATGTAAATAGATATCTATGATGATCGAGGGAATGATGGTTCTAGAACGATGGACACGATCAGATCATGATCGAGTTTTGCTCGACTATTGTCCCCTCGATCAGCCTCTATCATAGGGATTCCTCGATCATCCAGAGTCATGCCCAATCACTCTACTAATCTTAGGGATTGGGTGATACGATGAACTTATATAAAGGGAGTATATCCGTGCACTAGATACTGGTTTTTTCGGCAAGACTTTACTCCATTAGTCCTTCAACAAACTACCATCCTGACTACTGATTTTATCATAATGTCACCACCCCCATTGTTTCGGGCCTATGGCAGCTAGTGAATACCGCCACCCACTCTAGATCTGCCACAAATTACTGTGATACATTAGGTGGACGATAGGGTAGGGATCTTTTGTTCTTGTTATAATACGAGTGTGAATACTCATAAATTTGATCGATCATTCGATCATGGGGGATTAGGGGCTGGAGGGCGGTGGGGGTAGGCGGGGTAGAGGTGGAAAGGGGGGTGGCAGTTTGGAGGGGTGGTGGGAGGAAGGTGTAGAGTTCTTGAGTTAGGTAGTCTAAGAAGTCACTGAGGTCTTCGAGGTCTGTGGCGAAATTTGGGGAGAGGGTAGACTTTTGGAGGATATCCGGGGTGAGGGATTCGCGGAGGAGTGTGTGGTTGTTTGTTTCCATTGGATTGTGTAACTACTGCACTCCAAAAGTCTATGATAATCCTCCCCCGCTTTCTCTAAAGCTTTAACAATACCCCCCAATTCTCTCCTTCTCCAAACCTCCCTCTCTACTCAAGCACACACTATTATTGTATCATACCATACCAAAGTTCCACTTGTGCTGTGCAGACATGCTGTATTACTGGTATCTGCGGCGGAAGTTTTATATGGGCCTTAACTATCGCCTGTAACACACTCACCCACTCTTGGCATATGGTACAGTATGATCATATGATACAGTCTGGCAATGGTATTATGTACTCGAGTACATTACGGTAGTCATCTACAGTACCAGTATCTCATACGGTACCGATACCTCCACTAAAGTGCCACTATTACAGTATTATCATTAGAAAAAGTCCTGTCAGTCGAGTTCAATCGGAGTACCCTACTCCAGCAGAGAGCATGGGGCTAGTATAATATCAAGGCACAAGCAAGGCCAGAATACCGGTATGAATTTTCAGAGGTCTCAGAGCTCCGCAACCGTCATTTTATTTGCTTTTGGAAGACCCAATGGCATCAAATGCGCTCTTTTTAGTTTAGCAAGTGGCTTGAAGATAGCCCCCACTCTCTGTTTCTCCTCACCCAGAGTTGAACTCAACTGACAGGACATTTTCTAACGACAATAATATCCCTGCATTCGTCTCCCAGCGAGGACCCATCCACCATTCATAATATCATATAATATTGACTCATTCCCTCCAATTCCTCTATCTCCCCTCCCTCCCATCACAAAAGTCCCCCACCGATACCCATACGAGCGGTATAACACCATAGCACCATGACTTACCCCTCCAAAATATTCGCGTTCGACCTATACGGCACCCTGCTAGACACAGCTTCAATATCCACCGCCCTCGCAAAGTGCCTAGAAGCCGACTCCCAAGATGCAACCCTCTCCCATCAAATCACAGCAGACTGGCGACGCTACCAACTGGAATACCCATGGCGGCTGAACAGCATGGGTTACCCCCCCCCCCTCCCCCTCCTTTCCCCGCCATTCCTAACGAAATGGTGTCCACAGATGACTACTAACCCTTCTCAACCGTAACCCACATCTCCCTAATCCACGCCCTAACCCAGCACCTCCCAACCTACAAACCCAGCGCAACCACAATAACCTCGCTCTTAGCTACTTATAACGCTCTCACTCCCTTC
>Ga0307507_10011821_pt1 | contig 10930 bp, 5 predicted proteins | sample 7_EM_MG_FD_207223 | JGI IMG/M metagenome (GOLD analysis project Ga0307507, IMG submission 207223) | Populus trichocarpa ectomycorrhiza microbial communities from riparian zone in the Pacific Northwest, United States - 7_EM | ecosystem: Host-associated > Plants > Roots > Unclassified | place... | reverse complement strand
TAACTATATAATTACTAAGCATATATAAAAGTATAAAAGCATATATTTTAAATATTATTAATATTAGTAAGCATATATAAAAGTATAATTTTATAATTTTAATAATTTTATATTTTATATATACTTTATTAATAAATATTAAAATTACTACCCCTAAAGCTCTGCGCGAAGCTCTGCGTATAGAGGCTCTGCACGAGGCTCTGCACGAGGCTCTATACGAAGCTCCACGTACGGAGGCTCTGCACGAGGCCCTGCGCAAAACTCTGTGTATAAAGGCTCTGCGTCGGGTCTCCGCTATATTCCCGATCGCCTCTACACATGCCTCTGCCAAGTATACCCCTATATAGCCGCCTTAATTTTTGCCTTTCTTTCCTTCCTTACATCCTCCCTACCTATGGAGGCACTAGAACGGCAGCTAGCAGAGGACCGTCACCAGAACTAGACGACTGTTACCAGAACCAGACGATAACCGTTTAAACAACTAGCTAGCGAACACTACAAACGATTCAATTAATTGATCGATTAAATTAAACCAGAGCTCTAATATCGGCCCGTTACCAAATTAGAACCTTTAATTAGGCCAACCCCTCTCCTAAATTAAATTAGATACTAACACAGCCAGGCAGATAGGTAGGTAGGTAGGTAGGCAGACAGACAGATAAACAGGTAGGTAGCAGGTAGGTAGTAGGCAGACAGGTAGATAGGTAGATAGGTAGGCAGACAGATAGACAGGTAGGCAGGTATAACGGCGCTGGGGCGCGTCACCTAGTTAGGGGTTCGCTTCCGACTTGGCATGTGTATATAGACGTGGCCTTACCACCTTCTCTTGCTCCTTACCTTGATATCTTCGTAATACAGCATTTGTTTAAGCACACGTTGCATTTGTTCAAGCTTTGGTTCAGAGGCATTTGTTTGAGCCGTGCGGCATTTGTTCAAGCCGTCACAGCAGGTAGGTAGGCAAATAGATAGATAGATAGGTAGGTGGGTAGATAGGTAGGCAGGTAGGTAGGTAGGTAGGTAGGTAGATAGGTAGGCAGGTAGGTAGGTAGGTAGGTAGGTAGGTAGGTAGGTAGGTAGATAGGTAGGTAAGTAGGTAGGTAGGCAGGCAGGTAGGCAGGTAGGCAGGCAGGCAGGTAGGTAGGTAGGTAGGTAGGTAGGTAGGTAGGTAGGTAGGTAGGTAGGTAGGTAGGTAGGGAGGTAGGTAGGTAGAAAAAAACCATTGCTATATTGTATTAAATTATTTAAAATAATATAATTAATTTTGCACTAACTGCGCAGGAAGAGCAACGCTTATTTATTGCTTAAAGTAAGTAAGATATACAGAATGCGCAAGGAGGGTATTATATATTAATTGCGTATTAAGTGCAAAAAAAGCTTAATAGGGTAGGGGTACTACTTGCCCAGGTAGCTATAAATGCGCAATTAGCTATAAATGCGCAATTAACTGCACTGTGTTGTTAAATGCGGCACTGTGCTGCACTTTAGTCAATACTATACGCTACACGTTACAGTGCGCGAAATGCGCATTTGGCCGCTAAATGCTGCCAAATGCTACAAAAATGCTGGTAAATTTTTTCCTGACGAAGGAGGGCTGTAAGCCCTTAACTGTAAAATATGGTTTATAAAACACCTGTAAAGAAACCTATAAACCTCCTACTAGTTAATATCTGCTGTATTAGCGCTATAGGGTTTTACCAAAACTTAAAACGGCCTAATACTATTGCCTTTATAACTAGCTTATACAAAATTAACTAGATAATTAAAGATAAGGAAGCCCTAGCCTATAACTAGCTTAGTAGGGAAAGTAAGCTTATAGATAAGGAGCTGGTAGAATAAAAACTACTCCGCTAATACTAGGAATTTAAGGATGTATTCTCTAAGGTAGTATCTAATATACTCCCGCCTTACTAACCGTATAACTATAAGATTAAGATTAAGCCCGATAAGAAAAACACCCTTAGCTATAGCCCCCTTTACTAGTAATCTACTAACGAGCTATAGGCTACTAAGTAGTACCTTATTAATAACCTTAATAAAGGCTTTATTAAGCCTAGCTAAGTCCCCTTTACCTTACCTATTCTTTTTATAAAAAAGCCAAATAGCGGACTTTGTTTCTGTATTAATGTAAGGGATATTATTGCGGTACCTCAGGTTGCCCTTAGGGCAACCCCCGGACACCCCTTGGACGTCCGTCGGTTATATACCGGAGGTACGTGCCCCTAGTATATAGTCTCCACAATCCCAGAGGCCTTACCTCCTTAAGGATTCGTCTCCTCTATAATCTATTTGTTCCTATAATCGTGTTCTTATAGCCCCCTATCTATAAAGTCCCCTTATATTTGAATCCTTCCTACTCTATTTAGAAGGGCAGCTGGCTTAAGGATAAAATTGTTTATTTACATTTTTGTTTACACCTACTATCCTACCTTAAAAATCTCGCGATAATCTAAATGGAAACTCCATAGATACCTTATGGAAAGCCGTCGCATTAAGGTAGAAAGGTCCCTTTGATAGTAAGAGATTGCGATAATATAAACCTCTGGGCAAGATGGCCGAACGAGCTCTAATATCTAGATGCACTAGGAGCTTGAAGACTCTTACACACCTACGGTTACCGCTAAGGAAAACGCAGACACCCTCTACGACGGACGCAACGCCGCTGGAAAGTAACTGGAACCCCTCCGGCCCCACCCAGGCTAATTGGAAGATTAAGCGCCAGAGGTGACCCTAAGATCTTCCCCTAAGCCAGAAATGCCAGAGGAATATACTGACGCGTCCAACTAGGGACCCAACTGGAACCCTCCCGGAAGACCACCGGCCCATAATTAGCACAGTGGTGGTACACAGACTGTTTACAAGCTAAGTGGGTCTACCCCTTTAGGTAACCTAACCTAACTACTAACTTAAGACTTAAGCCTCGTTGGGAAACCTATACTAGCTACTAGTACTAACACTACCTCTATAGCCGGAGCCTCCCTAAGCTGGAGCCTGGGAAGTTAAGAGCCCTATACCGATCTTCTATAAGGAGGATATTGGGAAGCCGTCGCAAGGCTCTTGGAAGCTATATGGGAGGGAGCCACTAATAAATATATTAGAAACCTCTAGGGGCAGATCTAGGTCTAGCAAAACTTGATCTAGACCGGATAAAATCTTTTATAATTGGGCTAAGACTAAGGACTCCCTAGGGGTTACCCTATACCCTCCTAAGGAGATGTGGAAGATTTAGAGAGGCATTTACATAACAAGCAAAAGAAAGATATAGACTAACTAGCCAAGGTCTCTAACAGTTTAGAACTCCGCCCTAGACCCAAGGCTTACTACTTAAACAATTGGGTCCGCGAAATGGATAACTTCTTTAAGATACTGATAATATAAGATAATACTAAAGAACGTACCTAATAGATTATTAGTAAGATTAAAGATCTGTTACTAAACCAGATTATACTTAGTCAGCTTAATAAAGATTAAATTATTATATAGCTATAGCTATAGACCTTTTTAAAGAATTGGATCTAGGATCCGCATATTATATAATATAGTAACGCGGAGCAATTCTGGAATGGTATATAGCGTGATAATGAGGATTTTTGCTAGTTTATAAACTATATAGAAACCTAAGCTTAATAGATAGATCCAAAGCCCTTTAAAAATGAGGATGGCAGCATTTGTAAGAAAGAGAAGATTAGATTTATCTAGGCTAAAATAAAGCCACTAATTCGTAATAAAGTGAGGCGCGTGGGAGCCCTGTTAAGGATTACCATATATGCTGATTTTGAACGAGCGGTTCTAAATACTAAGGAAGCGGTAAGGAACTAGACCTCTTCTGGTAGGAATCTAAGGGGTTACTAGAAGCACGGGCACTGTAATAGTAATATGGGGCAGTTCTAGCCTTTAAAGAAACCTTTCTTAAAGAGAATGTTAGAAGGGTTAAAGTTAGGAAACCTAAGTAGTGAGAAAGAGTTTTAGGGCCAATCTGGTACCTATCTGACACCCTTATAAAACAACCCCAAGAAGCTAAGAGAAAGCTTCCCCGGAGGTAAAGCTTATTGAAAGGGTAAGTAGGGCGATAGTTGCACTAACCTAAAAAAAGAAAAGCCCTAGTTGCGGACCTTTCCCAGTTACAACTAGGGCAAGATATAAAAGGGAAAACTCTTTGTATTGCTATTAAGCTAGAAATAATACTCCCTACTAGTAAGGTACGGCAGCTCTAAGTACTGTATAACAGTGGCGCCAAAATTAACCTTATACGGTACGACTTGGTAAAAGAGCATAAGCTTGTCCTATTATAAAGGTAGTGGAAACCTATTGTAGGCTTTCTGGATAAGTATTAAATTAAACTGCACAGTGCGCATAAGCTTATGGTATTAGTAGCCGATATGCACAACTATACCAAGGTGGTCGGCCCGCAGCCCTTCTGGGCGGCTAACTTTATAGGTTATAACTTTATCCTTAGATACCCTTAGCTCGCGGAAGTAGATCCTAAGATACGCTTTAAGACAGGAACCTTTAAATGGTAGAACAATAAGGAATTGGAAGGGTGTATATTATTAATAAGTCTTAAATATATTCTAGAGGATATAGAGCTAGATAAAATAGTATATATTCTATACCTAAAGGAGTATTGGATCCAACCCCTGTTTTATAGCAAGATGGGTATAGAGCCTAGTATAGGCGATAACCCCTCTATAATGGACACCCTACGGGAAACTACTGGATAGGTCATAGAGACATTGCAGGGAGGTAGTGATCTCGAAGATCTTATAAGATACTTTTATCATTACGGGTTACTATGGCTTAAGCAATATATGGAGAATATGCTACAGCACCTCAAATGTTATGTTAAAGAATTCCCTACCCTCTACTGGCTGCCGCATGCAACTGTTTAACGTATAGTAGTAACCATGTACAAATAACTGCTATAGCGTATAATGCTGCCCGCGAGCGTCCTAAGGGAGCTCCGGGACCTACCCGAAGATAATATAAAGGATAAGCGCGACCCCAATTTGTTAAATATTCTATTAGGCCTAAGGGACTTACTAAGGGTATTTTTAGGTAGATGAGCTAGAGTCCTTGCGCAGAGCTTAGAATATAATTATGTAATTAATTTAGAAGAGGGTAAAGTACCCCTAAACCTTTCTATCTATAACCTCTCTTATAAAGAGCTTGAAATCCTGCGGGAGTACCTTAATAGTTTAATAGAAAAAGGATAGATCTGGTCTAGTAAGTTGCTAGCAGGCGTACTAATCCTCTTTGTCCCAAAACCAGATAGAACTATAAGGCTATATGTAGACTACTACGGTCTTAATAAAGTAATAATTAAGAACCGTTACCCACTACTACTAGTTAGTAAAATGCTGGATTAATTATTTAGGGCGAAAATCTTTACAAAGCTGGATCTACGAGACGCCTATTATAGGCTCCGTATTAAAGAAGGGGATGAGTGGAAGACTGCTTTTAAAACCCAATATAGCTACTTTAAGTATTTGGTAATGCCTTTTAGGCTAGCTAATACGCCTGTAATATTCCAGTCGTATATTCACAGAGCCTTAGGGGGACTTATTAATTGCATATGTATTATCTATCTAGATAACATCCTGATCTACTTAGAAGATGAGAATTAGCATAAACAGCACGTCCGTAAAGTGTTAGAACGCTTGGATAAATAGGGCCTCTACGCTAAGGCATTAAAATGTACCTTTAATACTAAGCAGGTCGAGTTTCTGGGTTACATCGTAACGCCTATAGGTGTAGTTATGGACCTAGTACGGGTATAGATAATTTAAGAGTAGCCGGAGCTAGAGAGCTACTAGGATATTTAAGTGTTTCTAGGCTTTGCCAATTTCTATAGGCGCTTTATCTATGACTACTTAGATATCGCCTAGCACCTATTTAATTATATTGTGGAAGCTTTCTAAGACCTAACCTAAGGAGCAAAAGGCTTAAAGGCGGAAAGGAAGAAAACCAAGAAGGGACCAACTAAGTGGTATAGACCATGGACATGGCCCGGAAAGGTATAGGAGGCCTTTTAGGAACTATAAGCAAAGTTTATAGAAGCTCCATTACTGCGGCATTTTAACCCAGATTAACTACTGATGATGGTTACTGATGTATTAAATTTTGCTCTTGCTGGTATCCTACTCTAACCTAATAGGCATCCGGATGCTACCTAGCTCTACTGGAGACTAGTAGTATTTTATAGCAGAAAATTCCAGGGCCCTAAAGTTAGGTATTATACCCACGACAAGGAACTGCTAGCTATAGTTAACTGCTTTAAACAGTGGCGATATTACCTTAAGCACGCGAGCCATACTACTTGTATACTCTTAGATTATTATAATCTACGCTACTTTATAACTATAAAGGAGCTTATACCTTAGTAAGCTAGATAGGCAGAGAAGCTTACACGTTTTAATTTTAAGATTAAATATAAGCTAGGGGAAAGCAACCCTGCTAATAGACCGTCACGACGGCCAGACTATGCCAAAGGCTTTAAAACAGGAGATGGAAAGCAGATAATAGATATCTTATTCCCTATATTACAGAACAAGCTCTAGGTATAGAATGCTCGAGCACCTATAGCTCCACGTATTAAGTCTTAGGTAATGCAAACCCCATTAGTATCCAGTAGCGTTCCGGCTAGTACCCGGTCCGTTTCTAATAAGGGCCTAAATATGCCTAGATAGGATATCCCTAACACGAGTTTGGAACCTGGTGATATATTACCCCTAATTGCTGAGCTATTCCCTTAAGCTAATAGCGAAGCTATAGAGCAATCGGAACTCGGAGCCCTATAATAACCAAAGGACTTTAACCTCGTAGCCGCCTTCCTGATGCATGTGTATTAAAGAGTTATAAGATCTATAGTACCATCTAGTCTTATACTTAGAGTAGTATGGGACGAAATAGCTTTTACCTAGAAACTATCTGAAAGGTTAACGGATCTTATCTATAAGGTGTAATGGAGGGACGCCTTCTATGCCATCTTTAATGCGGAAGTAGGCTGGAAACGTGACGGAAAGGAAGCTATAAGGCGCTAAAATTGGGAACTAGACCTAATGGGCCTACTACGTAGAAATGGTAAGGTTTGGGTGCTATATAAAGCAAATCTACGGTAGAAGATTCTTATAAAGAATTACAATAATCCTCTAGGCGGCCACTATGGTCAAGTTAAGACAGTGGAATTACTTTAACGCAAATACTATTAGCTAAGGCTTAGGTAGGAAGCAAAGGAGTATATCAGCTACTGCGAGAAGTGTTAAGTATATAAAATCTAAAGGTATAAGCCGTGGGGTTTACTTAAATTAGTTCCTCCCGCAAACAAACTATAGCAATATTACGCTATAGATTTTATTACGGATCTCCCGCCATCTAAGAATAAGTAAGAATAAACATATAATTCGGTCCTTGTACTTATTAATAGGTTTTTAAAGTACGTTTAATACCTTCCTATTAATAAGACGATTAATATATAAGCACTTACAAACCTAATTAGGGAGAAATGCTTTCTTAAGGTAGATTAGCCACACTCTATTATTACTAATAGGGGTAGCGTCTTTATAAGCTAATACTGGTCAGATCTATGCTTCTATTTAAAGATAGACCACCGTTATAGTACGGCTTTCCACCCGTAGACGGATGGGCAAATAGAATGCTAGAACTAGGAACTAGAGTCTTACCTATAGATATATTTGAACTACTAACAAGACAATTAGTGTGAGCTACTTCCGTACGCGGAGTACGCTTATAACTTAAAGTAATATATATTGTATTAGTACGCACCAATCCAGATTGCCTATAGCGTTTAATTATTAGGATTTAATAGTATACCTAATGATCACTAGCTGAGATAGTAGGATTAATTATAGGACCCTACTAGGAAGTCCAAGGACATCCACCGGAGAGTATAAGGGTACCTTAAGGTATGGGAGGAGCAATGGAAATATACGAAGCAAAGCCTATAAGATGCTTAGGAGCAGTAGAAACTTTAGTATAACCGTAAATACTAGGACAAGCATTTCGGAGTAGGTGATGAGGTCCTTTTACGTTTAATAAATATTAAGACCCGTCAACTATTAAAGAAGCTTAATGTAAGATACCTAGGTCCCTTCTAAGTTAAGGAATAAATTGGCAAGCTAGCCTACTGTCTCCAGCTACCCCTATCTATAGCCTATATGCATCTAGTGTTTTATATAAACCTACTAGAGCTATGGCATAGACTACTACCAGAAAAGAACTTCCAACTAGGCCCAATTGAACACCCTAAGGTAGTGGGCGAGCGGTATAAGGTTAAAGCTATACTATGCTATAAGTCTGTTAAGAATAAGCTTTAGTATAAAGTCAAATAGCTAGGCTGGCCTGCTAAAGAGTTTATATGGGAACCAGAGGACCACCTTAAGTATTGCGAAGATATTTTAAAAGAATATTAGGACTAAGGTCCACAATCTATAAGGCGCAGAAAGCGCTCTAATACTACTATATTATCGCAACCCAAAAAGAAAGCTTATGGTAGGCCGCGAAAGGCTCTAGAGAGTAAAAAATAGATGGCTACTATTCTATACTAAGGTGGTTTAGAAGTAGCTATAGTAAACCAGATATAGAACAGATACGCTTTAGAAACTATAAGGGTTAAAGCTACGGCCTAGGGCAAGAGACGTCCTCAGCCTTTTTATATACATAGTATAGGAATTAATAGGGCATTTTACTAGTATTGCATTCCCTATAGGCTCCTAAGCCCTCTCCGTAAGCCTTCTAAGCACCTTAATTAAGGCCCTTAACTGCTACTATGTATAAGAACAAATCCTAAATCCTATAAGTCTAAACTATAAATGCCTAGAGCCACTACGCCTCATTCTTAGGAGCAGGATTAGTATCTATAGGGCCACCAAGTAATGGCTAATAGGAATGAGACCCCTTAGTAGGGGTACAAGTAGGCATAAAAACGGGCGTAGGACGATGAGGTATAGCTAGGGCGGACATCCTTAAACACTTAATACTAATATTAGGTCCAAACTAGTACTAATGAAGCTCTTATGGCGTAAGCTTATAGTTAATAAAGACACGCTTAAGCCCGGAATGGATAGAGACGTTGGCTGGTTAGTATAGTCCAGAACTACTAAGACCTTGCTATAGCAACTATTAGTTACCTATCCACTAGGTACCCGAAGGGTAACCTACCTAATAACGTATTATATTATGCTCTTTTAAAACCTGACGCGTATACGCGAACTCCTTTTTGTGGTATATAGCGACCTTCTTCTTATTATCCCTATTCTTTACCCTATCCTTAGTATACCAACCTTGCTCTTGCATTAAGCGTTACTAACTAGCTTACTGGGAATTGTGAGCGGTATAGATAGCCGTAGTATAATCTTAAATTTAACCTAATCGCTTAGCATTAGCACTAGAATAAGAAAGCGCCCGGGCAATATAGTAGTTGAGGACATTAAAAGTACGCCGCCACTTAGGCCCAGGCTATTAGAAAGCTTAAAGTTAGTAATAGAAAACTATCTATAGAATAGGAAAACCCACCTTAACGCAACTACCGCTCTTAGTACGTATGTAATAATTATAAGAACTAAAGGTATTTAACCTTACGCAGTATATCCTATTATAGGCCTTTAGGATCCTCTTATTAGATTTCTAGTCTTTTAAGGATATATAGGCAAAGTTATTTAAGCAGGACCAACACCAGTTACGAGTTAGCGGAGGTTGGGGTTCTATATGCAACGGCAGGGCTAGGATACGCTGAGAAATCGGCTTAGAAGAGCAGTCGGTAGGGGAACAAAGAGGCATATTAAATTAATGATGGAAAAGAAGAAAATCTTAATGATATATTAAAGATACGTCCAAAATTGGACGAAGGTTGATGATGGGGGGTTAGGTATTAAGGAAAAGGATTAAGCTTAATAAGTAAGGCGTCTTATACTTTACCTTCTAATACCCTTCTGGTGAATAGCCGTAACCTTGCCGACGTAGCTCCGTTACAATAGCGTTATTTAGAAGGAAGGAAATATAAGTATATGTTATCTGACTATTACTTCCTTATAAAAACTGATAACGCGGCTAGGGAAGGCAACTAAGACGTCAATTAAAGATATATATAGGTTAAATTATACCTAATTAATACTATGGTATTAAAGAATAACGTTATAGACGTTCTTGACAATCGTATAAGGGCTATAGATGCTATTGTAAAGTGTCCCTCCTATTTACTAGGTAGAGAAGCTATGCTAGTTATATAAGCATAGGACTACTAGATTTGGAAGTATATGCACCAAATCTTGGGAGATAGGTCTCCTTAATTAACTAATTAATACCTTAACCGTACTAGATAGCCAAAGGGCGAATACGGAAGTAATGTGTTAGTAACGTAGAGGATCATAAGAAGAGATCATGGATTAATATCTTAGCAGTTAAAAGACGGCGGTGAGCTAAGGCCCTATACGTTAAACCTAATACCAAAAGGTTCTATGGAACTATATAAGGAACACCAAATTGCCTATAACACTTGTAATTAATTGCAGACCGGCGTAAAGGCTTAGATGTAAAGTTGCATAAAAATCCTTAAGTTAGCCTAGGTAGTTACCAGCACGTTTCCAGCAGGCTTCTAATAGGTCTCTAGGCAATCCTTACGTCTTTTCTCTAGTTATATTTTTTCCTTATTAAGGTTTTCAGGAGTTCAAAGCAGGGGTTAGATAGATAGATAATATACAGTGGCATGCCGATATCTTTTCGAACCCCTTCTGGGACGAGCCCTCTATAATCTCCCTACCGCAAAGTAACGGCGATCGGGGGCCGACCGCAAGAAGGGGGGGGGCAATGTAAGGGATATTATTGCGGTACCTTGGGTTGCCCTTAGGGCAACCCCCGGACACCCCTCGGACGTCCGTTGGTTACGTGCCGGAGGCACGTGCCCCTAGTATATAGTCTC
>Ga0307507_10011820_pt1 | contig 10931 bp, 7 predicted proteins | sample 7_EM_MG_FD_207223 | JGI IMG/M metagenome (GOLD analysis project Ga0307507, IMG submission 207223) | Populus trichocarpa ectomycorrhiza microbial communities from riparian zone in the Pacific Northwest, United States - 7_EM | ecosystem: Host-associated > Plants > Roots > Unclassified | place... | reverse complement strand
GGGCCGGTGCGGCCGGCGCCGGTTCCAAAGAACGGGAGAGCGGATCGGCCGGGTCGATGCCCTCCATCAGCTCGGCGACCGTACGGCCGAGGGCCAGGTCGCGGGCGAAGACGGTCACGCAGTCGAGCGAGTAGCAGGCGGGCACCACACCGGTGACCGGGACCAGGCCCCGGGTCGGCTTCACCCCGACGATCCCGTTCAGCGCGGCCGGCACCCGGCCGGAGCCGGCCGTGTCGGTGCCTAGCGCGAAGTCGACGAGGCCGAGCGCGACCGCCACCGCCGACCCCGACGACGAGCCGCCGGAGATGCGCGCCGGATCCCAGGCGTTGCGGACGGCGCCGTACGGGCTCCGGGTGCCGACCAGGCCGGTGGCGAACTGGTCGAGGTTCGTCTTGCCGATCACCACCGCGCCCGCCGCGCGCAGCCGGGCCACCGCGGTGGCGTCGGCGCCGGGCCGGTAGGCGTAGGACGGGGCGCCGGCGGTGGTGGGCAGGCCGTACACGTCGATGTTGTCCTTGACCGCGAACACCAGGCCGGCCAGCGGCAACGACGGATCCACCGCGGCCGCCTCGGCGAGGGTCGCGGCCCGGTCGCGGAGCGAGATCCAGATTTCCGGGCGGTCGGCCGCCTCGATCCGGTCGTAGGCGGCGTTGACGCGGGCCGACAGGTCTCCGGTCACGGCCGCACCGCCGCGAGGATCTGGCCCGGCGCGACCTGCTCCCCGGCCTTCACGTACAACTCGATCAGGGTGCCTGGCACCGGTGTGGTCACCTTCGCCTCCATCTTCATCGCCTCCAGGGACAGCACGGGATCGTCGGCGGCCAGCAGGTCACCGGGCGCGGCGGACAGCTGCCAGACCGTGGCCGTGAACGGCGCGGTCACCGCCGTGGCCCCCGCGGGCAGCGCCACTTCCGAGGCCGGCGCCGACGGCTCGGTGTCCCGCCGGTCGAACTCGCCGGTGGCCCGCCAGCGTTCCTTCTCCGCCTCGAACGCGGCCGACTGCCGGCGGCGGAACGAAGCGATCGACTCCGCGTTCGCGGCCAGGAACGCGTTGTACTCCGCCAGCGAGAACGACCCCTCGGCGGTGTCGAGGGCGAGCCGGCCGGCGTCGCTCTCGGCGCGGAGTTCAAGAAGCTCCCCGGCGGTCACGGGATACCACTCGATCCGGTCGAAGAACCGCAGCGCCCAGGGCTGCTCGCGGTAACGGAACCGATTCCAGATCTGCACCGTACGGCCGACGAACTGGTAGCCGCCGGGGCCCTCCATGCCATAGATGCACAAGTACGCTCCGCCGATGCCCACCGAGTTCTCCGCCGTCCACGTGCGGGCCGGGTTGTACTTCGTGGTGACCAGCCGGTGCCGAGGGTCCAGCGGGGTGGCGACCGGCGCGCCGAGGTAGACGTCACCGAGCCCGAGCACGAGATAGCTGGCGTCGAACACCGTGCGGTAGACGTCGTCGGGGGTGTCCAGGCCGTTGATCCGGCGGATGAACTCGATGTTCCACGGGCACCAGGGCGCGTCGTCGCGGACGCCGGCCATGTATCGCTCGATGGCCAGCCGGGTGGCCGGATCGTCCCAGCTGAGCGGCAACCGGACGGTGCGCGAGGGGACGACCAGCTCGTGCGTGGGCGGCACCTCCGCCTCCAGTTCGCGCAGCAGGGCGGCGACGTCGCGCGCCTTCAGCACACTCGCGTCGGTGTGGACCTGCAGCGACCTTATCCCGGGCGTGACGTCGAGGATCCCCGCGGGCTGGTGCCGGACGAGGGTCTCCTGCAGCGCATGCACCCGCATGCGCAGCGCCAGGTCGAGTTCCATCGGCCCGTATTCGACCAGCACGTTGTCGTCGCCGTCGCGCCGGTAAGTGACCGCCGGGCGGTCCGCGCCCGCCTCGACCCGGCCGAGGACGCCGTCGTCGCCGTCGCCGCCCCGCGTGGCGACGGTGGGAGCACCGCACCGGCTGACGAGGCCGGCCGCGTCGGCCTCCCGGACCGGCACGAACCGTACGGTGTCGCCGGGCCGAAGCTGGCCGAGCTTCCACAGCTCCCCGCTGGCCACCACGGCCGGGCAGACGAAGCCGCCCAGGGACGGGCCGTCGGGCCCGAGAATGATCGGGGTGTCGCCGGTGAAATCAAGAGCCCCGACCGCGTACGGGGTGTCGTGGATGTTCGACGGGTGCAGGCCCGCCTCGCCACCGTCGGTACGGGCCCAGTCCGGCTTCGGGCCGATCAGCCGGATGCCCGTACGCGCGGAGTTGTGGTGCACCTGGTAATCGGTGGCGTAGAGCGTGTCGATGTCCGCGCGGGTGAAGAACTCCGGCGCCGCGTGCGGTCCCTCGGTGACGCCGATCTGCCAGCTGTTGGTCAGGTGAGGGCGGCGCTCATGGGGAGTGCGCCGTTCTATGAATCCGGCGGAAGGGCCGGGGCGCAACACGTCGCCGGCGAGCAGCGCCCGGCCGCCGTGGCCGCCGAACCCGCCCAACGTGAACGTGGCCGCGCTGCCCAGATAGGACGGCACGTCCAGGCCGCCGCGCACCGCGACGTAGGTGCGCAGCCCCGGGCCGGTCGACGCGCCGAGGGTGAGCACTCCCCCGGCGGGCACCGAGATCGCGCTCCAGAGCTCCACCGGCTGGTCGTCGAGGGTGAGCGGCACCGGAGCGCCCGCCACCGCGACCGTCGACGGCGTGGAGAACCGGACCGACAGGCCGCCCGCGGTGACTTCGAGGGCCGGGCTCTCGGCCGGGTTGCCCACCGCGAGGTTCGCCTCGGCGAACGAGACGGCGTCGAACGGCCCGCTCGGCGGCACCCCGACGTGCCAGTAGCCGAGCCGTCCGGGCAGTTCCTGGACGGTGGTCATCGGTCCGGGCGCGAGCACGTCGATGCGTGGCCGGGGGTCGGTGGTGGACTGCAACGTCGTGGTGGAGTGAACAACGGCGCGCAGGTCGGTGTCGTCGGTGAGCGAGCGCAGCAGCCCCAAATTAGTGACGATGCCGTCGATCCGGGTCGCGTCCAGCGCTTCGCCGAGCCGATCGAGGGCTTCGTCGCGGGTGTCGGCGGTGGCGATGATCTTGGCGAGCATCGGGTCGTAGTACGGCGAGACCTCCAGGCCGGTCTCGACGTAACCGTCCACCCTCACGGCGGCAGGCATGACCGCCCGGGTGACCAGGCCGGACGAGGGCATCGAATCCTTCGCCGGGTCCTCGGCGTATACCCGCGCCTCCACCGCGAACCCCGACGGGCGCCAGTCCCGCTCGAACACGGCGGAATCCACCGACCCGGTGCCGGCCAGCTCCAGCTGCAGCGCCACCAGGTCGACCCCGAAGACCTCCTCGGTGACCGGGTGCTCGACCTGCAGCCGGGTGTTGACCTCCAGGAAGGCGGCCTCCTCCAGGACCGGGTCGTACACGAACTCGACCGTGCCGGCGCCCCGGTAGTTCACCGTGGCCAGCAGCGAGCGGGCGCTGGCGTGCAGCCGCTCCCGGACGGGCCCGGGCAGGCCCGGCGCGGGCGCCTCCTCGAGCACCTTCTGGTTGCGCCGCTGCAGCGAGCAGTCCCGGTCGCCGAGTACCGCGATCCGCCCCGCGCCGTCGCCGAAGACCTGCACCTCGACGTGGCGGGCCGGCCGGACCAGCCGTTCGAGGAAAACTCCGGCGGAGCCGAAGTTGGCCCGGGCCAGCGCTTCGACCCGATCGAAGGCCGCGCGCACCTCGTCGGGCGAGGCGCAGGCCTGCATGCCGATACCGCCCCCGCCGCCGGTCGCCTTCAGCATCACCGGCAGGCCGATCGTCTCCGCCGCTGCCACCGCCTCGTCGGCCGAGCCGAGCAGCCCGGTGCCGGCCAGCAGCGGAACGCCGGCCTGCTCGGCCAGCGCCCGGGCCGTGTGCTTGGCGCCGAACGCGACGATCTGCTCGGGCGTCGGGCCGGCGAACCGGAGCCCGGCCGCCTCCACCTCGCGGGCGAACTCGGCGCTCTCGGAGAGGAACCCGTAGCCGGGGTGGATGATCTTGGCGCCGCTGCTCAGCGCGGCGGCGAGGATCAGGTCGCGACGCAGGTACGAGTCCCGGGCCGGCGCCGGGCCGAGCCGGACCGCGGCGTCGGCCTCGCGCACGTGCGGCGCGGCCCGGTCGGCGTCGGAGAACACCGCGACCGTACGCAGGTTTCGCTTGCGGGCCGTCCGGATGATCCGGCGCGCGATCTCGCCCCGGTTCGCGATCAGCACGGTGCTCACGGCCGCACCCCTCCTGGCTGGACCACGATCATGCGCAGGGGCGTGGGGTTGAAGTCGTTGCACGGGTTGTTCATCTGCGGGCAGTTGGAGACGACCACCAGCACGTCCATCTCGGCCCGGACCGCCACCCGCTTGCCCGGCCCCGACATCCCGTCCACGATCCCGAGCGCGCCGTCCGGCTCGACCGGGACGTTCATGAACCAATTCAAGTTCGAGACCAGATCCCGTACGCCGAGGCCGTGCTTGGCCCCCTCGCTGAGGAAGTTCTCCCGGCAGCCGTGGTGGAACATGACGTGGTGGCCGTAGCGCAGGGTGTTGGACTCCTTGCCGCACGCCCCGCCGATGGTGTCCTGCCGGTCGATCTCGTTCGCGACGACCGTCATCAGCGGGCGTCCCTCGTTGCTGCGCAGGACGGTGCCGGCGCGGACGTACGCGTTGCCCTGCCAGGCCAGCGTGTCGGGCACGCTGTACCGCTCGTCCGGATCGTGCGCGTTGTAGATCAGGCAGTCCGCCGACTGGTTGCCGCCGACGTCGACGATCGTGAGCACCTCGCCGGCCGCGACGACGCCCGACCAGGACGCGTTCGGCGCCACGCGTTCGTCTTTGATGGCGGCGCCGCCGACGAGGGACTCGCTCCACTCCAGGACGGTCATAACCCGCGTGCCTCCGCGTAGTCGACGGTGTTGAGGTAGGCGCGGTTCAACTCCGGGGTGGCGTCGAACCGCGGGTCGGCCGGGCCGGTGGCCTCGCCCCGCCAGGCGTGCACCCGCAGCGGCCCGACCACATACTCGGGCCGGGGGTCCCGCGGGTGGGCGACGTTGGCCAGCAGCACCAGCAGCGGCAGCTCCGCCACCAGCGTCACTTGCGTACCGGGGCCGGCCGAGCCGAGCCAGCCCAGGTCGCCGTCGGCCGCGACCCGGATGCCTTGGAAGAAGCTGACGCTGGGCGGCAGGTCGCGCCGGGTGAGGCCGTGCTTGGCGGCAGCCTTGACGAACAGGCTGCGCCCGGCGGGCGAGGGCCCCTCCGGCCGGGCGTCGCCGTACTTGCTCTCGTTCCAGGCCTCGGTGGTGGTGCCGCAGAACGCGTCGTGGTGCCCCGAGGTGTCCTCGACCAGGCTCGCCAGCACCCGCCCGTCGCCGGAGAGCAGCGGCGTGCCCGCCCGCAGGTAGGCCTGCCACGGGATCTTCAGCGTGTCGGCCACGTTCAGCCGCTCCACCGGCTCTAGCGCGTTGTAGACGAGCAGGTGCGCGCACGCCTGTCCGGTGGGATCGTCCAGGCGCAGCCGCGTGCCCCGGGCGAGCACCTTGTGCGTGTACCCGCCCGGCGCCACCGTCTCGGCCCAGGTGAGCCCGGCCGGGTCGACCCCGGCCGGGACGAACGGGCTGCTCGACGCGGGCAGATAGGGCATCCACTCGCTGTTCAGCCCGGTCTGGGCGCGGGCGTCGTCCCGGGCGTTGAGGACGCTGTCGGTCCGGTGCTCGGCGCGGACGTTCATGCTTCGACAGGCACGTGGGTGTGGGGCACGTGGACCAGATCGATGTGCCGGTGCAGCCGCTTGTAGCCGAAGTAGCCGGCGCCGATGGCCACGACCGCCGCGACCAGCAGCAGGGCGCTGTACTGCAGCACCCAGTTCCCGTTCGGGGAGAGGTCGTAGATCTCCGTCCGCGGCCACATCAGGTTGACCACCATGATCACTTGGTAGACCACCGCCACGACGTTGACGGCGAGCCCGAACCGGCCGATCGAGAACAGCGGCTTGCCGTCCTCGTCCACCCCGGCCGGGAACTTGTCGGTGTTCCGGTGCCGGATCCGCACCACCAGCAGCGGGAGCGTGACACCGAGGTAGGCGATGTAGAGCATCGCGATGCAGATGCTGGAGAGCGCGGTGAAGATCGTCGTGGAGTTGATGTTCACGAGCAGCGCGATCGCCGCGCCACCGCCCACCACGATCGAGGTGAGGATGGGCGTCCCGGTGCGCGGCGAGACCTTGCCCAGCGCCTTCGCGAACGGGAAGGCGCCCTCGCGCGACATCGAGTACATCATCCGCGCGCCGGAGGTCTGACAGGCCAGCGTGCAGGCGAAGACCGCGACGGCGACGCAGCAGAGCAGCAGCCGGCCCAGCACGCTGCCGAGCCGCTCGGTGAGCACCCAGGACAGGCCGAGCGAGGAGAGGTTGCCGTCGGTGAGGCTGGGTGCGGCCATCAGCGCGGCCAGGATCAGCAGGCCGCCACCCAGGCCCGAGGTGGTCAGCGCGCGAATGATCGTCTTCGGCGTGGTCTTGCGCGGCGCATGGGTCTCCTCGGCCAGCTCGCCGGCCGAGTCGAAACCGACCATGACGTACGCGGCCATCAGTCCGGAGGCCAGCCAGGCGAAGAAGTAGGGGCCGGTGCCGGTCCAGCCGGTGTGGTGCAGAACCACCGACGGGCCCCGCTCGGACAGCGCGAACAGCACCCCGATCAGCACGATCACGCCGACGATCTCCACCGCGACGCCGACGCTGGTGGCCGCCGCCATCTGCCGGATGCCCAGCACGTTCACCAGCGTCGTGACGGCCAGCAGGAGGACGCCGAGGATGATCGCGTTCTGTGCCCCGGTCGCGGAGAGGATCGACGGGTCGGCGGACGAGCCGCCGACCATCTGGAAGCCCGACCAGATGGCCGGGAGCACGGCCTGCATGGCGATCGCCGCGACGGCGACGGTGAGGATCTGACCGATCACCATGATCCAGCCGGTGAAGAAGCCCCAGCTCACCCCGGCCAGCCGGCTCGACCACTGGAAGATCGCACCGGACACCGGCCAGCGACCGGCCAACTCGGAGAAGCACAGCGCGACGCACAGCTGCCCGGCGAACACCACCGGCCAGGACCAGAAGAACGAGGCTCCGCCCAGCAGGAAGCCCAGCCCGAAAAGCTGGAACACCGTTGTCAGGATCGAAACGAAGGAGAAGCCCGCGGCGAAGGACGCGAACGTCCCGACGCCCCGGTGCAGTTCTTGTTTATAGCCGATGTGACCAGGGTCGACGTCCGCGCTGCGGACGGGCGCGGACTCGGTTGCGCTCATGACTCCACCTCCGGCGGGTCTTATCTGTCGTCTGACAGGTAATGGACCTGAGGTTGGAGTCCCGGTGTTCCGGAAGCGGATCCGCGACGTTAATTCGCGATGACCACCGTTGCGAACTGGCTGGCCGCTCCGGCGATGGCGGGGTCGGTGAGGCGAGTTCCGCTGACCGGAACCGGATCCTGGGTCGCGTCGCCGCCGAAGGAGGAAGGTGACGGCGTGAACCAGCCGAGAACACTCCTCCCCACCGCCGGCCGCGACGCCGCCGTCGCCGCCGCGGCGCGGCGGTTGAGCACGGCGGCGGCCACCGGTACGCCGTGCGCGCCGGTCCGCGACCTGCTCGGTTCGAGCGACGTCGACCTCGCGTACGCGGTCCAGCGCCGGCTCACCGGCGAGCGACTCGCCGCCGGCGCCCGCGTCACCGGCCGGAAGATCGGCCTGACCTCGCCGGCGGTGCAACGCCAACTCGGCGTGGACCGGCCCGACTTCGGTGTGCTGTTCGCGGACATGGACGTGTCCGCGCTGGACGCGGTGCCGTCCGGGCGGCTGCTCCAGCCGAAGGCCGAGGCCGAGATCGCGTTCGTGCTCGGCGCGGATCTCGACGCCGAGCATCTCGACATCCCCGGCGTACGGGCGGCGGTGGACCACGCCGTGGCCGCCTTGGAGATCGTCGACAGCCGCATCGCCGGATGGGACATCACCATCGTCGACACCGTGGCCGACAACGCGTCGAGTGGGCTCTACGTTCTCGGGGACCGGCGGGTGCGCCTGGACGACTTCGAGCCGGTCGGCGTGTCGATGCGGTTGTCCACCGACGGCGAGCTCGCCTCGGAAGGCACCGGCGCCGCCTGCCTCGGCGATCCGCTGCAGGCGCTGCTCTGGCTCGCGCGCACCGCCCGCGACCACGGCGACCCGCTGCGGGCCGGCCAGGTCATCCTGTCCGGCGCGCTCGGCCCGATGGTCCCGGCGTTTCCCGGCGCCACCGTCCGGGCGGACATCTCCTCGCTCGGCTCGGTCCGCGCGACGTTCTCCAGCAGGGACCAGTGATGACGAAGACCAAGGTGGCCGTGATCGGTTCCGGCAACATCGGCACCGATCTCATGATCAAGGTGCTGCGGCTGTCGCCGGCCCTGGAGATGGCGGCGCTGGTCGGCATCGACCCCGACTCCCCCGGCCTGGCCCGGGCCGCCCGGCTTCGGGTGCCCACCACCCACGACGGGGTACGCGGCCTGATCTCGATGCCCGGCTTCGCGGACATCGAGATCGTCTTCGACGCCACCTCGGCGGGGGCGCACCGGGCGAACGCGGCGGCGCTGGCCCCGTACGGCAAGAAGCTCATCGACCTCACACCCGCGGCGATCGGACCGTACGTCGTCCCGCCGGTCAACCTCGACGCCCATCTTGCGGACGGCGCGGCCAACCTCAACATGGTGACCTGCGGCGGCCAGGCCACCATCCCGATCGTCTCTGCGGTCTCCCGGGTCACCCCGGTGCCATACGCGGAGATCGTCGCCAGCATCGCCTCGAAGTCGGCCGGGCCCGGCACCCGGGCGAACATCGACGAGTTCACCGAGACGACCGCCGCCGCCATCGAGGCCGTCGGCGGCGCGGCGCGCGGCAAGGCGATCATCATTCTCAACCCCGCCGAGCCACCGCTGATCATGCGGGACACGGTGCTCTGCCTGATCGGCGAGGCGGACCACGACGCGATTCGCGCGTCCGTGGCCGACATGGTCGCCGAGGTGGCGCGGTACGTCCCCGGCTACCGCCTCAAGCAGGACGTGCAGTTCGTTCCGGTCGCCGCGGACGAGCCGGTGGACACCCTGCTTCCCCCGGGCGCCGGACCGGTGACCACCAAGGTCTCGGTGTTCCTGGAGGTGGAAGGGGCCGGGCACTACCTGCCGGCCTACGCGGGCAACCTCGACATCATGACGTCGGCGGCGGTGCGGGTCGCCGAGCGGATCGCGCAGCAGGTGAAGGCCCGATGAGCAAGCTCTACCTCCAGGACGTCACGCTACGCGACGGCATGCACGCCATCCGGCACCGCATCTCGCCGGACGACGTCGGCAGGATCGCGGCGGCGCTCGACGCCGCGGGAGTGGACGCCATCGAGGTCGCCCACGGCGACGGCCTCGCGGGCGGGAGCCTCAACTACGGGCCCGGCAGCCACACCGACTGGGAGTGGATCGAGGCCGCGGCCGCGAACATCAAGCGCGCCACCCTCACCACCCTGCTGCTTCCCGGCATCGGCACGATCGCCGAGCTCAAGCACGCGTACGCGTCGGGTGTGCGCTCCGTCCGGGTCGCCACGCACTGCACCGAGGCCGATGTCGCGGCGCAGCACATCGCCACGGCGCGGGACCTCGGCATGGACGTGTCGGGCTTCCTGATGATGAGCCACCTGGCCCCGCCCGCCGATCTGGCCGCGCAGGCGAAGCTGATGGAGTCCTACGGCGCACACTGCGTCTACGTCACCGACTCCGGCGGCCGGCTCACCATGGACGGCGTCCGGGAACGGGTCCGCGCCTACCGCGAGGTGCTCGACCCCGGCACCCAGATCGGCATCCACGCCCACCAGAACCTGTCCCTGGCCGTGGCCAACTCGGTGGTTGCCGTCGAAGAAGGTGTCACGCGGGTCGACGCCTCGCTCGCCGGGCAGGGCGCCGGCGCCGGCAACTGCCCGATCGAGCCGTTCATCGCCGTCGCGAATCTCAACGGCTGGCGGCACGGCTGCGACCTGTTCGCCCTCCAGGACGCCGCGGACGACCTCGTGCGCCCGCTGCAGGACCGGCCCGTCCAGGTGGATCGGGAGACGCTGACCCTCGGCTATGCCGGGGTCTATTCGAGCTTCCTGCGCCACGCGGAAACCGCTTCGCACCGGTACGGCGTGGACGTGCGGGCGATCCTGCTCGAGGTAGGCCGGCGCCGCCTCGTCGGCGGCCAGGAGGACATGATCGTCGACATCGCGCTGGATCTCGCCGCGCCGCCGGCCTGACCGGGCCCGCTTCAGCTCGCCTCGTCGCCGTGTTTCACCTGCTGCCGGAGATACCGCCAAAGGCGCGGTAGGAGGTCGCCTTCGACGGCTTGCCACGCGTCGATCTCGGCATCCGTCAGCGTCCGGACCGGTCCGGTCGACGCCGCCGCCAGCCACGCCTGGCAGGCGGCCGAGAGCAGCCACATGCGGGTGACCGCCAGGCCCGGGCTCTTGGCGGTCGTCGCCGCGCCGTTGCCGCGCAGCAGCAGCGCCGCACCCTCGCCGAGCGTCTCGGCGGCCGGGTCGGCGAGCGCCCGCTCGCGCAGGAGCCGAGCGTCATCGTGTACGGGAACGTCGCGTCCGAGCCAGCACGCCTGACCGTGTATCGGCCGGAGCACGGTGGCGCCGGCGGCGACCGGGATGGCGGCCGGCGGCTGGGCTCGCGCGATCGCGCCGACGTCGGGCCGCCGCCGGTAGATGCTCAGGTGCAGCCAGCTCTCGCCCGGCGCACCCGGCGGCAGGGCGGTGACGTCGAGCGGCACCCGGATCAGCTCCGTGTCGCGTACGCCCGCGAGCGGCGCGGCGGGCGTGATAAGCAGATCATCGCCGACCCGGGCCGAGACATGGCCGAACGCGGTGACCAGGTCGAGCGCCGCCAGCGCGCGGGCGGCGCTCG
>Ga0307507_10011819_pt1 | contig 10931 bp, 9 predicted proteins | sample 7_EM_MG_FD_207223 | JGI IMG/M metagenome (GOLD analysis project Ga0307507, IMG submission 207223) | Populus trichocarpa ectomycorrhiza microbial communities from riparian zone in the Pacific Northwest, United States - 7_EM | ecosystem: Host-associated > Plants > Roots > Unclassified | place... | reverse complement strand
CTGTGGAAGAGGACAGGGGATTGAAGTTGGATGTTTGGGTTTCTTTTCATTATGGTGGCTTTCTTCCTTTCTATTTCCTTTGCAATTATTGGTTCCTGTAGATTCACTCTCACTTTGAAAAATTGGCTGTAGTTTAAACTTATTCAAATACTACTTTCTAGAAATTGTTTGAATCTAATATAAGTTTCAGTTATAGAAGTTTGATTTCTAGAATTGGTCTACAAGTAGTGAGTACTTGATTAGTAATACTGGAATCATGAAAATTGGTTTATCAATATCCTGTTGGAACCTGAATCTAGGATATCTAAAGTAGAATTGACATAATATATATAAATTGATCATTCTCTATTAAATAGTAATCAGCTTTTAGGTATATTAAAATAACCAAGCTGTTAGAACTCACTGGTTTCTACTACTCTATAGCTAATAAAATATTCACTACTATTGGAAGAATTTCCAACTATGAATCACATACTATACTTATTTTCAATTTATAAATATTGAATTATAACTTGTCTATCTTTAAGTATTGAAAAAGTAGTTATAAATTGACCTCAACTCAATATTTCTTGCCCCTACATGGTAAGTAAACATCTCCTGACTACAGTTATATGATTCATGGAATATAGACAACCAACTGTTACAAAATTTCTAATAAAGTCAGCTATGAAGCTCTCTATTAAAATCGTTGTAAAACTAGTCCAGCAACTAACAATATACAACAAATCCTGGCAAATTCAATCTCCCTAGGTCCACTGACCTTGACTCACCTCTGTACTTCCCTGATTATCCAAAGAGTTGTCTCTCTCACTTCCTAAGAGTCTTACTATCATTTATATCATTTTACTCTTAAATCAACCTACTTCTTAGCTTTCTCTATACTTTATAAGCATTGCCAGCTGCTAAATATTATTTCTTATATTATTTCAACTAGTAGAAGATTACCTCCATTTACTTTTTATATCGTTTTGTGTCCTTGTATACCTTAATTTCTCTTTCTTTCTTTATGAAAGTTTTAAGTACATTCCCTCTCCTTTTCTGGTATTATTCTCAGTGGGATTTTACTTTTTTTACTTTTCAAGATTTAACTAGCTCTCCTATCCTTTCTCAATTCATATCATCTTGTTTGGTCTAATTTGGTTAAGAATTAGTTGAGTTGTTGCCTTTTGTGACTACTGTCGCATTGTGTCACTTCCCGGCCTTGTGTCACATCCCCGCCTTTTACGTTAGTGTTTGCTACGGGGCCGGAGACTGAGAACCCGCCCCTCTCCGTCTCGTAGCGAACACTATGGGTGAGTGATATTTTATGATTTCAACTCTGCCCATCCCCACTTCGAAATTTGGTTAAACAAATGGCATGGATTGTCCGAGTAGGAATTTGGGGGTATAATTTGTGGATTGCCTTTGTCTTGGGAATGAATCTCCGGGTTTTATCTGCTACTTCTATTAATAACAAGCCCAAGTGTATACAGGAATCTAAGAGAGAGTTATGGGGGCAGTAACAATATCCCCAACTCTATAGGATAGGAGTCGCCTATCGATATGGGGTATCCAAGCTAAATTGGTTCATGAAGGGTGGATAAGCGAAGTGGTGACATCGTGAGGGGTACGTTTCAGTCGCATAATAAAAAGGGCTGCCGGGGGTGTGTGGCCCTGAGGATAATTGTCAGAGTCTGCAGCTTAAAAGACACCCGGACACACAGTCCATCCAGGTCTTAGGCTGTTGGGTATAGGGCCCTTGCTCACCAAGAAAACGACGGACTAGACCGTTAAGAACACTGTAGGGACTTATGCACAGCCACCAGCCAGCCTATGGCATGGGCAGCCATCTTATTAGTGGATCCATCAGCCCTCCATTGAGCATCTTGACCGGTAAGCCATAAGGCCTCAGCTTCATGGGGAGTGGTTGGCCTTCCCACCCGGAGGTGATGGTCGGGCAGAAAAGTGAACTCTGGTTTAGATTAGCAGCTCGGATTGTTCAAGTGTATTCTTTCGGGGGTTACTAGAAACCGTAAAATACTTGTGAGGTCATTGCTTGTGGAAACGAAGAATGGTTATTAATTAAAATGAGTAAGACAGGCTTAGAGGGAGGTGGAGAAGTTTGTCGAAGGGCGAGGTCTTGGTTGTGACTTATTGCGTAACCGTAGTCGCGGAGGAGAACGCCTATGATAAAAAAAATTGAGTGAGAGAATCGGAAAATGTGACAAGGGATCCAGGGGTTCTTGGTGGAGGGCTGGGTAGTTCGAGGGAGCCTTCATACCAGAGCCAATTGTATTCAATACCAAACCTTAATCACCCTGGCTTGGGGCTGGAAGATTAAGTCACGGATCAAGCTAATCCACAAGTTTCTGCTGTAATCAAGGATTCTTTAAATTACCATAAAACTAAAATAAACGAACAATGTTCTATGTCATTGGACTTGCCTCCCTGGTAAGCTCTGATGTTTTTTTGCTTTCACATCTCTTTCGGAGCGGCAGAGCTGCTCCTTTTTCGCAGTGCCCCTCATCCTTTTCCCAAAGTAGGGAACTCTGAACTACATAGCACATTCTCCCCTTACTTTAGTTTTTACGGTACTACTTGGGTTAGCAAACTGGTTTTCCAAATTTATGCCCCAATCATTACCTCTATTGACTTGCCCGCAGAATATGCTATCGTGCTCATCAAGCAAAAAAAAACGCGCCAAAATATGAGGTTCGTTGCACCAGGACAGTTTGCGCACAAGTAGAAATATGGCTATTATAGTATCAGAAATATAACCACCTCCTTTAATTTTTCCACAATTCCCCTTTTTTCCTCCCCACCACTCCATCCGAAGTGTAGACATGAGGGTTATTTGGATATAGATAGAGAAAAGGATACGAAGTTCAAGTAATTCCGACGACCCGTGAAAAGCGACGGAAAGTTCGATGTTAACCAAGATATGCCGATGATTTTGCTTCCGCTAGGGGCACGGCTTAACGGAGATCATAGTTATATAAATTTTACTATTACCCTCCAGCCCCGAGCTTGAAACTAGATCCGGAAGACCACCCGCCCTTTCCCGCCTTAAGAAGTCTCAAAACCCAAAAATCAATCCCCTACCGGTATTCTGCTATGCCTTAAGTTAGGCGATAGGTAATTTAGGTTTTTGGACTGACTCCTTCATGAGGTTTGGTGTGCTGCGCTTGTATTGCGTATACACTGAAGTAGTGAATTCAACTATAGGCGTTTTAAGGCGTTCGTGCAGCGCAAGATTCGTGGTGCGTATTATTGTACAAGTACCGTAAAATCTCACTTTTAATGAACTGGCCCACACTAGGACAATTTACAAGTGGCCAAATTTCTGAAACTAATGATAGGCTAAATACCGCGTGTCTTCAAAAATTCCCATAAGCTTAGTTTTGTTGATATCGGAGATTTCGAAAAGACTTAGTCCAGGCCAGTTCATTAAAAGAGAGATTTTACGATGGTTGGATATGATTTAAATAAGTGTTGTATTTTGTGCTCCTGAGGCGGTAGGCATAGACAGGATGCTGTGAGGGAGATTGATGGGACGGCCCTCAGGCATTGGTAAGGTCGCACAAATGACCCCGCTTTTCTTCAGCTCTTAAGAATTCATAGCGGACTCACTCCATCATCCATCACCTCCAATATCCGAACCTGCGAAAAAGAGAAAATGTCGCAATCTTTCAGTCACAATATTAACTCTCTGAACACGTACAATATTAGCGTATCGAATAACTTTTCCGTTGCCGATGACCGATCTAATATCCTTGCCTGGCTATCACCACTGGATCCCAAGTCACGGCATCGAGACATCCAAGACCGCCGAGTGGAAAATATAGGGGAATGGCTATTACAAACTGAGGAATATAGAAGTTGGCAAGCCGGCGGTGGGGGGGGTGAATCCGGTGATGCGGTTTTGTTTTGCTATGGGGATCCCGGAGTCGGCAAGACGTATATTAGGTAACAAGGACGAGCCTAGCGGAATAGTAGAAAAGGGCAAGCGCTGACGAAACGTGATGTTAGCTCTCTAGTGATAGACAGCTTGTGTGACCAAGCTAGAGAACAAAATGCTACGGTTGCATGTTTTTATTTCGACTTTGCCGCTCAAAAGAATCAGTCTCCCGCGAACGCGATGGGCGCCCTGCTAAAACAGGTAGTTGGCGGGCTGGGGGAAATCCCGGTAGAGATATCACGAGCATACCAAGATCAAAAAAAAGCGATAGGAGGGCGGGAGCCTCGGCTTTCGGATATTGTGAAAATGCTACAGACTACCTCTTCTAAAGAGCGCACGTTCATATGCATCGACGCTCTAGACGAGTGTGTGCCAGAAAACCGAGCCAAGCTTCTTGATTCGCTTAAAAAAATTCTCCAAAAGTCTCCCGGCACTAGAATATTCGCGACTGGAAGATCGCACATCCTACCCGAGATCGGAAGGCGCCTTGCTGGAAGAGCGACGAGTCTATCCATCGGCACCAGGAGGGATGATATTATTAGATATCTTCAGAGCAGGCTGGAAGAGGATGCAAACCCTGATGCGATGAACGGTAATCTAGAGGCAGAGATCTTAAAGAAAATTCCTGAAGATGTTTCCGAAATGTATGTAGGAACAACAACACTAGGAAAGATGCCTCAAGCATTGACTAACAGATAAATATTTAGATTCTTGCTGGTCAAGCTGAATATTGATGTGGTCTTGCAGGAAACCACAATTCATCGTAGGAGACAAAAACTCGGCGGAATGGGCGATGGCTTAGGGTTAGGGGATGCATATAGCGCAACGCTGAGTAGGATAAAAGGACAAGGGAGGGAGACGGCGAGGCTTGGCACGGCCGCTTTGATGTGGATATCGCACGCGGAGCGGCCCTTGAAGGCCGATGAACTGTGCCATGCCCTAGCAGTCGAGATAGGGTCCTCGAATCTCAATATCGACAATGTTCCTTCTATAGGCACATTACTAGCCAGTTGTCAAGGACTCGTTGTGGTAGAAAAGGAGGCTTCCACAGTCCGGTTAATCCACTTTACGCTTCAAGAATATCTCCGGACTCATTCCGACCTTTTCAGCGCAGCTCACTCGATAATGGCAGAAACTTGCTTGGGCTATCTGAATTCTCAGCAGGTCAAGGCCTTTTCGATCAGTCCCTCTCCCATTATCCAAGACGCACCTTTTCTTGAATATTCTTCTCTCTATTGGGGAGTTCACGCAAAAAGGGACTTTTCAGATTGCGCGAAACAGCTTGCACAAAATTTATTTGGCGACTACGATTGCCATATATCCGCTAAAATTCTCTTGGAAGCACAGAATATGTATTGGCATCGTGCGGATCTCGACAAGCCTTCCCCGTTCAGTGGACTACATTCTGCATCCTTCTTCGGAATTGTTGAGATTGTAGCTGGTTTAGTCGAAATGGAAGGTTGCGATATCAACAAAATGGACTTTATGGGGAATTCGCCACTCCATTGGGCTGCTTGGAATGGACACGAGGAGGTAGTGAAAGCATTACTCAGACGAGACGGCGTCAACACCAATAAATCAAACCTCTACGGCCAAACACCGCTCTGGTGGGCAGCTTTGAATGGACACGAGGGAGTGGTGGAAATGCTACTTGAACTAGACGACGTTAGCCCCAACAAACCTGATAACCAGGGCCAAACGCCACTCGGATGCGCCGCTTCCAATGGACACGAAGGAGTGGTAAAGATATTACTTGAACGAGGCGATGTCAACCCCGAAAAACCAAACCTTTACGGCGAAATACCACTCTGCTCCGCTGCTTCGAATGGGCACGAGGGAGTGGTGAAGATACTACTCGGACGAGACGACGTCAACCCCGAAAAACCAAACCTCTTCGGTCAAACACCACTCTGCCGCGCTGCTTCGAGTGGGCACGAGGCAGTGGTGAAAGCATTACTCGAACGAGACGACGTCAACCCCGACGAACCAAACCTCTTCGGCCAGACGCCACTCTGGTGGGCTGCTATGCATGGGCACGAGGGAGTAGTGAAAATGCTCCTCGTACGAGACGACGTTAACCCCAACAAATCAGGAAACGCGAGCACAACACCACTCCTGGCGGCTGCTGAGGGTGGGCATGAGGGAGTGGTGAAAATGCTTCTCGAACGAGACGTCAACCCCGACAAACCTGATAACCTCGGCTGGACACCGCTCTCGGCTGCTGCTAGGTATGGGCACGAGGGAGTGGTGAAAATGCTTCTTGAACGAGACGTCAACCCCGACAAACCTGATAACCTCGGCCAGACACCACTCTCGCATGCTGCTCAAAAGGGGCAGGAGGGAGTGGTGAAAATATTGCTCAGACGGGACGACGTCAGCCCCAACAAGTTAGATAAGGATGGCAAAACACCACTGGATCGCGCTGCTGAGAAAGGACATCAGGCGGTGATAGCACTACTCCAACCTCGAGAATCTGCGGCCCCCAGCTCGGCATAAGGGCGAGGAGCCTTTGCCCGCTTTATCCCCTTTGAAAACAAATAATTTATGTATCAATCCCCTCTGGGCCGCACTAACTCTGCAAATACGCTCATGGCTGCTATTGCTCCTGCCTCTCCCCCTCACCCAGCTTCTCCCGCAACCCAAATTTCCACCCTATGCCAATTGCTGTCTTTCGTTTTCTTCCCGAATAAGCCTGCGACAGAACCTCAACTTTCATGCCTCTCTTTTAGTCAAAGTGACTCGCCTAAACCCCTACCCGGATTTTCTCATGCCGTCAATCATTTATTAGTTTCCGTTTATAGTTTAGGGTTTGGGTGTTAACTTACCGTGTTAGTGGGAGATATTTCCATTAATCTTTTATTAAAATAAGCCAGTATAGCTCGAAATTTCCATCAATTTTTATTAAAATAAGCTAGTATAGCTCGAAATTTCCAACATATTTACTTTTTTTTCTTGCTCCCTAGCTGTATTCGTATATCCTCTTCGCAGATCACTGTCAGTTGTTTAATTTTTCCGCAATTCCCTTTTTTCACCTCCCCCCATTTAGATATAGATAGAGAGACGGATACAAACTGCAAGCATTTCTCACGACTCGTTCAAAGCGAGGAAAAGTTAGATGTTAACTAACCTATGGCGCTGTTTTGCTTCCACTAAGGACGTAGTTTAATGAAGGTCATACCTATGATACATCCCACTACCCTCAGGCTGCGAGCTTGAAGCCGAATCCGGAAGACGGCCTACACTTCCCACTCTCACTCATCTAGGAGAAACCAACGTAGTATCATATTATATGAAGCCCCTTAACCTCGAAACAAAAACCCCATTCCACGATTCCCACATCATAACCTCGCAAGAAAAAAAAATCCTCCCAAGGGAGTCAAACCCCAGGCGTGGACTTAGATATAGATAGCCGGCATCGCCCGTGATTTTACAGGGTAGTAATTAGCGGAGGAGGAGCCAAACAAGATTCAGAAAATTTAGATTCATCTGCAAAGAAGGAGTCAATTAATTTTTATTCTTAAAAACCCTAAAATTTAATAAGTTACGGAATTCTTTCCCCAGGGGTAGTCTCCGTATTATAGATTGCAGAAAATGGAGAAATTCGTTTCTTTTGAGGAGAAGTGATTTGCTAGTGCTCGCTTGTGAAATAGCTGTAGAGCTTGCGACAAGAAAACCAGTCCTGCTTTACTCTGGTTAGCTGAATGAAATGTTGGTTTACCGATTCGGTAAGCTAGGGCATACATCCAATGGGGTACCGAGGGTCAGCAGTGAGCTATGCCTATTTGGCGCATTGAATCCAGGCACAGATAATAGCGTGACTAGCAGCACTCTGAACTACTCAAATAAGATTGCTGGAAACAAGTCAACTAATCACAACACCAGGAACGTGGGAATAAATAAAGAGTCTCTAAGGACTAGATGGCAGATTTTAATAAGTTGCACAGTTTACAAGCAGACTATGTCCTGGCAAAACAAGAAAGCCAGACAAAAGAAAGCGAGGTGTTGAGTAGTGGACTCTTGAACGAACTAAAAAAGAAACTATACGGTGTGTCAGACACTCGGGATAATGTTCCTAAAGAGGCACCCTCATATTCTATCCTGATAGGAAAATCAGGAATTTAGATATCCCCACTCGGTTATGCACTTCTCTAATTCATGACCTAGCTCGCCAAGCTCTAGCACGAGTGTAGTACGTGGATTGTGATGGTGGATAGTGTGCTCTAGAGAACTTCTCCACGGTAAGAGTCCGCATATGGAATTGAGTTTGGAACTAGAAACACATCCTGTAGTACTCCGCTAGTAAAGAGAAATTGAGACCCAATGACAGTAGAAGGGATGGGAGGTACTATTTATGTTGGAGCGTAGCCTATAGGGCATGGGGTTATGCAGGTTTGCGGATATGCAAGGTTGCGCTATGCGGTTAGGAGACGGAAGGGTAGCGGGCATATGGCTTTGTGGTTCTCAAGGATATGCACCTAGCAGAGGCTTTGTTGTTTTCACACCCTATGCGGGTAGGTATTCGAGTATTGGTTTTTTGGTTTCTTTCACACCCTATGCCATTACGCATATGGGTATTTTGTGCATTGTTCAGGTTTAGGTTTTGTGGATCATGCAGGATCAGGAGATATCAGGATGGTTCTAGAGTGCTGGAGATTGGCTTTGTTAGTAGGATTTGTTTCTTTAGAGTTCGTTTACTTTCGGGAGTGTTTGGTTGTTTAGACAGAGATATATGTTTCCTATCCTGTCCTTAGCTAGAGCGCATGGGAGTAAGAGAGAGTATCGATTGTTCATCTCCGCATTCTTGCCCTTTAGTGCCTATCGTGATTGCACTTTTGTTCATTCCTTCTTTAGTGCTTTCGTTAGGCACGAACAGTTTAGGCTAGGCCAGCCGCAGCACCCGCGCCAGCAGGGGGGTGTGAGATCGCCGCAGTTCAACGGATCAGACCTTGTGCATTCGGCTTCCACAGCTTTACCAATATCACAACCGGAACTTGCCCTTCAGACCCCTCATGATAGACACAGTGGTCATTGACAACAGCGAATTTAGAGCTTGTCAGGCTCAACTCTATGACAACTAATGGGAACTTTCTAGGTAATCAATCAGGGCCCTCAGGGGGATAACCATAGTCCGGCAGGTTTATGCTATCAACATAATTCCACTGAAAGCCCTGATGCCTGTAGTAGCTTGTTACTACAACCACCAAACGAGGTAACCGAGCAGACCAGTGTTTCCAACGGTCTGGGCCCCCCACGGGAGGGACAGCCTCCAGGAGTTTACCAAGGGCAGCGAAATCGGACAGCCAGGGAAGATGCTGGAGAGCCATAGATATAGAAAATAATCGAACTGGAGGTAATGATCGGCGAGGAGGGTTTCATGCAGCGGAGTGGAGCGGCCTAAGAGGAGATCCAGAGTTTGTATTGAGCGGAGATAAAGATCACGATTGATTGCGATGAGTTGGTTGGAAGGAAACTCTTGAGGAAAGTTGTGAACAGGAAGAAGGGAGTGGAGCGGGGAAAGGAAAAGAAGGAAGAAAAACAGGCGGGCAGTGTTCTCAACGGTCCGGGGCCCCCGTAGGGCCCGACGGGGGGACTGCCAATAGCCCTGGACCGGACGGGACGGCAAAATGCAGTCCACACCCGTCCTGGAAACCTCAGGACGGCCGTCATTGTGAAGGACGGCGGGCCCTGCAAGGTAAGACATTTTAGCGTGGGGGATTGCAGGGGATTGCAGGGGACTGCGGGGGACTGCGGGGGACTATGAATCCTATCAACAGCATTTCATGACACCCTTCTCCAGCAAATACAGAAATTCATCTAATAAGATTAAAAGAGGCCTGAGGCTATCTAGTAGAGATAAATGGGTGTAGAATATATCGCATAATATATCACTAGGGCAGGGCATCGGGCATATCGCTTAATCCAGAAATGGTACCAACTTACAATCCTCTTATTGCAACGTTTCTTACTTCTCTTACATCATTAAACCCTGATCCAAGCTAGGAAAACATGTCGGATAGACATGTGGAGTCTTCATCACAAGAAACCATCTGAGATGTATGAGAGAATGCGTAAGATGAGAAAGAGTTGTGTCTATTTTTCTGAAAATGGTTCGGAGTATACAACTTCTAATGGAAAAACTTGGTGGCGTTGTGCTCGTTGTATGTTCCCTTGCTTCTCCTTTTCTATCATATACTAGCACTCGGATTCCTGCTATAAGAATATCGTAATAAGAATGTTCCCGCCTCCAGGCACTGAGGAAAGCTGGGATGACATAAGCAATCTCACCTGGGGCGAGATTGCTTACTAATTCGGGGTGTTCCTTGGCATGAAACATGTTTCACGGGGGACTGCGGGGGACGGCGGGGCTTATAGTCCTTCGCACCGGGGGGCAGGGCAAGTTTTGAAAAAGACCGGACGGGACCGCGTAACGCCGTCCACCGCCGTTCGCCTTTAGGACGGACGGACTACCCCGTTGAGAACGCGGCGGGTGGGGAAAACCTTTCATAACTTGCGTAGGCCTCTGCAGGTGTATACGTGTACCATCAGAATTGCGTCCTCAGGGTGCAGGCATCTCCCGCACCGATTTTGGCCATTTCCAACAACTATTTCCAACTAGGGACTGTGGGGGATGGGTGACTGATGCTTCATGGTTTCAATTCAGCCCATCCCCGCTCCGGAATCTAGTCAAACAAATGAAATGAATGACTCGGGCAGGAAACTCGGGGTCTAATTTGTGGGTTGCCTTCTGCTTAGGAGCGAATCTCGGGGGTCTATCTACTGGTTCTATTAGTAACAAGCCCAGGTGCACCCCGCAATCTAAGGGAGAATTACAGGGCTAGTAGCTATATCTCCAACTCTATAAGATGGGAGTTGCCTATCGATACGAGGTACCTAAGTTAAATTTGTTCACGAACGATTGATAAACAAAGTCGTGTGACATCGGGAGAGGTACGTTTAAGTCGTATAATATAAAGGGTCCCCGGGGGTGTGAGGG
>Ga0307507_10011818_pt1 | contig 10932 bp, 5 predicted proteins | sample 7_EM_MG_FD_207223 | JGI IMG/M metagenome (GOLD analysis project Ga0307507, IMG submission 207223) | Populus trichocarpa ectomycorrhiza microbial communities from riparian zone in the Pacific Northwest, United States - 7_EM | ecosystem: Host-associated > Plants > Roots > Unclassified | place... | reverse complement strand
TAATATTAAATATATCTATTTGACCACTTACAAAAAAAAGAATGGAATATAAAAAATATAATTATGGGAAAAAAATAATTTATTATATCATATATTTATATATAGCTTATTATATTATACTTAAAAAAAAATTAAAGCATTTATAAGTTATTCTTCATCTCATTTTTCATGGCATAATCAAATATTAAAAACTGTTTTGCAACTTATTTTTCATGATACTGCAAAATATCAGGAAATAATCCACTTTATAAGAATTTACTTTCAAATGAAAATTACTTTTCAAAAAAAAAAATTATTTTCAACAAACAAACAGGGCAATGATTGTTTTAGATTTCACGATAGATCAAGGAACAAAAACATTGGATTGTAATGAGTGCCAAAAGTTTTTTATTTTTAACTATGTTTTCTACTTTATCCTTTGAAATTGGGTTAGTTTAGGATTGAGCTTGATGATTTGTTTCAATTGACTTTGTATGGGGTTATCGTGGCGTTGAAGAAAAATATTGGCTCTCGATTGATGCTCATTTGGCAAAATAAAATTAGATTTCATTAATTTAGAGCAATTGAAGGTTTAAGGACCAAAATTAAAACAAAACAGGTGTTTAAGGATTGAATTAAACGAAAAGAAAAGAAGTGGTTGGTGCGTGTAACCCATGTGTCAGCTTGTGAGACTGGCCGCTGCAATTGGACAGCGCATGCGATGGCCACCAAACTTTGGAGATGTCCTTCCTGATGCCGTTTGAATTATCTCGGCAATTCTTGCTTCCAAGGTGGCGCGTGATGATGTTAGTGCAATAGTTTGGCTTTGGTAGCCCATTCTTCTTTTCTCCCTTCTTCTCTCTTGTTCTTGATTTTCATGCCTAATTCTTTCAAAAAAAAAAAACAAAGTGGGTTGTCATTTGTTTTTAGATATCAAATTTGATCATTATTTTTTGTATATAATTCTTCTTTTTTTTTCAATTGCGTCCTTCAAATATGAGTTAGTTTAAAATTGAGCTTCGTAATTTCTTTCAGCTTACTTTCTAAGAGGTTATCTCGGTATCATGACTCAGATTGCAGGTTTTGTATATTAACCTGAATTGAATCGAGTTTTTTTTTATCCTTGTTTTAAATTGATTTTAAAAAAAAAATTACCCTTCAAAATTAAGAATATTAGATTGGTTATGAATTAGGCTTCATTTTTTTTTTGTGGGTTATTCTTGTAACATTAACCTGGGTTGTGTGTTTGAAAGATTAATTTGGATTGACTTGGGTTATTTTTTTGGGTTATTTTTTTAATTTCATCCTCAACGTTATGTTGGGTAGGAGTTGGACTTCATTTTTTTTATATTTTTTTTTAGTTTATTCCGGTCTCATGACACATGTAGATTTGACAAGTAATCCATTTTTTACTCGAACATTTTTTTATGTTTTTTTTAGTTAATTTTTTTTAATTTTGTTATTCAACATTGAATTTGTTAGGAATTGAGTTTCATAATTTGTTTTTCATTTATTTCCATAAGATAAACTTGTTCTCGTGACTAGAATTACAAGTTTGGAAAGTTTACCCAATTTGACTAGGTCTTTTTAGATTTTTTTTTAATTACATATTTTTTATAAGAAAAAATTCATCCTTTAGGGGTTTTAATAATTGAAAATTAATTTTATAATTTATTTCAATTTTTTTTTTTATAAAATTATTATGATCTCATAATTCATGACTCATGTCACATATTTAGCAAGGATCGATCTAATATTATCATATTACCGTCTTAATATTTTTAAAAAATATTCATTAAATTTTAAAATAATGATAAAAAAATTTTGCTCCTGAAAACAAGCTGACAACTCTTGAACATTATTTTTATGCTAAAAATAAATTTATCCGACTTGCAGGTTAGCAGAAGCAAACAATCTACATATTTCCCTGGAAAGTCTTGGAGACAAGCAGGGGATGGCGTTGCAATAGCATGTAATGGAAAAGATGCTTCTGGGTTTGGGAAATCATCATCCATTTATAATTGTCACGAGTCACTGCAAAGTATATGACGCAAAGAGGAACAGATAATATTCATTATTCAAATTGCATTAATGAAAAGTTGAAGATACCAAGACAAATTATCAGCCATCTCTTTCTAACATCATGGGGGTGGTATCCATATCTTCTCAGTTTAACTTTAGGTTTTTATGGTACAAAATTAGCACATACAGCAAGACCTTGATTTACGTTTTGTGGAGGACACAATTGGTCTTCCAGAGAGGATTATTTCAAGCAAACAAATGACACATAGCAAACCCAACCTGGAAAAGTAGGAGCGGCATTTTCATCATAGCAGGCCGGAACTAGAAAGGTAGGAGTGGTATGTCCTCCATCTGAACTGCTCCATCATACAGCTCTAGAATCTTGTGATTTCTCAAGAAAAACGGATATAGATTTAATATGCTCAGTTGCTAGTACCGTCTCCCCATACATTATCCCATGCACCACTTGGAGCAGCCTTTGGCCCCTCAATGTAGTTCTGATTCCCACGGGGGTTGTGGGGGACAGGGAATCCATCAGGTCCTGGCCCTTGAACCTTCCGGGGCTTTGATTTGATTCCCAACAATCTCAAAGCAAATCTAGCCAACTCTCCATACAATAACCCTGATCGATCAAAGAGCTGCAAGCGACAATTTCATGAATCATTGTGCAAGGACATTGTCATGAAGCACAACTAAAATGAAGGTACATGAGGGCTCACTTTGTAATATCAAATCTATTTTCAGAGAAAGGAAAAGTGGACATTTAACGAGCTTAACCTGAAGAAGGGCAGACATGAACATGTGGAATGCCTGGGTGTTCTGGTCAATCAAGAATGATATCCGGCCAAAAACATTCACAACACCTTGCATCTGTCGTACAGTTCAAAATAACAAAACATCAAACAATTGAACCTTGCAATGGAAAGGTACAGCAGGTTAAGAAATGATAATTTATCTATAAAGTCACCATTGCTAATTTACATAACAAATCAGATGTTAAGTTCAATATGAACGGGTGCATTTACTTCTTTCTTTTTAACCTAAAAAGCTACTCTTGCATCCAAGATAGTTTGAGTAAAAGACTTGGTCAAGCTGGTATTGTAAGACAGCACATAAGGAGACAATGAATATTGCCCTTCAAATACTAAGAGACCCCAATCATGGTCCATCTGATGGTTCTCGATGAAATACTCTGCAAGTGTGAGATTAAAGAATTGAAGACATGCATTTTGTGCAAACTTCCATAGCACCAAACAATCCCGGTGGATTTTAATGGCTTGTAATTCTATTCTACAACCTTGGCCAGGAATAGGAGTACAGTGAAGGGCCATTTTATAGATCTATGAAAGCCAAACGTCATTCCTTGGAATGAAAAAATGTTTATAAATGCATAGTGAATGAGACAAAGTTATAAAGTACACCACTATTTTATGGGCAGCATGCTCTAACAGCCACTGTTTGGCATTGGAGGTATCAAATAATGAGAGCAGATTCCACCAAACAGCCTATCACAAGCTAAGTTGAAGGATTGACCCAAGAAGAAACATATAAATGCTATTGAGAGCAAACTTTTTCCTCTCTACAAAACGTACTGGTATTTGATCTGGTGGTGGTCTGTGGTCATAAATCAAAGCCAAAACAACAAGAAGAAAAAAAGACAAGAAAAAGGAGAGATCCCTTACAACTTGAAGAAAAGAAACCCAAAAGCTTGGAGGTGACGGTGGAGCACCAAAGGGATTATTTGGATCTTGATCACCGCAAGGACCCATGCCCACTCCATAACCACCCATTGGGCCACCAAGACTGCCACCAAGACCACCACCAAGACCGCCACCAAGACCACCACCAAGACCGCCACCGTACATGCCTCCATTATACATCCCCCCGTAACCTCCTCTATATGAACTGTTCCCATACATCCCACCACTATACCCTCCAGCTCCACCATACGAAGAGCCATACATTCCACCATAGGAATTTCCATACATTCCCGTACCGTACCCATTATTATAACCTGCACAAAAATAACAATATCCACACATGAAACTAGTCAAATAAAGCAGCAAAGCTATTATCCAACCCAGCAGTCACCTTTAATCCGTATCATATAGCTTTTAATTTTAATCTTCAGTATACCAAGACCCTATTACTCCCATTAAGTACATCGTTGTGATTCAATCAACGGCCCACATGAATTCAACATCATTTGTTGTGAATTTAACATAAATCACAGATTACTTGTTTACCATTTGCACACACTTGGAAACATAGGAAAGAAAGGCGAAATACCCGAATACATGGTTCCAGCGTTCTGTTGCTCCCAGGGCCTAGTGGGAACAGGTCTCCCAAAAGAATTTGCGGTGGCAACTGTATTCCCACCAGTAGCAGGAACAATTTCTCCCGGTTTCGTTGTTCCAGATGCCTCAACCACGTCACTCGTGCTTCCAGGGGATGGCGGTTTAAAAGGTGTAGGGCCAGATGATGATGTTCCCGCTCGTTCCCACGGTTTAGGAGGAGGGCTACTACCTGCAACAAGAATTACAGATTACAAACTACCCATGACATGAAAAGAAAAAACAGCAAGTAAATCAAAAGTTACAGATTCTCCAAATCTATATAAAAGGGAGCTAGAAATAGAATCATCAATTGAAAATAATTTAATTCCTCTAGAAGAAAATTAAACAGATAAATAAAGGGTTATTCTTGTCTTGATCCTCCAATTCAAAGCTGTGATTCTTACGGTGATGAGATGGAGAAAATAAAGGGAAGAGAAGGAACCTGGTTGTTGGGAATTGGAGGCCATGACCGAACAAAAAACTATTGAGCTCTTCTATCCATTTTTGTCTTTTATAGCCGCCCGTCTTGGTCTCGGAGGGTCTTCTAATACTTTAGGTACTTTTCATATTTTCTTAATGTGATCCCTCTACTCTCTTCATTTTCCTAACTTGACCCCTCCGATGATTCCAGTTAATTTCTCGGCTATAAGTATTGTTTAAATTCTCAATCACAATCAAATCTCTTTGTCCAGATCTCTCTCTCGATTGCATTTCAATATAAAATAAAGAAACATTTTTTCAATTAAAATCTTGTTTTTATTTTTATTTTCAAACTTCATTGAATCCTTTACCATAATAATCTCCCACGATTAGACCTTGAGCATGTTAACACGAAGAAGGTCTCGAATGATGATACTAATGGTGACATAAGGGATGGGAAGTCGGATGTTGCACTTGATGGTGGCAATAAGGAGAGAAAAGGAAGACGATTGGTGATGTTGGCCATGAATGACGATAAAGGAAGAGGGGATATGGTTGGTGGTTATAATATTAGTAGAGTAAAATAAAGCAGCGGCGTGATAAATTTTTTTTTTTTAATTTTGATTTTAGCTAACATGTCATGCCACGAGCCACTCGTAACAGGAAAAAAATAAAGATAAATTACAATAATATCTTATGAAATTATAGAAATAGTCTAAAAGATGATTTATTATCTAAAAAATTAAACTAAACAATTTTAAAAATGAGAGAGAGGATATTAATTAAAAAATAATTTTAAAAAATAGTTAAGAACTAAATGATTTTTTATATATATTTTTTAATGGTTTTTATTTTCAAACCAATTTGCAAATATATCAAGACTAAAAATCTATTTGATTTTGTAGTTGTTTGTATGGGTGTACACCTTTTTAATTGATTATAAGAAAAGCAAGGAAAGACATGCTTCTCTCATCAACTTTTATCTGATTTTTTTAATGGTCTGTTTTGTTTTATAACAAATCATTTACTTAACATTTGTATTTTTATTTTTTTATTAGCATGGATGTCCAGACCAGCTTGTATGTATCTCGACTAATCTCACGGGTCCTAAAGTTAACGACCATGTAAGCCTCCAGTAACCCTGAGGTTTGTAGAACTCGAACTGGTGATTTCTAGAGAGCAAATTGACTATTTAAGCTACATTCCTCACGATTACATTTATATTTTTAAAGATTAGATAAAAAGCTAATTAATTTATAAATGTATTAAGGTCATTAAGCCTCCTTCACGTATGTTTTTAGTTAATAATACATTATCACACCAATTTAATACAATTATAAAATTAAATTTCAATGAGGGTCGGCCTCGATACTTTAACTAGGAAAGTCAAAGGAAAATAAATTAACCTCGTTATAAATTTATTTCCCAACTATTATACTCACCATTTCAATAGGAACTTTTTATATATATATATATATAATCTTGTGGTGATTAAAATAAATATTAATAAGAAATCAATCGAGAAAAATATATTTTATGAGTTGAAATTTCTCTTTCTCACTCATGTCTTTTTATATATATAAACAAAAACATTTTTTTCCTATCATTAACATGGTTTTTTGAATAAAAATTTAATGCAAGTAAAATAAATAGAGAAAATTACTTTTACCCTTATATAGTTTTTTTTTTTCACTTTGCCTCTATTTCTTCAAAAATTATAATTTGCATTGTAAAATAAATTTCATAACATTTTATATCGTTATTCATGCTTGTCAAAAAAAATTAATAAAAAAGAATGGATTATTTACAAAATTATCAACTGACGAAAAAGCTCTAATGCTAAATATTACAATTTTGACATCAAATCAAAAAAAATCTTAGCCACCCAACAAACCAAGACAATGTCTCATGATCTAAAAATCTCCCCAAAACACGTTGTGAAAATGACCGAAACCAGAAGGCCTCAGGATTGGAGCCCTTGAATTGTCGTCGGAGAAGGATGCTGCAAAAGAAAACCAAAAAAGGGAACGGAAAGGGATGTAGGTGCTCAACGAGCTGAGCAAATTTTTTTATATAAAAAAACTTGTTAGGTTAAAAAATTTAAGTATTGAGTCATTAGATCAAGTAATTTAAATAATTTTAAAAAAAAATAATGATAAATAAAATAAATAAACAATAAAAAATTCATACTTAAATTTATCAAACAACTCAATAGTAACCTAATAAAATAAAAACTTAAAAACATATGTAAAACTTAAAAAAAAAAACATCAAATTTTTTTTTAAAAAATAAACTAAGAAAACTCAAGCAAACCTCTTAAACTTAGTTTAATCTTAAAAACTTACAACTTGTTAAATCATGGACTTGAGTTCAATCAAGAGGCTTAACTATCAATCAATTTAATTTTGAAAGATGAAATCATTAAAAAAACATTAATAAAAAAAACTTTCAAAAGCAACAAAAAAAACATAAGGATAAAATATGAGAAAAAAACACATAAGGAGGATGAAATATGAAAACAAAATCTCAAACAAAATAAATAGCAATTAAAAGAATGAACACCAAATTTGAAAGATTAAAGAATCACAGGGGATGCAATTGAAAAATACTTGTGATTTAATAAATTATCTATAGATTAAAAAATGATAAGAGGTGAAATTGAAAAATATATGGAGGGCTAACTCAATAGAACCAAACCCAAAAGACAAGAAAACAAAAATAAAGAGAAAAAAAACCAAGCAAATCCGGACGAACCTCCTAAACCTAGTCTTATCTCTAAAACTTGTAACTTGTAAAATCCTTCAAGAAACTTAATTATTAACAAATTTAATTTTGAAGAATGAAATCATGAAAAAAACTGTGATATCCTGAATAAATTTACATGGAATGAGAAATAAATTGAATATCTACCTTAACAAGAGTGGAATTACTATTTCACATTTACCAAAAACAACCATCACTATCTAGTCCACTCATCCTGGACTTTACTCCTATCATCATTACGCAACACATCATATAATTTATCTATCCATATAAATAATACACATATCCTCAATTGAAGTCCAAAAGAAAAGAAAACGTACTAGCATGTAATATGACAATTTTAAACACCATACATGAAGTGTTAAAAGTTAAAAAAGTAGGGTGTTACAAAAACATTAATAAAAAAACTTGCAAAAAAAAAAACAACAACAAAAATAACAGGGATAAAATTTGACCAAAAAAAAACCCCAGGAGGATGAAATTTGAAAAAAATAATTAAAAATGATCCCAAAAAAAATAAATTACAATTAAAAGAACGAGGATTAAATTTGAAAGATTAAAAATTATAGGGGGTGAAAATCAAAAAATATTAGTAACTTGATAGAATATTTATAGATTAAAAAATGATAGGGGGTGAAATATAAAGAAATTATTGAGGGCTAACCCAATAGAATCAAAAAACAAAAAAAACAAAAACAAAAAAAAGAGGATAAAAAAACAAAAAAAACATAAGTTTAGAAAAAGAAAAAAAAAACCAAGCAAACTCGATGAGTCTCTTAAACCTGGTCTAATATTTAAAAGTCACAATCTATGAAATCTTTGAGCCAAATTCAATTACAAAGTCTAATCCTTAACCAATTTAATTTTGAAAGATGAGATCGGTAAAAAATATTTAAAGAAAAACCTATAAAAGCAACAAAAATAATAAAGGTAAAATTTAAAATAAAAAAAAAAAAACCCAAGGAGGATGCATTAAAAAAATGATGTCAAATAAAACAAATAACAATTAAAAGAATAAGGACAAAAGTCTAAATATAAAAAATAAATCATAGAGGATGAAATTGAAAAACATTTGTAAAAACCAAGCAAACCCAGAAAAATATCTTGAACCTGGTCAAATTTTAAAAAATCATAACCCGTGAAGCCATGGATCCAAGTCTAATTAAGATGTTTATTATGAGCCAATTTAAAAATATCAATTTTAAAAACTTGTTAAATAAAAAAAAAATAACAATAAAAATGATAAGGATTAAATTTGATAAAAAAACAAAGGAGTTTGAAATTGTAAAATAATATCATTTATGATTTAAAATAAAAACTTGTTAAGCCTAAAACATTGGTAATAAAAAGAATATGATTAAATTTGATAGGAAAAAAAAAGAAGCAAAAGATGGTGAAATCGTAAAACAAAATCAATTGAAACCAAACAAAAAATAACAATAAAAAGAGTAGGGATCAAATTCAATAAATTATTTAAGATAAAAAAATCATAATAAAAAAAGGACCATATCTGAAGAGCCACTAAATGAATGGGCTGTTCTTGAATTTTTAAGGGGTTGACGTGAAAATTTAGGTGAGAGAGAAAGAATACGGGGAAAAAAAAGGCTTGCCACCACCAAACCGCCATGTATCTTGGAACACACACCACCTCATTTAATTCAGGTCGTCGAGACCTTTCAAACACTGTTTTGGTGGCCGGACGACTCTCATGAGCCGCCTAAACAACACGGGGGTTATCTACATGGTGGCGTGTGCCGCACGTGTCCCAACAAGTTTTTAAATTATATTTAATAAATATAATTTACAACAATGCCCCCGATTACCATTGAAAATTACAATAAAATCAATATAAAATGACAAAAAAACCTTTGGTATTAGATTATTTTATTATAGGGTTAAATTGGTTTTGTTTTTAAGGACATCATAGTAATTATATTATTCTAAAAAAATTGAAAATACAAATATATCCCTTCATAGTAGGTATTAGATTATTTTATTATAGGGTTAAATGAATATTTTTACTGTATAAAATAAAGCAAAATTACCAATCCAACCTTATACAATTTAAAAAAAACAATTATATCATAATGAAAATGACCACCTTACCTCCAAAATCTAGTTCAAAAGATTTTTTTGTTCAAATACTATATCATAATTATACTATTTCAATGAATAAAAAACTATAATAAAATTTCCTTGACCTTTAGTTTTTTAATTAAAACCCTATTAATAAATTATTGGATAGTAATAATTATAGAATGATAAATAAACCAAGTAAAAAGATTATTGAATCACTTAAAAAAACAGTTTTTTAATGATTTTTTTAAGAGAAAAATCATTAATTCACTATTACAATCCATAATTCAAGACATATATACAATACTTTTCCCATTTATTCTAGATTTTTCTTTTAATTTTATATGGAGAGAAATCTTATTTTATTTAGTTTTTAAATCTACAAATAATGAATTTAATATTTTTCTTTCCTAGTTATTCTAAAGAAAAATCTAAGCCACGTACCATATATTTTTTTCCAAGAAAGTCTAGGAGATGTCCTGGAGAGAAGAGAAAGAAGCGGGAGGGGAAAATAAAAAAGAAAAAGGTAAAAAATAATAATTCATTTTAGTTTTTTTTTTTTTTTTATCAAGATTTAAATTTAGTATTAATAAAATAAAATATAATTTTTAAAATGAGAAAGACAAAGTATTACGGCACTTCAAAATAAATTTTTATTTATCCTTATCATCATCATCATTATCCAAGCTATAAAATGAAAAAAAGAAAGCAAAGGCAGCAGCAACTGCTCTCCTCGGAGCGTTGAATGCCCAAAATCCAGAGAGATTCCATTTTCTAACAACCAAATTATCCCCCAATAATAATAATAATAATAATAATCAGCACCACTATTCCATTCCTCTGGTCTACCACCACCTGCATGCTAATTCATAGCCAATTGTCTTTGTAGAGAGACTGCGTGTTACCCTGTGTGCATAAATGGGATAGAAATAGAGATAGAGACGCAGACACAGAGAGAGAAGCAGAGGCAGTGGTTTTTGTGTTATCAGTTTGTTTCTTCGATTGGTTGTTAATGGTGATGGCTGTTAGTGCAAATAATAATAATAATGATAATAACAATAACGACAGCAATAATCAGGAAGCCACGGCGTCTCAGAAACCTCCGTCAACGGCGAATGGCGTTCCTGTGAATTCGACCAACAACGGGGCTAGTCTTAGTAATTCTAACAACCTTTCAACCGGAGACGCCGTGAATTCCAAAACGCTGTCGTCTTTGAGGCACGATCCTGGTATTTCCGTCGAATGGAGTCCCGATGAACAGTCCATTCTGGACGATTTGCTCTCCAAGTAAGCTTTCTTTTTCTTTTTATTTTGTTTTATTATTTATTTTAAATCT
>Ga0307507_10011817_pt1 | contig 10932 bp, 16 predicted proteins | sample 7_EM_MG_FD_207223 | JGI IMG/M metagenome (GOLD analysis project Ga0307507, IMG submission 207223) | Populus trichocarpa ectomycorrhiza microbial communities from riparian zone in the Pacific Northwest, United States - 7_EM | ecosystem: Host-associated > Plants > Roots > Unclassified | place... | reverse complement strand
CATAAAGTACAGGTTAAGTCACATGACACCTTTAGAATAAGTCACATGACATCTAAATAAAGCTGGAATACAGTATTCCTACTGGATTCCCACTGGAATCCAATGGGAATAGAGTCCTACCATAGTCTACCAGGACTGCAGCCAGAATGCCGGACTTTACCTGGACTGCAGTGGGAATCTGGCAGTCCACCGGATTCTGGTGGGAATACCAGGGGGAGAGTTAAGTACAGGAAAGAGCTGCTGATCTCTTGGAAGAATGGAGTGATCACTTTACCATCAATCCTAGAAGCACACCCTTACACATACTTAGGGGGACTACAAGTCTTCCTCAACTTAATGTAGCATGGAAGGCTATTCAGAAGTGACTGAGTTTGGGCCACCGTACTCTACAGAAAGACCAACAACAGTATAAGCAGAGTCCTCAACAAGAGATACTGCTGTCTCCAATCTCTACAGTCCCTGAGCTACACAGTGACCTACAAAACCTTTCATCAGCAGATCAGTGATTGCGCTATCTCTACCAAAAGTTCCCTCATCATAATGAACAGCTATCAGACGAAGCGGAGACAGCGCTGAATCAAGGAAAGACATGGTTGAATATCATTCCTTTGCTGCCTGCATTGCGAAGTGTTATTGGATCAGAGAAAGAAATGTCGAAGGAGAAACAGGACTCACACAATATGAAGGGCAAGCGTAAGGAAACTAGGGAGGATGTCAACAATAACAAAGCAGATCTGAATCCTTCAGGCAGAATTTGGCTAAGTGTGGAAACACTGTTTAAAGGACTGAATAAGTGGTTCAAAGGTGGCAGAGTAAGGGCGAGAGGTCCTGTTAGTGGTCAAATGATAATGACCAAGCTGAATCAGAACATACTTTTTGGTCTTGCTACGCCCCAACTCCCTATTTGGGCAACTGACGAACTTCCTTCTACCTCAAAGCAACCTAGGGCAGCTAGAGCTCTGGAAGCTGACAAGTGGGCTGGTCGCAACTTACCTCCTCATCTCCCAACAACCACCAGCACATCTCAGACTAAGAACACTAACATCCAAGGAAAGAGTGTCCACGAGCGTTCACCAAACGATGAAGGTGACAGAAACGAAGAGTCTCAAGATCATCAGCATCCCAATCCTGTGCCTTCATACAAGAGCTCCTCTGACTCTGAATTCTCCTCCAAGCGCGATCATAGATGTGGAGGTGGCCCTCTGAGTATCCCAGGAGATGAGGGCGGAAACGACAGTGATGCAAAATCAAGCTCAGATACTCCAGGAGGTCAAGGAAAAAAGGAGTCAAAAGCCTCCATTCCATATGGTATGATTAGACCAACCATCAAAGAGGAGTTAAAACAGGAACAACTTCCTAGATGGGATGGAAACCCAAATACAGCGGTGAAGTACTTCTTAAGAATACAACAATTAGCCGCATTAGAAGGGGACCTACCGCAAGCCCTGGGATACTGGTTATGGATGAATCTGGAAGACGGTTCTGATATTAAAGATTGGTTTCCTATGCTCACCTACAAGGAACAGGCTCACATGAGATCCCATTACATCAATTACCTCCGAGGTATCAAAGATGGGTATCTAGGGGAAGCCTGGCAATCGAAGATCAACAGGGTGTATGAAACACAATATTTCCACCAAGTCAGACATGAGAAGGAACAACTGAAAGAATTCATCATTTGGCGAATAATGTATATGCACATGTTAACATCTGCCAAGCCAGGAAGTCTTTTGGAGATAAATCTAATAATGAGGTGAGCGCCTCTCGCATGGAAGATGATACTAGTTATGCCAAGTATCAAATCTACTAAGGCTCTATATACCAAGGTAGTTGATTATGAAGACATGTTACTAGACACATGGCGATGGAGATCCAGTGCTTCAGAGGGCATCACCACTGACAATCTCATCCCAACACTAAAGAGATTGGGTTGGGAGCAACTGAATTATCAAGGGTCTCGTCCTAACCAAAGCCAATTGTCACAGGACAGGCGTGTTCTGTTGACAATAGCAGAGGATGACGGCAATACTACAAAACAAGAGGACTCACTAGCACTAACAAATCAGACCAAGGAGACACACGATGACATGCTACAGGAAGTTTACCAAGTAATGCAATGTCAACAGCAAGCCCCTCCTCCTGGTGGCTACATGTTCTCCCATAATGACCATGTCACCACTCAGATGGGAAGGCTTCCTCCATATCCATGTCAGTGCTGCAGAAGTGAAAATCACTGGGACAAGGAATGCCCTGACTACGACATTCACAGAGTATGGACATCAGGAAAGAAGGATGCACATTCAACAGAAAAGGAAATAGACGAAGATGACAAGCTGTACCAAAGTGCTTATGGGATATTGCTGTCTCAATGCATTGCTGCATCGCAAATCGATCTCAATCACTTGCAATCGGATTTTAAGTCAGCAGTTCACAAAGAGGAAGCCAGTGCTTTTAGTGCAGGGAGAATTGGAAGTGGGCATAAGACCAGGGGAAGATACAAGACAACTGTGGAAGAAGTTGACGATGAATCAGACATAGCAGCTCACACCAAAATGAAATCAACAACTCACATTTTGATTCATGAAAGCAAGGCACATGAAGACCAGAGACCTCAGATGTCCAAACATCCCCCCTCGGTGGACAATAGGAGCCATCGAACGCCAGCCAGAGATATGGAGGAGCAGTGCAGCACAGAACACCATACACAGTCCAAACCCAGTGTCCATGCCTCACCAAATGAAACGATTGAGACAAAGCAAGATATGCACCTTCCCCCACCTCCTAAGGAGCTTAAGCTGATCAGAATGAATAAGAAGAGATTCTACCCAGCAGGAGAATCGTCAGTTGGTGTCTCAGTTCTTTCAGTCAAAGGCTGGGTTGGCAATTTGAACAACACGAAGATGGATCTACATCTGGACTCCTGTGCCAGTATTACCCTGATTTCATCTGAGTATTATGATTCCTTGAGGGAAGCCCCTGCTATTCAGCAAGGGATGCGAATGAAATTATGGCAACTCACTGATAAGGATTCGACACTATGAGGTTTCATACAAATTCCAATTTTTATGGCTACAGAAGACTGAACAATACTCAAGTCCAAAGCTGAAGCCTACATGGTCCTGGGCATGACAGTACCAATCTTACTAGGAGAGGATTATCAACTCACTTATGAAATAGGAGTAACGAGAAACATCGAGGAGGGGCCTAAGATACACTTTGGTAAATCAGAGTGGGAACTAAAAGCACAACAAGTTCAATGGACTACCGGTTTCAAATGAATGCGACAGAGTGCGTACTCCATAGGCCAATTCATCTGCTCGAAGCTCCATCATCGGCATAAGAACAAATGTCATAGACAGAAAGTGAAGTTTGGCACAGAAGAACAAGTTGTCCATGCGAAGGAGAATTATTGCTTACGCCCCCATGAGTGCAAGCCAATCCAAGTTGAAGGGCAGCTGGGCAAAGACAAGGATTGGTTAGTGTCTAAGACTCTCTTATCGGGATCAGACGACTCATACTTCGTTGTTCCCAATACACTTATATCTGCCGCAAATCCCTGGGTACCAATCATGAATCCCTCTGATCAACCTCGATACGTCCGGAAAGGGGAGATTGTGGGCGTACTATCAGACCCATCTGAATATTTTGATAAGGTCCATACTTTGTCAGATTGGGAGAATCGGAGTAAGCATGCCGACACAATTGCAGCTATAATACAGATCCAGATGGACACCGATCACGGAGTACACAAGGAAGTGGCAGCTTCCCCTGTACATGAGACACCTGATGTTGAAACTTCAGTGGACCAATCCTTCAGACCAAAAACAGCAGAAATGCCAGATCTTGCCGAGTACCCATCCTCCAAGATGAAGGATGTTATAGATGTAGGGTCTCTTCCTGATCATTTGAAGGATAAAGCTTGGCACATGCTGGAGAAACGGGTCAATGCTTTTGGCTTTGATGGATGACTAGGACACTTACCCACCAAGGTACACATTCGGATGGCAGATGGTCAAGTGCCCATATCCGTACCCATGTATGGCAGCTCCCTGGAAAAACATCGCTTCATGGACGTACAACTGAACACATGGTTTGAGCAAGGAGTGATTGAGCTGTCAATTAGTCCTTGGAGCGCGCCAGTGGTTATAGCCTACTGGAATGGCAAGCCTCACTTCTGCATTGACTATAGGAAGTTAAACACTGTGACAATGCTGGATGAATTCCCTATCCCTCGCCAATTAGAAATTCTATCCTCTTTATCTGGCACACAAGTATTGTCCTCATTAGATGCATTATTGGGCTTCACACAGCTGGAATTGGATCCAGAAGATGTGGAAAAAACCGCTTTCCAGACTCATCGTGGTTTATTTCAGTTCAAATGTATGCCTTTCAGGCTAAGGAATGGTCCATCCATATTTTAGAGGGTCATGCAAGGCATTTTGGCTCCATATCTCTGGCTATTTTGTCTAGTATACATTGACAATATAGTGGTGTACTCAAAATTGTACAAGGAACACATTGATCACTTGGACCTGGTACTGGAAGCAATCAAATGGGCAGGAATAACACTTTCACCGAATAAGTGTCACTTGTTCTATGGATCCATTTTGTTGTTAGGACATAAAGTTTCGCATCTGGGATTATCGACTCACTTGGAAAAAGTCAGCACAATCTTGGACCTTGAACGACCTAAGAAGCTGTCGCAAGTACAAATGTTTTTAGGCATGGTAGTCTATTTTTTGGCATTCATACCATATTATGCATCTATATGCGCCCCTCTATTACAACTCTTGAGGAAGGGTGCACGTTGGCGCTGGGGAGCAGAAGAAGAACATGCATTCAAAGCGGCGAAAAATGCCTTATGATCCAGTCCTGTCCTTGGTCACCCTATCGAGGGCCTCCCCTACCATCTCTACACTGATGCATCCGACAAAGCTTTAGGATGTGCTCTACAACAAATTCAGCCAATAGCAGTAAAGGACTTGCAAGGCACCCGAACATACACGTGATTGCACAAACAATTCGACACAGGCCTGCCACTGCCAAATTTGACCACTACTCTCTCCACTAAGACTTCAGACAGTCCTAATGATGACAAGTGGGGAGAGACCTTTGACTCTATGATCATCCACATTGAGAGAGTCGTAGCCTACTGGTCTAGAATGTTTAAGTCAGCGGAGACTCGCTATTCCACCACTGAAAGGGAAGCCCTAGTGGTGAAGGAAGGACTTGTGAAATTTCAGCTGTACATTGAAGGGGAGAAAATCCTGCTGGTAACAGACCATTCAGCATTGCAATGGGCAAGAACCTACGAAAACTCTAACAGAAGATTGGCAGCTTGGGGGGCCATTTTCTCAGCATACACACCTAACCTGGAAATTATACATCGAGCTGGACGAGTTCGCTCCAATGTGGACCCACTCTCGCATCTACCAAGAGCTCCCCCAGAGCACACCTCGCCATTGCAAAGTGACAAACCATCCATCACAATGGATTTCACCCTAGCAGAGAAGCAAGAACGTCAAGCAGAGAAGGCTCCAGCAAAAACTGTGTTTGTCATCTGGACTTTGGGAGAATGCCTTGAAGGACAAAGATCAGTGTGGCCGTCTAATGTAACTCTGGCAGATGAGAGCGAATTGGACGAACTGAAGCCGAACAACAAGTACTGGACTGCTACAAATCCCATGCCCAACTTGCATATTGCAATCGACAAGGCCACTTTAAAGGAATGGACGGATGGCTATAAAGCAGATGATGCTTTCAGGACAATTTGGGAGCAAAAACAACAAGATTCTGCTGATGCCTCCCTTGTGAATAATTGTTACATGATGGATGAAAGGGGCTTACTCTATTTCATTGACCCAGACTACCAACCGAGATTGTGTGTTCCAAAGGCACAGCATAACTTCATCCTGCAAGAAGCTCATGAGAATCCAATGGAATCCAGTCACGCTGGACCAGAACGTCTATGGCAACAACTAAGCCAGAAATTCTACTGGAAACGGATGAAGACTGACATACTGGCCTACACCAAATCATGCAACACTTGTCAGAAGATGAAATTTTTGAACTTCAATAAGTACAGTTACTTGATTCCAAATCCAATACCATCATGGCCATACCAGTCTGTATCAATGGATTTTGTTGTCAACCTACCATGGTCAGGGGATTTCAATGCTATATTCATCGTAGTCGACAGATTAACCAAACATGCAAGCTTCATACCCACCACTACTGGCCTCACAGCGGAAGAGTTCAGGGAGTTGTACATTCACCATATCAGGTGTCAGTTTGGTCTCCCTGAGAGCATTATGATGGATCGCGACCCGAGGTGGACATCAGATTTCTGGAAGGGAGTGGCAAAATACCTAAAGACAAAAATGTCCCTGTCATCATTGCATCACCCACAACATGATGGGCAAACTGAAATTGTTAACAAGCAACTGGTGACCATGTTGCACACTTACATTAGCGATGATTTGGATGACTGGGCTCTTTGGCTACACATTCTTGAGTTCGTGTATAACAATTCCATTCATTCCTCAACTAGCACGACACCCTTCTTTCTCCTTTACAGTTTCCACCCTCGCACACCCCTTGACTTCCTAAACCCCATGAGCAGAGAAGGAATGAATTACTCACTGTCCCAGGAAGTGGTCAACTCCCTCGAAACCTTAGCTATGCACAGGGATAGCACAAGGAGATCTATTGCCGCTGCACAGGACAAGTAGGCCACTCAGTACAACAAGAACCAATGACCAGTCCCAGAGTTCAAAAAGGGATCCCAGGTCTTAGTAAATCCGCACTCCTTGGAATGGGTGGATTTGAAAGGTGCCAGGGCAAAACTGAAACAGCGATGGATCAGCCCCTTCGAGGTAACCCAAAAAATCAATCCCAAGGTGTATAGGCTGCAGATGAGTGATTGATACCCTGGTTTACCTGTGTTCAACATTGATCACCTCAAGCCTTACACTGAGTCCAACAATAAATGGGGAGAGCATACCATAATGAAGGAATCCAACCGACCTAAGTCAGCTTCAGAGGAATATGCTGTGGAGGCGATAGTAGGCCATCGATGGAAAGCGTGATGTATGGAATGGTTAGTGTGATGGGAAGGGTATGGTCCACAATTCAACACGTGGGAGCCGACATCCTTCTTGAAGAACGCGCCTGTCATGCTCAATGAGTACAAGAGGGCTAACAGGTTATAAAGGCCCCATCAGTCCTCATAGCTCAGTAAGGAATAATAAAAACAACACCGGCCGGTCCGGTGGCATGCAGGACTTCACGTGCCCTATTCTGCTTCTGTTATCTTTTTCATCTCTTTGTTTCTTTTTAGATCTCTTTTGTTCCTTTTTTGTTTTTCTCATTCTTCTTTTTTATTTATTTCACTTCTATCGCCATTTACATACCCTACCAACTTCCCCTCCTGATCAGTTTGATGCGAGGACTTCCTGCTGAGAACGATTAGGACAATCTAACACTGTTGGCGGATTTCCACCTCCAGTCGCGAGCTTCACCATGGATGTGCTTCCCTCAGATGACAGAGGATTTGTTCCACTAATGGAATTCCGATCAATTGGCAAAGATGAGTGGATTGGTTTCAGCACCCATCTGACAGTGATACCAGTTGAAGCCATGGATTACAGATCACGACAACCAGCCGAACGACGGGACACAGGCCCAACAGGTGTTTATCTGGAAATGGAGTGGGGCCTCGACATGGACTGGTACAATCACGACACCAGCTGGTGGCCCTATATTCCACTCAAACCTTTAGCTGCAGATGGGAAAGCTGTGAGCAGGAGCGGCAGTGACTGGTTCTTCGACTTTGAGACAAGCACCTCATGGGAGCCAACACAGGAGGGACATTTCGTAGTGCCGGAGACCTTGCAAGTGGTAATTGACATGGACCTTTCATTCTTTTTTGAGTGCATTGGAAACATCACCTTGAATTACCCCTTTCCATTCAACTCAGCATGTCCCCTCCACTGGGATCACAATCTTCTCATCTGCCCATTCCCCACCATAGAGGAACTTCAAATCGCTGGAGGTACAGCCAGACGAATTGCTGTGGATTACTTGGGCTTCATAAGCTGGTGGACCGCTTCCATCTCTGGGTGGGACGCCAACCTGGATGCTCACATCACGAGATGCATCAAAGAAATGGAGCTCAATCGCTTTCAAAAGCGAGGTGTACTTGTAAATTGGGAGAAGGATTGGCATGAGATTAACATCCCCATCTACATTCAGCATGAAGTACCTCTGGCTTACCCTTGGATGGCATCCCTTGCCTCAATCCCTCATTTCATTTCCCTATCCCCGCATGTCCTTCACACATATGAGAAACGTAGGCTAGAAATAGGCTATGAGCTACACTCAGACAATCTGCCAGACCTGACAGATGATCTGTCCATAGCAAAGAAGTACAATCAGTTTCTACAAGACGTCTCAAGCAATGGTCGCCCAGATCCAGACATGGAGTTTGATGAAGGATGGTGTTATTATGTGGTGGACTTCCAGGGTTGGTCACAATGTTGCATTCCCCTTCACATCACACACGAATACTATGTCCTGTTCACTTCGACGGTTAGTCGCAAGGAAGACATTACAGTCATGTTATTTCGACGCTGGGAGACCCTTGGCAACCCAGCTACACTTGCCTGCCCAATTGTAGCACTAGAGGATGACCCGCAGGGGTGTATGATCCGAGGCGCAGATGAAATCAGAGAGCTGCACAAGTATGATCATGCCCCAGTTGGTGATTGGCATTACGATATGGATGGCTGGCCAAGCTCAGCACCTAGTTCTGGTGCTTCATCACTTTCAGGCCGGTCACACGCCAATGCCTCTGGCTCCCAGGAAAGCACCCTCTTCACGTCCCGGAGGTGGCTTTGTCAAATGACGAACATGGACGGATGATCCATAAGTGCTGGGGCTGAATCTCATGGAAGCTCTGCTAGTCCTTCCAGCAGCAATCACATTGGTCGGCGCCACCCTCGCTCAAACTCTTACATGTCAATCAATGGTCGACATCGAGGACGTTCAGCATCACCACAACCTCAAGGCTACAACCAACATCGCATGAGATCCCCAGCAACTATGAGAGCCAAAGCAGTTAATTGCTTACTGGAGGAGGGAAGTGTTATTACATTCGACGGATGTGTCTGGGCCATGCCGCCTGATCTTATATGGAATCAGAAGTTCCTTACAGAGAGTATTCTCCTTTTCCCTGACACTTGTACTTCGAATCGCTTGAAATACTGGGCAGTATGCAGATCAGGCATGCTGAACATGCACCACATCCTCACCTTAGCAATCAAACGCAACATGAGGTTTCACATGGCTACCAAGATGGGGGATTTGAAAGTTTTCCACCCATCGTCAACCCCAGTACTGTCCGAACTCACTGGTCGAACATATGAAGCAGAATTCCAAGAAGAGCATTTGAAGGATATCAACGGCAGCGCAGCATTCCAAGACCAATATATGGGGAAACTAGCCAACATCTTACACTGACCACAGGCGAGAGCTCTGATCAGTATGGGGGGCCCTACAGTGTGGATCGCCAAACACTATGGTGGCTCAGATTTAGTTCAATGCTTCATGAACAGCCCTTCGACTCAAGTTACAGTTCACCACAGGGGGGCAGTGGCTTCTTCACCCTTTTGCGACAATCCTATATTCTATGACCAGGTCTCAGCTCAGGAAGAAAACCTAGTGCACGGCTTCATACCTGCAGAAAACCTGGAACATCATCATTGGCTTTTCCCAACAACGGAGATCATGGAGGATTTCTGCAATCACTGGTATGGCAAGTGGACCCAGGGCTGCAACCTCATCTTCCACAACATTGCAAGGACACTTGAAAGAGGTACTGCCAAACCCCTCACCCACAAAGGATGGAAGGCCTATCTCCACAGTGCAAACCATGGCAATAGATGCCCCAATATCGTCCTCACCCCAACTCACTTTTCATGGCTGGAGGACCTTCTTCGGAGTTTCCCTGGCATTTGGCATGGTCAGTGCATGACAGACATTCATATACCAGTGCCTTTCGATCCCCTAGGTGAAAATTAGGGGGGCTCTGTAATGGATACCCAATACCTGGTATGCTTTTCTATAATTTTCCCCCAGGGAATGTCGCCAATTTCCATTGTCTCTGTCTTGATATGTACTTGCTTGCTGATCACGTCACCCTTAACCATTGATTATGAAATACGTGATTCAACTCACATTACTTACACTTAGCTACATGTGTATCTTTTTATCTTTTTTCCATCAAACCACCACTGCATAGACTTTACATTCAGATTAAGTGTCGTACTGCTTTCCATCTCATAAGTCAAGTAAGTGATTTGATCTGGTTAGATTGCTGAATACTCTCCTAGAGGTGTTCGGCAACCACAGACAAATTTCGTTTCCTGTATACTACTCTCTTAAGGATTTCCTGAGAGAGAGCAGAGGTCATGCAATGGACATCCAAAGCCCTTACGACCTCCACTAAGTATACGCTAAACTTGGACCAAGCCTTTAGTTTGGTCTTCACACCTCAGCAACTTTCACACCATTCGCGTTCACCAGATACCTTACTGTTGGGCAGAACCCCACATTAGCAAGCTGCTCATGGAACACCTGTTACAACCAGGGGGAGAGTTAAGTACAGTGCATTGGGAGTGTGGCTCTTACCGAGAGGAGGGGGGTCTTCTTTTTGGATGCCCAGCATATTGTGCCTGGGGTTCGAACTGCAGTTTTGAGTCTCCCTCCTCCAGACTCATTGCGTTTTTTGGTAGGTGAAGAATGGGTTGTTGGGGTCCTCGCGAAATACACCTTTGATGTGCTCCGTATCTTTGAAGCTGTTGAGCTATACCTTCATCCCACATTGTTCCACCCCACTGGCCTCTCTCCAAGGGGGGTTCAGGATTTTTTTTA
>Ga0307507_10011816_pt1 | contig 10932 bp, 10 predicted proteins | sample 7_EM_MG_FD_207223 | JGI IMG/M metagenome (GOLD analysis project Ga0307507, IMG submission 207223) | Populus trichocarpa ectomycorrhiza microbial communities from riparian zone in the Pacific Northwest, United States - 7_EM | ecosystem: Host-associated > Plants > Roots > Unclassified | place... | reverse complement strand
ACATCAGCAAACCGCATAATACGTTACTTCGCAAAACTTAGTTAACAAAGGTCACATTGTCTCGAAAGTTTGTAGTCCACCAAGCATAGCAATAATTTAACATCGAAAATAAATAAAGTAAATTTTATTTTAAATTTCCCAGTATCGTGTGCGAAGCTTTGTGAATCTTGCGAAGTTGAGAGCACAATTAAATGTGATGTATTGTCTGTGAAATTTACAATAGGAATACATATTTTAAATTTCTCAGTATCGTGTTTGAAGCTTTGTTAATCTTGCAAAGATTAGAGCGTGAGTGAAATTTTAGAATGGGAATACAAATTTTAAATTTCTCAGTATCGTGTTTGAAGCTTTGTTAATCTTGCAAAGATTAGAGCAAAATGTATTGTGAGTGAAATTTTAGGATAGGAATACAAATGTCTGGAATAATAAACAAAGCTTTAACGTCTTACGTCTACAGAAGCCATAACACGGACACTTGATTCACAGCAGTAGCCCTGTGACATCGATAAGCACAACAAATACCGTGACATAGTAAGTGAATAGAAATAGGATGCGCAGTGAAGATGGAGCAAAAGGAAACACCAAGGCACGAGTAAAATATGCACGTGCACATGTACACAGTACAAACCCGCAGTGACTCGGAGACTGGTGGGCAAGCAGTGGAGATTGTAAATCGCGATTCAACGGTGAGCAAGGGATCTGCCACTGGTGGCTGAACGACGTGGGGGCGATTGTGATCGCTCTCGGCCCCGAGCCGAAAGTGGAGATGGGCAGCCATCACGGTGACGGTAATCACTACGAGGAGGGACATTACTGTCATATGGCTGCAAAGGACCAACGAGCGGTGGTTCAAGTTGGTAAGGGCCTGGTCTTGGCAGGAATCGACTTGTCGAGTCCTCCGAGTCTGTGTAGGGCCGATAGGAAACTGGGTTCTGGTGCTGGATAGGTTGTCGCAAGGCGCCAGTATGATTATAAGAGTCTGAGGACATCGGTTGCTTCTCTGTTGATGATGATTGATTGCCACCTCTCGAAATCCCGGTCCCATCTACAGCGCTTGGAGGTTGGATACGTGGAGTTGATTCCCATCGCTCCTCGGGTTGTCGAACGTGTGGCATTGTCACGGTAGGCTGAAATTGATGAGGCGGGAGTTGACCTTGCGGTGCCGGTGGAAAACCACTGCTGTAGGATTCCATGAGTGGGCTGTTTAAACTCAGAAGGCAAAAGCAAACGCAACGATAGCCTTGCTGGCTGTTGAGCATTATTGTGCACTTCTTTTCGCGCAGCTCTCTTTGCCCGCAAAAGATCTGCTGTTGACGGTTCTTGATCTAGTTCATCGTCACTTGTGCTGCGCCTACCAAAAACGTGACTAGGACCTTTGTCAATACAAGAGCAGCTACTGATCTAAACCACTCACCTGTTCCACCAGTTCAATGTATCCTTTACCCATTCGTCTTCCGGATCATTGAGGAAAGAGACCATGGTGTCAAAGAAATCCTCCCTTTTGAACAGGTCATCTTCAGTACGCCAATCATCCAAGGAACTGATGCAGTGACGAAACTTCGAAGGCATTAACAGCAATTTATCAATTCTGATTGAATCTCTTACCATGAGTGCGGCATACGCAATAGAACCTGGCGTAACCGCTTGCATATCGTTTAGCATTGCTTGTGGGCGCTTTATCTTCAGCCGATTGCCTGTTGCTGTAAGCGTCTGTCTTGCCGATGATGGGGATGTAAATATATGCTTATAGACCTAATGAATTATATCAGTATCAAATTCCAGATTATCAGATATCAATGACACTGCTTACACGAAGCAGGATTGGGTTGCGAAAGAGTCCGCTTTCCAAGTCGTCTGGATCATATCCATCGAGGGGATACAGAAGTGCGGGGAAATCATCGGCGACAACTCGGACTTTATTGTTAAGTAGTTTGGATCGGAATCTGGAGGCAGATAAATTGAATTACGAGAAAAAATAAAATCAAATTTACTCAGCTGGATTCGAGTCAAAGTCAACGAGATACTTGACCGGGCATAAAAGGCGAGAGAAGACCGGGTGCTGGTGACCGCGAACCAGGCTCTTGGGAGCAGCTGGATCAATCCGCGGATTTATTTGCTTGTCCGATTGTTCAAGTTCGATGTAAGAAATGCCTTTCTCCCGCAAACTGTGTATATCAGCGCCTCGCGCACCGGTTACGACGTCGTTGAGCTAAAAAAATGATTAAGTGGGCCTTGAAATATGATAATGACAGTGGATAGAGACCTGTTTTTGTAGAGCTTCGAGTTCCTCGGACGCTTGTCGTAGCTCGTAAAAGTCTTGCGTAAATTGGGGGACTCCAGAACGAAGCCGATGGTAAACATGTAACAATGCTGCATTCTCTGCACGAAATCTTTGGTAGTATCAGTAACAATACCAAGAAACATAGGAAAAAGACGGACTCATCTCTTGATAAATCGCCGAATTGGGAGGTCTCCCAAGCCATACCAGCATCCAACACCGAGTAGAAATTCACGAAGGGGTTCTCACTCCGAGAATAAAAGGCCACAAATTTTCGGTAGGGATCAAGGGCATCAGTTCTACATCATAGTCGAGTCCTGCCATTAGGTTTTGTCTGTCCGGTCATGAAATAGATTACTTACTTCCTTTTCTTCCGTCGTCGCAAGGCAAGACTGAGTCGGTTCTTCCGTGTTGCTTGATTCGGATCCAGAGCCTCGTCGTCATCAATTTCCTGAGGCATAGTAAGTGGGATGATAATGGAAAGGAACGAAATAAGTGAATCATTTATATCTACCGTGCCAGTGACTCGTTCCAGTGAAAAAAACCTAACCCTGGCCACTCGGCGAATGATCTTCGATCGGAGTCTGAACTTGAAGATATTCACCGCCACCTTGTAGCAGTGACACAGTCCTGCCTTCAAGTTTGGGACTGAACACGAGCACCAGGACACTTTTTCGGTAAGCATTCTCTCAATTTATTATCTCTTGATGAAGAGTCTTACTTGTTTTAAAGTTAGGTTCAAATGCGGCGTTTGCCGCGGCTGGTGCACGGTCCTCGGTGTTGCTTCGGTGTTGATTATTTCGAGTTTCACCATCAACGACTATGAAGATCAAGATGAAGTTCCAGCTGAACTTGAACAAGCTCCGTCTGAAGAAAGAGAAGCGGGACAGAAAAAAACCCGAAGCTCTCTCTGCATTCCGCACCATCACTACGATGCTTTCTCTCATCCAGTCTGTAAGAGAGAATACAGACAATATATCGAACGCGGAATCCTCTGACAAACAGGAGCTCACAATACTGGATGCATTTGCAGCTCTCACAATTAGGCATCATGGAGTAGTCGCACTTACATCAAAACCTGATCATTCGACAACCTTCCAGGTCCTTGTTACTGCTTATCTCCAAAGTGGCGATCTGAATCTTCCTCAGCACTCGTCAACTCCCAGTCACTCCAAGAAGTCCTGGTTTTGGAACCTTCGTCTTACTCAAAATCCACGCGATGCATCCGTGGAACAGCCAACCGTCGTTGACCCAGAGGCAAAGGTCCCCCAACACCTCAAAGATGCCGTTAGGATGGAATCTGGGCTACTTAAGAGTTTTCTTACTTACGAATGGTGAGTGCCCTCTCATACTGGCATGAGTTGAATCTCATACATTGCAGGTCCGACCTGGAGGCAACACGCGAGGAATCTTTCGAAACTCACATATGGATGATAAGCAAGCTCATTGAACGGTCTGGATCCGACACGCGCTCCCTCTCAGGCTATGTCATTGCCACATGCTACGAAAGAATGCTTATGCGACTGAAATATCGAACTTCGGAATCCTTTCTCACTGTTCTGAAGAATCTGCCACGATTTGAATTCCCTGAGGAATTTCCCAAGTCCATGACTGGCAACGATACTAATGATGAACACTTCATTAATTGCTTAGCCGAAATCGAATCCCACCTCAAATCTCCTATTACCAAATTAATGCAACATCGAGGTAATTCTCACAAAGAAACATACATGCAAAAATTAACGCACACCCAGATGACCTCTACAACAAAGAAACGTACATGGACTTCAATGCACTCTTATGTGATCTCCTCCAAATACTCTCTGACGCTCTAGTCAAGTTGCGCGAACACCAGAAAGAGGCGAAAGGGAAGCTTTCAGTGGAGGACGTCGAATCGCTCAGAAAGCGACTATCCTTCATTGCAAGCATTGGAACCGTCCTTAGGCTGATGGTTAAGGGTGCTGCTATGAAGAAACACATTCATGCCATCACCGCTTTTCTTCCTTCTCACCCGGCTGGTGTAAAGCGGAAAGAGGGAAACGAAAACGAGGATAACGAGTGGACAGAACTTGATTGTGATTCGCAAGAGTCCATACGCAAGGGGATGGCGTGTCGTCAATGGCTTAATTTGATGGTTGTCTACTTCGATGCCATACTGGTCCTCTCTCAGTTTGCCAAGACCAAGGGTTTCATCGAAATTTCCGTCCAGATTTTGTCACAGCCGCTCCCACCTCAGGACATGATGCCTTGGAAGACCTTGCTGCGACAGAAGCAGTACTTTCCAGCAATTTCTGAGCATTCCTCCCCCTCCGATTCTGAAATTATCCGATTTCTGGAGCCCATACAAACAAATTGGGGGAAGACGAAGGCAGATAGGGGAAAGAGCGAGGCCTCCGCTCCGGCCATTGTCGAGTTGCTGAAAGATCTCCGAAGATTGGACGTCCACAAAGATACCGATATCTTCACCAGAAACATCGATACTGCCATTGATCTATTGACGAAGTTACATTTCACGACACCAGGGTCGGAGCCGTTCACTAAATCTATCATCAAAAAGCTCGAAGGTGTCCACGATATGTTGAAATATCACACAACGGAGGACGTGCTTGGGGAGATCGCCGACATTACCGCGATGATTTTGACGTTGGCGGACAACACTATGTTGGGAAAGATGTTGGAAAAAGGCTCAGCACTAGATACCGGGACTGGTTTTTTGGGCTCCTGTCATTGTGAAGTTTGTGTCGCCTGCTACTGCATCTTCATGCAAGAGGGATGGACTCAATCTGTGCGTTTCTTTCCTTATTCTACTCAAATCTTCCTCCTAACATGAGTTGTATAGGATTTAAGACACGCAATAGGGGTGTCCAAACGGTGCTGCCCAATCTGCGCATATTTGCTCAGGCTCTTAGACCCGATATTCACATTCACAAGTGCACACAACACGATCTCGCCATGTTCATTGCCTGATTATCTTCCGATGGATATTATTGCCAAAATGATTGCGAAGTTTGGGGGTCAATTGAGGGGGGAGCTTGTTGACCTAATGAAGCGCAGTCAAATGTTGCGATCCTCCAATCAGTCCATTGGTTCAAAGAACTTTTCCACAGAGAGTTTTGGCTCGGCCGTTGATCTCAATGCCCATACCCTGTCCCAGGGGTAGATCTTGTGAGGTATCGCTCAATTATGTATTCCAACCATCCTCACAACCCCGTAGCCTTTCATTTTTAATGCTTGTAATTCTATATTTTATGTGTCACAGGGGGACCAAAAAGGCCGAGTCGTTCTTTTATCTTATCGTTATCTATTCTTCGTTGGACTGTCGCGGTAGTTTATCCGTAATTATTGTATATCGTCTCTCAGTGTCTCAAAATTTTCAAGTTGGTCCGAGTCATTTGTAACTTCATACGATGCACGGTTATTTATTTGAATGATGCATAGGCGAGTTCTCAAAAAACCGTGACTGTCACATGCCAGTGACTCGGACTCATCAACGTATCTTCCGAGTCAACTTGAACTTCTGTCACCAAGGTCATGAGGCCCATTTTCCTTATTATTCTACTCATGGTGGTCTGCAAAGGCTGCAACAAATCATTCAACAATAATCATGGTATCAAACGACATCGGGTCTCCTGCAAACCAGCCAAACAAATTACGGCTGAACTTTTTCAAAAGCGGCAAGAGCTCCAGAAAAGCTTGAATAGGACACGTAGCCATGGCCAAAGAATTTCAGTGAATGCCGGTGTACCACATATGGTGCCAGAGATGGTAAGTGTTGGTAATTCAAGCAATTTTCGTATTGATCCATTTGTACAGTCCAATGGCACGATCGCTGACAATAACATGAATATTGACGATCCGATGAACGAACCAGAGCATATAATGGATGTGACTTCTGAATTTCAACCCCCTCCAACAACTTCCGGTCGTCGGAGACGATTTCCCCGACAATATCAAGATTTCTTGCCAAGTTCGACAACAAACATTCCACATATGCCCCCAAAGCAAGTCCTTCTACCATCCCACTCTGACCCACAGTCACCAAACACCCGGTCTCCTTCGCCTATTGCTGAACCCCCTCAGCCCAATGTTATAAAGACTGACCGAGACGAATTTGGCCTTTACCGACTCTATACATCTTATCCGCGCACGAATCCCGACGAGATACGAGACCTTGAGAGCCGCTGTGATGCTCCAGGTTTAGCGACTGCTTCCAGAAATGGTGGAAAGCGATGGTGGACAGGTTTTGGCTACTCGATGCTCGATCTCCCAATCCAGAAAGATGGGTTCTTTGTGCCATTTCTTAACGCAACGGTCTTCCGTTTAATGAATTGGTTCTACTCCGGATCATCCTGCAAATCTATTGCTGAGCTCCAGTCTCTCGTTGACGATGTCATTTTGGCTCCAGACTTCAAAATTTCAGACCTCGACGGTTTCAATGCGAAGCGAGAATTGCGGCGGCTCGATGGAGAGGCGGAAACCAACTCAAACAATTCACCCTCCACTCCCTTTGCGAACACGAATAGATGGAAGAAATCATCAGTATACATTCGACTTCCCTGCGAAAAGGTTCTCCAAGAAGAAGATACCGCTCCTATTCTCGAAGTTCCCAGTGTGTATCACCGAAGTCTAATCGAAGTTATTACAACGGCACTTCAAGACGCTGCCGCGAAAACATTCCACTTTACGCCTTTTAGCTTGTTTTGGCAACAGTTCCCAGAAAGCATTCCTGAGCGGGTTTACTCCGAGATTTATAACTCGGACTCCTTTCTCGAAGAAGACGAGAAGGTCAAGGGGCTTCCACCGGAACCTGGACATCAATATGAGCATGCTATTGCTGCTCTAATGGTTGCTTCAGACTCGACCAATCTCGGGCAGTTTGGAACGGCCGCCCTTTGGCCAATTTACACATTCTTTGGAAATCAATCGAAGTATGATCGTGCGAAACCTACTCAATTTGCTGCGCATCACACTGCCTATCTTCCATCTGTAAGTCTGCCTTTTTCGACTGCTATAGTTGTGCTGAAATCTCACTTCTAGCTTCCCGATAACTTTCAAGACCGGTACATAGAGGTGTTCGGCCAGCCAGCATCCGCGAATACGATCAAACATCTAAAACGAGAATTAATGCACAAGGTCTGGGAACTACTACTTGATCCTCAGTTTCTGCATGCATACGAGCATGGAATAGTTCTCAAGTGTGCGGATGGCATTACAAGGCGGATTTTCCCCCGATTTTTTACATATTCAGCTGATTACCCCGAAAAGTAAAGGTTTTTTTGTGAATAGATTTGTATGGCCTGCTAATATGTTTGATATAGAATTCTTCTGGCAACGATACGCTATCTAGGGGGTTGTCCGTGCCCTCGCTGCTTTACTACGAAAGAGCAGATCGGCGCTCTGGGAACAAAAGTTGATGATCAACGGCGTGCCCACCTCCGTACAGATACTGAACACCTACAACGTAAAATTGACAAATCACGAACCTATATGTTTGACAACGGCCGAGGTGTTAATAGCACATGGTTGGAGGATCTCCTTCAAGCCGATTCTTTGATTCCTACTCGTGTGAGTGCATCGAAGTCTTTCAATATCTCGTTTGCTTATCCATCTTTGATAGAACGCCTTTTCATCCAGGTTATTTCAATTTGGTTTCAACTTCTTTTCCATCTTTGTCCCAGACCTGCTTCATGAATTCGAGCTCGGAGTTTGGAAGGCCATTTTTACCCACCTATTACGAGTGTTATATGTCGCCGGCACAGATAGTATTCAGTCATTGAATTGGCGGTAAGTCACCCATGAATAGCGTGACATGACAATTCAAAATATTGAACAGGTATCGCCATATTCCGACCTTTGGTCGTGGCACAATTCGAAGATTTCACGAAAATGCTTCGGCAATGAAGAAGCTGGCAGCGCGTGATTTCGAGGACCTCTTGCAGGTATAATTATTATCAAATAAGTCATAAGCAAACTTAACGTATACTATTCTAGTGTTCCATACCCGTTTTCGAACAACTGTTACCGGAACCACATAATGACTTCATGCTTGATCTTCTTTTCACACTGTGTACTTGGCACGCTCTAGCGAAACTCCGCCTTCACACCTCCTCGACACTTCAGATATTCAAATCAACTACAAAACTCTTAGGGCAGAAGCTTCGTCTTTGGGTGAAGAAAACTTGCACTGCTTTTGATACACAAGAACTTCCAAAAGAAGCAAGTGCTCGACATCGGCGCAAGGCTGCAGCTGCAGCTAAATCAGGAAAGAGCAAGGAGGTTCCCATACGAGGGAAACGAGGTAGAGGTCGAGGGAAAGGTCGAGGGAAAGGTCGAATGCCAGGACAGTCAACATGGAAGGCAACAACCCAGCAAGCTGAGTCATCTGCTGCGCATGAGAGTAAGATTCGCAAGGTTTTCAACATCTGTACATATAAGATTCATTCTCTCGGCCATTATATTGCGGCCATTGCACGGTTTGGCACGACTGATAGCTATTCTACTCAATTGGTGAATTTTAACTTTTCTATTTTGATCGAGTTTACTGATTTTCCTTCAGGGAGAACTAGAACATCGGCGAGTCAAGCGCTTCTATGCACGAACAAATAAACGAAAAACATTTGGCCATCAGATTGCAATGCAGCAACGGCGCGAACGCCTTTTGAAACAAATCCGGGAGCAGTGGAAGGAGCCTGAGAGAGAGGAGTTACGTGCCCAGGCTGCTCAACCTGACTCGGAGACACTTCTCTCTCCCGCACCCAATGTCTCATTCGAAGATTCCGACCCCCTACCACCGACATTGCCCGAAGTCCATTACCATATTTCAAACACAACACGACTCAAAGACAACATCTTTCAATGGGTCGATTTTCATGAACAGAACGACGACGACGCTGTAAAGGTTAGTGCATTTCTGCCTCATGTCCCTCTATCATCGTCAGCATCGTTGTCGTCGACGCGGCGCTGCGGCGGGCCAACATGCTCTTTTATTTTAAGACTAATTTCTTTCTTACAGGACTTCATTCCAAATCTCAAAGATCATATACTCTCCCGGTTATTGGGATGTGCTTACAACGGAGATGAGGTCGAATACTCAGAAGTAGATCGGGACAACATTCAATTTGTCAATAACAAGTTGTATCGACACAAAACCCTTCGCATTAACTACACCTCATACGATTTGCGACGTCAGCAAGACTCCCTCAACCCACGAACACATCCCGACATCATGTTACTCTCGCATGAGGAGTTGAATGAAGAAATCGACGCCCATCCATATTGGTATGCGAGGGTTATCGGAATTTTTCATGTCGATATTATCCACAAGGGCTCAAAGTCAACGTCGCCTGAAACTCAACGGATCAATTTCCTTTGGGTTCGATGGTTCGGGCGAGATGTTTCTTTCAAGGCGGGGTGGACGGCCCAAAGGCTCCACCGTGTTGGGTTCCTGAATGCCAAAAGCGGAGCCAGTGCTTTCGGCTTTCTGGACCCTTCTATGGTCATCCGCAGTGTTCACATTATCCCAGCCTTTGCGCATGGACAAACAGCGGACCTTCTCCATCCACCTCAATCCGTTGCAAGGCTGCCACTCGACGAAGAATGTGATTGGCAGTACTACTATGTAAACATGTGAGTTGTGTCTTATCAGAAATTGTGCCACATTCCCCATTTGCACCCTTTCTAGGTTTGTCGACCGAGACATGTTCATGCGATTTTTGGGGGCTGGGATCGGGCATAAGGCTACAAACAGGTATACTGCTGCCCTACGTAATGATGCGCTGGCAATGGCCAATGTCATGCCAAGCACTGGGACAGTTTTCGAGGATCTCCCTATTCCTGATGGTGCGGATGCTCTGTTGGAAGAAGAGCAGGACTATGGATATGAGCTTGGAAGTGAATCAGAGGACGATGAAGGTCCAGATGAAGAAGACGGAGATCTGGGGGCTGAAGATGGCGAAGAACCATGGGAGGTAGACGATCTACATGCATTAGGCTACGATGAGTTATGATCTGTCAAGAGTGACCTGTCACTGGTGACTGGAAGTTGGTACTAGATTGTTTTAATATAATGTTGGCTTCTCAATGCTCGTGGATGCAACCAACCCTTTGTCCGCTTGTCCGCTGGGCGGCTGTCCAGATCCTTAATTTCTACTGTTTTCTTTGTAAATCAATGGTGGCTCAAGTTTAGCTTACAATATTAAGGAGCAAAAACTTTGGATGAGGTTCTATGCTTGACAAAAACATCCTTTGCTATAAAATATTGTAATAAACTTAACCATGCATTTTAATGAGCATTCAAACATATTATTTGAAATATATTGTCACAACAAACTTCATTTGCCCTTACCAACTGGTCACAAAGTTATCGGATGACTAGTAATGTTATGACAAGTATTACAGTCTTTAACAAGTAACATAAATAATATTATAGATTAACTACTGGATACAAATCTTTGACCGGCAACTGTTGTAGGGAAAAGTTCACCTGACAAGCAAAACAGTACAAAGCAAAACCCTGACTTGGCCGGTTTGCTGATGATGGTCGACACGATGCCTGCTTTCTTGTCGACATTGCGGTGTGCGTCCTCATCCACATGTCCACCTACGCCCAGCACCAGGGATCTTCGTCGCTGCCTTCTGACTGTGCTCTATTTTCT
>Ga0307507_10011815_pt1 | contig 10933 bp, 12 predicted proteins | sample 7_EM_MG_FD_207223 | JGI IMG/M metagenome (GOLD analysis project Ga0307507, IMG submission 207223) | Populus trichocarpa ectomycorrhiza microbial communities from riparian zone in the Pacific Northwest, United States - 7_EM | ecosystem: Host-associated > Plants > Roots > Unclassified | place... | reverse complement strand
TCGAGAATCGACATACTTTCTTGGGTCTCTGTCAGAAGAATCATTATCAGTTTGACACACTTCGCCGAGACAAGCATTCGTCAATGATGATCCTGCATCATCTCCATAATCCAACACTGCCTGCAGATGGATCTTATTAACCAAGGAAATACGACTTTGCACTATAGTTAGCTCAGCACCATTAAAGAATCCCAAGGAATTCCATCAATTCTTTAGTTTCTCTCGGGCTGAATTGAATAGTAGCCTCAAGTCATCTTCCCCTCCCCCATCCTGACTTGGTCGGTCTTATTTCTGTTGATGCAAGGAAGTGACAGGTCAATCAGTCCCGCCATTCCAGATTCAAGCAAAAAAACATATCTAGTCTCCGATCTGGAGAAGGAATGCTATCTGGGACCAAGCCAAGTATCGTCTGTTAATCATTCTTTGAATCCCAGTTGTATTAGTATCCGACGTCGTCAGCGGGCTAGGGCCCCTCTGCGATTGCACGACCTTTCCTCACCGTCAGGAAAGACCGTCTCCGCTAGTAATCAATGTGCAAGTTGGGCATGATTAACTTCTATCCTCCAACGGGGTAGTGTTTAGTAGGGATATACTAGTATATTGCTTAAACTTGTTTCTGGCCTATCACCACTATGAAATTATGAATTGGTAAAAGCTGTTCTGCTCGAAGCAAGAGTTTTCACTTTGCTCTTGTTTTCATACATTGTCACAAGTAAACTATTATAATGTTATGGCTACATGTCTCGGCATAGGTATTATTTCAGCTTGGTATGATTCCTCAAAATCCTTGAATTTACTAACACCTCTCGCATCACTTCATGAAACAATCATTGAGAATTATTAAAAATCCATGGACTCGTTACTTAATTGAGATGAAAAATAGGTTTGGGACCTAAACACGATTGACTTTAAAGGTAATGAGAATTGGCCAAAAAATCAGTGTTCATTGAGCAACCAAACTATTTCACAAATCAATTTCACTCCTAGGTACATCTACATGATGCCATCAAAATGATTGACAAATTCAAACTAAATCATTGATTATCCAATAAGGTGTTCTTGTTTTCATAGAACATCGCCTCTTCACTCTTCCTTGTACTCGAATTGGCATCATACCACCTAACAGGCAGAATAGCTGACAAAGAACAAGGACTGAGACCGCAGTTTCTTCAAACGTCACTCCTGCAAGGTGAAATAATACACGTTTTGATACAACCATTTTGGATAATGTGGAAGATTGTATCCAGTGTCTAATATTCACTGGTCATTGCTACATCAAATGATCTACCTTGTTCTAAAAGATAGCAGCTCCAAAAAATCCTGAATCCTAACAAACCAAAACCAGGGGGAAAGAAAACCAGATCCCTTGCACCTGGGTTAAGACTTGAAATCATCATAACAGTTAAACTTTTAATACACACTACTTCACATCAAAGAGCTCCTAACAACAATCCTAAAAAAAATTGGAACAATCAAGAACCCATTTAAGTCTCACCCAACTGGAGCACAAGATTTACTATCATTACGTCGTCAAGAAAGTCCAGAGCTTCTTTCCTATTGAGACTTCACCAGGATGCAGAGACTCTTCCTCGTCATCATCTTCATCCTCATCTTCATTTTCACCTCGAGGGGTTTCACTTCTGTTCTCATCTGCAATACCATACTCCCCAGCCCCTTCTGGCGTTCCATTTATCTCTTCACTCAGTGCTGCATTCTCATCCATCCTTCTTGCACTGCCATCACCGTCCAGAGTGTCCATAATATTTGCACACTGTCCACAAAAATACATCATGTCAAATAAAAATGAGAAAAGAAACACTATTGCTGCTCACACAACGTTCTATAATCATTATCCCAGAGAAAATGACATTAACAGCGGGTTTTTTGGCACTCACCCTTGCAAAGTGCATGCTTTCCCCATTCTCACTGGCAGCCCCTGCAGAAGCTGCTGGAGCACTTCTCAATAGATTTCCATCCTGTGGACTACTAACACCATCATCCTCTTTCTCCTTTTCATTGTTCAGGTTTGATGAGGCTTTAACAGTTACAACAGCGACTCCACTGACAGCCATTAAATAAATCCATTTATTAGTGGCCAGCCTTGACTGCTGGAGCACTTCTCAATAGATAGGTAATTGCCCTTCTGAAGTGCCATGCCTTTATATGGCTTACAAGTCTACTTGGAATATAATAAGGTCTATTTGGAATATAATGAATGAGAAAACTTACAGTTTGCGTCGCCGAAGATTATATTGTGTTTGGCCTTGAGTTTGATTGGGAACAACCTTTTGCCGTCTCTTCCTGCGATCACCAGCAGTGACACTATCAGAATGACCTTCACTGTCATCACCGTAACGGTCACTCACTGAAATTTGAGATGTCTGAGTTCGATTCCGCTTCCGGGCATTTCTTGGACCTCCTTTATCAGCAAGACTTGATTCATCACGGCTTTCCGATTTCAGATGGCCAGAATCTTCAGCCTCATTTAATTCCAAAGCACCCCCCAGGAGAGCTTTGGCATCTTGGACAACTTCCTTGACAGAGCGTGTTCTGCTAACTCTTGGCCTACCCCTTTTACGAGGTTGGGGATCATGCTTTAATCCAGAAGGTTGGGAATCTTCCTGAATTTCTGGTGCTGTACCATTATTGTTGCTCTGATCATTAATCGATAAATCATGTCCAGCTTCAACCTCTCTGATGCTTGTATCAGAGAGTACCCTCTGGGCATCAAGTGAATCATTGACAATTGCAAAAGATAGCTCTGGTTCATTTTCAGTAAAATCTAATCTTTTTGACATTTCTTCTGCATTAACTTGCTCACCAGACAGGGGTGTGCCATCAGTCAAATTTTGTAAAGCAGCAGGCTCAATCCTTTTACCAGCAGAGAACTTAAGTATCTTTGATGTGCACTTGCGCAGCCAAGAAACTGGAGATACAGAATGAGCTAGAGTGGGAGACATCTCGCTATCATGCTTCTCAGAAGCAGCTGGATTTCCATCATCTGTGGTCACATGATTATTAACCAACTTTGATGTAGGAAGGGCGTCAGCTTTCTCAATTTCTTGTGAAGATATCAAATCAGAAAGCACAAACTCAGAGGTCAATTCACCACAGTTTTTGCAACCCTTGTTTTGCTCAACAAATACAATGAAACGCTCTTTCTCTTTAATAAATTGCTCCCTGTGGTCCTTCAACTTTCTACTAAGATTGCCCAGCTTATCAATATCTTCTCGCATTTCAATTTGTTGCTCTTGAAGATGCCTTTTTTTTTCATCAACTTCTTGCTTCTCTTTCTCTATCCTAAGCCTTTCCAGTTTCATATCTTCCATTTCTCTTCTAGCTACATCTCTTAAGAAATTAATATTCTTAAATTCTCTCTCTCTCTCTTCCTCAAACAGTTTCTCCTTCTCTTGCAAAAGCCTGTCCATCTCCTCCTGCCTTTTTTGTAATTCATTCTCAAGCTCAGTCTTCTGCATCTCGATGCTATGTAGCATCTGGTTTCTCTCATTTTGAGCTTTCTCAGCCATCACAGACCGCTCATGCTCCATGTTGGCCTCAAATGATTCCTTGGCCACTTGCAGAGCTTCCAGCTCTCTTTTTATGTAGTTTTCTGTTTCCTTTCTTTCATTTCTTATTCTTTCTTCTTCAGAGAGTCTATATTTTTCAAATTTTTCCTTCTGTTCATGAATGCTCTTCAACTCTTTCTCAGCCTCAGCCCTTTTTTCATCCAGATCTTCCCACTCTCTCTCAAAATTCCCTTTTTGCTGCTTTAAATCATCAGCCTCCTTCAAAAGCAGCTCTTCCTGAAGCCTACATTTATTTATTTCCTCCTTAAGCTCAGCTTGCAAGCGGGCATACTCAGACCTCTCTTCCTCGCTCACTTTGAGACGCTCCTTCTCTTCGTGAATTTTCAAAAGCTGTTCTTCATTTGAAGCCCTGGTTTTTTCCAGTTCAGCTTTAAGATTCAGAAAATTCTCTTTAGCAGATTCCAGTTGGTTTTTCTCTCCCTCCAAATTCTTCTGTTCAGATCTGATGGCCTTCTCCCTCTCCTTCAGAGATTTTGACTTTGATTCAAATTCATTCTCTTTCTCCTTACACTTCTCCAGTTTCTTATCCAATGCCTGCTCTCGTTTTGCAGCTTTCTCTTCCTTGTGGTTGATTTCAGTTTCCCTTTTTTCTAGCTCAATTACCTTGTTTTTGAGATCCTCATCCAAAGACTTCTTCTTTTGTTCAGCTTCCAACTCAAATTCATGCTTCTTTACATCCAAAATGGCATTGTGTTCATCAGTTAGCTTCTTAATCTCAACCTTTGGATGTCCCATGCAAAAGGAAAATCAAATTGCATGATAAGTAACAGCTAATTATATTAAAAAAGGTAAAAATAAAATGATAATTATAGATTTGATCTTTAGTGATCAATCAGCAAAATTCTAGATTAGCGGACCATTCTGAAGGTTTAATTTTGGAAGTTTATGTACTCCAATAAAAAGATGCACAAGAATGATGCAACAGATGTTGGGAAATGCGAGGATAATTCTCTCTCACACACACACACATCACCAAAACCTCACTCAAATGGGAAGAGTGAGAGAAAACTTCTTATTGGAATATCTAGATCAATTATGGTGATTTATTGTTCGCTGAACCACTAAGGAAGTCAAATCCAAATCTGATTGTCATTGTGTATGACTTATAAGTTAGTGGCATAGAACCAGAACAAAATGCATGTAGAGCATTTAAAACATGTCATCATATGAGAACACCAAAAAAAAAAGTATTCTGCATAAACTCACTCTCTCTCTCTCATTTAGCTTTTCTTCTAGCACACGTAACTCTACTTCTTTCACCTCTAATTTCTTTCTTGTAGCATCAAATTCCTGCACAGATCAGACAGATAAATTAGAATATACATTTATTACTGATTCAATAACAGAAACTGTGAAGAAAAAACATGCCTTTTCCTTTATAGTTAGATTAGTGAGCCGGTTACTAATATCATCTTCTTTCCTCTTCAAAATTGAGTTTGCATCCTCAATCTTCTTCTGAGCCTCTTCAAGATCCTTCTCTTTCTGCTTAAGGATCCTATCGTTTTCATTTGCCCTTTCTTCTCTTTGGTTAATAATTCTTTGACTCTTTGATAGCCTCTCTTCTCCTTCTTGTAATTTCTTCTCCCATTCTTGCAAGTCCTCCCTTTGCTTAGAAAAAGTGGTCTCGTACACCTCTTTCCTGAGAGAAATGTAATGTCATCAACATAATTAACATGTGCACAATTTGAACTCTAGTAGTACTGAAGAGTGCAGACAAAGAAGGGAGGAAGCAGATTCAACAGTAATTAGTAAAGGTAAAGTAAATTGAGCATACTCTGCAATGAAGGACAAGCGCTCCCTTCGAAGAGCACTTTCTCGAGATTCCACATCCAGCAATTTCCTCTGAATCTCAGAACTCTTTCTGCTCACTTCTGCAAGCTTGGCATCAGCAGCACGCAATTTCGCCTCTACCTCCAGAGACTTCTCTTCAATACTCATAACTAATGCATTTGCTTCAGCCAGTTTTGAATCGGCTGTAAATTTAATGTCTGCATTTTCTGAACGCATCTCGCGCACTGCCTTCTCTAACTACATCAGCCAACAAATTCACAGATTAGTCGAAGAGATTCACGGAAGAAAAGTAGAAGAAATTTGTCATTAAAAGGCGCCTTTACACTAGCATAAAAAATAAAATAACAAATATGCACAAGTAGTGAGGGCAATATCAAAACTCTTAAACAATGCATGATAACATTATCTAGAGCAGGAAAAAGTAATCACAAAATCGGACTTGAGCTGTTCATTTCACCCCTCATTGGAGAATTCTTCAATAAGAGGAAGTCAAGGAAATGACCTCCGAGATAAAATATATGACAAGCCTTCTTACATTATCAGCAATGCAAGTCATTCTCCGGGGTTTGGCAACATTCTACCTTAGGGGGTTTCTAACTTAACAGATGCTAACCCTTAACATTCCCTATGATCAAAGTATGTTCATTTGTTTAAGTTATCAATGATTAAGGGAGACAGATTATGCATGACAGCAGTCTATTTAAAAAACAAGTGAATTCTGTGGGGAAAAAATCATTTATATTATCAAAGAAAGACATTAAAATCTTACATCAAGCACACATTGTTTCTCAACACCCAAGGCTCTTCTCAAATTCTCTTCCTGCTTTTCAGCATCAGAAAGTGCAATCAAATGTGCAGCTTGTTCCCGTTTGACAGCTTCTGTTGCTTCTGCAAATGCTTGCATGAGTTCTTCATGCTTAGAACCCCACTCCTTCTTCTCAATCAAGAGAAGCCCCATATTGTACTGGTACTCAAATAGCTGGGATACAGATCAGTGGATCAAATGAGCAAAACAGTATAAAGGCAACCAACTTACAGTCAAAGAAAGACTTTGTCATTATCTGTTGGAAACTTGCATTTGTGTGGTTATGCAGTCTCAGTCTATATAAAGTTAGCTAGGACTTTATCTTATGATATGCTACTTCTTAAAGATAGCAGAACAGTGAATTCAACAGTCCCACCTGTTTTGCATAACAAATTGTCCAGCCACATCTTGTAGTTTCATAGAGTGCCATTTTAGTCTGTCGTTTAAATGTTTTACGAGGAAGTCTACAGTTAGGAAAATAAATAGTCTTTTTATAGCACATAAAAAGAATTCAAGTCTTTTACGATTTGATTGCATAATTAAATACTTTGATTGAGTTCTACTAATTCATATTTAAACACTCACTCTTTCTCCCTTTCTTCTCTGTTCATTTTTTACTCTTTTTTCTGAAGCAACTAGTTGTTGCAGCCAGAAAACTTAGCAAGTCATTTTTTTCAATCAATTTATCAATTTTCTACACCAAATTTCATTTACCAAGCATATACATAACCTGAACAATCAAGACAATCCTTATTGGTTCAAACCCTAATTCCCAAGTTTTAACCAATACAAACACACAAAAGATTGTTTAAATCAGTTCAAGTTCAACTCTGCATTAGTTTAGATGCATAAATGCAACTATACAAGCAGGCCTTAGAGAACAATATTTATGGACACACAGCATCAGAATTATTAAAATCAATTTCATTTGCTTAATTTCAACAAATTTATTCAATAAAGCAAGATTTACTTGCAGCATATTTGACATTGATCAGTTGATTTAATTTAGCTATCTCATCTCTCTTCTTTCTATGGGGAGAGGAGGTGAGAAGTGGTTGAATTTCAAATCAATGAAGACTGAAATCAAACTGCTTCCATTCAACACTACCAACAGGAAGCAAAATCTAACCAAAACCTAAACACAATAAACATCGTTCTCAATAACTAAATTTGCCACCCAGAAACATAAATAATGATAGCATTTATAACTCCGAGGAGCTTAGTGACAGCAATTGATGTAAAATGTTCAATTAAGCACTTTATTGATTTACCAACTTTAAGCTCCACTTTCTTGCTAATCAAAATGGCATACGCAGACATTATCAGATCTAATCTAGTCACAGCACCACATCCAAATCAAATCTCAATAGTTTTCTATAGCACAGTGAAAGGGGGGGGGATCACAATCCACAACTTCCTATTCTACGTCCCCACCATCCAATCTACTATTACAAACTAATTCCATCAACTACTTCACTACTATTAGAATTAACCAAAAATCCTCCAATACAAACCCACCTGACTAAAAACAATAGGAAAAAAAAAGTAAAAAACTTCATACTCTATGAGCACTAAAATCACAAAATTAAAAGAAAAAACTAAAACCCCATCAAATTCAAAGAAAACCAAGCTACAACAAATCACAAAAATCTTTGAAACAAAACGAAAGGCAAAAAAATAAAAGGGACCCAAAACCAGAAACTAACCTCATTCTCAAGCTTTGAAACCTTATCCGCCAAATATTCACCGTCCAAATTGGGTCGCACTCCATTAGGCGTCACTTGTTCAACAAAACCCACACTCTTTCCCTTCGGATCCGACCCGGACTCGCTTCCATTCTTTTGACCCGCTTCGCTTCTCGGCGTCAACGACCACCCCGACCACACTTTCTTCTGTGGCGTAAACATCGGAATTGCCCCTCTAACCTCACTAAATCTACAAAACCCAAATTTATAAAGGCCCCAGCAGTGAAAGAAACCCTAGAATTTCTACAGAATTGAGGGTTTGAAACTGAAAACCATCAAAAAGACTGAGAGTCTGAAGGTTAAGAGTAACAGAGGGAGAGAGAGAAACCCTAGAATTAGAAGAGGAACTAGGGATTAATATTATTATTATTTGAATTGAAATTGAAAAAACCTAGACCGGACGTGAAATAGGTGTGAGTAAATTCCGGCGGAATGTTGCTTTGGAGTCCGGTAACGTCTCTAAAACGAACTTTTCTTTCTTCCTTTCTCTCTCCACAACTTTTTATATCTGTCGTACTTTCTCTCTCTATGCAAAATTTTTGAGCCCACACTTTTTTTTTTTCTTTGTGTCTGCTTTGTGAGTTCCACTCACGCTGCCTTCTTTTATTCTCCTTCTCTCCCTTTTTTTTTATTTTTTTTTTTTAATTATTAATGGGCCCCACCAACATCATTTCCTATCCCAATTACCATCTCACCCTTATTCCTCTTATATTTCTGGGGTCATGCGAGGGTGGTTTGGGGATTTGAAAGGTGATTTCTGGGTTCGGAACGTGGGGGTTTAGACATAGTGACGGCAATGCCCCCGTCTTGGTGGCTGAGAGTGAAGGCGATGGAAGGGTGGTTTGGAGATTTGAGGGGGGCAGAGAGAGAGAGGAATATGCTAGCATGGAAATGCCACGGTGTTTTAGAGCTGTTATGAGTAAAAGAAGCATTGGCTTTGGATTTGGATTGTTGGGTGATGAAGATAAGCATCTATTTTGTCCCACGTGGATTTCAAGGACACACACACACAAAAGCACACGTCATCATATGCCTAAACTACTCTGCTGTCTTTCTTTACCAAGACTGAAAAACAGGGACCTACTGTCTCTTTCCACTGGGAAAAAGGGATAAGAAAGGTGAAAAGAACTCAGGAGCCTCATGTGAGTGTTTCTTTTCAAGTAGAGGAAGGACTCGAGTAAATGGTGACTCATCTTTCATGAGATGTTCTTCCTTGGGTAAAGTATGATAAGTATTGATTAGTGCATATGCTTTTATTGAAAAGGATAGTAGTAGAGATAATAATATGATTTTATTCTCATGGAAAAAAAAAAGGGGGTTATTAGAGATGCACAAATGTTAAAATCAGGAATGTTTGATTTATCTCGGTTGTGGGCATGATGGAGAAGAGTTTTTTTAAGGAAAAGTTTTTGTTTTATTGGTTTTTTTTTTTTTGTTTAGAAAATTAAATGTTATGTTTAATAATTTTAGTTTTCCTAGTTTGTTTAGGGTTTTTATTGTTTTTCCTTTATTTTCATGTTTTCTAGTTTGTTTAGATTAGTTTTGAAGTTTATTTAAGAAGTTGTAAATCTCTTAGTGAGACAAACTACTTGAAGAGAAATATTCAGTAATAAAATTATAAATTAGGGTTCTATGTGACAACCTTGTTCGATTTCAATTCTGTCTTTCTAGCTTGTTCTCTTCTCGTTTGTGTTTCCATATGTATTAATTGGTATCACAACACAATCATCTTAAATTCTTAATGGTTATTTGCTTGTTGTGTGATGAAAAAACCATGGGCTGAAAGAGATAGTAGAAGAGAACATGCTTGGGTAAGAGAGGATAAGGAGGCTCCCTCTTGAGAAAAAGATGTTCAAAAACGAGTGATAAAATACATGTGGAGATAGATTGCAAAATTATTCCCTCAATTGGCGGAGGTCAGGAGCCCGGGGGATCATAAGAAAAGTAATCACGGATCTATAGGTAATTTTGAGAAACCATTTCAGAGGCATGAGTAGAGAAAGTAACTTTTTGATCGGGGTGAATATGATGTTGAAATTTAATGTTTTGAAGATTCTAATTTCTTTGTGGATTGGAATCAACCATTAAAATATGATGAGGATGATGCTAAAAAAGAAAATTTAAATGCAAAATTCTTGTTTGTGATGTCAAAGAGAAGGGAACAAAATTATATATTGTTCCAAAGATGATTTTTTTATGAATCATATTGTGATAGACGTGTCTCATATGTGCTTGAGGATAATTTTTAAATTGATGGGGTCAAAGTTAATGTTATTGTGTTTTGGATAAAAGTTGTGAAGTAGATTTTCAAACCTTCTCCTGACGCTAAGATTGGTCTCGTTGTTAAGATGGTTGAACTTATAATTGACAAATATGATGTTTTTAATAGAAAAGCTAAGCACATAAAGGGTTAGAAATTTTTTATTGGACATCCATGAAATTGAGACAACAACAATTTGAACTCAATGACAAGTTCTTTTCAACCTGGAAAGAGTGATGTAGGAGGATTTTTTTTAGTATATGTTATTTGTTTTCTTAGTTATTTTTATTATTTTTTATTTAGTTTAGGAAATAAAATATAATGCTTAATAATTTTATTCTTTCTAGTATATTTAGGACTTTTATTTATTTTCCTTTATTTTCATGTTTCCTATTTTGTTTAGGTTAGTTTTTTGGTTTATATAAGGAGGTTTAAACTTTTTAGCAAGTTGGACTACTGAAAGAAAAATATTCAGTGCTAGAAATATGAATTAAGGTTTTGTGTGACAATCTTATTCAACTTTAATGTTGTCTTTTTGTTTGTATTTTTATCTATGTTAATTGACATTAGAACCTAACTATCCCGATGGTTATTTTTTTTATTGTGTGATGGAATAACCATTACTGAAAGAGATAATGGAAATATAGTGTTCTTGTATTAGAGAGGATACAAAGGTCCTCCACGAGAAAAAGTATATTCAGAAACTGGTGTTAGGAGACATGTAGAGATAAATTGTAAAATTGAA
>Ga0307507_10011814_pt1 | contig 10934 bp, 15 predicted proteins | sample 7_EM_MG_FD_207223 | JGI IMG/M metagenome (GOLD analysis project Ga0307507, IMG submission 207223) | Populus trichocarpa ectomycorrhiza microbial communities from riparian zone in the Pacific Northwest, United States - 7_EM | ecosystem: Host-associated > Plants > Roots > Unclassified | place... | reverse complement strand
ACTCGTCTTGATTGTGACGACGAGCAGTGGTTGTATGTTGGAAATATCTTAAAGCCGACCTGCTGATGTACTGTTTGAACGAGAACCTTGACATGACAACGAGGGAGAAATACCACTTTTGACAAACGGATATTATGCCCAACACAATCGCCTCACTGTCTAAGCTTAAGTGTGAGCATACTGGTTCCAATTAATTGCATTTTTCTGAAGAACCCCTCGTCAAACTAGCACACCAGACAATCGTCACATAATTTGCCCTCTAGCATACTCTGTTCCATTTAATACTACATGGCTCGCACTTCCCCTGGTTCGGCTGAAGTTTACTATTTAGGAAGCTTTATCTCTTTGTCGAGTTGCTGACTAATGTGCCTTCTGATCTCATCCGAATCTCATGGAGAGCCTCCCAATCATTAACTTGGCACCCTTCTTAAATTCCGATCCATCTGATTCAAACAGAACCGTAGCTGCAGCCGCATTGCATTCTGCTTGCGTTAACTTTGGTTTTTTCTATCTGGACATTAGCTCTTTTATCGACCCAAGTGAACCAGAGGAATTGGTGAGGTTGGCAAGCCAATTCTTTGCTCTTCCACAAGAAGAAAAAGATAAGCTGTCTCTGAAAAATCAGGACTATGCCCGAGGTATCTATTTACTTTCCATGCCATCATCCCCAGGACTGCATGTTGCATCAGGCTACGCCAAATTGAAGGAAAACGTCACAAATGGGAAGGCCGATAACCACGAAGGACTAGATCTCTACAAGCCTGTAGAGAATCCGGACAAATCGAAGCCTCTATGGGGAGAAAACCAGTGGCCGACGGTCCCTGGTTTTAAGGAGAAGTTTGAAAGTTGGATAGAGAAAATGAAGCAGCTAGGATTAATCGTCATGGAAGCGTAAGTCCATACTTAGGACTCTCAGTGCGAATGTCATGACTTATCTGCTGTCCAGAATGTCTGTCGGTCTTGGAATGACAAGCAAGGAGTGGGAGGGGCTGAAATGCAAAGTTAATGACAGCTTCTGGGTCATGCGGGTGATTGGTGCGTAGAATCATACACTAAAGTTCTCCACTGGCATCGTTAATGAGGGTGATAATAACTGATCATTACTTTCCTAGGGTACCCTTCTTTGCCCAATAATCATGATGGATTTTCTTGTGGAGCTCACAAGTAAGCAATCCATTCTCAACGTGGCGTGTTTCCTGTCACCCTGAGTTCTTGCACAGGGATTATGGTTGCCTTACGTACGTACATTTTAAATTTAAACAGCAACAATATTTCGCAATCCGTTTCTTCTAGTTTCTTGTACGCTGACCCCACACCAAATGCCTTGCAAGTCTTCTTGAAACGTCCGCATATGGCTCAAGCAGATACTTCCGGCTTACCACCGGAACAAGGGTCAAAAGAGGGAATTTGGATCACTGCTGATCCTATTCCAGGTTGTGTGGTGTGTAATATTGGAAAGAGTAAGCCATACATCCATATATTATTGCCATAGCTCGATAATTTGTTCATTAGTGTGGGAAATATGGACAAATGGGTTGTACACTTCAACCCTGCATCGTGTAATTCACAAAGGGTCTAATTACCGGTAAGGGAATACTTTTGCCATCAAAAGTTTACGAATGCTTATTCGTCGACAGTATTTCGTCAGTCTCAATTGCATCTCCAAAATTTTGATCAACCAACTCCGTTTAGGTTGCCATTCTTCTTTGAACCCAACTTTGATGCCTTGGTTATGCCTTTGGAAGCCGTCGCAAGGTTGAGGGAAAGGGACGGTCTCCCCGCCGCAGAGGATATGAAAGCACTTGTATATGGCGATTTTCTCGTAGGGAAGGTTGGAAATAACTTCGATAAGGAGAAGAGTGGAAGATACTAGCCTTCAATTAAGTTGCATTCGCTTCAACGTTTCAAAGAATGTCAAATGAGAAGAACTTCTTGCGTCTCAGTCACGTGCTGCTACTGAACCTGCAACATTGATGATTGCGGCATTGAATTTTTGCCACCTCATCTGTGTAAGATCGATATCGGTAACAAATTTTCGAGGGATGTCTTTTGAGAACATAGTAACCAAGCTTCGATCGCCTGTCAAGGAGCTAGTTCTGTCTGCCTCGGAAAGTGGAGGAAATTTACTTGGGGATGATGACAACGACAAGAAGGAAGTTATTGGATGGATCGATAAGTTAAGTCAGAATACTTTGGTTGCGGAAAGCAACCTTAAGGTACGTTGCAACAATTCCGTAGGGCCTAAACGCTTTTCATGAATTTCCAGACTCTTGATTCCCTTCTCTTACCCAGGACGTACATCGCAACAAACTACCTCACTGCAGCCGATGTTGCACTGTACGGATTTTTGCATCCCATCATTGTAGGAACTAAACAACAAATTTGAAATTCTTTTAACGAATTCAATTCTAGACAAAGTTAAAGAGCACAGAATACTACGGCATACCTTCAGTCACCCGATACTTTGACCATGTTCAGTCAGCACCAGCTATCAGATCCTCTGCAGCTTCTTTTGGCGATTCATATAGCATCATCCCATTCGATCTTCAAGACGCACCCAAATTGGAGAGAAACCCTAATGCAGGCAAGAAAGTCAAGTCCATCAAAACAACGACTACACAAAATAGTGAGGCTGTTGCCGAAACTCCTGTTCGTACTTCGGATAAAAAAACGCAGAAGGAGAAAGGAAAGAAGAAAGAAAAGGCAGATGCGGTGCCCTCTTCGAACGCAGTCGCCACTAAAAAGCAAGGATCAACTCCTGCAGACGACGACGGCGAACCTGTTCCATCTATGATTGATCTTCGAGTTGGTCGTATTGTCGATGGTAAGGCTTTTGCACTTTTTGAAGCCTATCTTAAACCTTTTCATAGTCACGAAGCATCCAGATGCGGACAGTCTCTATGTCGAAGTGAGTCTTGGTGTTTTGTGTACCACAACTTTTCACAGACTGTATTAGCAAATTGATCTTGGAGAGGAGACAGGTCCACGTACAGTGGTCTCTGGATTGGTCAATTACATCCCCATTGAACAGATGAGGGACAAATATCTTGTCGCAGTCGTACGCCACCCACCATCGTCTTCAAATTCTATTTTTGAATGAAATTTGGTTGAAAGTGTAATCTGAAGCCAGCTAATATGCGTGGTGTGAAGAGCTTTGCAATGGTTCTTTGTGTGAGTTCATATTTCTGACATACATGTTTGAAATACCTTAAAGTTATATTTCAGGCGACATCGAAGGAAGGAAAACACGGAGGCATAGAGTTAATTCAACCCCCGCCTGGTTCTCAGCCAGGAGACCGTGTGTACTGCGAGGGGCAGGAATTTGAGAGTTAGTACCTATTATTGCAGTCGAGTTGGCCCTAAATTTTCCATCAGCTTCCACACCGCTTTCTCAGCTCAACCCGAAGAAGAAAATATTTGAAACGATACAACCTGGTATTAAATAGTTGTCCAAATAATTTGACTGGGATTAACTGACGAATTAACATAGGTTTCACCACTCTCGATACCAGGGAGGCTGCGTGGGTTAACCCCGTTACAAAAACGGTTCACAAAATCAGAACAACCAAAGGAGTTTGTGTTGCACCCACTCTGGTTGGTGCGACATTGTCTTAATGTTTTTTCTTTGTCTGGTTTCGTATGCGTAAATTGTTTCTTGAACCTGGTCACAAATACATACGACGTCGCTTGCGAAGAATGCCCTCTATTTTGTTAATTCTCTCGAACACTCAGAACACCGATGGACTCGTTAATTCGTCAGAGTGTATTCCGAGATTCCCTCTGATTCATCATGCTACATCCATCTAGTGTCGGGATTGTCGACAATCGACGACAAAGATACTATGTATCTACTTCTTCTTTGCACTCTTCATCCGTATCGTTTCATTACCGACAAAGATGCCCTACCAGAATTTGTTCAACAATAGGTCCGCTGACGAGACTTGAACTACCCACCTTTCCTTTGTAAGGCTCGGGTTTCCTGTACCCTCGTATTTTTGCAGCGAAAAGTCCCAGCAGATGTTTGTCTGTACAAGACAAAACGATTTTAGTCGGAGAAGGAACCTCGGCATGAATGTGTGGTGGTATTGGAACATAAATTGGATGTGAATGTCCGACGCGCAACTGCAATCGTTTGCCGTTCCCTCCCTCTGTTGTTCCCCGAGGATCATCCTCCAGTGCGACCCTATAAGTAACGCCAACCAGGAACAACGGCACTGAGAAACCCTCCGTCATGCCCGTAATTGCGTTCGAGATCAGTGTCCGTGTTGTCCCCCACATTTGTCTCTGCAACTTTTCAGATCCTGCTTCTACGGTGAGTTTCAGCGTGTTTGGAACAGACAAGTCCACTGTCATGTAGTCCTGTAGAGGGACGTTTGTCTTTCCTAAAGGGCCTTCGACGGTAACAACAGCTTTCGACGGGGTAATGGTGACGGAAGGGGGAAACCTTATAGGTTCGCGTCCTATGATGGAGAAAGTTTTGTGTAGTTGTGACGTTGAGCTAAAGCATCGAGTGAAACGAATGGCTGGAGGTCGAATGTTCATCGTCGGACAAGTAGCTGACCGTCACGCATAAAGTGGGTCACAGGTCCGGATAACCGGGATGATTCTAACTTCGAATCTAAGCAAGGAATAAGTATCTCGCCTCTGGTTGGTTACATTACGCTGTATTTACATAATTAAACAAGTATAGACTATCGCCTCGTCTCAACCACGCACCCTCGAAGCTGGACCAGTGGTCTTCCGACTCAACTTTGAATGTTTGTCTGTGTCAGATTCCACAAGTTCAACCTCGCCTTCCGATTCATCATCCTCTTTCGTGACTTCCCCTGACTGTTTTTGGGCACCACCCCGAAGTTTCTTCCAATCTTTGGATAAGTCTTCTATCCGAAGGCGAATTTGTTGTCGTCCCTCAGGCTCGAAATCTTTATGTACAAGCCAGGTGGCCTTGCGCTCTGCATCCCCTATCGACTTTGATCGTGGAGCCTACAATGGGATTCAGTGTGGGATATACAAATGGAGTGGGGAACTTATACCAATATTATATTCGCAAATTGTCTTGGATCGCTCATGAAAGTTTGAGCAAAATGGAGGAGATAGATCCCACAGTCACATAGATTTGTCTGAAAAGGCACCTGTGAACGAATTTTAGGTGTCAACGAAGGAGAAACTTAGAATATATATACCAGTGCATTCTTTCCCTCAATTATTCCTTCAGCATTAACACCCTTTTTGTCTTTTGCTTCCATTCTCAAGTAAGCGGAAAGCCTCTTGAGTGCCTGAGGATGGCGACTACCCAAAGAATCAAAAGTAAAAATATAAGTTCTGTGGAAGGAGTTAGCCATGTCAATCTCTAGGACTATTGGAATTTATACTTAGGTGCGTTATCAATGATTTCTATCTCGTCTCGTTCATTAGGATCGACATCCATCCCAGGCGATTTCGTGTCGTTTCGGACCCTTTTCTTCCCATACTGACGTTGGGAGCTAGGAGACTGGTAGAACCGTTTAGGGTCAATTGCTAGAGATCGCCTGCCTTTGGTCGAAATGGGTTGGGGAGAATGTTGGCTGGTGGTGGAATCACCCTCGGAAATCATTGGATGGTTGGGTGAAACCATTACATCATCTTCAGAACGAGGAAAAGGCTCATATATATCGCTGTGATTCTCTGGTTGAGGCGGAACACAATCTTCAATGGTGCAAGAGTTCTGGAAAGCTTCAAGATCGCGCTCTACTTCTATTTCGCTGCGCTGGTCTATATCTTCCATTTGTGTTTCCAAAGGATTTAAGGGTTGGTCAATTCTACTCGAATTGGAATCATTTTCTGAGATCGCCAGAGCAGTAGAACGTCGAGTTCGTGGTCTCGAAGGGGACTTGTGGATTATGAAAGGGGGGTCCTTCAGAACGTGCTCTGGTTCATAGATGATGGCAAGGTACCAATGCAGGCTGTTTCTATAAATCGATGAACTCGTAAGCCACTGAGAGAACGTACTGCTCATTTATAGGCACGATAATGTATCTTTTTCGGAAGATATCAAACTTATTCGTCCATTTGCGAACACTTTCATAGGCAAGTTGCAAACTAAAAGGGATGAGAGCAACAGAAGAATAAGAAAGAAATTACATACTCTTTCGTAGAGTTGAATTTCTTGTAGAAGAACGAGCTGAAGACATGAATCTGATCGACAAGTTCTGGATTGGAGTTTTCTAAGTCTTTTAACCAAAACCTATTGCGTCGACGATAAATGGATAATCAGACAAAAATGCCAGAACTTACTTCAAACCAAACTCAATAAGAGTATCATTTAAGAATGCCCCAGGGTTCAAACGCTCTAGGTCGATATTCGTGATGTTAACAGCACCAGGAAGACCTGCGGGATAGGATAACACGCTGGATACAACGATCAGATTAAAACCCGGATCTATTCATGGTCTCACGTACACTTCGTCTGGGTTAGCAGGTGCGGATGGAACGGGCTCAATATCAAGGGCTACTTTTTTCCTACTACGTAGATTTCTTTCCGTTGGAAAGGCGCTGGTTCTGGAAGGTTTGTTTAAAATGAAAAGTAAAGTAGAATGTCCACATACCTAGATGAACCTGTTTTGAATCCAAGTGGGTGGTAAGGCGACTCTGTCTGGGCATCCGGAGAGTCTAAATCGGCTTTTCGTTTCAGGGACGTCTTTGTGGTTGTGGTATGCATGGAAAGTGGTGTGTCAGTGTTCGTCTGTCTTAGTTTGGTCTGAAGGTCATGTAGCCCCGTTGCACTAATTTTGGGTTTGTGTATCACATTGTCATGTACCTTGGCATTTTGTACTGCCATTTCCCATAAACAAGCAGTCTCAGAGCTAGAGTCTGAATCAGGAGTGTACCACCTGTACAGGCACCGAATTGACACACCGCATAAATCGACTTTTGACGGCAAAATGTTTTGTCAGTGTTTCCACGAATCCGTTGTAAGACCCCTTATTCCACTGAGGATATTTGGTATCTAGCCGGATGGTTATCGTCTTCGATCCATTTGCGGGCATAAATTGAATTGTAGGAGCAGAACTTTTTTCAACCTCAAGAGGTTTGGCTAGCTTTAAAAATATCAGAGTGTATACCATTAATTAGCGCTCTGCAGCTCACAAGCATTGTATACGCATCATTAACAAGTTCATCAATAAGTTTCGAGGAGTTTTCCTCTATGATTAATCTCCCGTTTCGGGTATACATCCAAAGTTGCTGGTGAGGCGCGCTTTCCCAGAGTTTTGCATCAACAAAGAATGAATGGACTGGTATTTTGTCGGGTTGTTGTTCAGGTTGGGCTATTTGGGTCCGGGTCACAGAAGCAGGTTTTAAGGATGTTGCGCTTCCCTTCAAGAGATTCAACGGGAGAATAGAATTAAAATGAAATCGACATACTTTTGACTTGCCTTTCATCCTGCGCTTATAGGTGAGCTTATGAGTCTCTTCAATTAGGTCGAGTTTCGGAATTTCCACTTCAGGATGGGTGCCATTATTCTCATATTGATGGACCATTTTGGAAACAAGACCGCGACGCTTTTCACGAGGTTCTGGCGAAAACTGAACAATTGGGTCCGACGAGTATGTTGAAGCGATCTCCTTTGTCGTTTCGCCGTCATCGATGACAGTGTATACTTTTCTGGACGATTTGAGTCCCAAGTCTGATGAAAATGCATACTTAGACGGCCGTATGTCAGGGGTGTCCGAACGAAGGTTCAACTCGTCGGGACCTACATCGTCATCGTCATGAATAACGACTGGAGAGTCTGTGGGTTGGAACAATAAGAATCACGTCAGAAGCTGGGCAGTCAACACACCCTTGTTCATTCCCTTTAGATTGGCGGGAGGTGGGTGGTTTTCTAACTTCCGCCTCTTCAGGGAAGGGCCAGATGTCATGGATGATCCCTTCTGTACAAGTGTACTTCTAGTATTACCGATTCTCTGGCTCTTTTTGGATGGGAGCCAATTGTGTGGATTTTTTGTTCTAGTTGAAGTTGGAGCAGGGTCTTGTATGCGTCTATGATCCTATCGAAAGTGTTTGTTGTCAATCGAGTTATTGCAAAAATACTGACATTTGATGGAGGGACAATTGGTACTGGCTCTCCAGCCGGCCAGAGACCACGGATGGCATGCCTATCTGAAGTGTTGAGAGAGTAGGTGGAAGACATGCGGAGATTCAAATGAGCATGACCACCAACAACCAAGACGACCCTCCGCCATATACTCCTACGCCCAGTTTCGCTGCTGGAGAATCTACATTAGAACATGGGCCCTCCCGTCCATTCCACTCTGCAGCACCAGCCCAATCGTCAGCATGGCCGCGACTCCAGCACCATGTTTTAACCACTTCCCGTCAGCCTCCGACTCTCTTCCAGCAGATAACAAATATTCTCGTCAATCAACTCGACCAATCCACTCGGCCTGCTCATCCCGGGCAGCACCAACAACCCCTTCGTCCACTTGATCCAATGATATCAGCTCCGCATCCTCCACCCCCGTCGAGTTTTGTCCGTGACTTCTATGCCGCTGGAACCGATACCCAACCTGTATTTCCGCCTCCTCCTGGTCCACCACCACCACCCACAAGACCAGCGCAGTCTATCCCAAATCCAGTTGATGGCAGGCCAACAACGTACCCCGCTGCCGGTCATCCTCTCTTACATGACGGTAATGTACTTGTATATCCGAATGGGTACAACTGTGATAAATGTATGTTTGCCCTGTTGTCTAATCACTCATCCATTAATTGACTTTTCAGGTGATAACATTGGGTACAAGGACGCTGATCCATCACGACCATGCCAACGTTGCTGGGGTAAATATGCACGCCCCTTCTCTGGCCCTCTCACTTACTCCTTCTCGTTGAACCCGAGCGACGGAGTTTTCCAGCGTCCTTTACCAATGCCTGTGTATAGACAATTTAACCCACCAGGTGCCTTCCCGCCTCCATTTCCACCTCAGCCGATTGGATTTGGTTCTCCTCCACCAATCATTCATGGCGTCCCCCCTGGTCCTTCAAATGCAGTCGTGTACAATGCAGGTGACCCTCGGCTCGGGGGTGTGTTATGCTGGATGTGTGGCGGTAAAGGGCGTGTAAACCTTATATTGCTAAACATTGACTGCCAATTGTGTAACGGGGTTGGCAGAACCTTTCAGTGATCTCTCAATTGAAGACTGAACAATCCTGTAACTTTATTAATATATTTCAAGAATAACGCACTTTCATGCCCATCTGATTGCAAAGGCTGCTGCCGCTTGCCATGATACAACTCACTACAATTATCAAGGGAAGGGAAAATACAAAAGATCTAGAGCAACAAATTAAAAATGTGATAACAAAAGAAACGTTTGTGGTTCGGAATGAAAAGGGTCAGAAGATGCTATGCGTGCTATATTGGGGTCGTGATCTAATAATCAAAGAATGAGGAATGTGGAAAAGCGTTGATGAGATACATGTTTATATATAGGTCATTGAAGTATCGTTTGCATCACAGGTTCCATGGTATTGAATCGTACATTTGCCAAATCGTTTGGATTGAGTCATGCTTGCATGTATGAATTAATTACAGCCGTCGTACAGTCGATTCCGGGGGAATGTTTGGTTAGCTTGAGACCATGTCGTGAGATTAGCATTCGAGTATGCCGCTAAATGTCTACAAAGAATTGAATCAACTAAGTCGTCCCCATATTGTTAGTCAGAAGAAGAATGATACCGTGTTATATAATCCGTTGTAGGTCGGTTGGGCGGATTGCAAGTGACACCATTTTTTATACCTCGCCTTTGGTATATCCGTACGTAGTCAACGTACATCTTCGTTGGAAATTGCAAATTCTTGTAATCCGCACCTTGAAATGAGGAACTCATTCCGAGATTCAGAATGACATACTATGATCAGAAGAGATTAATAAGCCTGTGAAAACCAATCATATAATGACAAACCAAAGGCTCCTCTGGAATTAGCCTTTCTGAAACTTGTGATTGTGGATTCTGTGCAACGGCGGCAGCCGTAGCGGTCCACGTCTTCTGCCCGTTGTAAAACCAAGTAATGTAACCATCAGACCGATGATTTGGATCCGACCACCATTCGTATCCTAATGTCATGTAACTCCGGCCCCCGTAGTATTGGTCATCAAAGTACGTCAAGGCCGACAAAGCCTGTTGGAGGGGACCACCCTTATAAACGTTGAAGTGGGTGCTTGTCGTATTGTGGACAACGGAGGCTGGTGCCGTATCGACAAAATCGTATCCCATGTCATACGGAGCGATTTGAAAACTCTGAGAAGCCGTTCCTTGCATTTTTTCCAGATCTATCTGAGCCTCGATAATATCGATTTCTGGCACGCCTCGGCCGACGTCGACTCGGGGACCTGGATGATCGCTTCCTGGACAAGTACAAGCGGACAGCTTCTGCCCGGGTAGGGCACTTAACACTTCCCCACCCACACCACCTGTAGACGATGCGGCTGGTTGGCCGTCTTTCGTTTGTTGAGCAGGAAAAGTCCCTAAATCACAAGAATCGTAGGAATATGGCCACATTCCTTCAGTAGTCGCCCCGTAGCCAGCTCTGCCCTAAATATTTTGGTCAAGGCGTTAACTGGAAGATAAAATTGCAACTCACCAAGTTTCCCAGCGTCCAGGCACCTGAGATAAGCTGAAAAATGGCAACCATATTAATGGACTATAACTTACCTGGCCATAGACCAGGCACTTTGGGGGCACCCGGCAAACTGATGGAGACTTCGATATAACCCGTCGTAAAGCACAATTTATTCCAAGACGTTACCATTCCTAAGGGAAGAGTTAACATCCCTCTTGGACACAACTCAATGACAGGAGATGGCTGACCGCTCTTGAAATTCAGGTCGTGGACCCTTTGTTCCGACATAGTGATCACCAGTTTCCCATCTTGCGTAGTAACCGCCTAAGGAAA
>Ga0307507_10011813_pt1 | contig 10935 bp, 2 predicted proteins | sample 7_EM_MG_FD_207223 | JGI IMG/M metagenome (GOLD analysis project Ga0307507, IMG submission 207223) | Populus trichocarpa ectomycorrhiza microbial communities from riparian zone in the Pacific Northwest, United States - 7_EM | ecosystem: Host-associated > Plants > Roots > Unclassified | place... | reverse complement strand
AGGGCGCTTATAGCATAGTATAAACAGGGACTTAAGGCTAAAGTCTAGGACGCAATTATCCTAATAGAAGATGCGGATACTCTAAGAGAGTTAATAGATTAGTTAATAAAGATTAATAATAGAATCTATTAAAGAGAACAAGCTAAGAGAGGGCAAGACAGAGTTCCACAGTTATATAAGGCGCAGAGTACGCAACAATAGACACAGAGTTAAAAACTATGGAATAGCGCAGAGCTAATAGACCTAAGCGGTACCAAAGAAACCTAAAGATAGAAAAAGAAACCATAGAAACCCAGAGGTTAAGGATTAAGTAATTAAAGGACTAAGGAGCAGAGGCCAAACCAGGAATCTTAGTAGTAGAAGACGTTTAGGCGGACTCTATAGCAAGAAAGATAGTTTAAAGATAGAGCTTATATAAATTATAGAAAATAGGGTTATTTTACCAGAGACTATAGAGGTAGTTAGAGTAACCACGCGGTAAAGGGAACCAGACCAGTAGACAGCATATATATATAGAGGGATAATGGTGCACTATAAGGAACAAAAGAGTGTTTAATTAACAGTTTTGCGTATTATTACAACAACGCATGCCAAATTTATAAGGACGCTAAGTACGGCGTAAGCTATTAGCTATAAGAGCCAGAGTTAAAAAAACTCCAAGGAACCAGAGAGTCAGATAAAGAATAAAATTAACTCTATAAGCTAGATTAAGATATTACAGCAATATACGGACAAAAATCAGCAGTAATAACAATAGAGTTAGAGTACTTATTAATTAACAGCAATAAGGACAAAAAGGAGGCTAACTAGGAGCACTTAAACCTCAATAACGCAATAGAAGTAGAGACTAAGACCATCACCAAACAAGGTTTAGTAATGGGTATAGCGACACCATTAGATACAATTTCCATCGCTTTATAAGACAATAGGAGTAATATTTAGAAGAAACTAAGCAAGTAGATAACTGCTAGTGCTAGCTTATTACTTAATAAAGGCAAAAGACTACAGGCTTAAGATTCTTAAGAAGAGATAAAAGAAGCTTAAGATTCTTAAAGTAAGATAAGACACACCTAAGGACCCACAACGGACGAAAACTAATAGGAAAGGGCAGCAACTTAGTTTAGTAACAAACGAATAAGTATAGGACGCAAGTTTAAGAACTACAAGTTTGGGGAACAAATAAGAACATTAATAATCCTAAGTAAACGCAGTGTTTAGCCTAAAGATTAAAAAATTAATACTAGAATTAAAAAGTAAGACGACTACAAGGATCTAGCTGCAAGATGCAGAAAATAAGAAACTATGGATAAGTTTAGGACAAGAATTATTGCATAGCAAGAGCAAAAGCTAGACAAGAGGTTAGCTATACCAGGTTATATAAGGGACAGAGCACCTATACAAAGAGTTACTAATAGGCCGAGTGCAGGGATACCTAGGGTAAAGTGGTTAAATAAACTAGAACAAGAAGAGGATCTAGATATTCTAACTAGGTTTAAAGAAAGATATACCAAAGGATGTTACAATGCAGCGATAATAAGGTACTTTCTAATAGATAAACCATACATACTAAACCAGTTGTACGGAAAGTGGTATAGGCAACAATATAACAATAAATGGGAAGATTTTTATATGTGGCTAAATAAAAAAGTTGTCTAAGACTAACCTATTATAGAGAAACGCATAAGTTACATTAAAGGAGCATTAATTATGACGTTAAGGAACCTAGAAGAAAGGTCTAGGGACTAGAGAAGTAAGTAATAAATCTTAGTACCCGTAGTAGAGATACCAGTAGTCAGGTTGACTAGGTATAAGTTTAAACTTAAAAATAAAGATAAACTAAGAGTTAACCTAAAACACGTAGCGTATTATATACTATCGTAGATAGCTTGTGTGGATAATATGTGTAATATATATAAAGCACCTAAAGATAAGAACTGGAAGTACCTAGTAAGAATATATTAGGCACCAGAGGAAAAGCGATTTAGGAATGCTAAGTATATATATAGTTGGCACCTAGTAGAAGTATAAGGTTAAGGAGACTTAACACTTTAACCAGGAAGATTCCTTACGGAAGAATGCCTAGACGGATAATAGTGGTAGGAGTGCCCAGAGAACACTTATCTATGGTATATAGAGGAAAAGAAATAAACTAAGTATTAGCTAAAGTTGGACTAAGTATAGGCAGGATCAAGCAGCCAACAGTTAGAAAAAGGGGAGGCGTATAGAACCAGAGGGAACTAGTATTAGAGCCTTAGACCCTTAAAGGAATTTAAGGATAATACCTAAATTTAAGAGCTAAGTGGCAAGATCAGCAATTCAAAGCATTAGTAGATAGTGGAGTAATAAGGAACCACATATTACTAAAGGCAGTGGAGAGGATAGGGTTACTATATAGATAGAAGGAACACCTATATCTACTTATAACAATTTTAGGAGATTAGATAGCCTACAAAGGAGGTATTATTAATCTTAAAATAGGACCTATTTAGATAACTATCAAAGGGAGACCAGTTAGAATATCTTTTAATATTCTACTGTTGGGACAGGATAAGGCGATACTAGGAATACCTTAGTTATAGGAGTACAATCTAAAGATTAATTGGGTTATAGGTTAAGTCAATATTAAAAATATATAATGGCGCAAAGTGCGATAGCAAACCAAGTTAGTATAGTACTAAGTTAGAGCGATATATAAAGAGACTAAGCGAGGCTTAAGTTATATACCAAAGAGATACCACAAGTATGGTAAAAAGTTATAGTTACTAGAAAGTAAAAAGCTGTTAAAGTATATAGCTTAGGACCATAAGATAGAATTAAAAGAGGGAATAAGTCTAAAGTTCTTTCTAATTTATAAGCTTACTGAAACAGAGTCAGTAGCGCTTAAGGAGTTTATCCAGAAGAACTTATAAAAGGGATATATCAGACCGTTATAGTTATTAGTAGGATATCTAGTATTATTCATCCCAAAGAAAAATAGAAAGCTTAGGATGTGTATAGACTATAGACAGTTAAACAGTATCACCAAAAAGGATAGGTATCCTTTACCCTTAATTAGCGAAATCTAAAACAGGATAGGCAACATAAAGATCTTTATAAAGATAGATCTAAGATGGGTGTACCACTAGATTAGAATTAAGGAAAGTAACAAATAGAAGGCAGCCTTTAGGTCAAAGGAAGGACTATATAAGCTATTAGTTATGCAATTCGGGCTTATAAACGCACTAGCAACATTCCAGAAGCAAATTAATAGTGTGTTAAGAAAACACCTAGATAAATTTGTTATGGCATACCTTAACAACATTATCATCTACTTAGAGAGTAAGGAAGAGCACAGAGAACATATTAAATAGGTCTTAAAGAGACTACAAGAAGAAAAGATGCTAGTAGCGATTAAAAAATACGAGTTCTTCACCAGGAAGACCGATTTTGTTAAATTTATTATTAAACTAGGCCAACTTAGTATAGATCTAAAGAAGATCAAGGCTATAGTAAATTAGTAGGAACTAGAGAATGTTATACAGTTAAAATCGTTCCTAGGGTTTTGCAATTACTGCAGAAGGTTTATAGCGCAATGGTTACAGGACATTAAGCCATTTATATAGTTAATAAAGAAAGAAGAACCGTGGGCATAGGGAAAGGAATAATAAGAACTATTTAAGAGAATTAAAGAGTTGTTTACCTAGGAGCTAGTTCTTAAAATCTATTAACCAGGGCTAGAGACGGTTATAGAAACGGATATATTAAACTTTATACTAGGGGCGTGCTTCCTATAGAGACATTAAGATAGATGGCACCTAGTGGCATACTATAGTCGGAAGATAACACCACCAGAGTTAAACTATGACATCTATAATAAGGAGTTGTTAGGTATAGTTACAGCACTTAAGGAATAGAGAGTATTCTTATAAGGCACAGAGAAACTATTTATAGTAAAGACAGACCATAAAAACCTTATAGGATTCCTAATAACAAAGGAACTTAACCAAAGATAGGTTAGATGGGTAGAAATGCTTATAGAATACTATTTTGAAATTTAGTATACTAAGGGTACAGACAATGCACGAGCAGACGCTTTAAGTAGAAAGGCTAAACTATAGAGTAGTGAAAAGCTATTGGGAGCTTTGTTGCGAAGGGATCAAGATGGATTAATTAGGTATAATTATCCGAAGATTGTAGTAACTAAGGAAAGTTAGATCTATAAATTACTAGAGAGTAAATAGACACAGAAGATCCAAGAAGCATAGGCAGAGGATCTAGACTTAGAGCAATATAAAAATAGAGAAGCAACGTATATACCTAAGTCTATTACAGAAGAATTTGTTAAGGAATTCCACAAGGGAATAATATAAGGACATAACGGAGCTATAGGCTTAGTATTAAGACTTTAAGAGGAGTATATTATTTAAGGAATCTAGGGACTAGCAAGACAAGTTATAAAGAAATGTTTAAATTGCTAAAGGAACAAACCAACAAGGTATAAGCCGTATAGAGGGCTATAACCTATTGAGACACCAGGAAGACCATAGGAAGTTATATTATAGGACTTTATTATTAAGTTACTAAAGTTAAGAGATCCTATTATAGGACAAGATTATAACGCGATTTTAGTAATAGTGGATAAGCTAACAAAGTGGGGATACTTTATAGCATGCACTAAAGAGATATCAGTAGAGGATGTCGCTAGAATCTATATAAAAGAAGTATTTGCAAGATATAGAGCACTAGATAAGATCATATCGGATAGAGATCTAAGATTTATAGCAGTATTTTAGGAAGTGTTTCTAGCAGAATAAGGGGTTCGCGCAGTAATATCTATAGCGTATTATCCACAGACGGACAAATAAACGGAAAGACTAAACTAGACACTAGAGTAGTATCTAAGGCATTATATCAATTACGTATAGAATAATTGGGTATTATTATTACTAGTTACATAGTTTACATACAATGCAACACCATAAGAAGGAATAGGGATATTACCATTTAAGGTGAGTTATGGATACGAGCTAAGAACATCGTTATCACTATATTAAGCAAAAAAGACAAGTAGCACAGCTAAACAAAGAATGGAGATGTTAATGAATCTTTATATAGACCTTAAAGAAACAGCTAAACTAGTATAAGAACGAATAAAAAGGTACTATAATACTAAGAGATCTAAGGGACCAGATCTTAAGGAGGGGGATAAAGTGTAGCTACTATATAAAAATTTTAAGAGTTAACGACCAAGTAAGAAATTGGACTACGTTAGACTAGGACCTTTTAAAGTTAAGTAAAGAATTTTATTAGTTACGTATAAGTTAAACCTACTAGCCAAAATAAAAATCTACCCTATACAATATATTGCAATGCTAGAGCTAGCACACGGGAATGTTAAGCCACCAGTCTATAAGGCAGACACGTATAGAGAATAAGAGGAAGATAAATGGCAAGTTTTAAAGATCATTAGTTACAAGGACGTAGACAACGAAATATAGTATAAAGTAAAGTGGATAGGCTATAGTGAGACTACCTAGGAACCACTAAGCAACCTAAGGAACGCTATAGGAAAGGTATAGGAGTATCGGAAGAGAGTAGGTTAGGCAATATTAACAAAGAAGGATTACCAAAAAGTAAGTTACCTAAGGGGGACCTAAGAGGAGCAATTGCTGAGCTACTTGGAGTTATTTCCCTTATAGGAGAAGAGCTAATCCTTTTATTACCTAGCTTAGATAGACCCTGTTAAACCAGTTTCCACTCTTTAGAATGGACCTTCTTATAAATACGTTTAAGACGTTGAAGACAAGCATAAGCTAAATATTAAGCTTTAAGAACGCGTGCGGATTCTTCTAAGGCACGTTAAGCCTTAAGCAGCGCGGAGGCTAGCTTACCGTTAAGTTTCGTAGTGGTAGATTAAACACGAGACCCTATAATAAGTTACTTAGGGAACTCGAAGACTGTTAAGAGTTATAGGACGCGTACACTTAGCGTTAGAAACAGAGCGAACGTCGCAGGACGATTAAACGTTTGCTTTAGTACATTTAGAGTAAAAGGAGGGTTGTTAAGACATAGGACTTGCCAGCGCAATATAAACTAACCCCTCTTTAGCGCAACGAGAGTAGGGAATTACTATCACTTTACCCAGTAACAGTATGGAGGAAACCGTATAAAGGCGACGCTTAACCTAGGAAAGAGAAGAAGAAGCTTTAGGTATAATAAATATAGATATTAACCAGACTAATTAAACGGACATTACACCTCTAGTAGGCGACTTGGAGATGTTAGGAATCTTTAAGAACAAAGATAAAGAGAAGGGAGATGGTGTTACGGACGCTTTAAGTACAATGTTACAACTACTTGGAGAAGAGTTAGCGGAAGCTAGTTAGTTAATATAGGCACGGTCTAGGATAGATCCAGTGGAACTATGTAATAAGGAATGGTAACTAAGGTCACGTAGTGTTAAACATATTAACTGTGTTAAACGGAAGGGACGTTACGTTTAATATAGACAACACGTACCTCACGTATAAGAGAGGATTTTTTAGGAGTATGGTTGTGTATTTAAAGGACCTTAGTCCCTACCGTAGATAGTTCTCTCCTTGTAGTGAATCTTAGAATACAATTGGAGTTAATCTATTGGGCAACCACTCCACCAGTTATTATTACGTTGTTGATTTATCGTACCTACATACCCAGCCTATTAACAGAACCCACCGTAGTTCCTGCTACAAGGTTCCGTTACACTTCTTGGTTTCTTTAATGGCCTAAATACTAAATCTATATATTATAGTCAGCTAGATAACTGCTATATATAGTAGGCATAACCTCTAGAAGTATGGACCCTATATAGAATTAACGATCCTTAATATAGCAATATACTATACTTAGCCCTTATGGGCCGCTTATACTATATATACGCTTTACTAGAGCTTACTGTCTACCTATATACCTAATACCCTTAGGCCTTAAACTAGTTAACCCCTAAAGCCTTAAATATGGATTGTATACTAAAGATTTGTAAATTAGTTGCGTTTTCTTATAGAGTAAATTAGCTAGTATTTATCTGGTAAAAATTAAACTCTTGTCATAGGACTGCCCGCAATACGCGCTACGCTAGACACGTAGCTTTCCTTTCCTTATTTAATATCGCTTAGCAGATAGTTTATCCGCCCCAATTGCCCCTATAAGATTTAGCCGCAGTTGCATTCCTGTTAAACTCTCTAGCAATCCTCTTAAGTCTCTACAACAGCCATATATAGCTATTAATTCTACGAATCTGATGCCTGTGCATCTAGCGTTCGCATATAATACTTCGTTATCGTGATAACTCTATACTATCTTACCTATTCTAAGTAGGTGTTATAGGCTTTCTTAGCTATTAGACCGTATATAATTAGGTTTATATTGTCAACGAAGCCTATTTCTTAGGTCGCCCCTTTCTTAAAGGTATTAAGTGGGTTGCTTATAAAGAAAAGGAAGAGTATAGGCAAAAGGGGTAATCCTTATAGTATTTCTATTGCAACTGTAATAAAGGGGCTTTAGTATCCGATAAAGACTAATAATGTTTCTTTCTAGCCTATAAACCCTTAAATAAATTATATAATCTATTCTAGGAAGCCCTTTACCCTAAGGATATATAAAAGGCATTTATAGGGTATATTATTATAGGCGCCGCTAATATTTAGGCTAAGCATTAATACTACAAAGTCCTTCCACATAGCCTATGTAGTTTTAATAGTTATAGCAAGTACAGTAAAATCCCCTTAATACGATATGGGGTATATAACGATAACTTCTACATTATGATCTACACCCCTTAATTCAGCCTTTTTGGTGTAATATTACGATAATCTGACTTTTAGCAATATTGTTAAGCTCCTACTACCAATATCGGTATAACCAGTAGAGAATTTATATGGGAGAGGGCCCTATTTAGCCCGTAAGGTAAATATCCTAAACCTTTTTAGGTATTAAAAAAAAATCTACTTATTTACCCAATACGTGACTCTTGATATAACAATACCATTAGTATTACGATACGCTCGGCCAAATAAATGGTATCGTATTAAAGAGATTTTACTATAGCATCTTTTTTTCTTATAGTCTCTTTAAAACCCATTTAATGTATTCCTTATATTCTTGCTCGCTTATTAAGTAGATAATAATATTATTAAGGTATACTATAATAAATTTATTAAGGTGTTCTCCTAATATACTATTAATTCGTTTCTGAAACGTTACTAGTATATTTATAAGTCTAAACTATATAACTAATGGCTTATACAGTCCTTTCTTTAACTTAAAAGCTGCTTTCTATTTATCACCTTCCTTAATCCTAATTTAATGGTACGCCCATCTTAGGTCTATCTTTATAAAAATCTATACATTGCCTATCCTGTTTTAAATTTCACTAATTAAGGGTAAAGTATACCTATCCTTTTTTATAATACTATTCAATTATTTATAGTTAATACATATCCTAAATTTCACGTTTTTCTTTAGTGTAAACAATACTAGATATCCTACTAATAACTATAGTCTAATATATCCCTTTTATAAGTTCTCCTAGATAAACTCCTTAAGTACCACTAACTTAGTTTTAGTAAGCTTATAGATTAGAAAGAACCTTAGACTTATTCCTAGTTCTAGTTCTATCTTATAGTCCCATACTATATACTCTAACAGCTTTTCACTTTCTAAGCTCTATAACTTTTTACCGTATTTGTAGTATCTCTTTAGTATATAACTTAAGCCTCACTTAGTCTCTTTATATATCGCTCTAACTTAGTACTATACTATCTTGGTCTGTTATCGTATCTTGCGTTATTATTAGACTTGCTGATAAGTAAGCAAAACCCTACTTACTTGCTTGCTTGCTTGTCTTAGTAGTAAGCAAGCAATTAAGCAAGAGGCCTTATTTTGGGCAATTAAGCAAGCAAAGGAAGGGCTTGCTTGCTTGCTTGCTTGTTTATTACTTATATAATTAATTTAGTAGTAGTGGTGGTTGGTAATAGACCTTTAGTGTTTTTAGAATTAATTTCTAATGGCTAAGGCAATGCAAGTAGTGTAAATAAGTCCTTTTAGGCAACCGCTAAGCCTATTTAAAAACGTTTTTCTGCGCCGGCCTAAAGTCTTACGCAGCTTACTTCTTTAATCCTCTAACGTAAGTGATAGGGTTATGACGGCGATAGGGTTATAACGGTCGGTTACTACCGCCTTCTTGATGTAGATGGAACACCAAAATACTGCCAAATGCCTTAGAAGTAGCTGTTGGGTCGTGCACGATATAACGGTATACACAACCTATCGGCGTGCATAACCGCTAATTCTAAGGCATTTGGCAGTATTTTGGTGTTCCATCTACATCAAAAAGGCGGTAGTAACCGACTGTTATAACCCTATCGCCGTCATAACCCTATTACTTACGTTACACCACGCCAGGATTGTGATATACGCGCTGCCTTTACCGTGTCTGCCTTATAAACTGCCTCTAAGCCGTATAAATAAGCTTATACTACAATTGATTGATGGTGGAGGAGCTTAGTGGGCAATATACTGCTACTGGGTGAAGCCATAGCGGATTTTCTATATAACTTTAGATTCTATACTATCTTGGCAAGCAATTAACAAGCAAGCAAGCAAGTAGATGTGATTTTAAGGCCAATAAGTAAGCAAGTAAGCGGAGGGCCTCCAAATCGGGCAATCAAGCAAGTAGAGGGGTGTTTTGCTTGCTTTCTTGCTTATTAGCAAGTCTGGTTATTATATATCTCTAATATTAACCTAACCTATAATCTAATTAATCTTTAGATTGTATTCCTGTAACTAAGGCATTTCTAATATTGCTTTATCCTTTCCTAATAGTAGGATATTAAAGGACATCTTAATTTTTCTTTCTTTAATAGTTAACTAAATAGGTCCTGTTTTAAGATTAATAATGCCTCCTCTATAGGCTATTAGATCTCCTAAAATAGTTATTAATAGGTATAAATATTCTTTTTATCTATGTGGTAACCCCATCCTTTTTATTACTGCTAGTAATATATAGTTTCTTATTACTCTACTATCCACTAATACTTTAAACTTTTAATCTTGCCAGTTAACTCTTAAATTTAGATATTATTTTATAATTCCTTTAAGGGTCTAAGGCTCTACTATTAGCTTACTCTAGTCCTATAGGCCTCTGCTTTTCCTAACTACTAACTATTAGATCTTAATTATACTTAGTCCCTCTATATATAAGAGGCCAGTTTAATTGGAACATATGATTATCTAATCAACAGTGTTACAAGTAAGTAGAAGGTGAGTCGAAGGTAAGTTAAAGGTAGAATGAGTTTTACGTATTAAAGGACAAATGCTTCTAACCACTTCTATTTAGAGACTAATCGCTGGTTTTTCTCTAGAGGAGAACCAGCTTCCTATATAAACCTTTTAAGACACTAGTAAAACCTTTCGCCCCTATCTATCTAACTATGTCTCTTCTGGAACATATATGGGACGTAGGTAGGACATTAATAAAACCTCCTACTGTCTTATCTAATATGTACCTCCTGGGGGATTCTGTTATAATTGCCTCCCCTTTAAGGGTCTTGGTCCTCCAAGACTTCGCCTCTTAATAATCTCTTATAGAGTTCCGGCTAAAACTACTAGGGAAATTCTTTAGTGGAAAGGTACTCTATGATGCGGCTTATTGCCGGTTCTTTACTAGTGTAGAACCTTACTTTGTCTTTCTATTTCTCTGCTCTTCTTCTACTATAGCTCTTATGGTGCCTTTATAATGGAACTTTAATAATAATAATAAAAATTAGATGGGATTTACCTTCCTTATTATAAGAATTTGTTATAAGCTGATCCGGGGGTTGTCCTATGCGATATATTAACTAGCCACCATCCCTATTTACCTAAAATGGGTCTTAATAATAACGTCTTAATGTTAATTTCTTTTAGTTTATAAGCTGT
>Ga0307507_10011812_pt1 | contig 10936 bp, 7 predicted proteins | sample 7_EM_MG_FD_207223 | JGI IMG/M metagenome (GOLD analysis project Ga0307507, IMG submission 207223) | Populus trichocarpa ectomycorrhiza microbial communities from riparian zone in the Pacific Northwest, United States - 7_EM | ecosystem: Host-associated > Plants > Roots > Unclassified | place... | reverse complement strand
CTGGGTGGGGGCACGAGGGAGTGGTGAAAATACTACTCGGGCGAAACGACATCAACCCTAACAAACCAGCCGACGACGACCAATCACCACTCCACTGGGCTGCTAGGTGGGGGCACGAGGGAGTAGTGGAAATACTACTCGAACGAGACGGCGTCAGCCCCGACGAACCAGATAACGACGGCCGAACACCGCTCCATTTGGCTGCTGGGTGGGGCCACGAGGGAGTGGCGAAAATACTACTTGGGCGAAACGACATCAACCCTAACAAACCAGCTAGCGACGACCAAACACCACTCCACTGGGCTGCTATGTGGGGGCACGAGGGGGTGGTGAAAATACTACTCGAACGAGACGACGTCAAACCCGACGAACCAGATGACATCAGCCGAACACCGCTCTTCATTGCTGCTTGCTATGGGCATGAGGGAGTGGTGAAAATGCTACTCGGACAAGACGACATCAACCCTAACAAACCAGCTAACGACGACCAATCACCACTCCACTGGGCTGCTAGGTGGGGGCACGAGGGAGTGGTGAAAATACTACTCGGGCGAAACGACATCAACCCTAACAAACCAGCTAACGACGGCCGAACACCACTCCACTGGGCTGCTAGGTGGGGACACGAGGGAGTGGTAAAAATGCTACTCGGGCGAAACGACGTCAACCCCGACAACCCAGCTGACGACGGCCGAACACCACTCCATTTGGCTGCTTGGCGGGGGCACGAGGGAGTAGTGAAAACACTACTCGGACGAGCCGGTGTCAGCCCCGACGAACCAGCTAACGACGGCCGGACACCACTCCACCGGGCTGCCGGGTTGGGGCACGAGGGAGTGGTGAAAGTACTACTCGGACGAGACGACGTCAACCCCGACAAACCAGATAACGATGGCCAAACACCACTCTGGGGTGCTGCTGAGAATGGGCACGAGGGAGTGACGAAAATACTACTCGGGCGAGACGACGTCAGCCCCGACAAACCAGATAACATCAGCCGAACACCGCTCTTCATTGCTGCTTGCTATGGGCACGAGGGAGTGGTGAAAATGCTACTCGGACAAGACGACGCCAACCCCGACAAGCCAAATATCAACGGCGGAACACCACTCTATCTTTCTGCTTGAACTGGGAAGAGGGGGTGGTGAAAATACTACTCAGACGGGGCATCAACCCCAACAAATTAGATAAGGATGGCAAAACACCACTCGATCGGGCTGCCGAGGAAGGGCACCAGGGAGTGATAGTGCTACTTTTCCATCATATTTACCCTTTTCCTTGTTTACTAACGTATATCCCCTTTGCACATCGATTATTCCTTAATTTTTCCACAATTCCTGCTTTTCCCTTTCCCCCCCTATCTGAAGCGTAAATGTGAGAGTTATTTAGATATAGGTAGAGAAAAGGATATATAATTCAAGTATTTCCGGTGACTCGTGAAAAGTGACGGAAAGTTAGATGCCAACTAAGGTATCATAGGTGGTGATTAGTTTCAACCAGGGGCATAGTGCAATGAAGATCATGTTTATATAGCCCTACTCTCCCGCCGCGAGATCGAGCCCAAGCCCGAATCCGGAAGATAGCTCACACTTCCTACACTCACCTATCCAGGAAAAACCAATGTAGTAAGAAGCCCCTTGACCCCGAAACGAAAACTCCATTCCAAGACGCCCACATCATAACCTCGAAGAAAAAACCCCCCAATGGAGCCAAATCCCTCATGCATGGTCTTGGATATAGATTCCCCACACCACGTATGATTTTGGAGGGAGTGCGATAGTACTAAGGAGGACCCAAATTAGATTCACAATATCTTTTATCCGCAATGCTAGGAGTTAATTTTATATTTAAAACCCTATCACAAATTATGTTTTTCTTTTCCCCCTCTTTATGCCATACAAGTATAAACCCCCCTTATACCTCCATTGAGATCTAAAGTGATTTTTTTTATATGGTATAGTTAATAGTACGTCACGGTAATGTACCGAACCATATTCTGTACAGAGGCCACCAAGCAGAAGATTTAAGCCCCGAAGCACTGTACATACGCGGTGGAAAATATCTCTAGACCCAGAATCCGGTGGGTGGTGCTCTCAAGGACAGGAGGATGGAAGGAAGGCGCCTAAAGTGACATTATGGGGGAGGGGAGCAAGCAGCTAGACCATTCACAATGATTCTCTCACTAAGAGAATCGGGTCCACCGCTACAGCACCACCGGCGATTTCTCACCAAGCACAGAGAAATTCTGCATTTTGATCTGCGGAGAGTGGAACGTTGTTCATAACCCAGTTTACCACTTCATACCCTACCACTAGCAAGTACGGCAGTTTCATTCTTCAATACCGCCACTGGTCCATAAGGACCGTTCGGCACCAATCACACCCAGTAAAACATCCCGATTATACACTTATCTCATCATAAAGCCATGGATCACAATCCATCACTCGTGATATATGCCTGCTTCTCGCAGGACTGCATACTGAGTTATCCCGCCTATCCATCTGCTGCGCTAACTCCAGCGTATCTTCTCCCATCGTGTGAACACACTCTATTACGTTCCCGTCTACCCGTCCCAAAAGAGCGGAGTTCCGTCCACCGCGGCGCGGAAATTTACTTAATTCCTCTACCCCCGGTCTTGAAAAAGGTTTTCCCGCACAGTTTAGACAAAATAGCAGACTTGTGTCTCTCTCTCCACCCCCCTCTCCTCACTTCCTTACTCCTCCCTCCGCTTTCTGACGTGTACATATCCCCGCCACTCTCAATCTCCTTTTCAAGACATGCCGCAGTCACTCGCTCATTTTCATACCCCACCAGCTTAATTCAGTAAAGTGGTGGTGGCCGTATCATACATAGATATACTCCGAGCCCGCACTGCAGAATACCCTATACTGGTCGTGAAACCCCCCCCACCCCGTCCCACTCTAGTAATCTATACCAGCACATGTAGAGATTATGACAACCCACTAAGTTAACCTCATCCCCCCGCATTGGGATAAAAAAGAGAACACCAACCCTAAACAAACATCATCATCATCATGTATCTATCAAATTAGTCAGTATTTAAAATAATTGACACATTTCCAAAATATCGAATACGCCCCGTATATATCAATTCTGCCCTTAAGAGAAAGAATAATCAGTCAGTCAGTCAGGGACATGTCTGGTTGGGATGACAAACTAAGGTGTATGCAAACTCTAAATGAGACAGTAGCGTATACAAACACATGATCCCACCATCCCGTCCTCCCGGCCGTCTTTTCCCCCTTCATTACAAAGTACATGGCGGATTCCCCTATGATGTCGGGGATATCTCCTTTCACAAGAGGGCCCAATTTGGTAACCTAAGTTGTGTTCTTTTTTAACCGCTTTGCTTATGATTGATGACTTCGACATTGTCCCGTTCACCCTATGCTCCATTTTGGGGACGTTTGAAGTTTCTCTTGTTTCTGGGGTTTCTATGCCATACTCTGAATGCCTACCGTGTGGTTTCCTGTAGTTTAGGGATAGACCTAAAGACCCGACAAGAAAAGAAAAGAAAAAATCATTCCCAGAGCATAATATATCATGTATATACTCTTTCACGAGCCAGATTAGAGTGAGTGGCGGGGCACCAGCTTTCGGTCTATCTTTCGGCCCCGGAGTTTTACATTTCGTACCCCATTCGAGTCAGCGGGCTTTATACCAGTTTACATAACATCTCCAGTGGGAATCTATAGATTTGAGTCCATCCCCTTTACTAGGATGGGTGGTCGGAGACCGTTTGTTAGCTACTCTATATTACAGGGCTTCCTGTATTTTAGAGCCCTTCAGAGTTTAATTTCACCTCCTGGTAGCAGTGTTTTGTAGTCTACATACCACTCCCAGTGGGAGAAACAAACCGGAGTGTATTCCCTTCATTGAGATTGGTGGTGGTGGGAAATAGTATGTATGTAGGCCGGGGTCCACCATAGGGTATTTTCTATCAGAGTTCTCTGTTTTTGGTTTCCAGCCTGTCGTAGTGGGATTGAAAGGTTGGGGAATAGGAAGGTGAAGATGGTATGCTTGATATACGATTTAAGTTAAGACTAGCACACAATAGATTCAAAGGTTTAAACATGGAACTAGGCAGGTGGGGTAGAACCAGAGAAGAGAGTACTCGGAAGACTTAGAATTTTGCACGCCGGAGTGCCAGTTATGCAACGGGTAAAGGCGGCCGGGGGAGGATGGGACGGAAGGCGGCGTCGTTGAAAGGGTAACTGCCTTGTACATAAACTGACTCATAAATTCTCACCAACCTAGATAATATTATTAAACTAGCACACCGGGCCACCACCACCTGCCGTATCATCCAGTACTTGGCAATAATTCATAGCAAAGTTTTCTTCATCCTCCCCTAAGCTAGGCTACCGCCGTCCTCGCACCTCTTCGGTCCCCTCCCTCCTCTCCCCACTAGGACGTGTTTTTTAGCCCATCAAGCGTATCATTAACTATGATACCTTCCGACATGCTACACCCCCGATTTCATAGCAAAACTACCCTAATAACTCATTAGCCTGCCCACTTTATCTCATCCCATCCCATAACACCGTAAAAACACCCCGCCCAGCCCCACCAGCCTTGCCTAAAATCAGGCCCCCAATAAATAAACACCCCCCTCACCAGCTCAGCCAAGCACAGCCCAGCCTCCCCAGAACAAATCACGCACACAACCCCGCCAAAAAGGCCCATACCACACAGAACGGAACAGAACAGACCCAGCAACGTCAGTCAGTCCCATAGTCATAGATCAATAAAAAAGTGCCTCCTCCTACCACTACTCCCACCACCACCACCCAGAGCCTGACTAAACCTTCCATCACCCAACAAGGGAAACCCTATCTCCGCCCTCAAAACATCACAATCTTCCTCCAGTCCCTTCACACAAACATGAACCTGAACAAGAAAAGCCACCGAGTGATCCCCCATGACCAGCTTACCTCACCCACACCTATCCCGATTACGACCAGAGCTAGAGTATGATTGTCTACGGTATCCAACTTCCGGCACAGTCGGCCCCCACACCACACCACATCCCAATCCAACACGCCCCACGCACCCACCCAATAATCGCCACAACCGTAAAATCCACCATCCCCTCCCAACAAATATCAAAACGAACCATCCATCATCCCCTTACCGCCTAAAATTAAAAATAAACAAATTAAAAAACGCGGTACCCAGCCCATTATTATCGAGTGAGAAGTGGTGACGGAAGGCCGGGGGGGGAGGGAGGGGATCTACAGAAACGCGTACGAACATTCATCGCAAGTTCATATACATAAAAGGTACCGTAATACACGAGTGATAGTGCCTTATTTTTGATCGGAGAGCTAAAAGATTAGTTTTCAATAGATATGGTATAATAATAATGATTATAGCTCTGCTCTTCTTTTCCTTTTCCAAAAACTCTCCTTACCACACGCCTCGCCGCGCTTGACCCATGAGGTGAATGGCACCCGATATATGATAATACCCACGGCGATAATACCACATCCCTCCTCCCCTCAAAACACATGCTATGCTAATAAACATCCGATACACCACTTCAGAACGAACAAGCAAGAACCATGTGATATGCTGCGATATGATATGACTCAATGATAAAATTTTTCCATCCCTACAGAAAAACAGAAAAAAATCGAAATAGGATAAATAATAAATGAAAGGATATAAAAAAGAATAAAATAAAAAGAAAATTTAAAAAGAATGCAGACTCAAATATCGAAACGGCAAAGGGTAATTTGAAATCCAAAACCGGAAGATAGGCCAAAAGACGAAAAAAATGTTAACGATACAAAAAGGGAAGAAAAAAAGTTGTAAGTCAAAGGTTCTCAATCATCACACTAAAGGAGAGTACATGTTGGTCGAACGATATAAAAGGTTCATGCAAAAAAAGATAGCAATATGGTGGGCAGAAACAAAAATAAACGAGAAGAGCCCATTAAAACGCTATAAGTCAGTTCTTTCCTCGTCCCTACTCTTTCAATAAAACAAAAATGTTCGTCTCCAAAATGTATTCCTCTAATGTTCCCAAAATCTGATTTTTGTTAAAAATTACCCCGTAATTACGTCCCTCCAAATACCCCTTTTAATGCATATTGACATCTTCCTCGGCCCATCCGATGCCATTTCCCATACCATTATAACCATTAACGCCGAGTCCGATCTGGTTTTGCTGGCCCAAAACTGGCATACTCAATGCGCGATTGTGCTGCCCCCCAACCCTGAGGTTCTGGTTTTGGATACTCATGCCTGCAAGCCCCAACCCGTTCACTCCGTTGTGGTTCTGACCTAGTCCGTCGACAGCTGCGGTAGCGGCCTGGCCGGCGGGGTCAAGTTGAGAACCAGATGGCGGGCCATAAACAGCAGCCGCCTGAGCAGCAGCGAGCTGCTGTTGGAGAGAAGAAGCATACATGGCTGCCTCTTGTTGCTGATGTTGCTGGGCAAGATATGCCTGGAGAGGGTTCGCGGCAGCATTATTGTTGAGCATGTGCTGAACGTTCGGGGTCGTTGGAGTTCCAACATTGTTAGGGCTGTTGGAGTTGTGCATGCCAGATGGGCTAAGCTGAGCCGGACTTCCTCCAGATCCCGACTGAGACAAACTGGGCTGGAGGCCACCAGATGGAGGCCCATTCACCGGGCTAGTGCTCGGCAAGGGCGGATGACCAGCAGAAGTTGGGGTGCCAGACTGATGGTTGTTTGTTGTCTGTCGAGGCGGGTTGCCGCATCTGTCCTTTCCAAAGTTGATCTTAAAGCGCTTGTACTCCTCTCGCCCTCGTACAGCTTCAATTGCCTTAATGGCATTCGCAATGTTTGTGAAGTTGACAAATGCACAACTTTTCTCCCTCAGCGCATTCACCAGCTCAATCTCTCCATACTCAGAGAAATCCTGTCGGAGACGCTCCTCGCTCCATGATTCATCCAGGTTCCCAACATAAACATTCCTACTCGCACCGCCCGAAACCGCAAGAGCGATAGCAGGGGGGAGAGCACCGGAATGCTTACCCCACCCAATCTTAAGACGGCGGTTATGAATCATCAGTCCTTGAAGGTTCGACAGAGCATAAAAGCTCGCCGCAGCGGTGGGATCAATGAAAGTGACAAAGCAGATGTGCTTGTCGGGAATATAGCGGATGTGATGCAGAAGCCCACCACGGACAACATTACAAATCTCTTCGATGGTTGTCTCTGGATGAATGTTGCCTAGGTAAACAGTTCGGTTTCCGAGGTTGTTCATTCCACCGGCGGAAGTTGCGACTGCTGCCGCGGCTACAGATTGTTGTGCAAGTGCTGAGGAGATCATCTCCCTATCTGCTCCATTGAGCACATGGGCATACCCGGGAGCAATTCCGAGATACTGGGCAGCATTCTGTTGCTGGGTCTTAGAAACATAGGCACATCTATCTTTTCCGTAGTAAACACGACGAGGAGACTGCCACTTGGCCTCCTGGGGGAGTTGAGAGACAGCCTTGATAGCATTGCCAATGGACAAAAAATGCACGAATCCAATAGCCTTCTCGCGAACAATTTTGACTGTATCAATGGGTCCGAACTTCCCAAGATCCTCCCTAAGCTCCTCCTCAGTCACATCCTCGGGGAGATTCCCGAGATACACGTTGCGAGAAGCACCCGACTGTTGTACGGCGAGGGCTACCGAAGTGGGCACCTGGGAAGGCTTCCCCCAACCAACCTTGACGTCCTGGCCCCTGATGGAGAGCTTCTTCAAGATCGCATCCGAGTGGAAGTGGTTGGCAGAAGAGCTGTCGAGAAACGAGATGAAAGCACAGTTCTTGTCGGGCAAGAGACGCACAGACTCAATTTGACCTGAGCGCACGTGACCAAGAATTTCTTCCGCAGAGGTCTCGGGTGGGATGTTGCCAAGGTACACGGTACGCGAAGTTCCCGCAATCATACCGGGAGTTGCAGCCAACGGAGAAGTAGCAGTGGGCGAAGATTGCTGATAGTAGGTGGCGTACTGCGGGTTAAAACCTGTGGGTGACCCTAGCCCGTTGGCACCGAAGGTTGGCGAAAGGGGGTTCCCAGATGTTGGAGTCTGCTGGAATCCGTGCATTGGAAAATTGGGAGACGCAAATGCATTGGGTGTACCGGGTTGGAACGGAGAACCTAAAAGGAGCTGGGACGGAAGTAATGGAGTGAACTGCATGTCGTATCCAGTTCCTGGGGAGGCCATTCCGTTGTCCCCACCATGAGGAGCCCCAGTGTTGATTGACGGCATGTTTATGCGGCGTCTGTTGGGGTGATTGACCGAATCGGTGCTGAATCCACCGGGCATAGACATCTGTTCTCCGTTTGCACGATCTGCTGACGATGATTTCGAAAGAGGATGGGGTAATCTGGTCGCTTGTACAGATTCACCGTGCATCGCTCCTCCTAGAGAATGCGGTAGGACAAACCTGTCCAAGTGGGGGACTTGCAAGACAGCCGTGGTGATAGATTTGAAGGTGAGTCCGGTGTATTATCTCCAGACGCGTATCAAGGCTTCTGCTGGAAACGGATGGGATAGCAGAGCAGGGCGAGTTATCAAGCTGTTGTTGGTAGCAACTTCAACAAGGGGGTATATTATGAAGCACGATAAACGGGTAGAGATGAATTGAGGTATCTGATGGAATGAGAAGCTATTAGCAAAGCCGGCAATCAACAAGAAGGAGGGATTCCTATAGACGGAAACTTATTTTGAATGGGTATTCATGCATAAGTTGTTAAAGGGGGTAGGGGTAAAGGTTGTCATGGTGCTCACCAGGAGGAAATCAATCGACCAGATAAAAAAAAAATTCTCCAATTCTCTCTCCTATTACCGATTAATCAATCGTATCGTAATCCAATCAAACCAAAAATTAATTGAGTAGTAGTGCCGGAAGCGAAAGATGCAAGAAAGATGAGAGGAACCAGAGAACGTTTAAGCTCACGGGTGTAGTATCGGATGGTATTACTCTTTGCAAGGGGGTAAAAAGGAGGAAGTCGTGCCTGGGGGAGTGCAGAAAAAAAAAAGGGACCCTGGCGGAGAGCAAAAGACAACGCAACACCCAGCTGAGAAGGCTCCAAGAGACAAAAACAACTAAAATGAAGGTGACTGGGAAGAGGAAGAAGACGGAGAGGACAGAAGGAAGGAAGAAAGGGAAGAAGGAAGAAGCGGACCAAAGAATGAATGGGAAAGAGAAAAAGGCAGGATAGAACTACGGCGGGAGGGGAAAAGAAGAGGAAAAGAAGGAGAGGACCCTTAAGGAGTGTGGGAAAAGCGCGCGGGCAGCACGGTACATGTACTTGTATGTACGGGGTGTGTATGTATATGTATGTATGTATGTGCTTGCTAGTCTGGTCAGACAAGCACCAGAGATGGTGAGAGTAACTGAATGAATGAGTGAGCGGGTAGACAAAACTAAGCAAAGCAAGCAAGCCTGGTGCTCATTTTCTCATCCAGTTCGCTCATGAGCGTGTGCTCTGCTATCTTTCTCTTTCCAAGTATCTGAATCCAAGCCCGGGCGCACAATGCGAATCCAACTTCTTTTTCTTTTTCTTTTTCTTTTGCTTTGCCCATTTGTTTTTCTATGGACACCCAGGAACAATGTCCATCGTTATCCAAAACAACCTAAAGGCCGCTTGGGTCAGGCCGGCCCCAGCCCAGGACCAACCATAGCAGTCTCCGCCCGTCCACCACCACCACCAATCCATCCATCCCACCCTCATCCACCCCACCATATAAAAGCTCAATGTGACCACCACCCTTCTTCAATCCAGCTCCCTTAAAGTCAAGAACATTGATAGGGGCCATGACTGAGAACTTCTCCCATCAATCGTCCCCCCAACCCCCTTCCACCAATTAAGCCTTTCTCCATCTACTTGTAACAGTACTCGAGTACAAAGTACCATACGTATCCCACTTCTCACACTTTCCTTCCTTCCCTCCAACCCTCTCCAATTTGGCGCTTTGGCTCTGGAAGAATAATGCTTCGTGAATGGTCCAGGCCTCAAGGGGATGGAAGAGGTTGGCTGTAAAAGGGAAAGGAGACGCACGTAACGCACGGTTGCCAGGGATGTCCTGCCCCTACCACCACCCGCCAACCCAGTGCACCCAAAAAGTCTCCAAGCAACGCATGGAAAAAGGAAATGGTGAAGGGCAGAAAAAGAAAGAAGGAAAAAAAGGGGGGGGAAAGATGCTCGTGTTGCCGGACCCAGCTAGGCACATCCCAATGCAGTGAAAGTCCTGGTCTCTTGCTCCCCAGAAGCTTGCTCCCTAAGATGTCTCGGTTGCTAGCGCGCTGCTTTGACCGAGCCCTGGGAAATTGAGCTTCGTTCAGAAAAATGTGAGTGGCCGCTCTACCTTTGCCAAGGGTACAGGATCAGGAAATCTGAATGTGTCAAGGCATTGAAAGCGGCAATCTTCTAGCCTTTCGCGAGCTGCAGAGAAAAGGTTTTGATGGTGTGCAATCTCCCCTTGGTGGACCGTGTGTGCGGTTGTTGTGACCCGGCCTACTTCACAGTTCTTCCCAGCAACCTCTCTCCCAGGTCACTAAAAGTCAATCGAAAGTGTCTGCTCGTTCATCAACTTTGCCATGATCAAAAATCGTCACAACTCTCGGTCAACTCTGATATAATAAAAAGCAAATCAATCTCACGACATAAAACCCTTTGATGATCAGTCATCTCACCTTTGCTGTGGTAGGCATTCGATGGTAGGTCGTGGTTTGTCGTTTGCCGTTTGTCGTGTGAGCTCGCTGCTGAACGAAAACAAGGAAAACCGAAGTTTGAAGCAAAAAAATAAAAAATAAAAAAGAACAGAAAGAGCCTACAAGTACCTCTTTATCTCCCTTGCGGGTCTTTAGAGTTATCAGTATGGAAAAAAAGTGGGGATGACAGTATCATTACCATGACAGGAAAAAAACAAATATTAAAAAAGCAC
>Ga0307507_10011811_pt1 | contig 10936 bp, 4 predicted proteins | sample 7_EM_MG_FD_207223 | JGI IMG/M metagenome (GOLD analysis project Ga0307507, IMG submission 207223) | Populus trichocarpa ectomycorrhiza microbial communities from riparian zone in the Pacific Northwest, United States - 7_EM | ecosystem: Host-associated > Plants > Roots > Unclassified | place... | reverse complement strand
ATAATGACTAAAAGCATAGAAATAAAAAACTTTAAGGATGAAATTGAGCTTTTGCAAAGACTTTCAAAAACTATATCGAAAATTTCTCAACATGCACAACACAACATGAACAAACTGAAGTTTTACAACTAAAATATTAACACATGATATTACACGGATAAAAATAATTTTTTTAAAAAAATCAGGAACTAAATTGAATGTTTTTAAAAAATCACGGACCAAATTGAAAACAAAGTTCAAGATCCAATCATAAACAACTAATTAAATTATAGGAATAAAAAGAACTTTGTGGATGAAATTAAGTTTTTGCAAAGCTTCAAGGACTCAATTGATTTTTTCTCAAGCTATTTTAGCTTATAGTATAGTACTATAATAAGGCACGGAAACTCCTAGCTAATAGCTAATAGAGGAACAATTAATCTAATAATTTCCGGTATACACAACAAAGGAGCACCGAGGAATATAATTTCCATATAATCAAAGGAGGGAGTATAGATACGAAATCATGATTGGAAATATATACACAACAAAGGGAGCATCGAGGGGTATGATTTCCATATTAATTAACCAAAGGATCAATGGGAAATCATGATAGAAATATCAATATCTTATGATTTCTTTTTTTACTCTATTCGGAAGCCTAGACGAATCTAGAACTGGAACTAAGCAACGTGGATAATCCTCTTCTCACCTTCTATTGAACTCAAGAAAATGCATCAATTAACACTCCAATCTTGCTTCACTAGCTAAAAAAACAATAATGATGCACAATGAATACCCTAAAAGTGTTTTTTTAAAAATAAAAAATTAATTAAAAAAATATTTTAAAAATTCTTTGATATAGTCACATTGAAATCACTTAAAAACATCAATTTAATATTTTTTAGATAAAATGTAATTATTAAAAATATTCACTAAACTGCTCGTGAGTAAATCTTGTTGCTAGAATGAGGATTGTATTACATAAATTGCAGGAGACAGTTTCAAAATCAAACATATTCGTCGTGATGGTGTTTTTGTCATACGGACAAGTTAAAGGATAACAACTAACAAAATTGTTCATGTTTATTCTCACTACCGGATTATTGCTTCTAGATAAGTGCTATAATTTGAGAGCCCAGTCTCAATTATTTCACGCACTAGCAGTCGGTCTCTTTCCCTTAACTTGCTTGTTAATCCTAATTTAGTATTCTAGCTATATTAAAATTAAAATTAAAATTAAAACACATGGCATAATTAAACCCTGTTCACCAAGACTCAAACAACGTGAATTGGAACAGTTTCCCAAACACAGACGTGTCCTGGAGCTTTTGTTGGCTGGTAGAAACTAGATGTTTCCATATAACTTCGTTGACGTTGACATGATCAATTTCGCAAGCTGGCTAGGGTTTTGTAGCTTGAGATATTTTCAAGTTTTTAATCTGGATCGGTCTTTCAAACAAACGACACGTGGTGGGATACCAATAGCATAGACATATCCTCGTTCGGCTAAGATAACAGGAGGCCTGGGCTAGATACTCTGGATTTGGAAGCAAAGGTGAAGAGAACTAGCCATGTCAAGTAGCGGCGAGCTAGCTAGGATAATATTGGAGAGAGGATGTGGATCTCTTTTTGTACAGCTCGGAAAAGGCTAATCCTCTTTTATTTGGATTTAACGTCACTTGGCAGACCACACTTTCTTGCGAGCTGTGGCTAGTGTGTTTGTTTTTAGATATATCACACGTTAAGTAGGTACATATGCTTGCATGCAAAAGGCAAAGGAAGGAAGAGCCCACCACAGCGGGTACACGTGATAGCTGTCTATAAAATAAAATGGCGTTAGAACACGGTAAAGAAGAGGGAGAAGCAGAAACCAAACACACTCTCAACGCACGCTATTATTTTTGGCCTTGCTCAACCTATTATTAATTAATGCCTTGATGGTTTAATTAATTAATTTTCACTCTTGCATGGTTGTTGGAGTACATTTCAATTATTCACTCACGTGGCACATATATCCCTACCACTTTACAGATGATTTGATAGTGGCAGGTTTTAAAAATTATTTAAAATATTATAGTGTTTGTTTTTAATTTTTTTATTTGGAAATATATTAAAATAATATTTTTTAAAAAATAATTTTTGGAATTAATATATTTTAAAATACTAAAAAATATTATTTGGATACGATGGACTCAAATCTAATGAGAAAAGAGGGAAAAAGAAAAAACTAAAAGAGGCTTGCAAAACTTGGTTTTATTTAATGAAAGCAATACTATTTGGATATATATGAGTTTCTAATGCCAATTAAATTAATTAGTTGAAGAAATCATAGTTTTGACAAATCAAACTGATCCATCGAATTTTATAAAAACGTTTTTATGAAATTAAGTAGATTGAGGTTTGAAGAATTTTCTTAATTAGGGAAACTAATTAAAATTATTTTTCTTCTGAGCCTAAATTAATACTTTACTTTTAAATTAATACTTTACACAGTTATTTTCACCTAGGTATGTCAAAAAAAAAATTAAAACACAGAAAAAAAATTAAATTAAATTTTATTTTTTAAAACATTTACTGTAAAAATACTTTTTAACCGCAAATACAATAACCACCGCCTCAAATAATACAGAATCTGTTGAAGCCCTCCTTCCGTGTCTGCTACAAAAAGGGGATCCCATTTTTTTGTTGCTACGTTTATAGACAGGTTATTTGTCGTTCCCTATGCGTGGTGCGCGGCTCTTTTCTTCACTCGGCACGTGGCTGAATATTGGGCTCTTGCTGCCCTCTGTGTTGGCACACACCCCCTTTTGACACGAAAGACAAAACGGGAACCCAGACGTTTGGCAGAGTGAGAATGACATGGTTTAAGTAAAGCAAGGGTCAACTAAATTGACAGCACGGTAATAAGCTCGCTAGTCAGCGGAAACCCTTCACCGCCTGTTTTGTTGCTTTTCCTCCACTTCCTGGGGCTCCGCCTCCTTGGCTGCTGTGATTTTTTCTCCAATTCTTACTCATGCACGCTGGAGTCCTCCTCCATTCATGAATCGTGAGTGACAACTAGTCCCTATAAAACTCCGTTCTTTTGATGAGTTGTAATACACATGAATATAAACAGGTAAATCGTAGGCATGATTAATTATGATTTGACACGTAAAACACAATCAACCATCCATTTGATTCTCTCACTATTTCTTCTAAATGTAAGAGGTGTTTTTTCGAACTATAAAATAAGTGTATTTGATTTTGTACAAAAGTATATGTATTAATTGCATTAATATTGATACATTAAAAATACATTTTTTAATATAAAATAGAGGTTCAAATTTAAAATATTTTAATACAGAAAAGACATTAATGTCAATTTAGTTACAATTCTTTGAAAACAAGAATTTTAATTCAGTATCTCGGCGGCCTCCTTTGCATAAATAGGAGAAACCTCCAGTTGGGTATCCAAGGTGTAACGTGGATGCAGCTGTTCTTGAACAAAGCGCGGCTATGGGAGCAGGTTTTGCCATTAGGGACCATGATGGTGCTGTTAATTGCTGTGGAAGTTTGAAAACCAGAGTATTATTTACACCAGCAATGGTTGAAGCTGTTAATTGGAGTTTTAGAAAGTTGTAACTTTTTTAAAATTAATTTATCCGTGATTTTTTGATTGTTTTAATGTGATGATATCAAAATAAATTTTAAAAATTTAAAAAAATTATTTTAATTTATTTTTAAATTTAAAATATCTTAAAAAACAATCCCTACCACAATTTAAAAAATTATCTTTAAATAAAAGCCTTTTTTGATACTATCTCCACTAGCCATTATTATTATTATTTATTTTCATTTGTCACCTGACTTGTTCCTTTGAGAGTGAGTTTTAGGTGCAAATTCAACGGCAGTAGGTGTAGATTCATGTGTGTGTCATGCGACTCGTGAAAAAAAGAATATTTTAACAAAAACAAAAGTAGGGGGGAAATCAAATAATTTTTAAAACAAAATATATAGCACATCACGGAAGCATAATTATTTTTACAGGCAGGAAACGAGGTCGGAGAGGTTGCGTAGAATGATAACAAGCTCATCTCCTTACGTAAAATTATGTCCATATCACTCATTCCTTATTCCCATTTTGTTGGGATTTGAAGGAATCAAAATAAAAAGCTTGTAAAGGGATCAATAACTTAACTGGATTAGAGAATCTGACTGAAATCTAAACAGAGAATTTCAGTAGACAATGCAGAGGATGTTGCTTAACGCATTTGCCATTGATGAGTCCCACTCCCACCTCCTCCTCTCGTTATTGATGGGAGGAATGGGACTGCATGCTTGCTCACGTGATGCCATGGTTGAGTAAGGAACAAGCCAGTTCTTGCTTTGCCTTTTGTTTTACTTGCGGTGTGAAAATCTTTCTTAAGATAGCCAAAAGATAACCTCATACACCTTTTCTGACTATTATTAAAAAAAGTCCCTGCATATATAAAACTAAAAATGGGTATCCATTGTCGTACAGCAGTCGTTTTAAGGCCTTCTCATTCATTTATTGATTGTCTAGGGTTGATCGAGCCGAGTGGATACTGGATAGCCGTTGAAGTCTCTGCATGCGCATGATCTACTTGATGGGACGTGACTGGCTCTGGCTCTGGCTCTGGCTGCCAAGGTGAGCAGTGTTCAAAACATGCGAATTATGCCGACAAATTTGGATAATATATTCTTAAGAATTTTTCAAAACGAGTAATTCACAGAATTATCCGAAATAAACTTTAGGCAATTCAGATAAAATATAAATATTTGCCCACCCGAGTTATATTATATATGTATTTATAAACTTATTTATTTATGAATTTTTAAAATTAACGGGCCTATAATTCTCCTCAAAACTAAGCTTTATATGGTCAAAACTTTTATAGGATCTATTTTTATCTAGTTAGTTGAATTTTTAAAGGATATTTGGATAAAAAAATTAACAGGATAATGAATTCAGAATTTGGGTGACCTGAATCATTCAGAGTATAATTCTAAGAATTAAAAAATAAATTCAGGCCAAAAATTTGAAAGTAAAATTAGACAACTCAAGAAATTCTCTAAAACAACAACTTTTTATTTGAATCAGCCAGATTTTCACCCTAACATCTGGCATCGAAGAAATTTTTTTTTTGGCAGAGGGGTTTGACCATTCAATATACATAATGTGAGTATTGCTTTCTTTCACAGATTTGAAACTTTCGTAGGAGTAGATTAGCACGCCACCTCATTGCCTGTTTATCTCTGGCACTGTAATTTATCATCGAAATTTGTCGCTTAGCTTTGATGCATGTGGTCTCCTTGCCGCTTACGTGACTATTCATTGACAGTAAAATTAAATCTTCCTCTGTCTCTCACTGTGGGTGAAAGATTTCAGGAACAAGTTCATATATATTCTTCAGATGGACAGAAACATCCTCTGAAAAGATTGCTTTCTTAAAATGACGTGAGGGTTTTCTTGGAATTTTGGCTTACGATTGCAGTCGGTCTTGACTGCTTAATTGACCGTGCAAGCGAGGAGGGAGTTGCTTTTTGCCTCCTAGTTCAGGGACAGACTCGCACTGCTAGCTTGCCTTTACGTACATGGTAAGTGAACTTTCTAAGCTTTTCCAACCAAAAAAGAGAGAGATAGTAATAGTAATAAATAGACAGATAACCAGCGCTAGCTTAGCTTGCTATCACTTAGTTTGAGTATGCTTTTTTTTTTTAAAATGTTTTTTCATGTTATATATTCCCCTCAGTCTAATGAAAATAATTATCTTTACGAACAATCACTTTCTCATGGAGTCATGTTCTTACGTTTTTTTATTAATTCGATGGTGGATTTTTCAAGTATCATTTCTTGATCCAATCGAGCAACGACAGTTGGATGGTGGGTTTTAAAGGCATAAATAAAGATTTGGTAACCCCTTGGATTTGAGAAATTTGGGTGAGGAGTGGGTGAAAAGAAAACATTTGTTGATATGGAAGAATCTCCTCCAGAGGAACAAGATTGGATGGAAAATTATATTGGCAGTGAAGAGATAAGGTTTAAGACGGGGAGGGGGCGGAACACAGACCCTTTCATCCCCCACCTTACCCGTTGATGGATTCGTGGGGTAGAATGGCGTTGAATTTAATCAAGTGGGCACTGTAATCAATTAAATCAAAGATTTCTCTCGAATTCTTTTTGGCAAGCTCGTAATTCTAAACAACAAATCCTAAATCTGGGTTTAGCGTTGTAGAGGGTGTTTGACGTTGGGTTCAGCAACATTTTTTAAAGCTTTTGATTTTTTTAGTTTTAATATTTTTTTGTGTTTTTTTTTTAATTTTGTTGTGATGATATCAAAAAATTAAATTTTAATAAATAAAAAAAATATTATTTTAATATATTTCTAAATAAAATTTATTTTAAAAAATAAATTTTATCACAATTTAAAATAGACATGACATGTCTTGAAGATAATTTCTCTCCTCTTTCCTCATTTGTTAAAAATAATAAAACGCGAGCTTTAATACTCAAGGAACTCCTTAGAGTGCTTAAATCAAAAAATAAAAATTCTTTAATGATATAATTTATTAAAAGATATTTTTGATATATATACACTTAAAATTAAAAATATCCTATAATTGATTTAAATTTTGGAGGTTTGAAAAACAAAAAGTATCGAGGTTTCTCACTTTCCAAAGTTCCAGCAAACAATAATATTCTCCGAATTATATTAACATGATCATAAGTATCATATCACCATGATCATACCAACAACTCATATCATTTACCTTTTCAATTGAAAATAACTACTTTAATAACCTTCAAAATAAAAAAAAAAGATTTTTTTTTTGTTTTTATATTATCAATGTCATTTGTTGATGTATAATTAATAATTCTACAAATAATCATTCACTACTAAATTTAACAATTTTACTAAAAACTTTTTTTCCGGTATTTACATATTAAATATGAAAGAAAGTAACAAAAATTCAGATATTTTTTTAAATATAAGTTGCAACATTAATAATAACTTATTATTATTTTTTTTAAATATTTTACTTTTAAAAAGAAAATCCAACTTATGTATATAGTTCATAAACACCACACAGGTGTCCTTCTCACGATTTGCGGCAAGCTAGTAATCCTACCACTTCCAAATATACCAGTATATATCAGTATGCATGCATAAAAGTTGAGCATACCATTGCTTGAGAATATTGTTTTTCTTTTGATTAGGAAAACAAGGCATAGTGTTCTACATAAACACACCAGAACTGATTGTTCGCCTTTTGCAAATTAGAATGAGCGAGAAAGGGCAAAAAAATGGATAAATAAAAAGTAAGAGTACAACACTGATCTTTACCCAAGCATTTTTTTTTTTTTAGATTTCAGGTATAATATTAACTCTAGTGGCATCGATAGAACAACTCTCTGAAATATATGAATGGTATATTTGCAAGTATTTTCTCCATCACATGACATCCTTCCACCTCCATTTAATGTTACTGATTTGATAGTTCTTTCTTCAGACTCCAAATCCCTTTATATCAAGGGGAAAAATCAAAATCAAAAGCTTAAACTAAAGAAATTAGAGTTTAACTCATGCTGTGTAAAGGCAAAACATGCTGATATATGTTTAATCGGTATAGTAAGAGAGTTTACCATTAAACTAATCGAGGGATTGCTAAGAAATTTCTTGTTTTCCTAATTAACAAACCTTTTAATTACTTTTAAGTACATGCATAGTCGGTGCCAAACCCTAACTAAAGTTCACGAGAGTTCTGCAAATCATATGCAAAACATGTAATTAATCCTAATCCCTTAGATTAGTTGAACCTGGCCCCTTCACGTTAAGGAAACGACAGTGAGACAGGCCAATGGCTACCCTCCAAATTTGCAACTTATGTGTGATGACTCACAGTTCCATTTCTATTCGGTTGATGACTAATTAATTAATCAAATCTATGATTATAATATCCTATCACTTGTGAAAAAAGATTCTAACAGATACCACCTCTTTTCACTGTACATATCTAAGCTAAAGCTCCTTTATAATAAAAATGTAATAAGAAAGAAAAGACAAGTTATTTTTTGTCCTTTAGCAGTTTTGGAAATGAAAGTTGAACTCTTATGAACCAGCTGGGTTGCATATATTAATTAAGTGATTAAATCATTAGACTGAAACTTAATGCTCGGATTTTCCTACTCAACTCCTCTCCGTTTCTTTTTTCCCCCTTTTCTATCTATTATTAAAGGGAAGGTTCATTAATTTAGTCGATATACCATGTAATAAGTACCTAATTTTGGACTTTTATGTTTGGTTACAAAGTATTAACTAATAATTAACACATCAAAAATCATGTTTATTTGCTAGGATATAAAATATTTAGTGTGTGTTTAGTACTGCAGTGCATTGTATTTTTTAAAAGTGATTTTCATTAAAAATACAATATAATAATTTTTTTTTTTTTTTTATTTTTGGACAACAACATATTAAAATAATTAGAAATCACTGAAAAAATATCAATTTAAACAATTATTTAATAGTTTCTTTAAGTAAAAAAAGAAAAGAAAAAGGCTTAATCTGATCTCTCCCCCTTATGTTAGAAGTCGCAGCAACAAAAAATTGTGTTATGAGAAAGGCTAGCTCCCAGAGACAAATTGCGCATGTGATAAAAAAACAAAATATTTAATTAGGAGTTGATATGGCAAGCTCTAGGTAGCGTAAAATTCCGTTGTTCTCATTCGTAATTCCTAATTAAATCGGCTTGAATGAATGGGGATTTGTGAGAATTTAGCGTAACGAACCATAAATGGGGTCAAGCATAGGGAACTAATTAAGGCTGTTGTTGCTTAACGTATTAATTTGGAACTCTAATTAATTAACTCTAATTGTTTTTAATTTAATTCAATTAGGTGCCCTTTCCCTCCTGGGGTGTTTTGTAGAATCCTAGTGAGCGTGCGCACACTTGCTGGCCCAATTGCTTGAGTGATTTTGAAGACAACTTACATTCTCTGTCAAGTTATTTTTTTTAAAAAAACTAACTCTTTTCACGATGTATACCTCCCTTAATTAGTGCCTAAATGATTAAAAGTAGGGCTTTTTCCCCCCCAGAATTCAGTTAAGCAGAAGTGCCTATTCACCACAGCCCCTTTCCCCACCTTTGTACAGGAGTCGTATCTCCATCAAAGGCAAGCAGAATCTGTATATGATATATATACTAGAAGCTAGCATTAGTAAAACTAATGCCGTGCAAGTACAGGGATACAACGGAAACTTTCCAATAATGTCAGCGTATCAAGGAGTCATGACATGCAAATCCCTAATACAACCAGTAAATGTTACTCCTAGCAAGAAAAAAAAGAAAAAAGAAAAAGAATACACCGTGTAGAGTTATTAATCAATATGGTATGGAAAAGTTATGTAATATTGTCGAAATTAAGAGCTCAAAGTGTAGCACAGTGTAATAAGGCAGATCTTTTGTCGTTCAAGTAGTTGGCCTCGTTTGCCCTTTGGAGCTCCTCAATAAAATCTCTTCTCATCAGGCTTATGAAAATAAAATAAAAAAATACAAATCTGTTTATTTTATTTTCTATTTATTAATATCTCTGATTTTTGTGCCCATGTGTAACTGGCCTTGAGGTCCCTCTATGTGTTTCACACCAGGAACTGATTTTTCTATGTATAGATAGCAAGGAGGACGTAACAACCGAGCTGGGGAGCATTGTGATGATTATTTAAGAACACTGCAAGTTAATCACAAGATACGTAGACGTAACTTGAGGGTCGTTCAAGTGTTTTCAAGCTTGAAAGTTGACAAAACCAAAACCCAAGGTGAATTAGCATGATTAATTTGCTTATTGCCTGGCAGTCATGATTCATGAAAAGCCCTTTACTTGCGTGGTAAGTGAAGTAAGTTTCCGAGAATATTCAATCAAGAGAGGGTAGTACTCTTACTCTATCTGTATCTTTGAAAATAAAGTTTTGCTTACTATATAGTTGTTAATTATTAGTATATTGTATTTGAAAATACAAAATACGGTTGAAATTATATTTTTTTAAAATTATTATTTTTTAATATTTTTAGATTATTTTAATGTGCTGATATTAAAAATAATTTTTAAAAAATAAAAAAAATATTATTTTAACAAAATATACATAATTGATGGATTAGGACAACAAAGTATACATAGTAGGTAAATAATAATAGGTTTTCTAATTTAAACAATAAAGAGAATTTTATCTTTATGTGCCTTCTAATTTTTTTTGTTTTGTTTTACATGATCGATCAGGTAATTGTTTGAAAGGTACTTGTACACACATCGGTACCCTTTCATTTGCGAAAATGAATTTATTAGAGCGTTTAATTAGATTATGTAATTCAATTTCATCGTGGCTAAGATATTGACAGGTTCTGAACACATTCTTTTTCATCATCATAAAAAAGAAAACTAAAACGATAGAGGAGAGCCTGATAATTAATTAGCTGGCTTGATAAATATTTGTTACAAATACAGCCTAATAAATCATTTCATGTGAAGACATGTGTGTGTGTGAAATACTAAGTTAGAGAATAATATAAATTATATCTTGAGATTTTATATAACAGTTTAAGCTATTGGATTGAGATGGTTCCTTAACATGATATCAGAGCCTTGAATACCAAGTGGTTACGATTTCAAATCTCATCATCTCTATTTATTTGATAAAAATCAAGTACAAGATAATATCAGTCTGCGCAAGTTTCAAGTCCAAAGAGCTTTCACTTGAAAGGACATGTTAGAAAATAATATAAATTATATTTTGAGACCTCACCTAACAGTTTAAACTATTAGACGAAGATGATTCCATAACATTCCACACCCAGAATTCAAGTAAATTTTCTGTAGCTTGTGCCTTTTTTTCCCCCTTCCTGTTGCGTCCAAGAATTGGGCTTTAAAATTATAAACTTATGAAATTATTGATATCAT
>Ga0307507_10011810_pt1 | contig 10936 bp, 7 predicted proteins | sample 7_EM_MG_FD_207223 | JGI IMG/M metagenome (GOLD analysis project Ga0307507, IMG submission 207223) | Populus trichocarpa ectomycorrhiza microbial communities from riparian zone in the Pacific Northwest, United States - 7_EM | ecosystem: Host-associated > Plants > Roots > Unclassified | place... | reverse complement strand
AAGTATGAGACTTAAGATTTTAAGGGCCAGCACTATGCCCCTCTAATCTTAAGTCTCATACTTCTAGCTAGTCAGTTGCTTAGCACACCTCTCACAACACAACACCCAAGGTAAGGGCTAGATAGCTTGTCAGCTACCCCTGCACTGCGCATCATCTATATGCAATACATGCCTTGTGACACCTTTCTCTGCTTTTCTCCATGCTCTTGCACAGGTCACAAACCCAGTCATTGATACCATGATTCAGTGCAACACACAAAAGGTGATACTGCATAATCAGGCTGAATGAAATGACACGAAAAGACAACTCATCCACAATGTTTCACAGCCTTTTTGTTTGCAGATAATTATTTGGCTTTCATCCTCCACCTCAACTGCATCTATGCTCTCACCACAATAACATGCTTCAATTTTGCCTGAAACTCTTTCAGGAGCATTGCAGCTCATTCACATGGGATTTTGGGTGATGCACTATAGGTTACCAAAGGCATCTGCTTGAGTCCTACCTGGGAACCTGAGGCATGTGTCATAATTGGTGCATGAAGCTTGATAGGCTTCACAAGGAGCAGGGCTGTAGATACTGATGGTGTGGGTGTAGGTGCTTCTTGTGGATGTGCAGTGAAGAATTTTTGCACTCCCTTTTGTGCATTCTTCTCCTTCTCTTTCTTTTGCTTGTTCTCGGTGCATTGCTTACTTCCTTTATGTCACTTGTAGTAAATTTGAAGACCAACTGTGCCCAAATGGACTGGTGTCTCACAATGTGGGCAGATAACAGTTTTATCGTCTTGAATATGATCCTCAGTCTATATCATATACAAGGCTTATTAGAATGAATTATTATCCTAACTGTAAATAGCACTGGTTCTGGCAGGGTCATCCTGAGAAATATCTTGCTTGGCAAGTGAGGACAGTACACAAAATGCCTTAATGAGCACACCAGTCTAATCTGAGCTCATCCAGCCCATAAATAACCCAAAATTGGTACATAAAGTTTAAAAAGAATTAATGGCCTGCCAGCCAGACTAACCAACCAACCCCATATGGCAGATTCAAATCCTGCTCCACCCATCAGGAAAAAGAAAATGTATATATAATTTTCTGGTGGAATATGTACCCTGAGTAGTTTTGTTCAGAAAGTCAGGAGCTTTCATTGCTCCAGGTAGTGGCTGATAGACTCTGGCTATGTGCCCATAGTCCAGGTACACTCAGCTCATTTGTTCATAAACCCAATAGCCTCCAATATTCCCAACTCATTTCCCCATAGACCTTGGTTGTTTTTCCTACAGTGTCAGTACTTTCTGCCTTAAATATTAGGTAACAACTTGGTTGCCTGACTATTTCAATAACTTCCTTGAAGATACAAATTTATTAATGACTAAAACATAAATGAACAAGAATTGTCATCAGGAAAAATGGGATTTGGAAACAGCCAGGAAATTTCTGGTAATATCTACAAATTTCTGAGAAGGCTTTGAAATTGTTCATCTTTTTTCCTGATTCCAATGTGCAATTTCTATTTGTTTGATTATTGTGCTACCTATAATTGTGGATGTTGTCATGAACAATTTTGAGCAATTCCACTGAAACTCTGACAACATGTGACCATGTTGGATCAAGGATGTAACCAAACACAAATACAACTCTCCTCCCACCACCACCATCACCATCACCATCACCACCCTTCATGACTACCACCTCACATCATGAGCACCCACCATGGGCTAAACAACATTTACACCTGCACATCAACCACCACCTCATGTGCCCAAGGCTCAGCAACAACATTAACATGGCCATGGCACCACATCCTCCATGACCCCCCCCTGCCACTGCCTCTCCACATCACCTATGACTGCCACCATCCACAAATGTTGCCAACTACCCACACCCACTCTGGCACACACACACACTGACTGTGATGGAAACAACATGCCAGTGCCACATCACCAGCTGTACCTCCTGAACAAGCACCTGCTGTGTTGATGGTGCATGGAGAAAACAATGTGGCATGTCAACCCCTTCAGATGTGTGACATTGTCCAGATGGCAAGAACACATGCCATCATTGCCATCCACAGTACTGTACTGTTTTGACCTAGTGTTCACAGGGTGTGATGCATGACCTATGGTGTTCACTGGACCAGGTGTTCATAGGTGTCTGTGATGTGTGATGGTTGCAAAGTGTTCATGAAGACTTTAGTGGAATGAGCCAATACTTAACTGAGGCCATTGATTCAAGCATGTGTGTAAGGTTTACATTGGCAAGGGTAAATAGGAGGACTGAGAGGACTACTGAGATGATGCAAATGTACTCAAATGTCCTTTTTGTTCAAAAATATGCTTGTGACCAAAAGTTTTATTAATTCTACTGGTGTTCACTAGCTGGTGTGACCCATGACAGTTCCATAAGGGTCTGTTCAGTATCCATTCCTTGAAACGAAAACAAGAACAAGAACAAATTTGATGGCATTCAGACAGTTCCGGCAGTTGCCAAATTGAGTAACACTGTCATGCAATGCTTATCAGTCAATCTCTGAGAGCTTATTGCTTTGTCTACACTTCATTATGCCTCCTCCTCCACAAGAAACACAGCAGTGACAATTATTACTAGCTGCAGCATATGTTATAAATGTTATTAGTGTTGCTACTACCCTTTATGCTTCCCCTTTGTACTGGAAACAAGATTACCACACCTCAAAGCTGTCAGGATGAGAATGGGTAGAAGAGCTCATTTATAGCCTGAAAACGGACATGAGACAGGTTATAACATAGAAGACATGGTGCAAAAATGTGTAGATGGTGTGTGGAAGGCATATATCAAGCCTTATCTGATCTATTGTGACTGTCTGTGATGTACCATCAGAATTGTCTGAATGCCATCTTGTTCTTGTTTTTGTTCCTAGGAATGGATACCAAACAGACCCTAAGTGTTCAGTTCAAAGCAATTTGTGATGTGTGACATGAACACTAGGTCGAAATAGTACAGTAGTGCAGGTGAGCACATTATGTCATCAGTCCCCTCTTCCTCCTTTCTAATAGCCACAAACCCCCCAGTGGCCATTGTAACACCCACCAACCACTGCCACATCACCACCTCCCCTCTGCCACATTTAGCAATGACAATGCAACACAACGATGACAACAACACATGACATTGGCTATGTGATGACACAATAACAATGGAGACAGACAATGGACAATGTGGCTATTGATTGTAGAACATCATTGTCCTTGTATTAGATACTTGAAATGCCATTGGTAACCCTGGTTTCCACAATACGATTTGAAATCAATAATCAGTGATATCTACAGGGAAATCAGTACATTCTGGTGCTCTGGTAGCAAGGTGTACCAGTGCCTACCTAATGGGAAAGGGATCTACCGAGGCTACTGAGATGTCACAGTAAACTACTGAAGCAACTCATGAGGGGACTTGTATACCAGATTATTATAAATACTGGGGCTACATTGACCTACTGAGTCAAGAGATTTTTCCCTCATGCCTTGAGTTTGTGCCTTATAATTTAATTATTATTCTGATATTTTATGGGTTTGGCCATATCACTCAGTGCAAAACAACTGCCAACCCCATGTAGTATGTGTTGTTCTTGATTGCCTTTTTGTTCAGTTTCACATAGCCCAAAAGCCCCCCCAGGTCTCTTTGATGCATGATGCATAATAACCCAATCCCCTGACTCTTTCAAAGAAAAGCAGACAAAGACACTGCTCACTAACTCTGCACTCACCCACTCACCCTTAATTAGCTTCTATGCTCCACCATTCAACCAAAATACTATGAAGGAACCTTCTTACACCCCTCTCACAAAGATATCCCCGGGCTTCATCACCTCAGCTTTCCCCACATACATTGAGATTTGTTCGTTTATCCACTTTGTATACTTATATTGAATTTGGATAAATGTGCATCCAGGTTTGTTAATATGGACTTTGAATAAAATGTGAGATGGCACTGCATGACAATGAAAGTTTTTGGCCTGAAAAGGGTCTAATGTTGCATGCAAGTAGCCATTTTGTGACATTTTAATTTTACTTGTTCATTCATTCTAGTTACACATGGGTGTATACTAAAAGAAATGACATGATCTAGAATGAAATGAAAAACACAATGACTGTGAGTGTCCTTAATATGAATTCCCCAAGATTTGGGGACACGCCAATTCACCTTGGATGATGACGTGCAATGGTAGGGTTTTCAGCAGTTTCCCCCATGTAAAATTGGTACCACCGGGTATATATGTAGTTTGGGTTGCTTTAGAAACAAAGCAGGGTTGGGGAGTCTCAACTAAACTCTCACAGATGTTGCATCGAATGGCTTGGAAAGTGCTCCTGAGTTCCTCTACCTCCCTAAACTTGTTCCCAGATCCATGATGTCCAACAAATTCAAGGTTAGAAAAGATCTGATCAATATAGCAGGAAATGGCGATGCGTTGTGTCGTCATCAAAGGCTGCTCATTTGAATTGGCATCTGCAATGTAGAGTGCCTTCAGAGGGTGGGAGCATTGTCAAACTGCAGAAATATTATTGTGGAAGGATGGCAAATCAGCCAGTAGATTGATGGCAAGTTTGAGTTGGATGAGATTGGGACAGTTGTAAGCCAAGATATCGAGGGAACAGAAAGTAGGATTTTGGGCCTGAAAGGGCTCAAATTGGTTCCATTTCAAAGGTAAAATGAGTGTTTTTAAAGTGGGGAGATTGGAGGATAATTCTTGAATCACCTCATTGCCACCAGCCATCGAATAAACACTGATATCCAATTCTTCGAGTTGTGACAGGGTCAAAATCAGATGGATATTGGAGATGGTGAGAAAAACAGAACAACTCCCAGTCCCAGCGATACAGATTGATGACATTGATGGTGAACGAGCAATGCCCTTGAAGCACTCCAAGTCCAATGACATCACAGTTGTCTCAGCTCGAATCTTTACAACCATTGACTTCAGCCTGAGTGCATGAAGCTGGCCGAGAACATGGGAGAGAGTAGTTGAACTTCCTGTAATCTGTAAATTGTTGAGCTGGTCAAGCTTCAACAATGGCATTCTGTCTGTGGCTCTTGCCAATCTGAATCCCATTCCCCCACGTTTATTTTTATGTAATGGTGGGCCCAGGGTCAATGGTGGGGCAAAATCAATCATAAAGTCTGATAGATATTCGAGACTTATGAGCATGTCAAACAAATCTGGAGAGAAGCTTAGCCCAGGGAAACTAATCTCCAATGGACACAAGAAATGCAGCAGATAAACCAATGTTAGGAGAGAATAAACCAGTGCTAGAGGGGTTAAGAATGTTGGGAATGCAAAGGCATCGCAGTGTGGGTAAAAGTGGAGAGGATGAATGCGACAACCGAACCTGCACAATATGCAGGTAAACATAGTCGGACACCGTGACCCTATTTTTGTCAGGCCGAGGTGCCAATGCAGTGAGAAATTTGACGCGTGAGCATAGTAATCGAATCGTTCCCAGTGTCCCTCTGCAATTATTCCAGTGAAAACCTGAAACATTATTATCACAGATGATCAATAAATTAAAAACCTTCAGCTCATGTAGACATTATTGATAAGAACAAAGGACAGTAACAGCTTCAGGAGGGGCATGAGAGAATCAAGTGAAGACCAAAGGGAATTCATGGCAGGCTCCAGAAATGCCTTACTAGCCAAGGCTGCCAGATGCCAATTCTTCCAAGTGGCCTCCAGAGATTGATCATGTTGACAGTGTTTGAGTATAACACCAAGAATATCTTGATTTTCAAATATTTCAGATGGCACTGGCACTTGAGGCTTATGTTCAAGTTGAGACAGATCAGAGTTGGGAAGCTCTTCACTGACTTTCATAGCAAGGGGAGAAGGACCTGAGATTGGGGATTCAATGAACATGGGGAACGGGTTGAAACATGTACTGTACCATTTCGATTGATTTGTCTGTCATGCATCACAGGATGGTCTTGGACAAATTCAGTCACAAGTCACTGAAGACTTTTGGTGAATCCAAAAACAGTCAAAAAAGGCTTTTTTACGAATGTGGGTCATATTAAATGTTCCTTTCTACTTCTTTAGTCAAGGTGGACAACAATAATTATACCTGAGATGCAAGAAAAGTTTTGATAGTGATCTAGTATCTGAGTGAGTAACTTAGGAATCCTTGGAGTTGTATATGTGGTTTGCTGTTTTTCGGTGTTTTTGACATGCTGAGATAGAATTAAATAATCATAGTAATATTTGGTCCTCCCTCTTCCCCTTCAGTGTCCCATGGCTGGCTGAATTTTTGACCTTGTCCCAAGTCAACTGTCAGATGTAGTCAAATTTTCTTCCATCTGGTCACACTCAGTAAAAATGATTGGTTGGGTCTTGGTCATATGGTAGTCATGCCAGTGCATGACATGACTAAAAGCAGTAAATTTTACAAAATTTTGACTTTAAGTCGACTTCAACAAGTCGTGTCAAGTTGTGTGGTTTCCTTGACTGATTGCCAAATATATGCATGATGCAGTCATGTAGTAGTCTTTACTTAGTCTAGTCGCCCTCATCTGAAGGTCGATCGTTAGTCATGTAGTCACGACTTTGTAGTCCTTTTGTAGTCAAACAAAAGTCAGATAATGGTCATGCTATAGTTATGTAGTAGTCTTGTTCCAGTCATGCTCAAGTTGCATAGCTGATATGTGTTAGTCATGTATTTCTCTCAGGTAATAGACATCTCAGTGTCAAGTCAGAGTCATGTAAATGTCAAAATCATAAATAAGCAAATATACACCCTTGTATTCTAGCTTGAAGCAGTATGAATTCTGGTCTCCTGATCGTAAATGCATAAACCTCGAGCAGCACCTTCATCTGACATCAGGCTTTGGATGTGGATGCCTTCATTGCTCCCTTTCACCCTTTGCTGATACGGAGTGTAACCATACACTCCTAAAAATGCGAATTTTAGCATTTTTACCAATAAATCCCTGTAATAGCACTTAATACAAATTACATGATCATAAGGATCAATGGACAAGCCCTGTCCAGTTGATTAAAGTATCAGCCAAGAAATGTGCAGTCTAAGGTGGTAGAAATTGCGGTCGGTTCACAGACTGGGCCACTTCAATATGCTCGAAGACCTGTAAAAGACAACACCACCACGAAATAGTACACTGAAAAGGTGTTCTAAAGTAGAAACACCTCAGCACAGGGTGTTGGACTATACATTAAACATGGGCAGATATTTTACTAGGATTAAAATGATTTAATTCGAGCTAAGACACATAGGCGTATACACACGACGCGAGCCAGATGCGAGAAGTCAGAAAGTCACATGTGGGAAAGTGATTATGCAAGCAAGCTCAACCAGTCGAGCTCATCACACTCATGACTTGTCACACAGGAAAGACACCTCTGATATTGTATTACCACAAGAAGCTAAGCCTTAGGAAATCACTTTAGCTTTCTTACCTAGAGAAAATAAAGACAATGTGCTCTAAATTAGAAATATAAAAAGTGCATAGTTTATGAGCATGAAAGCCATGTACGGAAATTCCTGCGTGCACATCAAAAGTGATGTGTGGTCAGCCACAACCACGTGAAAACATAAATTTAGAAAGAATACTGTTCCGGTTGCATCTCATGCAACAGAATGTCTTCGTTCCATACGAAATTCATATGATAAAATAGTTGAAGAGCTTTTTCATGCTCCAAGCCATAAGATAAGAAGTTTTCTATTGAAAACTGACTGAGACACCCATAGGCCAAAGGATTGATGGCAATGCAGATCATTGCATCAGCAAGCCTATCATTACTATGATGTCATGTATCAAAATAGTAACCGAGGCCATTCAGAAAATAAACATGAGAAATCAAGGAAAGATAAAAATAGCTATACCAGCTATCACTGCATACACATCAATACTGATGTGTTCATACAAACACTACGAAATCTGTAGTGTTCTTCGAGAAAGACTATAAAATACGTACAATACCCTAGTAAAATACTTTGGACATTCGGCTATTGAACATTTGCCATAGATTAACACATGTAAAGCACATAGATAAGGATTTTAGGTATTTAAGGAGTGCGCAACTAGGTCAAAATGCAAGAAATCATCCCACATTGACCCAGCTAATTGCACTCCGAGTAGAGACTCAGGAGGTGGACAGTTGTAATCAAATTTAAGGAGTTTTCTTTGTGATTTAAGATAAAGTACTGTGTGAACAAAGCCAGCATGCTTATGTGTCAACATACTTTGTTTTTAGTAAGCTTAAGGTTTTAAAAGATAGGAATTCTTGACAAGGCAGCGAACTTGTAAGGACAGTGTCGGATCGTATTGATATTTGTAAACACTCAAGGGGGCTATACAGAGTCAGAAGTCTAAAAGTCTGTTGTTTTGTGCAAATCAAGGAAACTTGCCATAGAATCCAGAAAGTTAGCTAAGACAAGGTAAACGAAGCCATAAATTCGTTCTAGCATGGCTAGTAAAAATCTATAAATCACACCCGATTTAACAAACCCAAACCCAAGCCTTAGGGCTACCACTTGCGATTTTTATACACAAAAATTCGTAAAACAAGTCAATAAAGTTAATTCTACTAAATAAAACATTTGGGTATTTTCTAATACCTTGAGAACCCCGAACTCAAAGCACTGCACACGTATAGTGGGTGAAAGTGTGTTAAGGTTTTAAAGTGTGTGTGTTTGTGTGTGTTGTTTAGGTGTGGTTCACACACCTGTTCAGTCCACATGTCGCACACTTCCCCCTTTCTGCATGCACCGGTCTTCTCATTGTGCTGTCGACAGAACATTAAAATGTTACAATATCACACAAGTAACAAAACCTACTGCTTCGACAATCCGCTTGACATCCACAGATGATGGTTTTTTGTGCACACTATCTTCAACAATGATGGTAATCAAATCTAGTGAGAATAGGCAATAAGTACTAAGTAGTAGCACAAATAAAACTACAGGGTGAACTGACCATCTTTTGTGTGTTTGTCGGAGGGTGTATTGATATCGTGGTCATTGATCCATGCCTTCAACTTGTCTTTCTGGAGGGCCTAATAGACGATTATTTGAGAGTTTATGCATAGTGAAGAATGAAATAAAACTTACTTGGAGGATTTTTCATACATCCAAGGAAGTGGTTTTGACTGCCAATTCACCCAATTCACCAGAACCGGACGCCATGGCATCGAGAGCATGGCTTCAGGTTCAGTGTGTTGAGTCAAAGCGGCCTGCATCAGAATGATGTTGGATGTGGGTAGACTGGCACCAAGAGCACCATCTTTGTCCGTGCCCTTCCCTTTTGAAATGCTCTGGACAAAAGTTAGTTGAAAGCAGTGAATTCCGCTAAAATTTATAAGAGCCAAACAATGCGAAAGCACCTGCAGGTCAAAGATACAGTGTAGAGGATTTGACCCAAGCTTTCTACAGGTGATGTAAATAACAAAGCACAGCCTCTTGAAAGAAATTCAAAGAATACGTGTTCTAGAGTGTTTACAAGTCTCGCAACAACTAGAGATCCATTGTTCAGTGAGCTCAGCTTCAACGGACATTCAACAATCCCCAACTTACGATTTTAGGAGGGATTGAAATACTGGTTTAATATGATCCTTAGACATTCTCTTTCTCGGAGGATGACCTTGTCACAAAGCACCTCCTTGACTTCCTTTACCACAACCCACTCCCATCATGCTTTTTGCGCTTGACACCAGCAGCCCCAGGGACGCCACAGTACCACAAGCATTATGGGTATAAGTACATTCAGCTTCGTCATGCTGGGGTACCTGCTGTACAATATGGTCCAGAGCACTCACACCATAGAGCCCAGCTTCTACCAGATTCTCGGGGTCTCACTGAACACTGACAAAACAGAGCTCAAGCTCGCCTTTATGCAGTTTGAAGCGAAACCACCCTGATTGCCCGGAAATCAGAAAGGATGGGGAGGAAAGGTTCATGATGGTTAGAGATGCGTTTGTGGCATTGAAGGACCCTGTCATTCGTTTCACCTCACCTTGCAGCCAGCATAATGCTACACACAGAACTAAACTCTATCAACCATCCCCCCTCTTCCTCCAAAAAGATAACCATGAACGATCCATGCTTCACATGCATGCGCCCCGTATCACAGCAATGAACTACGGAGCTCATCACACAACTCACGCCAAAGATGGAAGCCCTCATCATCGAATCTAACATCAAACAAGGGTCGGGGCCCTTATGCAGTGCATGGGACACGGCTCTCAAGAGGGTCTCTTCACAGCCCCACTAGGCAGGGCCACTAATTTCTGGGAAGCCACGACTGGCGGAGACATAGTGGGAAGCAGATACTATGTCGTTCCCTTGGCTTCATCTGCGCGACCCTCACCCATACCCCTGAGCTTTCACAATGGATTGCCCAAGCGGGGTATAGACCATGATTTGCCTGAGCCTTTGGTGGAAGGTGTGGATGTTAGAGGGCAGGGAGTGAGTCTTTAGATGCTTAACTTGGTCTGTCTGTATTTCTTGCTGCCATTTTGTTGATCATGGTTTGAGAGACATGCCATTGAAAGGGAAATACCAATTTTCTTGCTTCTGTGCTTGACAACCTGTGTTGGAGTTTTCTAAATAGGCATCACAACCAGTTCTAACTTGTTGTGGATGTTCCTATCAAAATGGCGGCTATAAACAGAACCAACCAAAGAGTTTTTGGTCACAATTTTGGTCCCACCTAGGGTGACAACTGGTTGCAATGGAACTTGTGATGTGATTGTTGTGTGATTGTAGCCAAATTTGAACTAAAAAACAGAAAATCAGCAACTTTCAACAGTTAGCACCAGTTAGAATGCTGATTGAATGCTGTCCCAATCTTGGCTGGTTGTAATCCTGGTTGGCTTACTTACTGTGCCATAACCTACGGGATCAGGGTCCAACACCATATATAGAACTGACACTTAGCCATTACACCAAAAGGC
>Ga0307507_10011808_pt1 | contig 10937 bp, 9 predicted proteins | sample 7_EM_MG_FD_207223 | JGI IMG/M metagenome (GOLD analysis project Ga0307507, IMG submission 207223) | Populus trichocarpa ectomycorrhiza microbial communities from riparian zone in the Pacific Northwest, United States - 7_EM | ecosystem: Host-associated > Plants > Roots > Unclassified | place... | reverse complement strand
GATCGTCGATGGAAGGAAGGGGATATGCATTCTTAATCATAGATTCATTCAGATACCTGTAGTCCTGACAGGGTCTGAGTGCTTGGCTATCTTTCTTTGCTACGAAAAAGAATGGTGATGCTTGCGGTGAAGTGGATTTGCGTATGAATCCTTTCTTCAGGTTATCGTCAATGAACTTGTTCATTTCTTCTTCTTCCTTTTGATTCATTGGATAGATCTTTGATTTCTTTGGTACGAATTTGGGTTTGAGATCAATTCTATGATCCCATGGTCATTTCTCGGGAAATCGTTCTGATGCAGTTTTCTCAAAAACTGATCAGTATTCGTGGTATTCTTTTGGGACTAGGTCCTCAAAGGGTTTCTTTTCCTTCATTTCTGTCCCATGCACTAGACTCTGGGATATAGAAGTCTTGGCTCTGATCGAAATTTCGCCATTATCAGCCTGAATGGGTTGATTAAGGGGTTCTTTCTCTTCTGGTTCTGGTTTTATTGATTCTTCTTGGAGATATGCAATGAGGAGATCTCCTTCTATTGTTTCTTCTTCTTCATCATCTTCGGTATCTGGCACTAGTGCCGGCATGTTTTTGTATTGATCAGGGAGCTCGTTTACCACGATGTAAACGGCTTCTTCATCTGGTATTTCTTCAATAGAGACCATTGATTTCTTTCTGGGAAGGTTCCACAGTTCCTCTGCAAAAGCTTCTTTCAATCTCATTTTCTTTCATTCTAAATCTACCCTGTAGACTTGTAGGGTTCGGTTTACAACCTGCGACTTGGTTGGTTTCCTGATTCGTTTGGGATTGATTTCGAGGGTCTTTTCTGCCCAATCAATTATGGGGTTCACCCTTTCTAACCATGGTAATCCAAAGATTACATTTTCTTTTCCCAAGTGACTGATATAGAATAGGGTGGATATGACATTCCCTTTGATCTTTACTGGGAGTCAGGTGTATTGTTTGATAGGTCCATTCCTATTCAGGGTCTCGTCAACGTTTGAGACTGGTATTTCCTTTTTTAGCCATAAAAGCAGGAGTTGGTGTTTCTTTGTGAATCATTCGTCCATAAATGTTCCTTGGGCGCCACAATCTATTAGCGCTTTCATTTTGACGATTTTCTTTTCATCAATAATTTTAGTGTCAACATTCATTGATTTTGAATCTTTGTCTGGTACACTTCAAATTCTAAGGGCTTTGATGGAAAATTCTCATGAAGGTCTAGTCGTCGTTGCTAGCCTTCGTACTAAAAATCCTTTGGTTCTTCTTTGACTGTATCTTTGTCTAAACTTTCTAAGAAAGCAGTTTTTGCTTCTTCTAAGTCTTTGTCATCAAGTTCTGCCATGATGGCGTGAACTTTCTGAGCGGCGCCGCTTCCTTTATTTGTCAAAGGCATGATTGCCTTATAGGGAGTGGCGGGCTTTCTAAAGTTGGAAGTGTTTCCTTTCCCAGTGTTTAGTTCGGGATTGGTTATGTGATCGCAAGACATGTGTCCTGTTTGTCCACATCGGAAACATAATCCTTTCTTCATATATTCATTTTGTTCGTCGATGGACATCCTATCGATATCCATTGCGTTTGGGTCTTGAGCTCGTGGAGTGAATGCTGGGCGAGTGGATGGTCGGTTGGGTTGCTAGTTCATTACTCTCGTTTTCGTTGTCTTTCTATAATGAGATTTCTCGAATCTCCTAGCATCATCTATGATGTCTTTCAACGTTTCAGGTGCATCTTTCTGATCTTCGATTTTGTCTCGTAGTCTCAGGTTGAGACTGTCCAGGAACATTCCTGGGAGACATGGGTTCTCTTGTCCTATCATAATGTATCCTCCTCGTCCTGCAAGCAAATTGAAGTCGAGGATATACTGTTCGAGTTCTCCCTGTTTCATTTTTAACACTGAGAGATCTGTTCTGGCTTTGTCTTTGGTTCTTCTTAGATTGAAGTTTTGATCTAAGAGCTTAACGAATTCTGCCCAGGTCATTTCTGGGTCGAATACTCTGTTCCCTTGAACTATCTTTGTATGTTCATCTGTAAAATATTCTGCCCATTCTGCTGCTCTGCCTGATGACATGTAGGTGAGTGCACAGTTGATCTTTCATTGATCATCGGGGAATAAATTGTCGTAGGCTCTGATGTAGGCCTCTAAAATTCTGAACCATGTCTTATAACTGGATTCCTTTCCATTGAAATCCTTGGGAGGTTGGCATTTCTCGCCTTTCCCGTTCTGGCCATGCACTACTGTAGCATCAGTCTGTGGTTCGACCATTACTTGTTCTGGTAATGTCAGGTTCTCAGGTTCTGTTGGTTCTGTCAGTGTTGCTGGGTTAAACATGTTGGCTGCCAACGTGTTAAATTCATCCACTGTTTGTTGTGTTTCATTGGTTGGTAATAGGCCTAACTCGGATAGGTCTATTGGTGCAAATATGGATGTCGGTAGCTGCTGTGTACTCCTGCTTGGAGTTCTGGTGATCGCCGGTGTTCCTGCTGGTGTCGTTCATCTGCTAAAAGGGGATGTCACCCCTGGTCTTGGTCCTGTTCCTGTTATGTGTCAATAACTAGGAGTAAATCTCGATGGTGTTGGCGGTTGTGATGCAGGAGGGCTCTCCTCTTCTGCGGTCTGAAATTGTTCTGTTCGTTCAGGCTCTGAATCTGAGCTTTCTGGTACTCTTAATCTCCAACGACTCGACTCTCCTTGAGCAGCTGTGGTTTCCTTTCTAAGTAGAAGACAATGATTTGTCTTCTATGAGTCTGATGACGTCTTTAATTCGGTTGTTCTGTTCTTCTAAAAGGTTTGTTAACTCTTTTAGTCTGGTGTTATACTCTCCAATGAGATGTATAATTTCTGCGAGTGCATCCAGTGTGTTGTTCTGTGCAGGAGGGCTCTCCTCGTCTGCATTCTATTTTGGGTAGAGGGCGGGTGATGCGCCTTCTATTCTGGGATAAGCTTGAACCTTTTGTTATGGTTATTAGTCATAACGGGCGTTGTAAGCCTAAGTTCGTTCTCTGGTTTCAAGTTCATTCATTCATTCTACGACCAGTTCTCTAATAGACACTGTTGTTCTTTAAGGCGGCTCCTTCCTTGGATCACAGCCTTTCGCTGTCACTTCGTTATGCCCTTAATAATGACAGTACAGGTTCCCGCAATACTCTACATCTTGTGACTGCCTAGAGATTCGGTTATAGGGTTGTTTAGATGACGATACCCTTGTATAAGTCTTCGACATTGAAGACTTATTTGTTCGTGTTTCAAAGAGACTCTAAGTCAAAAGACTCTAGAGTTCGAGGGCAATCTTAGCGTTCCGGTGGTTCTGAGGGTTGAACTAAGCTTGTATTGCCTAGGTTCAAGCTACCGAATACAAGTGAAAATGTAGTACTTATATACTAAGTGCTTTGCTGTGGACTGTGGACTGTGCACTACGGACTATGGGCTGTGAACTACGGACTGTGCACTGCGGACTGTGCACTGCGGACTGTGCACTGCGGACTGTGCACTGCAAACTACAGACTGCGCTATCTAAAGAGGAATGGGACTTGGGATGCGTATCTAGAGTCTGTCCAGTATGGTCTAGACTACGTCTTAGGAAGGTGGAAGTGTCTGCGAGTATCTAACTGTCTGTCCATATCGTAAAGAAAAAGAGTTTATATCAGATTCTCTGTATTTCTATATTGAGGTCATCGTTCATTTTTCCCAAAGCAGACATACCCCAGCAGTGGACCCTTGGTGGCTATGTTATTTACACTTGTAAAGTGCCAGCCATTGTGGAGGGGTTCAAAAAAATAAGAGTTGTGTTCTTTAAAATAAATGATTGGATCAATGATGGTATTTGTAATTTAAACCTTATATTTTGCAGGTAAAATAAATATCTCGGATGTAGCTTGTTTTTTTTGTACCCCAAAACAATAGCTGGGTAGGAGGCTGACTCAGAAGGCAGAATCCTGCAGTCCGGACACATTTTGGACCTCCAGAAGGCCTGTTCCCAAAGTCCAGACAAATTTTCGAAAAGTTGGCGAAGGCCAGGTGCAATTTGGACAGGTTTCACCGGAAATGGGACAGACAGAAACCGGAAAATGCCCGATTTTGGGAACCAGCCTCCAAGGGGACTTTCAGGGGGCCTGCAGAAGAGTGCCCAATAGTAGTGACCTAACACATCCTCATTCAATTCAATCCACCAACAAAAAGCAAAGATAAAATGGACCTTGAACCCAATCTTCGTCAACTTCTCTGCATCCACCAACAACCATCCATCAAATGTTGGAAAAACCTGTGGAGCCTTGTAATGCATATAATGTGAATAATGACCAGGCCAGATCACTGCACTACAACTGGAGAGAAATGCTTATACAGTGGTGTGCAAAAAGAATGAAGGTTATGTAATTTTTTGTTCTTTTTGAGAAATTCCAAGAAACTATTGTAGCCTAAATACAATTGTGTCTTCTTTTACATTGAGTAGTTGTTTTACACTTCCCTTGGTATGGACAAATTTCAATGAAAGTTGGGGCCTTGAGAAGGTTTTATTCTGGACAAGTTTGGAGGCCATTTTCATTACTTGAAAAAAGAAAAATGCACAAAATGTGCTAACTAGGAAGATGCCCAAAAGGTAGCTCTTGTTAACCTGAATAAGCCTACCAAAAATCTTTAGAAAACAATGAGCAGTTATGTCTATAGAGCCTCTAGAAAATGGCCTGTTTTTTTGGCAAAACAAGCCAAAAAAGACCAAAGAGACTGAAAATAACCATTTTCTAGAGGCTCCACAGCCATAACCACTTGGTATTTTCTAGTTATTCTTGGTAGGCTCATTCAGGTTAACAAGAGCTACCTTTTGGGTATCTTCCTAGTTAGCGCATTTTGTGCTTTTTTCTTTTTTCAAGTAATGAAAATGGCCTCCAAACCTGTCCAGAATAAAACCTTCTCAAGGCCCCAACTTTCATTGAAATTTGTCCATACCAAGGGAAGTGTAAGACAACTACTCAATGTAAAAGAATACACAATTGTATTTAGGCTACAATAGTTTCTCAAAAAGAACAAAAAATTACATAACCTTCATTCTTTTTGCACACCTCTGTAATAGGAAGGTGGACCCTTACAAGCTGCCACACAATAGGCCACAGACTTACAAGGTTATGTGTCAGATTAAAATGCAATGATCAAGGATTGAACCAAAAATCTCGGGCCTTGTGCAATCCTCATGTGAGGACTACAAATTTGTAGTTGCATATACCATCAGACTCCACAGCAGTATTAGAAACTTTCCAAGGCCCACCATATATCTACTCTTTAAGCCTCCCTTACAACAGCATTATCTTTTTGCCCTGGATGGGATTTGGTATCATTTCCAGCTAAACATGATTAAAATAATATGGGTAACTCTATAAGACACAAAAAACAACAATTGGTTTGTAGCCTTGGGTTGGCTATTGAGGCCATCTGAGCCCATGTTACAAGGCTAAACTAATCTTATCAGACCTGATTTTCCTTAGACTCAAACCCAGTCTCTGATGGTAGTAATTCACTATGTTTAATCTGAGTAAGGGAACACAGTGTTGAATCCGAAAAAATGAGGAGGTTCTGTTTTTGGAATGTGTGACCAGATAATTACTACCATGGAGACTGGTAGGACTTCATCATGGCCAAGGAGAGAACTTTTTCAAATCCCAACATCACCTGTAAAAGGAAAGAACTCTGCACATGCTCATGTATGCACACCCATTAACGGTGAACATCAGGTTGCACAATGCATACACATTGGATGCTAGTATGTTGACGATATATAAAATGAGCTGAAGCATTCCCCCACTAGTTCAGGCATAGTATATTCTAATTTATGTACCACAATAGACCTCCATCATTTGTATATCTTTCCAGTATTATTCATCACCTGAGACCTCAATCCGATCAGTGACTCCTAAACCCTCTCAATATCTATTCACCCCTCAGCATGGTTTCCCTCTCAAAGGTTCACCACTACAAACCAGAAGAGGTAGATACCAAGAAGCTGGCAGAGAAAGTGAATGAAATTTTCCACAAGCAACCATTTGAATGGCAACTTGATGTTCCACATGTGGTTCTTTGTGGCAAAGATGTAGTTTTGGACATTGTTCCCTCACATTGAAGGTGATGTTCAAGTTGTCCCAAATAGGCATAACAGTTTGGGTGTGTGAAATGGCATGCATTTCCTCAAGATGCTCTGCCCTGAGCTGCTTTAGTTTAGCTACAGCCTGCATATATGAAAGGGTGAGACCGGCATGGTTGAGAACATTGAAAAGTGACCGTGACACACTGCATGCAAGAAAATACATGCACATCGTCATTTGGAACTCAGAGGCATGGTCATTGTGAGATTTGACAAGCATGCAAATTGTAGTTGCCACTATCTACAATGATAAGTTGATACAGGTTCATATGAGTCATTCTTTGATTGAGAACTCACCAGGTTGCAGTCTTTATGGATTGAAGTGGACTCATGTGATCCACTAACCCACTGTAGAAGACCATACATTGTCAGGGCAAGAACCTCAGTTTGTGCAAGAACCCACTGTAGTGAGAACCTCACAAGAATGTCCATAATTGAAGCACCTTGGGCAGGTTGAAACTCCCTAATGAGGACCTTCCACTTGGCTTTGATACATTCAGCACTGGTACTCAGGGCCCAATTGATAGCCATATCTGGATGGGATGTGTGAATAGAGTCAGGGAGTTCAGGTCCATGATACGAGAGCATCTGGGAGACTTGAGCAGAAAGGACAGGGTCCCTGGTATTGAAGAGGGTGTGTAGGTAGTCATACAAAGATTTGAAACTGCACCTTGGATACTCTGCCAAACCACTCTGAGCTGCTCAACATCAAGCTCCTCCTTCTTAGCCACCAACTCTTCCTTCTCCCTTGCTTGTGTTAGCTGCTGGGCTTTGCGATCTCATTGAATGTTTTGTATTTCTTGGGAAGTAAACTGGTGGGTGTTTTTGCAGAGAGATGCAGTTTTTTAGGTGCAAAGCCATCGTCAAATGTGAATGATTTGTTTTGTGGGGTAACAGATAGGTTCTCATTGTGAGTGCACTTTCTTCTGCTCATAGAAATTGAGGTAGAGAAGTGATTAAATGGACATGTCTTATCATCAATGAAAGCACATGTCTTACCTTCCTCTTTGAGGTGATGTTGGAGCTTGAAAGAGTTCCCTGTCACATCATGATGAAGTCCTTCCAGACATTATGGTATATAATTACATGCCAATAGTGTATATATCCATAATGGCTGGTGTTGAGACTAGATTTTCCTTATCACACCTCATCAAGCTTGTAACATGGTAACAATCATTACATCAGCCATACAATGACAAACAGTTACTTTGTAAGACAACTGCCTTATAAGGCACCCTGGATTTTTCCAACAAACACAAATGCAGGCTTATTCATACCCATATACACCTCCTCCCACTTGATCTTCAAAAACTCTTTTCACTCTGTGGCAATCACAACAGCTTTTGTGATCTTGCATGCCTCAATTGCAGAGTGGAAAATCATCACCTGTTTCTTGACTATGATATGAAAAGTAATGAGCACAAAAAAAATAGACTCCAAAACCCATTGAGAAAAACAGGTTTCAGCCCCTCACTCAGTGCACAACATTCACCAAGCCTGGTTTGTAGATGGGTAGGTTAAAGTCAGGTGAGTTCCAGGCATCTATACAAGATTGATTGAGGTCAATGATGGTGATGGTGACATGCAGGCATTTGAGTATTATGACAGCACATGTCAGTCTGCCTAGAGAGGTGTTATACTGTACAATTACCAAGTATTCATGTCATGCATCACATCAGAAAAACAAGTATTTTTTTTTTTTGCCTTGAATCAAAAGAAAATTTTTCAGCCATCTCCACAAGAAAAAAATTCCAAATCTATGAAGAGTTGGTCATGTTATGGCAGTTGTGTAAATATAAAGTATCTACACTCTTGATAATCACTGACCTTCCTTGACTCTAAGGCTATCAGTGTTCAGGAGTTTGAAATCTCAATACTGACACAGCTTTCTGAAAAATGTCAAGTTCTTTCCATACATTTTGTAATTTCTCATAGCACATGATCCAGTAGATGTAACACAATTTTTGTCTATGTGGAGTTCACTTTTACTCTCATGAATTCCAGGTGCATAGTCTATTTCATATCTATTGCTACTACTTATAATACATTACTTTTACTCTCATGAACTCCAGTGACTGCCCTCAGCTGTTCCACTTGGAATGTGCATGCATCACTTTCTGGGATCTTTTTCTGGACTAATTATGACTTTCACCAATAAGAATATCAACTTTTTTTGTGCAACAACTGAGTCTGATAAGCCCAGGATTTCAAAAGGTGATTTTCCACCCATCAAAACACATTATGTAAACAATATATTTTCTATGGAGCTCTTCACCTACATAGTCACCGCCTCTGAGCGACAAGCAAAACTTCCCATGCAAAAATCCTTATTTTTCTTATTGGTCTTGTAAATCAATGCCTTTTGATGAGAGAAAGATTTCCTCTAGACTGATTGATGATATCTTCGAAACTGACAAAGATATGAAATTGGACCTTGATGGATTTGGCAGTGCCCTACAAAAGTGCCGTTTGGCGTTTGGCGTATGATTTATCAGTTAAATATTCCTTGAACCTCACACTGGAATACTGAGAAAGACTCCATTGAACTGTATTCAGATTTTCCACACATTAATTTGGCCGATCTGAGTTCCTGTACCATCCATAAATACACCCTCTCAACGATAGGTTGTGTTTCTGGCTTTTCATAAGACAAAATTTTGGCCCTGATTATAAAAATGAGCTCAAATCATTACGCTCAAAGATCCTTCTAAAAAAAAATTCGGCCTCTGGCCGATTTGGCAGTTGTCACATAGAGGTGGTGACTAAGTGAAGAGCTCCATAAGATTCAATCTGATCCTTTGCATTAAGCTTTCTAAAAGTTTACATAAATACAAGCTCAGAATAAATTTCAGATGCATTTTAGTTGCTCAACATTGCTATTATGACCTACTGAACTGTAGTTTATGGCACACAGTAGCATTGCTGAAGTTCAGTTCAGTCCAGTTCAGACCCCCTTCTGTCTGAACCTGAACCTGAACCTCCTACAAAATTTCTGAACCTCATAATTTTTTTAAATCATATTTTTCAATTTTTTTTGTGTCCAAACACTTTGAAACACATGTCCAATCTTGAGAAATCAGTTATTTATGCAAAGCTGTGGCACAAACCACATTTGATAAGCCAAATAGATATTATACAACAGACCCCAACAAGTGCACATGCAGGAAAGCCACCCAAAACATGGCCATCACCCATCACCTGGGTGAAGGATTGCTACTTTACATTAAAATACTGAAGTAGTTATGAATCACAATAGTTTTGAACTAAAAAGTTGCAAAAAAAATGTCCAACATAGAGGGAAAGTAGGCTCCCCAGTGACTAAAGGTTTGGAGGTTTGGTTCAGTCCAAACCTGAAATATCTAAAGCCCAAACCTGAACCTGAACTCAAACTGAACTTTGTGTTCAGTCCAGAAGGTTTGGGTTCAAACTGAGGTTCAGGACCAAACTTCAGCAACACTAGCACACAGTATGGCACTGTAAGCCATAGCCATATCATGGAGGGTTGGAAGACCAAAAATATAGCCATATTTCTATGGCTGACTACAATTATGGTATAGCATGCAACTCTATGCAGGTAAATGCAACTTTGATGATTTGGATGAAAGATATGTACCAGAACTGGGATTAAACATGTGTTCTGGGTGGGAACATGTGTACTGGGTGGTGAAGTCCAGGTGGCTTGTCTGGTAAGCTGTGACTAGCACCAGAGGCACAGCCAAGCACAGTGAGTGCCACACTGTAGCTGTGTGTTTAAAAACTCAGATGAAACATGTTTACCAGAACTAGGATAAAACATGTTACCAGAACTGGGATGAAAGATCTGCACCAGAACTGGGTTTAAACATGCTTACCAGAAGGTCCAGGGGGCTTTCCCTCAGCAAGTAGTGACCAGCACCAAAGCCATGGCCAAGTGTCAGTAAGCACTGTGCCATAGGTGCACATCAAAAGCTTGTTGTGTGATAACAACATGTGTTTTGTTAGAAAATGATGTGACACAAGTACATAGCTAATAGCTATTCACATTGTACTGCAGCAGATCTTGGAGACTTTAACAGGCATTGGCAGGCAACTGATTGCTGGGCAGGAGTGGGGGTTGTGGGGGAAAGGGAGTGAAAAATGAAAGAAAGTGTGTGATTGAAGTTTTATTTGATTTACATGTGTATAATTACAGATCTGGTCCTTTATGGAATCTTACTTTTTACCATTTATGGACAGTCATGTTTCAATGATATCTCTTCTTGTGCCTGTCCCCCCCTTGGTTGACAAGAAAATCCTCTTGTCTCCTGACTGAGAGGCCCTTTTATCACATGCACAATCCAATACATAACATCATACATGATACTCAATACATGTCAGGGTACTTCTTGTGAACCACTTCTTGGAGAAACTCATGTGATGAATCTAAAAATAGATCAATGTCAATGTGCATTCACAGTACATTCATAAACATGCAATGAGTGCCAAAAAAATTCACAATTCAACAAAATAAATTCTATTCCTCCTTGTACTGAGTGGATTTACAGAATCTAAAAAGGTATTCCTACATAAACATGGTCAAAGAATCAGAATTTGGTGTCAGAATCTGGATCCATAAAGGGAAAGCCTCATTTGCCACAGAGCTTCAAAGAAGCCCTATGATGGGACTAGCATTGCATCTGCCCCATTCTCTATCAACAACTTCACAATTGTCTCATGACCTTTTAAAGATGCTGCCTGAAGTGCATTGCCATATGGTTTTCCCTGTGCATTCACATCTGCTCCCTTCTCTATCAGCAGCTTCACAATTGCCTCATGACCTCTTAAAGATGCTGCCTGG
>Ga0307507_10011807_pt1 | contig 10938 bp, 10 predicted proteins | sample 7_EM_MG_FD_207223 | JGI IMG/M metagenome (GOLD analysis project Ga0307507, IMG submission 207223) | Populus trichocarpa ectomycorrhiza microbial communities from riparian zone in the Pacific Northwest, United States - 7_EM | ecosystem: Host-associated > Plants > Roots > Unclassified | place... | reverse complement strand
GACATGGGACGGCCCAGCCTGCTGCTGACGCGGGTGCGCAAACAAGCGGGTAGCGTGGTGTCGGCGCATGTCGGAGGTCATTGCGTCGCCGTGATGGAAGGGACCTTCCATCTCGCAGGCGCCGAGTGATAATGAGGTTGCGTCCTGCGTTGGCGGCGCTTTCACCGCGCAGATCGAACAAGAAAACGTCATAGGTAAGGGGAGGCCGCTGGTGGTTGGCAAAGGTGTGAGCCGTCTTGCTTTTGGGGCACCAAGGCTTGGAGTTCTTGGGTTTGGAGTTCTTAAACTCGGAAGTCTTGGGCTCGGGGTCGTCGGGCTGGCGCTGGCTTGCGCCGGAGGCGTCCAGCCATTGCGCGCGGAGGAGGGCGGCTGCAGCAAGGTCACCGCTGAAGCTCTCGGCGTCCCGGGCCTGACCCTGCTTGGATCCAAATTGCAGGAGGCAGGCGAAGGCTCGCCACGCCATTGCATCCTCAGCGGCAAGGTCAACGAGCGGGTCGGCGTCGACGGGCATACTTACGCCATTCAGTTCGAACAGCGCCTGCCCGAGACCTGGAACGGACGTTTCCTGCATCAGGTCAATGGCGGCAATGACGGCGTCGTGGTGCCGGCGCTGGGGGACAAGGCTGACGGCCTTGTCGGTGGGGGCGTGACCCCGCTGGCGCGCGGCTTTGCGGTGTTGTCGTCCGACAGTGGCCATTCCGGCGCCGACCCCGCCAATAAGCCGCTCGGGCTCGCCGCCGGTGCGGCGTTCGGTCTCGATCCGCAGGCGCGGCGCGACTACGGCTATGCTGCCGACATGACACTTGCGCCGATCGCGAAGGTGATCATCGCGGCGCATTACGGCCGCAAGCCTGATTTTTCCTATATTGCCGGCTGCTCCAACGGCGGGCGACACACCATGGTCGCTGCCGACCGGATGCCGCAAGAGTATGACGGTTTCCTGGTCGGCAACCCCGGCTTCAATCTGCCGCGCGCCGCGATCCAGCACGCCTGGGACATTCAGGCGCTCAGCAAGGCCGATCCGGATACGCGCAAGTCGATCACGCGCGACGATGCGAAGCTGATCTCGTCGAAAATCATCGCGGCCTGCGATGCGCTCGACGGCCTCAAGGATGGCCTGACCGCCAATCTGCGCGCCTGCCAGAAGACGTTCAGTTTCGACAGCCTGCGCTGCACGGCCGGCGCCACGGACGGATGTCTGCCGGACGCCAAGGTGGACGCGCTGAAGACGAGCTTCGCCGGCCCGAAGAATTCGAAAGGCGAGGCGCTCTACTCTGACTGGCCGGTCGACGGCGGTGTCGGCACCGGCAATTGGCGGACATGGAAGGTGGAAAGCCCGATTCCGTCGTGGAACAACTATCCGATCATCGCCACCATGGGCGCGGCCTCGCTCGACTACATCTTCTCGACGCCGCCGGTGGCCGTGGAGGGGAGCAGCGACAAGCTCGTCAACGTGCTCATGTCCTATGATTTCGACAAGGACGCTCCGAAAGTCTATGCCAAGCAGGAGCCCTTCTCGGAGTCGGCGATGGACTTCATGGCGCCGCCCTCGGTCGACGATCCGAAGCTGCCGGCGTTTCAGAGCGGCTCGCGCAAGATGCTGATCTATCACGGGCAGTCCGACCCGGTGTTTTCGATCAACGACACCATCCGCTGGTATGAGAAGCTGAACAGGAATGTGCCGGGCGGCGCCCATGCGTTCGCGCGGTTGTTCGCCATTCCCGGCACTACCCATTGCGGCGGCGGCATTGCGCTCGAGAAATTCGATGCGCTCGGTGCGCTGATGGCGTGGGTCGAGACGGGCAAGGCGCCGGATCAGATCACGGCCTCCGTGAACAAGGCCAACAAGGAGATTCCGTCGAACTGGAGCGCGGATCGCACGCGGCCGCTCTGCCCATGGCCGACATACGCGAAATATGTCAGCGGCGACGTGGAAGCCGCGGCGTCGTTCGCATGCGCGGAGCCTGATCCGGAGTAGCGGCGAGCGAGTCTGGTTCTCTTCACCTGCAGTGAGCCGATGAGTCCGGTGTGAGCGGCCATTTCTTTCTTCTCCCTCTCCCGCGAGCGAGTGGCGGGGAGGGATCTGCTGTGGAAGTCCTGCGGCGTTTCCCGATCCCAATGCCTTGGCCGCTCTTCCGTCGCGGTGGCGCGGTCTGGACGTAGACGAGGATCTCGGCGAACCACCAGCTGAACGGTCGAGAGGTGAGCCGTGGGATCAACACTCCACGATGCGCGTGCAACGTATTCGCAAAGGCATCAGTCGATCGCTCGCGGCATTTGATTCAAGTCAAAGCTTTTCGCGTGCGTCGCAGGTGATGCTTCGTGAGTGTTGAGTTGAGTTGGGTGTGCAAGCGTTGGCAGGTATCGCAAGTCTTCTGATGAGAGCGAGCGGCTCCGCCGGAGAATCATCTCCCGCCCAGGGGACGACGGCGGACTATTTCATTCTGCTGTCGCGCGCGGTGGACAACCTGGCAAGCTCGACTCCGGAAAATCGGGCCGAAATCTATCAATCCGCCCGCAACGCCCTGCTGTCGCAACTGAAGGCGACAAGTCCTCCGGTACCGAAGGCGCGCATTGCCGCGGAGCAACGTGCTCTCGATGACGCTGTCGAATCTGTCGAGGCGCGTGCCGCTACGGCGGAGACGGAACCCGTTGCATCGGAGCCGGATGAGCACACTGCATCGCCAGACTCGTCAGGTTCCGTTTCATTCAGTGAGGATGAATCCATGAGCAAGAGCCAGTTTCAATCAATGTTTACACCGCGCGTCGTCGAGGAGAAGCCAATGTCGAGACTCGATGAAATCAATCGCGTTCTGCGAAAGCTGCAAAGCGATTCCTTCGGAGTTGAGGCCTGCGCCCTGATCTCCGAGGATGGCTTGATGATCGCCAGCGTGCTGGCCGCGAACATGGAGGAGACGAGGGTTGCCGGCATGACCGCGACCCTGTTGAGCCTTGGGGGCCGGGCCGCCGCGGAACTCGGTCGCGGCGGTCTAGAGGAAGTCATCGTTCGCGGAGACGACGGTTACGCCGTTCTCGTCAGTGCCGGTCGTGGCGCGCTGCTTCTCGCGTTGACCAACGAGAACAGCAAGCTCGGACTGGTGTTCTTCGACATGCGCGAGGCGGTCCGCTCGTTGCAGAAGGTGCTGTAGGACGCCACACCAACTTACGGACGGCGCATGCTCCCGTGGCGGCGCCTTGAGGAGTCGCTATTCATGGCCAACACCGTCCTTTACGATGACGGCATTCACAAGAACATCCTGCTGGAGGATTTCAGTGCGGGAGATTTTGCGGTTCAAGCCAACCAGCATCTGATCATTCACGACCGCGTCGGCATGATGCTGGATCCCGGCGGCCACAAGGTTTACGCCAAGGTCCTGGCCGAGACCTTCAGCGAGCTTGCGGGCGGAAAGCTGAAATACCTGTTTCTCTCGCATCAAGACCCTGACATTGTCGCCGCGATCAATGGCTGGCTGATGACCACCGATGCGGATGCCTATATCTCCTCGCTCTGGACCCGATTTGTTACGCATTTCTGCTTCGACCATATGGTCGCGGACCGGCTGAAGGCGATTCCCGACCAGGGCATGGTGTTCGATCTCGCAGGCGCGAAGCTGTATGCGCTTCCAGCCCATTTCCTGCACAGCGAAGGCAACTTCCAGCTCTATGATCCGATCTCTAGGATCCTCTATACCGGAGATCTCGGCGCTTCGATCGGGGCCAACTACACGGTGGTTCGCGACTTCAACGCGCATCTTCGCTACATGGAAGGATTCCATAAGCGCTACATGGTCTCCAACCGGGTGATGAGGGCGTGGGCGGACATGGTCAGGCCGCTCGACATCGAGATCATCGCTCCACAGCATGGGGCGCTGTTTCCGGACGTGGAGATGTGCCGACAATTTATCGAGTGGTGTGCGCGGCTTGAGTGCGGAATCGATCTGATCACGCCGATCTTCAAAGTTCCCGCGGGCTGAGATGCTGGATCGCAGTTCCAACGCGCGGGGCCCTGTGCCGCTCAGTCTGGTGGCGAGCGGGCCCATCGACACTGAGGCGGCAGAGCGGGGCGATCCATGCCGCGTCGCCGGAGAGGATGCTCCGGTCTGGCTCGCAACAGGCTTCGCCATTATCGGCACAATGATCGCGGTTGCATCGGGCTCTGCCTGGCAGCAAAGCGCACTGGTCTCCAGCCAGCTGCCACCGCCGCAAGTGGTTTCCCTGCTCGAACGCCTTCGTCAGGACCATGAAGTGTCCGCAAGCCCGGCCCCGCTGGTGCGGGAAGCCCCGATCCTGTCGCAGCCGCAACCGGCCGCGGACATTCCGCCGCCACCCACCGAGGCGGTGACCGCAGCGGCGCCTCCCGTGGTCCCTGATGCCGCGCCTGCCGCGGTAACCATCGGCACGGGGACATCGCAGGTGCCTGACCGGAGAACGGCGGCGGCCGAATGTTTCGGCCCGCTGACGATCCCGTTCGCGCGCAACAGCGCCCAGCCGGATGCGGACGATGTGCGCAAGTCGGGCGAGCCTCTTCGGCGATGGCTCTCGACGCATGGCGATGCGATCATATTGATCGAGGGCCACTCCGACACGACGGGGACTGAGGCTGTCAACGTCCTGCTCAGCTATTCCCGCGCCAAGGCCGTCGCCAGCCTGCTCAAGCGCGAGGGCATGCCGGCCCGGCAAATGACGATTCGAGCTGCCGGATCCAGTGAGGCTGCGGGCGGAACAACGGTGCTCGCGAGTGACCGAAGCGCGCTTCTTCGCATTGCGGGTGTCGACGACTGCGGCGGCGTCGAAACGGCGACGAAGGGACCATGACGATTTTTGCCATCGCGAGCGGCCTCGGCGCCGCCATTCTCTTGTTGACGGCAGGATATCTGTGCGGCGCGCGCATGGGGGCTGAGGCGCGTGAGCGACTTCGCCAGCAGGCGCTGTTGTCCGTTGCGGACCTTGAGCAGTTGAAGGCGCAGAACCGGCAGCGAACCACCGAGCAGGACAGGAGCCTGAGAACGACGATCCAGCACGTTCTTGCGCCGCTCGTCGAGCGGGAGCGAATCTCGCTGGATCTGGCGCAGTTCGCGGGCAGTGTTGGCCAGCGTCGCGACCTCGTGCCGCTGCTCGACAAGGTTGCCGCGGTGGGGCGATTCGAGACGATTCTCCTCGCCAATGAGGAGGGATTGCCGCTCGCCGCCAACTCCGCGGCGGTGCATCTCGAGCGGCTCGCGGCCGCCTCGACGCGATTGGCGCTCGTTGCCGATCAGATCGCGGGCGAGCACGGTGTCGCCCCACTCTCGGTCATGCTGCGCGATGCGTCCGATGCCACCACATTGTGCCGGGTGTTTCGCGTGCAGGATCAGAAACTGACACTGACTGCGGTATCGAGCGATTCGCGGCTCGCGTCGGTGGCGCTCGACCCGGCGCTCGCGAAGATCGAAATGGCGCTGTGGACGCCGTCCTGAACGGGAGCCGTCGAACCCCGCGGAGAGGCGATGACGGCCAGTCCTTGGCCAGGTCTCACACCTGCTTCGCGACCAGGTTCTCGATCTTGACCTCGTCGCGATCCTCGATGATCTCCGCGATCCACCTGCGATGGCAGTGGGTGTGGTCGCGCTCGTAGCAGAGCAGGCAGACCGGGCCGGATGCCTTCACCAGCGCCGACAGTTCGTCGAGTTCTTCCCTGGCCTGCGGCGTCTTCAGGTGTTTCGTGTAGATCCTCTGCAGTGTCGCGATATCGCCGCTGCGGGCGGCGAGGCGTCCTTCCTTCGGCGTGCCCAGTCCGCGCAGATGGATGTAGGAAATGCCGCGCTGGTCGAGGCCGGCGGCAAGCTGGCTCTTGGAAAATCCCGGCCGGCGCGACGACGCGATGGCGCGGACGTCGACCAGCAGCTTGACGCCGGCCTGTTCCAGTTCGTCCAGCACCGCCTTCTGCGGCGTCTGCTCATAGCCGATGGTGAAGAGGCGGTTGGTCGTGCGAGCCACGCGGCGTCCCGTCGTCCTGATGTCACTGAAGGCTATCCTACACGCGTCGGATGATTTCCACACCGCTCGAGGTGTGCCAGTTCAGGTCCGGGCATGCATATTCCGCACCTTTGCCATGCCACTGGTCGATCGGCTGGTCCCGCAAGGAAATCGGGATGATCGGATTTGGTCGTTTGCGGGCCCGGATAGCCGCCTCGCTTGCGATTGAGGGGCGGAGCGAGTAGCTTTTGCGTTCCGAGGTTCGCTATGAGGTTGTGGCTCCATCCGACGAACTTCGGAAAGCGGGTCATCGCGCATTGAGATTTTGTCGATGCAGTACCTGGTTGCGCCCATCGCGGCTTTCGCATTCCTGCTGCAGATCGGCATCGCCGCGGCCCAGGTCGCGCAATTTCCGTTCGGTTTGACGCGGGAAGAACAGGTGCTCGGGGCGGTTCAAGCCGGAGTGGCCTCCTTCAAAGGGATTCCCTATGCATCGGCGCCCGTCGGGTCGCTCCGGTGGCGACCGCCGCAACCGCCGCCTGAGAGTGATGCGATCCGCTCGGCCTATGACTATGGTCCGGCGTGTCTGCAGCCCGCGATGCCCGGACCGGGGTCGTACCGGACCAGTGAGGATTGCCTCACGCTCAATGTGTTCAGGCCCTTCGAGTTCGAGGATCCGTTACCGGTGATGGTCTGGATTCACGGCGGATCCTTCGTCGCCGGCAGCGCGGGCGATCCTCTGTTCGACGGCTCGAAGCTCGCGCAGGCAGGGATCATCGTGGTCACGCTGAACTATCGTCTGGGAGCATTCGGCTGGCTCGCGCATCCGGCGCTTGCCGAGGATCCCTCGGACAGCCACGTCACGAATTTCGGCATGATGGACCAGATCGCGGCGCTTCGCTGGGTTCATGACAACATCAGGGCCTTCGGTGGCGATCCGAACAACGTCACCCTGTTCGGCACGTCTTCGGGAGCTCTTTCAGTTGCGCTGCTGATGCTCTGCGAGCAGTCGCGCGACTTGTTCCAGAAGGCCATTCTTGAATCGGTGCCGGGCCGCGAACAGCTGCGCTCGATGGACATCGCAGAGTCCGTCGGCAGGCAATTCTTCCGGATCGTCGAGCACGACGGCAACGGACTGGATCCGCGAGCAACTGAGTCCGAAGTGCTGATGGCCGCCGAAAAGGTTCTGCTCTCCAAATCTGCGCGAAGCTTTGGTCCGACAAAGGACGGGATACTGGTGAACGAAGACATCGCTTCCGGCTTCAAGGCAGGTCGACAGAGCCGCATCCCCGTCATCATCGGCACCAATGAAGACGAGACGACTTCCGGAGCCGAATCTGATCTCCGTGAAGAACTGGGCCTTGCCGGCGAGACCGTCGCCGAGTTGCGGAGGATCGATCCCAAGGCTTCGGGCAATCCCGCGGAGCTGGCGGCCAGGTTGTATACGGATCGGGTCTTCACCGAGCCCGCCAGATTCGTCGCGCGCAGCCATGCTGCGACTGGCTCACCGACGTTCCGATATCGTTTCTCCTATGTTCCCGAAGCCCAACGCCAGGACAGCGATGGCGGTCATGGGCGGGAGCTTCAGTTCGTCTTTGGCGCCGAAGGCATGCCGGGCGCCGGCGTGTTCACGCATCGAGACCGCGAAGTCGCCGGTGTCCTGAGGGCCTACTGGACCAACTTTGCGAAGACGGGAGATCCCAACGGGCCAGGTCTGCCGCTTTGGGAAAGCAGCTCGAATCATGACAGGTTGCTGCTGATCTCGAACCTCGGGATCACCAGCGGCGATGACCCCTGGTCGGAGCGATTGGACCGGCTCGAGCGCCGAAGCCCGAAAGGATAATCATTCCGAAGCAAGCCGCGCTGGTCGAGGCCGGCCGCATTTCCAGATCGGTTCGAGCACGCGCGGCCGGCCTGCCGGAACGCATTGCGGGCAACCGGGCTCTGTCGCATAGTGGCAGCAAGAAACGGGGCCTGTTGCGACGGGTCAATCTCGTTCGGGGGAGACATCGGGATGGCTCGGTTTGGCCGCGCGCGGGCAGGGCTTCTGGTTGGGCTCACGATGTTCGTTGTCGGCGTTGTCGCTGCGCGGGCGCAGGGTAGCTATCCCGACCGCCCTGTGAAGATCGTGGTGCCGATTGCTCCCGGCGGCAGCTACGATCTGGTCGGCCGTCTGCTCGCCGACGCACTCTCCAAGCGCACCGGGCAGGCCTTCTTCGTCGAAAACAAGGTCGGCGCCGGCACCGTGGTGGGCACGGTCGCCGCGGCACAGAGCGAGCCGGACGGTTACACCCTGCTGGTCGGCGGGCTCTCCAACATGGCGTTCAACTCCGCGCTGTATTCGAAACTCGCCTACGATCCGCTCAGGGACTTCGTGCCGGTCGCGCTGGTCTACAGGTTTGGTTACGTGATGGTCGGCCGCAAGAATCTGCCGCAGACCGGTCTGCAAGACATCGTCGCGGCGGCGAAAGCCGGACCCGGCTCCGTCACGGTGGCGACCGCGGGGGTCGGCACCGGCCAGCAGCTCACGGCGGCAGCGTTCATGAAGGCCGCCGGCGTGAAATTTTTGCAGGTGCCCTACAAGGGCTCGCCGCCGGCCTTCACTGATCTGCTCGCGGGCCGGGTCGATCTGTTCTTCGATTCGATCGCAGCCGCCCTGCCATACATCCAGGCGGGGCAGGCGAGGGGGATCGCGGTGCTGTCGTCGAAGCGCAGCCCGCTGGCGCCCGATGTGCCGACCATGTCGGAGTCCGGGGTGCCGGGCCTCGATGTCGATTCCTGGCTCGGCATCTTCGCGCCCGCGAAAACGCCGCCCGAGGCGATCGCGCGATTGCGCGCTGAGATCCGTGCCGCGCTGCCCGACCTCAAGGAGCGTTTCGAGAAGAGCGGCGGCGAGGTATGGGATCTGCCGGACGACAAGCTCGACGCGTTCGTCGCGTCCGAACATGCGACCTGGACCAGGTTGATCCGCGACGCCGGGATCAAGCTGGATTGACGCGCTTGATGAGCTCCATGGCACCGGCGGGCGCGCGCACCTTGCCCTCGTGGATGACATAGGCGAACACGTCGCGCGGGGCCTTCTTGGCGCTGGTCGGATCGACCCGCGGCAGGTCCGCGGGCTCGCCGCCGGCGGCCCAGGTCTCGAACCGTTTGGCCCATGCATCGAGCTGTTTCGGCGGATAGCAGGTGGCCAGTTCGTCGTTGCCCTTCTGCAGCCGCGCATAGACGAAGTCGCCTGACACGTCCGCTATCGCAGGGTATTTGCCGTGCTCCGCGAACACCACCGGTGTCACGAATTGCCGCAACAGCGCGACGAATTCGGGCACGCAAAAACTGTCGTGCCGCACCTCGACCACGTGGCGCAGGTGGCGGCCGTCAAGCTTGCGCGGCAGCAGTTCGAGGAACTTGCCGAAATCGGCCGGGTCGAATTTCTTGGTCGGCGCGAATTGCCAGAGCACGGGACCGAGCCGGTCGCCGAGTTCGAGCACGCCGGTGTCGTAGAAGCGCTTGATGGAATCGCCGGCTTCCGCCAGCACGCGGCGGTTGGTGGTGAAGCGCGGTCCCTTCAGCGAGAACACGAAGCCGTCGGGCACCTCGCGGGCCCATTTGCGAAAGCTCTCGGGCTTCTGCGAGCCGTAATAGGTGCCGTTGATCTCGATCGAGGTCAGCTGCGAGGCGGCGTATTCCAGCTCCCGCGCCTGCGGCAGCTTGTCCGGGTAAAACACCCCGCGCCAGGGCGCGAAGGTCCAGCCGCCGATGCCGATATGGATGTGGCCGGATTTGCCGCGCGGGCGCTCAGGGGGCTTGGCCACGTCATCGCCTTTCTTAGCTGAGATCATCATCGGCCTTCGCGCGTCGCGGTTGCGATGCGAACGCGAAGTGTTCGCCATCTTCGCGCAAGCGCACCGCGCCCTCAAGAAAAAAGGCTCCGGACAACCGGAGCCTTTTTTCTCGATAACCCGACGTCCCGATAGGTTCATGTCTCAAGAGGCCTGAGCCGAACAGCTCTCGCGTTGCCTGCTTACATCGGGCGCGAGGCCTGCGTTCCCATCGACATGAGGCCCTCCAACCGCTCGATCCTCTGCCGCGCCAGTTCCCGATGCAGGTCGTGGATCTTCTGCGCCTCGGCAACGAAGGTCTCGCAAGCCTGCTTGGCGAATTCGGTCTGGACCTCGACGACCTGGTCGAGGGTCCGCACTTCGGTGAGCTTGTCGATAAAGCACTTGGTCTGTTCGAGGGACTTCCTGGTGTAATCGCCGTAGGCGTTGGCGATGGTCTGAAGGCTGACCGGCGCATGGGCGATCGACACCGCTGCGGTTTCCGGGAAAACCTCCGGTGGGGTCGGCACCACCGTGTGCTCCTTGGCCTCAGGCGCGGCGATCGGCGCCGGTTCAACCGAGGCCATCACCGCGGCGGGCGGCTCGCTGACATAGGGGCTGACAACCGGGAGCGTATCAGCGGTGACGACCATTGCGTCGGGCTGTTGCTCGACCACGTCCGCGGCGACCGGCGCCGTTTCGACCGATGTCATCGGCACGACGGACGGCTCGCTGGCGTCTCGCACAGCAAGCGGGGCGGCTTCAGCCGCGATGATCGTGGTGTCCGCCTGCGCCTCGAACGCCGGCTCGGCCACCGCAAGGGGCTCGGCTGCGGCGACAATCGTCTCGGTCTGCGCCTTCACGGTCTGCGATTGTTCCGCTTTCGGCTGCTGCTTCTGTTCGGACTTACGGTTGCGCTGTTCCGCGTTCCGTTTCCGCTTGCCGGCTTTCCCGGTTGGTTTTTTTTCGTCTACGTCCGACATTATGGGATCTCCGCTGTTGCTATCGCGCATCAAGCGTCAAGGGCTCCGCCACGTTTAAGCTGGAATCTCGGTTCCAACTTGTCCATCGTGTGGCGCTGGTGTGTCTGGATTCGAAAATCCGGTACGCAGGGCGACAAGTCAAGGCACGGGGGCAGCGCCCCGAGGCAGTAGGACTACGGCCA
>Ga0307507_10011805_pt1 | contig 10938 bp, 16 predicted proteins | sample 7_EM_MG_FD_207223 | JGI IMG/M metagenome (GOLD analysis project Ga0307507, IMG submission 207223) | Populus trichocarpa ectomycorrhiza microbial communities from riparian zone in the Pacific Northwest, United States - 7_EM | ecosystem: Host-associated > Plants > Roots > Unclassified | place... | reverse complement strand
TAAGTATAACAGTTTGAGAGTCTGAAACTCTGTGATGGCTTCTATAGGCCTTTGTAACATTCTCCTTAAATTCTGGAGTACCATAAGCAATACTTTCATGGTATGCTCTCATCATTCTCTCTGTACATGCCCAAAACATCCAAATTACTATTAGTTTCACTGAATCCAAACACTTAGGCACCATTTTACCCAATGCACGAATATTATATCCCCACCTCGTACGAGTATAGTGCTTTGCTGTCCTACAATAGTACTCAATAAAATTACACTTTTAATAGAACTTAGGAAAAAAGTTTACAAGATGGCCAGTTAACTCCACCTCTTCCTCTATAATTGACTTCTCTGTGCCTTAAAATCTGGCTCATTGGCAATGGGTGCTCTTGCACAACATATTCCTCCATTGAGACATATCTTATTTTTCTTCCTATCAGGCCTCCAAAATTGAACTTGTAATCTGGGTCTCCACAACCCACAGATTTGTCGCATTGCACTATAGAGAGTTGTTTCTTGTTGCTGTCTCTATATCTCCTTCGTTGTTAGCTATGAGTGATAAAATACTGATTACTCAGCATTTTTATGTTGCATCACACTGCCAAGACCTATAGTTTTACACCAAAATCTTGCATTTTAAAAGCTGTATTCCTAGTCTCACATTTGCTATTACAATTTAACAAAACTGTACTTATATTCTATTTCATTACCACATTATTGCTACAGTTTTTCTATTTCATTTGGGCCAGTATTGGGTTGGGAATACGCGTTTGAAAACCCTCCTCAATGAGGTTGACGTTTTTCCATTCTCGCACTATACTTCTGTTGAGTGCGAAGAGAAATAAAGGAAAGGAAAAAACAGGAAGAAAGGTTAAGGGTAAGAAGGAAGGAAATTAAACAGGAGAAAAGTTTACAAGGTTTGAGTGTCCTTCCGGTGCATTCGAATCTTGCGGGAAGAAAGCGCGGGAATTTCCCACACTCCTTGTTGTCCGGAGCACGTCTCAGCTGTAGCAGAAGTAGTTGCTATTCCTATCGGTATTAGTATGAGGAGCGCAATGGGAATGACCACTATCCCAGGAATGGAGGAATTACGGGAATATCTATAGTCCCTAGACAAAAGTGTTTGTGGTAAGGTGAGGCACCTGACTAAGCAAAAATCATAGGCACTTTTGCCTAGTGACTGTAGGTGTGGACTAGCATGAGAGCAAGTATAAAATGTTGGAATCTTGGGATTCTAGAGGCGGCGCTGGACTAGGAATTTTGTATATATTGACGGTTGTTTTTGCTCTGTTATGATTGATGATAGCAATATAAGATCCTGTAAGGACTGTCCGAACGCCTTACACAAACCCTAACCCGCTAACCTCCTTGGTGAAAATAATGGAATCGGAGGCAATGATCAGAGAGGAGGGTTTTATGCAGTGGACTGGAGCGGCTCGAGTGAATACAAGGGATTTGTACTAAGCGGTGAAGGAGTTCAGAATTACCTCCATTGAGTGGAAGAACAGAAGGAGAGGAAAGGAAAGAGCAGGAAGGAATGCCAAGTCCAGGAAAGGGCAAGAAAGGATGAAATTAAAAAGGAGAAAATTTTATTAGTCCCACTAGTCCCTCCAGCACATACGTGTATTGCGGCCCAAGAGTGCGGGCATTTCCAACACCCCTTGTTGTCCGGAGCACGTTGCAGTTGCAGTGGAAGTGGTTGGTATTGCTATGGCTATTTTTATGAGTAGTGCGATAGGAATGGCCATTGTCCCGGGAATGGAGGAAATGGCAGGAATATCTGGGGTGTGGACTGGCACGAGAGCAATTCTAGAATTTTGGAATCTTGGGATTCTAGAGGCTACGTTGGACTAGGAACGTTGAATATATTGACTGCCGTTTTTGTTCTTTTGTTATGATTGACGATAATAATATGAGATGCTATAAGGGTTGACTTTGGACTTCACTCTTTGTTGAAAATAATTGATGCGGAGGTAATGATCTGCGGTGAGGGTTTTACTCGGCGGAGCGGAATAGCCCAAACGGAAGCACAGAGTTTGTATTAGCCGAAGATGAAGGTCATGATTAATAGAGATGAGTTAATCAAAAGGAAAGTCTTTGAGGAAAGTTGTATAAAAGAAGAAAAAGTAAAGCGAGGAAAGGACAGGAAGGAAGGAAGGAAGGAAGGAAGGAACGACAGAGGGAGAAAAGACTTTTTATAGCTTGCGCGGCCCTCCTCAAGTCTGTATGCGTACCACTGGCACTGCAGCCTTAGAGTGCAGGCATCTCCCTCACCAAGTACGGCCATTTCCAATGGGTATTTCCAACACTCCTAACAACTGCTAGATACCGTAGATAGAAAGCGGCAAACTACGGATTGGGGAGGTAGCGAAGACAGCCCATGCGGATAACAGCCACCGTCAATCCGGCTGAGCAAGGTAGCATGAAACAGAACAAGCGAAACCCCTGACCCGCAGAGCCAGAGAAGGGGATTTTTTTTTCACCCGGGCCCTCCCCAGTTCTGGACACAGTTCCAAGGAGAATTAATGAGTGTAAGAGATTTTAGCCCTAAGGTAGACTTTGAAGTTTACATAGGATGGAGTGAAATTGACGGACGTTTCCCTTGATTCGCCCCCGCTAATGGTTCGAACTTTCCTACCAAGAGAGGTTCCCCCTTACAAGAGTTTCATAATTACTTTCCTTGGCATGGGACAGTGATATGGGATTTCGCTTCACGCCAGAGCACTAATTGGCCTCACGTTATTGCTTGTTTGGGCTGAAATTTACCCGAGTTTGTTTATGGCTTTGGGTTCTTGCGTTGCTAGCTCGCCCTCCCGCTCCCCACACTACCCATCCCACTCTAGCTTAAGCTCCTCGTCTCTAACTCTCAAGTCACGATTCCTTTGTCACTACTCCCGAATCCCCCTTCCTCTCTCGCCATTCCTCTCACCCACCCCCTATCTCATGAACTGCAGGCCTACTCTCCTCAAGTTCATGCCTGACAGGAACAAGCACGCTCCCATCCGCCTCTCGCCTCTCCCAAGGTTTTGGTCCAAGTTCATCGGGGGAGGCATGAAGCTTATTTCTCTGTCTGCGTCGGAAGACTAGCGTGATGCCAGCTATGGATAGGAACGCTAATGTAGCAGAGGCTATTGAGACACTAATTGCCATTCCACGCTGCGAAGATGAGGAGGTAGACTCTAGTTTAAGCTCCTTGCCCCCAAATCCTAAGTCATGATTCCCTCCTTGCTGCCACTCCAGAATCCCCCCTCTCTCTCTCGCCATCCTTCTCACCCCCTATCTCATAAACTACAGGTCTTCTCTCTTCAAGTTCGTGCTTGACAGGAACAACCATGTTCCCGTCTACCTCTCGTATCTCCCAAGGTTTTGGCCCTAGTTCCTCTGCCAAGGAGTGGTGTTTATTTCTCTGTCCAAGCCGGAAGAGCAATGTTATCAACGTTATAGATAGGAGTGCCAGTACAGCGCTAGCTATTGATACGCCAGTTATCAATCTATCCTTCAAGGCTGAAGAGGTGGAAGTAGAGGTGGAAGTAGAGGATGAAGTAGGCTTTTTAGAATCTGAAAGGTTGAAGACTGCGCCAAGGAATTCGTCATCAAAACCGTATACTGGGGTAGTGATCGTTGCACCGCCAGTTTCACTAAGTGGTGTGAGCAGACTGTTCTCCTCATAGTAGATGTCAATTGGCATACTCTCCACCAATCACTTCAATAACCTTCTGTGGAACCCTATACACTGTTGAAGCATCAGCAGGGATATACTCGGTTTTCCATTCCAAGTCTGTAAGATCGAGTAATGCTAGTGATCCATTCCGTGTTGCTAGCCAATTGGATTTCCTGGATGACCCTCTGTATGCAAGTAGATATTGAGGAGAAATAGCAGCGCAGGTGCCTGAAAACCTGGAGGCTTCAACGCTATTGCCCACCTTGATAAATTGGAAGGATGGTAGTGTAAGCACCCATACATCATCGAGCGTGAATAGGACTTGGACGCCAGCTTCCCCCTCCTGGTAGAGGCCTCCGTAAAAGTATATTTGGTGACTGCTGTGATCTTGTGCCGACATCGCTACTGCGCAAAAGTTATAACGTCCATGGGGAGAAAATTCATCTGTGGAGGTTGCTCTTTGGATCCTCCAAGTACTGCTGGCAATGTCGTAGACTCGAATGATGGACATGTCATTCTGCGGTAAGGTTAGCTGTATATAATATGCCTCAATGAGATGATGCAGCCATATGCATACATATTCAGCAGAGCTCGAACCTCCAATATATACCAGAACTAGGTTTTACGGTCAGAATTTCAAACTAAAACATCCAAGATACCTACTTACTCCCGCTCTTCCCAGCACTCTTAATAGACACCATCTCTCCTGAGCTTATCTCACAGATAGGACTCGTCTCATTGATGGCGACACCTCTCTCTATGTCCTGCTTGAATAGCGAGCCCAACCAGACTTCCCCTACTCCTGTCAAATTCGTATCCCCATCATGCGTTTTATTAGAAGTTGGCAAATCCGACTGACGGTAGGTCCCACCCATGACATACGCTATTCCATCCAAATACGCCACAGAGCCTCCTATCACAGGGTTGAACGTGCTTTCATACCACCGACCAACCAATCTTTTCCACCCTGCATTCGGGCTTGCAGTATCATATGTCCATATACCCAGGTCCGGGGCTTTCCTCGTTTTATTCGTCCAAACCCCATTTTCCAATAGTGGATACTCTTCCAATTCACTGGGTCCCAGGTAGATGGCTGTATTATGAGCCCACATGGTCCCAAAACGCATGCGTGGGACTTCGTTACCGAGAGGAATGCTCTGTTCTTGTACGGTGTCAATTTCGCTCACAGTGAAAGGCCTAGTTAGGTCTATTCTTCGTAAGTGGCCATCTAGTGATGTTAGTACTAGCACAAGAACTGAGGAGAGCTTAAACTGAGCATACTCGAAGCATTCACTTGATTTACCCCATTCATCTTAGTCCCACGCGGGAAACCATCCGGGACATTAAATGTAGCATATCCTCCTAGGGTATAAAAGGAATTTCCAACCACAACACCTACACAAAACACTAGCTTAGCGAAACTCCAGTGAACGCAAAGAAACGGAATACTCACTTTGAGCATTCGCAATAAGGACCAAATCCTTCTCCGGATCTGGTACCTCTGCAACCACTTTTCCAAGAAGCAGTACAAATAACCCTAAATCCTGGAATAGCATCTTGCACCTTATTTATAAAACTAAGGTTCCAATGGCATGAACAGCCCAAAGAAAGTAAAGTGGCCAAGAAGGAAAAAAGAGAGACAGTCATCAAATCAACAGAACCCTGGGCGACTAGAAGAATAAAACAACCCGATCTAAGAACAAGGCAGTAGTGCATTCACATCTCTTCTACCCCCAGCCTCCTACAGTACAAGTAGCCATCCCTGCGCCTTGCAATACAGTACAATTATCTTGATCTTACACCGACCAAATCAGGTCCCAGCCAATGAAGCAGCCGCAGACAGGCCATTTTGTAGATCTGCACCCCCACCAAGCCACCACTATTGGAAACATTCCTACCAGTACAATACAAGTACCATTTTTAGTCGATACTTGTACCTATCATATTTTCTAGGTCTATCCCATGGGCTGGTGAGACACGCAGAATCGGGACACTCCTAAAATAGAAGACTTTAGCTTATTAATTACCTCATTATAGGTACTGTCTAAACTAGTTTGAATTTTCTTGATCTTGAGTAGGATGCACTAACCTTCAAGAGGTCAATACCAAGACTCAACTTACGCTATATTTAGGTGTCCCCATTCTGCGTGTCTCACCAGGTCATAGCGTTACTTAAGGTTGGGTGGTGCCCGGAGCCTGAAATGGGCCACTCCAATGCCCCAGTCATCATAGTAACCAAGGGGTGGATTTTAGATGTCTACAACAAACACAGCTGAGTGTTTTCTAATCACTTTTTGCAAGGGTTTGGATGCTGATCAATCAAGTGCCACGCACTCGGGGGTCAAATATGGGACACCTAAAATCCAACCCTTGGTTACTATGATGACTGGGGCATTGGAGTGGCCCATTTCAGGCTCCGGGCACCACCCAGCCTTAAGCAACGCCCGGTCTTGGCGAAAACCCATAAACCCAGAAAATACGGTATCCCGAAGAGCCGACTCTAAAATTAAATTACCTGCAGACTTCATAACTAAAAGGCGAAGCAGCGGATGCATTTCACCCCTACAGCATTCCACGGCATAGCGAGTCCACGGCATAGCGAGAATGCCCATACAAATAATCCCTATCCTATAAAAGTTCGACGGGCGTTCTCGCCTCACCGTGGACTCGCTTCGCCGTGGGTTACTGTAAGGCAGACTGCCAAGTTTACACAGGATGGAGTGAAATTGGCGGATGTTTTTCTTGATTTGCTCATGCTAATGGTTAGAAACCTCCTGCCAGGAGGTCCCCCCTTCACAGGAGCTTAGCTACTTCTTGAGCATGGGAGAGTAATATGGGATTTCACATCATTCTAGAATCCCAGTCAAAGTTCGGCTATCCCTTGTTTGGGTTGAATCTTATTTGAGTTTATTGACTGCTCCGGTCATCTGTGTTGTAACCTCGCCTTTGTATCCCTTCGGCGGACCCAACACTCTGATTCCGCACCTTTCCAATCTGTGCGCGGCCCACTGAGTTCGCCTGAAAAAAACCCATGGAATATGAAGCCTTTTCTCTCAGGGAAAGTTGCTTAGACATACGATAGCATAGACTCACTGCATGCGGAAAAAGCGGAAGGCGCACTTCTCATCCCCCCAAAGAGATACAGAAATCGTACCCTCCAACAATCAAAGGATTCAACAAAAAAAGAGCCAGATCACTAAAACCGGTCCGCCCCGCCCCGTCCGCAAAGCCTTCTCAAGAGAGGCTCTGTAGCAGGATCATGCCCACAACAAAAACTCCCGGTACTAGTACAAGGAATTTTCCAAATACCGTACTCGTCCTGAGCAAGAAAGTCACCGCCCGGACATTTGGACGGGAAAACCAGGATACTTCAGGGATGTTTCTGGAATCTTTCAGAGATATGTGTCAAATCCTATAATAGCAATCTGATTGGTCCGTAACCGCATTTGCCTCACATCCAGAGTCTTTTTTTTTTGCAAAGTCTTCAACAGCCATTCTTCAATATGGCGTTTATCTTCCCCCTCCCCCCAGTTTTCGAGTAGTTTTTGTCTGGGGCAAGTACTTGTACCTAAACAATGCTGAGCAACTAACCTACCCACCAACCCAAAGTCTAACAATGTCACCTTCATATACTCGAGTTTTAGCGCAAGAAATGGCATCGTAGTTCCGCACCATCTTCTTGCCTCCGATCTATCCACTTCCACCCATCCACCACCGAACTACTCCTACATTGTCTAGGTAATACTCACGAAGGAGAGCAGAACCACTCGTGCCTAATCCTGCACTGCAATTACATCTGTTCACGACATTCCGCATACAGACTTAGGGCATACGAAGGTGCACTGAGTGTTAAATGAGCGTGATGCTACACTGAGTGCTGTACTATAGCTTACTATACAGCATAAACTAGCAAAAACCGGCCTAACTTATATGAAACTCACAATTGCGTCAAAATAAGATCCTTGAAAGGCTTAGTCCTAGGTATAAAAAAGTTACCCTATGGCGTCTTCTTGCGATTTCAAGACAAAACCAAGATAAAAATCTTATTTGAACCCATGATACCAGCGCCGGTCGGTTCTTGCCGGTTTATGTGGTACATAAGGCTCTTTAGTCCAGAAATGCTACTATCGGCCCCCAAACCGTTCTTCTATTATTCAGGTAAATGTGCTTATCATGTGAACGAGGGGGACATGATCATGATTGAAGATTTAGAGATGGTGGTACATAAGCAACTTCACCCCTAGCATGTAAATAGTTCCTAATCTTAGGGACTATGGCACTATGGAGGCCACAAGGCAGGCTCCTGCTTCCATCCACAATTTATTCCCACAATGCACAAGAGTGTGCCTGCAGTGCCAATATGACAGCATCTGCAAGCATAGTCTAACAAAAACAAATATCCTTATTGCCACTCCACCACACACTAACCTTCGACATTCCCTATCTGCACACCGCTCTTACATCCCACCACATTTTTTACCCTAACTCGCTACCCTCCTTGTTGAAAATGATAGAGTCGAAGATAATAATCGGAGAAAAGAATTTTATGCAGTAGAGTGGAGCGGCTCAAGTGAACACAAGGACTTTGTATTAAGCGGTAAAGGAGTTCAGGACTACTCCTGTTGAGTGCGAAGAAAAGAAGGAAAGGAAGGCTAAGCCAAGGAAAGGACAAGAAGGAGGAAATTAAATAAGAGAAAATTTTACAAAGTTTGAGTGTCCCTCCAGCGCAGACCCGTATTGCGGGAAAAGAGCGGGGGCATTTCCTACACTCCTTGTTGTCCAGAGCGCGTCGCAGTTGTTGCAGAAGAGGTTGCTATTGCTATAGGTATTAGTATGAGGAGTGCGATGGGAATGATCACTGTCCCAGAAATAGAGGAATGGCAGGAATATCTGGAACCTGGACTAGTACCGTATGAGAGAAGCATAGAACGTCGGAGTATCGGAGCTCTAGAGGCTGCGCTGGACTAGGAAACTTATATATTGACTGTTGCCTTTATTCTGCTGTTATGATTGACAATAGCAATATGAGAGGCTATGAGGGTTGATTTCGAACTTCACTCCTTGTTGGAACTAGAAGTTTAATGGCCGCACTTGGAGCGGGAGATGCCCGCATTCTAAGGCCGTGTATGCATCGGCGAAGTGACGCGCAAGCTATGAAAATTTTTCACACTCTTGTCTTTCTTTCCTTCTCGTCTTTCTCTCTTCACACCTTTCTTCCAGTACACAACTTTCCTCAAGTCATTCCTCTCCATGAACTTATCACAATCAGCCATAATCTTCATCTCTGTTTAATACAAACTTTGTGTCTCCACTTGAGCCGTTCCACTCCGATGCGTAAAATCCTCACCGTCGATCATTACCTCCGCATCGATTATTTTCAACACTCCTAACCACCGCGGCGACGAGTGAGACCCCATGATTACACACCCTGACCGGACAGACAGAAAGCTGCAAACCACGAGAAGGGGGAGACAGCGAAGACAGCTCAGCCGCCGCCAATGCGACCGGAAAAGATAGCGCAAAACAGAATAAAGGAAACCCTGGACCGGCCACCCGAAGAAAGTGACAATTGATAATACCCCCCACCCAGGCCCCTTCCCAATTCTAGACACAGTCCCAAGGAGAATCGATGAGAGTGTAGAGATTTCAGCCCTAAGGCAGACCCAAGAGCACCGATTGATGCACCCCTCTCGCTCTAGTTCTTAGCCTGTAACCCCCAAGTCATAATTCTCTCCTCGCTATCACTTCACAACCCCCCTCCCTCTCCCGCCATCCTTCTCATGCACTCCCTACCTCATAAGCCACAGGCCTACTCCCTTCAAGTTCGTAATTGACTGGAACTACCATTTTCCCGTCCACCTCTCCTCTCTCATAAGATTTTGGTTCCATAGCCAAGGCACGAAGCTTGTTCCTCCGTCTATGCCTGACGAGTAATATTATCCCAGCTATAGATAGGAGCACTAATGCAGCAGAGCCTATTGAGATGCCAATAGCCATCCTGCGCTGCAAGGATGAAGATGGGGAAACCGAGGAAGTAGGCCTTTTTGAGTCTGAAAGGTTGAAGACAGCAGCGAGGGATTGGTCATCAAAACCTCCTTTCGGGGTAGTAGTTGCTGCATTGCCGGTTTCACTAAATAATGTAAATATACCGTTTTCGCCATAGTACATATCAATAGGACATACTCTCCACCAATCACCTCAATAACCTTCTGTGGAACCCTATACACTGTTGAGGTATTCGCGGGTGTATACTCGGTTTTCCATTTTAAGTCGGTAAGGTCGAGTAATGCTAAAGATGCATCCCCCAGTAAATTGATTCCGTCACTCCCCACGTAGGACTCGCCTCTGTAGGCAAGTAGATATTGGGGAGAAATGACACCGCAGGTGCCCGAAGCCCTGGCTGCTTCAGCACTATTACTCACCAGGATGAATTGAAAGGATGGTAGTGTGAGCACCCATACATCATCAAGTATAGGACCAATTCCCGAATCAGAAGGGTTGCCTCCATAAAAGTATATTTGATGACTACTATGATCTTGTGCAGACATTGCCACTGCGCAAAAGCCCTTACGCCTGCGGGGAGAGTCTCCATCTTTCGAGGTTGCTTTTTGGGTCTTCCAAGTACTACTAGCGATGTCATAAACTTGAATTATGGACATGTCATTCTAGGAACAGGTTAGTTATATACGGTATCACCATAATGGCATGATACGGATATAGACATACATATCCACTAGAACCCAAGCCTCCGATATGTACCAGAACTAGGTTTTACTGTTAGAATTCCAAATAAAAGACCTCAGAGATACAAACTCACTCCCTTTCTGGCCAACATTCTTGATAGACACCATCCTCCCTGCCCTCACATGGCCAATAGAACTTGTCTCATTGGTGGCCACCTTCCTCTCCACATCCAGCTTGAATAGCGAATCCAGCCTGACTTCCTGTTCCCCTGCATAACCCCGAGCCACATACGTTCCATTAAGATACCGCAACTTCCCCTGGCTGTAGATCCCACCCACGACATAGGCTATTCCATCTAAATATGCCACAGATGCTCGTGCTACAGGGCTAAACGTTCCTTTATATTCGTCCGATACTGGTTTTAGGGCCAAATTTAAGATTTTCAACCCGACAATTCCCAACACTGTGTGAATGGATACACTTCAAATCATTCCTCCAGCTAGAGAATCACAATCTATTCAAACCTCTAGAAGTAGAAGTGCAAGGAATCAAAGCTGCTTCCATTGTTGATGATTGCATCCACCTGTATGAAAGTGACCTAG
>Ga0307507_10011804_pt1 | contig 10938 bp, 13 predicted proteins | sample 7_EM_MG_FD_207223 | JGI IMG/M metagenome (GOLD analysis project Ga0307507, IMG submission 207223) | Populus trichocarpa ectomycorrhiza microbial communities from riparian zone in the Pacific Northwest, United States - 7_EM | ecosystem: Host-associated > Plants > Roots > Unclassified | place... | reverse complement strand
ACATATGTCGGAGGTTTCATGGACCAAAGAATGCGAGTGACAATCTCCAACAACAACAACAACAACTATTAATAACCCTACCTCTATTACGAGAAGTATCACGAACCTCGACCGACATTACGAGGAACTGCTCCACGGAAGCTCTGCTTAGTATGGCAAGACTAACGGTAACGGTCTCCTTCATACATTTCTATTTATATCAGACGAGTACATTCTGCAGATCCTCAGATGCTATTACCGTACTCTACCGGTACATCACGATGCTTCAGCTCTACAATCGCATGTACTCGAGTACTCAGGTACTGGTACTAAGCGACGGTTAGCCAGTTAGAACACGCGGTGTCACGTACACACCAGGGTGTTTGTGTAACTCTAGCCTGCGTGATATTCTATGTTCTTGGAGTCATTGTATCAGCCTTCATTCCAAATACATAGCGTATACGGTAGTGCAATAGTACGATGTAGGTGCAGTGTATCGAGAGTAGGAGTAGGGCGCCGTGGAAAGTAGTACCGAACCCCAGCCCCAATCCCAGTCTAAGACATCAAGTGCGATACCGGCGCTACTATAGTTTGTTGACACGGTAGAGGAAAGAAAGAGGGAGAGAGGGGGCGGACACACAGCTGGACACGGGCTACGTCGCACCATACGGCAAGCCGCTGCTGGGCCCAACTGCAAAAACATAAACCCACCCGTGGTCTAACCTGGATACCGTACTCGAGTAGGTACTCGAGTATTAGTACTATACAATGCACCTCTCCATGATGCAGGTCTCTACCGAATCCCATAATGACCGGAAAGAGAGTTATGCAGCATGAGCGGGAGCGGAGTATTTGGAATAATCAATTTCTTTCCTGATTGAGCCACGATTGACTACCAATTACTATTCATGATAACTCCCCGCTTTTTGCTTCAAGCTTACGACGACATAATTTATAAAACTTTTGGATGGACAGTGGGGCAGTCCTCCTTTCACCATATCACATCAAATCACATCTTGTCTGCACCGTAGCCTCCGCCGGTCCAAGGCTTTTGGCCGGAAGAGGCCGGACTCTTTTGCCCAGGTGATTGATACTGATCCAATGTTATTGTCATCGTGGACCGAATATCATGCCGTCGATACCAATAGAGAACCTTGCCATTTCACGGATATTTTTGACAAAACATCCGATCTATCCGAAGCCCATCTCTTTATATTGCCCCGCATTGGTAGTTTCGGGAGTGGGGGAATTTTTTATATGCTGAGGGTACGCATTTTGTGATAGCCAATGTTATATAAGTGATTAAAAAATTTCAATTATTACCTTTTGCAATCGTTCGATGGTGCGAGGAAGGGACTGATCTATCATAGACTATTGATTGATAGTATCATACAGAGCCATGTCACTTCTTTTTTTTCTTTTCTTTTTTTTGGACCTATTCCGCTGGTACGGTACTGCACTTGAGTATGTCTGCGAGTAGGGTAAATATATTGAATTGACCTTGCACAGCGAGCCCTACACCCAAATACTGGCCACTATCACAATCCTGACTGAAGTTCAACCTATTGCATTGCTCGAATCCGCATATGGCTCGCTATGCCGCGGAATCGGTTATTATTTTCCCTCAAAGTTGGTATTATAGGATGGATACCGCAGGTGGTAAAAAGTTCCCAAGAGGTTGGAAAGCTGAAGGGATTGAAAACGGCAAAGCTAGGCTATGGTTTAGGTATGATACCATACCGGTAGTTTATGGGTAATGCTGTACTTGTAGGCAGGATACCGTTTTGTTCATTTTTGCTGTATTTTTCACCATAATCAGTCCACGGGGAAAAAAAAAACGAAAAGAAAAAAGAAATAGAAGGAGTGATGTCTGCGGCAACAGGCACACGAAATATTTGTTCCCAATGGAGAAAATTGAGAGAAACATGAACTTGGGGTCAGGAGGGGCCATGATCTCGTTTTCATCCTGCAACCAATCATCAAGCATCACCATTGCTCCAACACCAACAAAAAAAAACTGTTAATATATTTTAGGCTCCGTTCGGCATGTACCAATAAAAATATATTGCAATAAAAGTTGAAAATGGCATATATGCTAATAAAAATATTTAGTGATGAAAAAATATATATGTGTTCGGCAAATATTCCACAGCGGTGGTAAGGAAAAGATAAAAAAAGGGCTTGTCCTATGCTGTATTTGTTCCTAACTTCTTTGTGGCTGTTCTGAACTCAGCCCTACAATAAATATTTAGAATAAAAATTTATAAACACAATAAAAAAAATACCATAGTTTGATACTTAGTGCCGAACACACCCTTATATAAAAACTTTTAAATGCCAAAATTTATGCTATAAAAATCACTTTTATGCTATAAAAGTGGCATGCCGAACATGTAGAAATATAACATAGTAGAGAGTGGTAGTGCAGCATTCTGTTAGGGCGCACGGCCTAAAAAAATAAGCACTTTTCCCAAAAGGTAGAAGAAACCTAATGACTAATTAGAGAAAAAGAAGAAATATTTGTCCGTTTTGGTCTGGGACCTGGCGGACCACAGGGAACCACTTCAACTTTTTTCTATTGGCACAAGCTCTTCTTGTGCCCTGTCGTCGATGTCTGAGTTCATCGCTTCGGAAACTAGATTCTGTGCATCTGGTATGCATCTTTGACCATCAGGTAATTTATTCCATTCGCGTTTCATCAAGGGAATATAGGGAAGGGAGGGAGGGGATATCAGAGGCAATTCTCCGACATAGCGTGGATATATATTCATTGAACGCAAATGGAATAGGAATAGGCTTCTGTCGGGAAAGCTCCTCGTGTCGAGATCTTCTGGTTGGTGTTTTTCCTTCTGGGCAGAGGGAAAAAGAAGAAAAAAGAAAAAAGAAAAAAAGAAAAAAGAAAAAAGAAAAAAGAAAAGAGCTTTTAGTCGAAGAGGCAAGCCGCGCAAGCCAAACCCAACTCGAAGCCCAGCATAAAAAGACAACCCGGCTTACTGTACATCGACGCCCCTCCCACAGCTTCCTTTTGAAACTTCGCCTTCTGTCCCTACCTATTATTTTTTTGAACCTTTCTCTCGTTTCTCACCTTCCTCCTCCCCCGCTTGTCCAACCCACCCATTTTCCCCTTTCCCTTTTCTTTTCTCTAACTTATTCCATTCATTCATTCATACATATTTGTCCTTGCTCCTCTCATCCTGTCCCTACAGTTTCTTTCTTTCTTTTTTTTCTTTCTTTTCTTCTCCACTTCATACTCACACACGCACGAGCTGTCGGGTTTCGAGAAAGTCATAGCTGTTTTTTATTTTATTTTATTTCTTTAACGCTCTGTGTACCCTACAAAGCACTATACCATTCAGTAGACTTTAGCCGTGCTCTTGCTTGGTTCGGCCCCGAAATAGGTCAAACAAGCCTCGTTGCACCCAGCCCCCTTGTGTACCCTAAAGAGCTTGCTTGACCTTCCGCAAACTCGACGCCTCAGGTCTCTCTCAGCCGTTCCGGCAGTCGTTCTCCAATTGTTTTTCTCGGTCTCTCGTCCAGCGTCATTCTTTCAGTCAACAAGCCTCTCTTGCCGCTGCGGGGCCTCTGGGCTGCCTCTTCTTCCAGCCTTCTTCACTTCTTATCCCTATATACTGGCGGGCAATTATACAGTACGAAGAGCACTCGTCTCCAGGGATCATTCTTTCACCTCCATTATTTTTTTTCTGTTGTATCAATTTCTCCTTTCTGTTCGGAATAGCTCCTTGAAGTTATCAGAATATCGAGGTTCAAGCCCTCAATTATCAGTGCTGAGATGTTGAGCTTTAGGAGGGCAATTGTGTTGTCCGTTTTCTTGTTATTTTGTATCTTCTACTTGTACCCACGAAGCCCTCGATCTCCTCACGAACCGGAACCCACACCCGGGCACCAGACCTCTGGAGATAAGGGAGCGGGTCAAGGATCAACTGGAAGGAAACCATCAAGGCCACACATTCCCAAGGAAGCTAAGCAGCAACAGCAATTATCGTTAGCCGAGATCAAAAACCTCCCTTTAGCGGAGCAACTTGCCTATCAGTTCCCCTACCAGGTGTCCTCAAAATTCCCCGCGTATATCTGGCAAACATGGAAGTTTACACCTGCGAGTCCGGAGTTTGAGGAGAGGTTCCGTATTACAGAAGCAAGTTGGACGGAAAAGCACCCGACATTTGTCCATGAGGTAAACGTTGGCACAATAGTTTGTTCAGTTGGTTCTGCTAACCCGTACATCTTTGCAGGTTATCACCGACCTTGTTGCAAAACATCTCATCGAACATCTGTACTCTGCAGTCCCGGATGTCATTGAGGCTTATCGAGTTCTCCCGCTTCCCATCCTCAAAGCTGATTTTTTCCGTTACCTTATTCTCCTTGCTCGTGGTGGGATATATTCTGATATCGACACTCTGGCCTTGCAACCTGCACCGGATTGGGTCTCGTCGAACTTCAAACTCAACCAAATCGGACTTGTCGTTGGGATTGAAGCTGACCCGGATAGACTCGACTGGGCGAAATGGTATTCCCGTAGAATACAGTTTTGCCAATGGACAATTCAGTCAAAGCCCGGGCATCCAGTGCTGAGGGAGATTGTAGCCAACATCACCATGGAGACATTGCGGAGGAAGAGAGCTGGAAGACTCCAGGAGAGCCCCAATAGCGTTATAGAATGGACGGGACCCGCAGCTTGGACTGATACCATCTTCGAGTACTTCAATAATCCGAAATACTTTGATATGAGCTCCTCCAAGGGTGAAATTTCGTGGCGGAATTTTACTGGAATGGGGGAACCTAAGAAGGTTGGAGATGTTGTCGTACTACCGATTACCAGTTTCTCTCCGGGAATTGGCCATAGCGGAGCGAAGGACGATGACGACCCCATGGCCTTCGTTAAACATGAGTTTGAGGGTATTCCTCCTCCCGCAGCATAGCCCCTTGTGTGACTTCGGAGCTAACCCGATTTTCCCAGGTTCGTGGAAACCGGAGTCCGAGCGTGTGGTAGTTCCGGCAGAGGGAGCATAAGGGCCAGCAGACCAACAGTAAATTACTAATCTTTACGGTTCGTCCGAAAAGCGATTGGAACAGCCAATCTTACGATTTCTACGAAAAATTTGGGACAGAGTTGACCCGTTACTTTCCCCGGAAAAGAAAGCGAAGCGGAGCCAACGGAAAAAAAGAATTAGCATGGTAGCATATAGACGGCGGGCGGAAGGGTTATTCCTCGTTTAATTTTCCTTTTGCAGTTTTTCATCATTCGCTTTAGCAGTCGAGGAGCTGTCTTCCAGGCGAAGATTAAGATCTTGCTTGAGATACCCATTTGGAGTGGTCTCTAGGTGTCGAGTATTGGGCTCTTGGCAGCGCATTCATTTACAGTCTTTATTCGGGTCGTTTGGCAGGGTTGGGAAGAGAGGGAAAAAAAAGGGATCAACAGATTTGCACTTGTTTGTTTCAAAGGCGTTGTTTTACTTCTTCACTTGTACAAACATTTTTCCCCAGCCTCTATCCCTTCCCCCTTTCCATTGTACACATATCTTGGGGGGTTTGATAGATGGCGTTTTTCTCCTAATAGTATTATGTCCTTGTTGGTTTTTTTTGTTTGACTATTTCTTTTTTCTTTCCCCCCACCTTAGTGTCTGGGTATAATAAACCTGGATTAGTGCAGAAATGCAATTGCAGCGAATGGCATTGACATCCTCGGTTGAGTCAGCTGATTCTGTAACTCATGGCGTGTCAGCGCTTGATACACCGAGTGATTACTGGTGAACATGGTCAGACGACGCCTGAGAGTTAGCTACCGCAACTTATAGTCTTTGTGATCCGACTGCAGCGGGTCTGTTACATCCACCTGTCCAATCGACCAAACCTTATTCATCCCTGGTACTGGTTAAAGCGCATGCTGGCAGGTAGAATGCTGTGAAATGTGATTGATCCATCCCCGATATGCTGGGTTGGCGCTGTTAGGATAAGATGTATGGATTTGAACCCCCATGGGTGTTTGCATAGGAGTTCTCGAGTATTAAGGGACCGGCAGATGATTCGTGCCCCACTGCCCTACCGCCAACCAACCATTCATCCACCCATCTATCCCCGCATCGCCCAGCTAACCGACAAACCAACCAAACATCAATGGAGAAGGAAAAAAAGGAGAGATCCATATTATGGAGAAATCCCGAAGAAGACAAAAAAGGGAATAAAAATCAAGCCCCAAACCAATCAGCCACTCATTCCTCCTCCGCCATCTTCAACTTTCTAGAAAGAAACTTGTCAACCTCCAGCGTCCGCTCATCCCACTCGGCGAAGCACTCGTTAACCCCCTCGATCCCGAGGAGGTACCACCTCTCTAACAGGGCCGCACTGCGTCTCCTCAACTCAGCAATCTCCCGCGCCTGCGTCTGTTGCACCACCTCCGCGCGGTTGATACGAGGAATGAGAGCGATGAGGTCGGTGGACACATTGGGGTCGGGGATCGGGGTGTCGCGGATCGAAGTCAATTGCGAGGAGGTAGCATGTATGGATGAGGCGGCAGTGAGGACTGTGGATAGCCTCTCGGAGGGGGTTAGAGTTGACGGTGAGGAGGTTGCATGGGGGTGGGTTTGTGCGTTTTTGAAGATTTCGGGGTAGTTTTTGTCTATTCCTGTTTATCAATTACCGTATGGATGGTACCGGTATGGGATGGGGAGGGGGTGACTGACATAGGTCGATCATTTCCTTGACGGTGGTTGACTTCCTGCATAATTTGGCTAGATCATGTTCGAGCGCTGCCAGCCGGGCGTGCACAGAGTTCTCTCGTCCGGCGGTTCGGAGGGCGAAGAGGTCGCTGATGGGATCTTCGCTTGTGCCAGAAAGGACGAACTCGATTCGGCGTAAGCGAGTTTCTAGCGAGTGGACAGTTTCTTCCGCTACTTTGTCGAGGGTGTTGGCCATGCTTTCCCCTCTCTTTACCTTTTCTTATTAATTCGGGTTCGTTTTTTCTTTTTTCTTTCTCGCGGTAAGTTATAAGGGAAACGGATACGATAGGTGGTAGTAGTAGTAGTCGTTGTTGTTGTGTGATAGTGGGGGAGGAGGGGGAAGGGGGAAGGGAAGGATGGATAGATAGATAGAGCTTGTTTGGTATTTTTGCTTCCTCACCTTTTTTTCTTCTTTTCTTTTTCCTTCCCCCGAATGTGGGGCGGTGGGGGAAGAGGTTGATATGGCAGTGGTAATAATAATAACGTCCCTCTTCTTTTTTTTCTTCTTTTCTTTTTTCTTTTTTCTTTCTCAGGTCGAACGAGGAAAATAGGAAGAAGGTAAGGAAGAAGGTGGAGAGAAGAACTCGCTGGGATGCAGGGACCTCCTGATTAAACCCAAAGAAACGGTGGTGCGGCTTGGATGAAATTGGAGATCGCCCAGCAAAAAGGTTCGGCCTCCCAACAAGGGGCCAGTTAGCCAGTGGAGACATGTCTTCGATTATACCTCTCTGGTGGTGAGGTACACCTTTTGGATGGATTGATTCTTCTGAGCATTGCATACTGGAGAGGTGTAAAAATAGAAATAGGTTTTTTTCTTCTAATATCGGTTATTGTAGGGAGGTTTTCTGTTTTGTAAAAGGTACAGTAACCAGTGCGGCAGTCCCTGAGTCGGTGATGCCGCCTCTGTTATGAGTTACTGCTCTTCAGGGCAAATGATTTGCTATGCCCCTGGATAGGTTACTTGACTAAGGCGGCTCAAGGTCCTGTCATAAGTTATGTAAGTTATAGACAACACTCCGCATGTTTTCCTTCCTCCTGACCATTTGGGAAGACTTCTTTGGCTGATGATCCTGCTTGCTTGCTGCTGCCAGTCCTTCTTCTGCTTCCTTTGGCCGCTCTTTTTTTAATCCTGTCTGCTCGGACGACTACTGCTGACGGAGGTCTCCCGCTGCAGCAAGCACTCTCCACCCTCTTCACCACCACTACCCCCGTCCCTTGGCTATCTCTCCTCTCTCTTGCCCTTCCTCCCTCCTTCTTTTCCCTTTCTTTCTTTTCTTTTCTCTCCCTTTGTCCCCTCCGCCCCCGTCCATCTTCTTCTCCTTCACACCATCAATCCCTCCTATTCTATTCCCAACGAAACGAGAAGGGGTATCCATTGTCGCCAACCCTCTACCCTCCTCTCACCAGAGTTCTTGCTGTGAAGTGTATCAGGAAAGAGGGTACTTACCAGGTGCTGACAAGGACACCTTACAACCGTTCAGCCAATTGGTCCATTGCTCGCTGCTACGTGCTAATTGCTCCACTCATCCATTCCGATCGCCCCCTCTTCTCATTTTCCCTTGCCGGCCTGCACAACAACCCCCAATTCCAAATCCTTTTTTAAGTCATCACCAAACTCAAGCATACAAGACAACAAGCTCATTCAATGTATGCACCTCCATCCGATGATGATCGACCCAGTGGTCGCCATCACTCATCCAAAGGTGCCAGCAGAGGCAGATCGGGAACAGATGCTAGCAAAAAGGGAGAAAAGGGATCTGCCCTCCGGCGGAAGTCATCTGCTGCAAGTGCTCGGGGGCCGGTATTGAAGCGAAAGAAGAGCCCCCCATCATGGGGTATCAAGAAGGATCTCAGTATGGTTGATCGCACTGCGGCCTTTTTTGTTGAGAACCAAATAAGTATGACAATTTCCACGAACGAACACACTCCTCCCTTCTCATTAATGCCCTAAGCAATTGTGGACAAGAGTCGAGAAGGGAAGGAGGAGAAAGAGTTTCTTTCAAGTTTGTGGCATGGAGTACTGATGGAACTGGCTACTGTAGGGTTTTCCGCAATTATCCTAGCACTTATGCATGGCTGTCATTATCTCGTCCCACAGCTTCGCCCTACAACCCGGAAGCTATTAGAAGTCTGCTACTACAACCCCGCCACAGGGAACTTTGGAAAGGGCCCAGACGACATGTACCTGGTGTTTTATTGGATAGTGATGTTTACTTTTTTGCGTGCAACGGCCGTAGATTATATCTTCATGCCGTTCGCAAGACGTGGTGGGATATCAGCCAAGAAAGATCTTGTCAGATTTGCGGAGCAAGCTTGGCTTCTTGTCTATTACTCCATCTTCTGGACACTAGGAATGGTATGTTCTCTTTATGTCTTCAATATTGGAAGACTTGTCAACCGGGGAATTGCGCTTATTCAACCTGCTAATGTTGAGTAATCTTGTGTAGTACTTAATGTACAATAGTCCCTATTGGATGGATCTTGCTCAGATGTGGGTTGATTGGCCTGTGCGCGAGCTTGGTGGTACCTTCAAATGGTATTACTTGGTCCAATATGCCTTCTGGTTGCAGCAAATTTTCGTCTTAAACATTGAGGAGCGAAGAAAGGATTATCATCAGATGTTTGCGCATCATATCGTGACTTGCATGTTGATCTTTGCGAGTTACACATACCACATGACCAGGGTTGGCAACGTCATCCTTTGTGTTATGGACGTAGTTGATATTCTACTTCCGGTCAGTTCTCCCTTATAACTCCTGCGTGGCTTCACTTGAATCTTAGTTAAACCCTTATAGCTTGCCAAGATGCTCAAGTACTTGGGCTACAACGCCATTTGTGATTGTACCTTTGGGGTCTTCCTCATTACTTGGTTCGTCGGCAGGCATGTCTGCTATATGCGCATTGTCCACTCCTCATGGTTCGACGCCCTTGCCCATATCCGTGAAGGATGGTATGCCCCTAATGCAACAGAGCCGATTCTATACTCGGAGAAACCATGCCCGGGTACAAGCTTCCTATTAGGCCAGCTTCTAAAACCTATGGGGACTGTTGTTTTCAAGAAGGAGATTCTCGGAACACTCGTTATTCTTCTACTTGCGCTGCAAGTGCTCACGCTCATGTGGTTCTATATGATTTTGCGTGTGGCTTGGAAGGTTATTAAGGGAGGAGGCGCAGACGACACTAGGAGTGATGATGAGGGCGATGATGATGAGGAGGAGGAGGATGAGGATATTGAATTTGAAGGTCCAAACCCTAAGGCTGTGGAAGCTGTTCAGATGAATGGCACAGCTATGTCGACAGCTTCATTTCCATCCGTTATCATGAATGGGGGTTCTCACCGGCATCTTTCTTCACAACCGCTAGGTGGTGGATAAAATTGATAGGGAATACAAACAAAATGGATGGGAGTTTAGTCAAATTATTTGCTTTCTTGTTTTTCCTTCACTTCTTTTTCTTTTCTTTAGGGATTGTCTTTGCGGTTTTGGAATGCGGATGTAAAAGTGCGAGTGAGCTTGGGGAGTGAACGAGTTTAATTTTAGCCCACTGTTGTCTCTGTACTCGTACTGGAAGGTGGACTTTCTTTGCTTCACTTTATTTATTATACACTCTTCTTATCCCAAGGCCGCATCATTGTTCCTTTCTTTCTTTCACTGACCAGCTGTCGTGTTCCACCCTTTTCTTCCCAAGTTTTGTTTAATACTTTTACTTTCCGTTTTTGCCCTTCTCTTCACCACCATGGGAGGGGCCTACCTGCGCCCATCAATCCCACTTGCCGGTACTTGCTTGCTTTCATGTTGATTGCCTTTTTTCTTTCCTGCATTTTGTCCGTCCAGCCACAAAAAAGTTTTCGCCTTAATTAAACGGAGGGGGGGTTTTTCATGAGAATTCAATGCCTTTTTCCTCTTTTTTTTTTTTTTTACATATCATTCCGTCATTCCTCCACCTCGGTTTTTTTTTTTTTTTTCAAATCAACAAGGATACCTCATATTAATTTCCTTCCTTTCCTCCATTACTCCCTTGGTTAGACTTGCTTCCCTCTTATTCACTTGCCCTTCTCCCTCCCTTTCCATCAATGTCTATTTTGCTTTTGTCCTTTTCTTTTTTTGCTTTCCGGTGGGTTTTCTTTTTGGCCTTTTCCTTTTTTGCGTTGGCAGTTACAGTACGGTACTTGTACTTCTCACTTTTTACCTAGCGTGCCTAGCTTAGCATACAATAGTCCATACAG
>Ga0307507_10011803_pt1 | contig 10939 bp, 8 predicted proteins | sample 7_EM_MG_FD_207223 | JGI IMG/M metagenome (GOLD analysis project Ga0307507, IMG submission 207223) | Populus trichocarpa ectomycorrhiza microbial communities from riparian zone in the Pacific Northwest, United States - 7_EM | ecosystem: Host-associated > Plants > Roots > Unclassified | place... | reverse complement strand
TTTGGCAAACTCTTTCCGCATTGTGTTTGGGAGGGGGGACCACTAGGGGTTGGACCAGGGGGGATGGACGGGAATGCGGGGCCGAGGCCTCAATTGTGGCGGTAAGAGCAGAGAGTGATGATGCAAACCACTGGCCTAATTGCGTCGGCCAGGGGGGAGGTGGGGGCAGGGAGACTTGCCAGCCCGTGAGGGCCTGGGGAACGAGGACCAGTCAGCGTCTTGCCGTCTGAGTCGAGGCTGGTCTGAGTGGGTGTTGGGTCGCACGAGGGAGAGGAGGCTTGGGACGTTGTAGGAGTCTGTTAATGGGAGGGAGGTGGCGTCCCAAGACCTAAAGGCCAGGAATATAGGAAAGTTGGCGAAGGCAAGGTCACTAGCGCTGGGCCTGTGTGAGCTGCTAAAGGGAAAGTGGGTGTAGGTGCTGGCACATTCAGGAGGGGAAATCCTAGATTGATGGCCCAAGCAAAGTAATTGCGGGATTCCGTCTCCTCGCTAGATGGGAGGATTCTGAAGGGTTCCGCAGCAGGGTTCTGAATGTTGAAGTCGCCAGAGACCAAGTATGGGAAGTCAAAATCTGGGAGGGCCGTCACCAGAGCAACTGAATAGGAATGGTGGCTGATAGGTCGTGTCTAGGTATTTCCTACTCCGAAGCCGGTGTAAGTGGAGCCGATGCATCCTTGTAGTGTAAAAACATCCAAGGCCATAAAGTCCTCGGCGTCTTTGGGGAAAAAAGGTAAAACACAAAACATTGTCAAAGGTTTTCGGGAAATGTACCAAGCCACTCTGGGCTTGACGACAGGGAGAGAGCAGGATTTGACCCAGAAAAGGAATGTAAAATACCCTTTGAAATGGAAGGGTCTTGTAAAAGCACAATATCAATGGAGGGGACCTCTGTAAGGAAAGAAAATAAGGAGAGAAACATATCTTAGCTAGCGAGGCTGTTGTGGTAAACGAGGTTGGGTGAATTCACAGGTACCGGCCTGAGGTGAGACCATGAGCGGAGGCGGGCTTTCATTTCCGAGACAAACAGGGGGATTTGCAGACGTCAAGGGTGGCACAGCCTGGCTAGTCGGTGCTGGCTGGGGTGCGCCTGTGGGGAGGCCTGAGGGGCACTGGGCGGGCTTGGGGGTGGGAAGATTCACAGCAGGGGTTGCAGTGGCTTCCGACATAGTCCATGCCGGACGGCCATTGTCTTCCATATCCATGTCTGCTTCACTGTCAGAGGAGGATCAAGGGGGGGCGCTCGCGAGAGGTGGGTGGGCCTCAGGTCGAAGAGGCAGGACTGGTCTAGCCCCGCATTACCAGGAGAAGGCATTTTGGTGGTCGCCACAATTGGGGCAGTGAAGGGGCGGAGTTGGGCACTAGTTTGAGATTGGTCTGGAGTCGTCTGCTTTGCAGCGGGTGGGGTTTTGGCATCAATAGGCCGCATGAGTATGGTGAAGTGCACAATAGGGGCACGAGGGGGGCTTCTGGGTGCATCATTGAGTGGCATGGCCGACGCGGTAGCAGTTGGTACACTGGGTGTATTGGTTGGCATTAATGGTTTTGTGAACCTTGAGGCACTTCGAGAATAGGAATAGGGCTGGGAGGAGAGTGGGTACATCGTTGGGGTCAACGGAGATGACCACTAAGGTTGTCTCCTTGGATAATCTACAATCGCAGTCCTTGTTAAGGTACCTAGCCCTAGTTATTGTGACTCCTTTCACATTGTAGATGGATTGTTTGAGAAAATTAAAGAGTTCACTGTCCTCATCGGGGAGTACATGGATGGGGACGGAGTGTATTGCCAGCTGTAGAGTGGATGGCACCATGGTCAACGATAACCAGGGATTAGACCCTGTGGGGTAGGACTGGTTGAGGCAGCGGGTGATAGCATCGAAGGAGGAGGAGTAGGAGCTGGCGGGGGTGTTGGGGTCGGTGCCGTTGAGGAATACGGTGCAATGATCATTGACTTTAGTGATGAACTCCTTGGGAAGAAGGCAGTTGGAGTCAGCCAGGGTGGGAGCGACCAGGTCGGGGAAAGTTGCAGCTATGCAGCAGGCGAGGGTGTTGGGCGAGGGGTCAGTACGGATGGCACAGAACCATCATGAGGCCACGGGGAGGGGTGATAGGAATTTTATAGCCTTGTCCCCTTCTCTCGCAACCTCTGTTGCCGAGGCCTTTACCTAAATCCCAAGCCCGGAGGCTGCCCTTTTATAGGGGTTCTTCCTCCAACCCTAATCCTGTTTGACTCATACTCAGCATCATGCAACTCATGAGTCAGAGTGAGTTATACTATGAAGTCCATTAGCTGACTCCTATGAGTCAGCTCCGCAACATACCAAAAACCAATTACAACTTATAAAAGAAGTCATGCGTTCTCCATGGGTCACATCCGCGAACCCCATGACTCATATCTATGAGTTACGTGCGAAATACCTAAACCACATAACCACATACGTGAGTCATGTGACTAAATAACCAATAAAATAAACCTATGACACGCTATTGCCTCGTCGTATCAAAACCTATGAGCCAACTGATCTCATAGCATAAAAGATAACAACCTGATGACTAATACCTATTAGTTGTGTGAAAGTCTGCCTTGCTTAGTCACCATTTGTGACACCTAACCACTGTAATGGTCTAAGCAGCCATTTAGCGTGATCTTTATGGGCTACTGGTGATTTGGGATATGACAAATTGGGGAAGGATCAATGGGTCTACCTATCTTAATAAAATAATTCAAGCTCCTCTTTCTCCATGGTATACCTCCCTCCAGCAAGCCTGTAGTTCTAATTCTGGCTACATATACCTTCAGCCCGATGGTGCTGCAGCTCCCCATTCAAAGCATGCAGTACAAGTTCCTCAACACCCAGCTGTCAGGTCTCATACCTTTCCTTAGCCACCTGCCTCTCCAGACATAAGCCCGATCGAGCATATCTGGCAGCTAATAAACCACCGTATTCAGAACTCTCATCCTAGACTTACTACTGCTCCTGTACTTCATACTTCAATCCAAGAACGTTAGGACCATATTACACCAGACTGGATTCTAAATTTCAACTCCCACTTCCAGGGCGTATTGCAGAGCTTTTACTTCATCATCGAGGTCATACCTCCTGGTAGTGTGGCATAACCCTCTCTCACCACTCTAGTTCTGTATCATCCTTCTCATCTTTGGCTGTCAGGAGGAGTTGTACAAGTACTTTTGGGCAGGGGCAAATAATTTTGGCGGGCTCCGAGTAATTTGGTGAGAGGTGCCTGTATTATTGGGGGCGTCCAAGTACTATTGGGGGGTTGCGAGTACTCAACCTTTCTTTTCCTCATCTTTTGCTCCTGGTTTAGCCCTTCCTCTCACTTAGTTCTTACTTTTTCCTTCTATACTAGTATTCTTATCTTCTTGTTTTCTGCTTTGTTTATATTCGTTTAAAATATTTGATTATCTCTCATAGGTTTCTCTTTTTGGCTATCATACCCCCCTTTGACATCTTATTTAAGCTCACTCTTTGTTCATTACCTTCTCCTAGGCTGTCAATCGTTCTAGTTCTAAGCAATACCTATTAAATCTTCTATGAATACCCCAATTTCTTTTGTTCAGTTACAATAATCACTTGTTGCAACAATCCGGGTTATAGGCTTCCTGTAACCCTTGCTTCCCTTCCCCCCACGTACCTTCATTGGCACCTGTGATCCTTGTCTTGCCACTCAAACATTTCCACTCTTAATGACCATACCCGAGTACATCAATCGTTCAAATACCGAAGTGCTGCAGAATGTCATGAAAGTTGGAATGGCACTGGGGGGCATTTTCTTTAATATGCCCAACCATCTCTCTCTCTATCGGTAGTGGGAGAGAGCTAAATTCTTGTCTTCACAAGCCGCGTACTGAGATTATTGGCCTGCTGTTTTGCTGTGATCAGAAGATCAAGTTAAAGTTTTCAAATCCTAGCTTCACCAGCACCCATGCCGAGTAGGAAAGCGAGCTATGATTGGAGTGGATCAAGGAGTACCACTATTTTCGGGCGAGAGACAACTGTGTGAAAATCTTTCCAATGGTTGGCATTGCCATTACCCAGTTTTTCGCGCTTGGTTGGTTGATGATGCGGATACCCCTGCCGGCACTTGTGACTCTGCGGTATGAAACTCGTACAAGAAGGAATGAGTGAAATGCTCAAATTTTATGATACCTCCAGAAGTAAAGTTTCAAATCTCAGATTTGGGACAATTTTCTCAAATTTCCAGTTTCTACCAGTAAACACCAATAGTTTGGTGTGTTGCCAAACGCCACAACTAAAACCACGAGACCTCGCCAAACCCCAGGATCTCACCCTCAAGTCCCGTGTTTGCCCCGCTCCCGAACAGGCCCTAGAAAGATCCGGAATCATGTGCTATGGCTCTCAGGCACTTAAACCATCAAAAAATGCTGCCTTCAACTCGTTCTACATTGGTTTGCTTATGTTTTCCCCTGTTTCCTCGAAGGTTTAACCGAATACCACATTCTCTACCCACGCATGTGAATGGCAAACATATGAGAAGTTGATATTAAAGAAAGAAAGCGAAATGAAGCCACCTCTTAAATGGGGGCTATCTCGATGCGATGCAAATCTGACTTCTGGTAATTGTGGTTGACCTGGGTGAGATTTGGGTATACGACTTCCCCTCTCTTTTTTGATACTATATTTTTGTACACGAGGGCAACTCTCCGTGGTCTCCCCAACGGGCCTTGGCGATCTTTTTAAGAGTCCAACACTTGATTTTCACTAGCCTAGTAATTTATTGGGGTTGGTTCATCTAAAGGCAAGCATTAATCAATTCAACTGTAAACCAGATGCAGCGTGGCAGATGCTATTCCTATTAGAGCCCCTTGAGACCAATTGGGTTCACATAGTGGATTAAGACGAGGGCTGCTCGGCAGACCAAGAAGGTTGCCTAGATAATAAAGGAAGCCAGCATTCTCACGGTACAAGTAACAATCAAGAAGTCTAGCGGAAATGTTTATGGATGTGGCCAAGTGATGGTAATAATCCACTTTGTTCCCTTATCAGACTATTGCTGATACAAGGCCCAGGCAATAAAACGTGGTATGGTGCATAAGTAATGTCTCAGCAGGGTTGGTACACTTGAAAGGGAGACCTTCAGGAAAACAGTATTTCCTCTCATCTTATGCAATTGATAAAGGAAACTTTCTATGAGTGATGGAGATGACCTCTCCTCCAGCACATTTTCCATCAAATCAAACACTTAGAGGTGCTTGCTCAGCATAGTGCCTGACCCTTTAAACTGGCATCCTGTTTATCGCTGTCTTCATTTTAGCTAGGCTTTAAAGCCCTGCTGGCCTCATTCAAGAGGTCAATATTCTTTATATCTACAATAGCAATTACTCTTCTGTCATGCTCTCTTCTATATTTCTTTTGTCTTTTGTGGTAATGGCTACAGATACTTAACCTTTGGGTTTGTGGACTATATGGTTAATGATGTGGTTTAAGAGATGCTTCACCATCACAACATATTTTTATGAGAGGGCAGTTCAGTTGCAGCATTCCAGAATTATGTCCAAAATCAACCCAGCCACCCCGGCGCTGTACCACTTTTTATTGCCTGTCCCTTCTACCAGTACTTGGGAAAGGGGAGCACATATATTCTAAATCCACAAGCTCCCGTTAATCTTGAACTAAGGGTTGAGATTACCAATGGCCAGTATCTCAGGAACCGCCTCAGGACGGGACAAGGTCAATAGCTACATATTACTAAGCGAATCACGAACACTTCTGACCAGGGACTGTACTTGTACTTGATGGCTACCAACTCTACATTTCACTGTCAACAAAAACGCAGCAATGAATATTTAAATAGTGCTTTGGTCTTATTATACATTTCGAGGCCTAGTCCCACCCTCCCAATCGGCATCACTTCGCCGTGGCTTTCTTGCCTTAAATACAACAGATACCTAGAACTCCGACGCTACTATTCAACCTGTCTCTGGGTCAGTAGGGCTACATATGAGCCAGAACCTGTACGAATAGGAGAACCTTCTAGGACTGAGGATAATGGTTAGGGTGAGGGTGGGGGGACGCTGTGTGCCCGAGACCCATCTCCTATTATTTGTCATGCACAACAAGCCTCATCATGCGGCTCTCAGCTCGGTGGACAAATGTTATAAACAACCTTGGTCCCCATAAAACGCTGCACCACGCTCACGTCCAACCAACACCCTGGACAGAACATCATGGTCCAAACTTCATATTCAGTCAGCGTCGGCGACTGTAGTGCCCACTGCGGAAACGTGATAGGCAGTTTCAACAACACTTTCTATAACTCCAACGAAGATGCGCAAATTATGCGATGGCTCTCTCCACTGGAGCCAAATAATAGACACCAGACCGTGCGCAACGACCGGCTTGACGGTGTAGGGGATTGGTTTTTGGAAACTCCCGAGTTTCAGGAGTGGAGGAGTGGTGAGGGTGGAGTCGATAAGGCAGTCTTGTTTTGCTCCGGGGATCCGGGAGTGGGAAAGACATATTTGAGGTGAGAGGTGGGATTCCTTGAAAGAAGCGGGTGTCACTGACGGCAAGGAATACTAGTTCCTTGCTGATTGACAGCCTGTGCGATCGGGCAAGGAAGGAAAATATCGCCGTTGCGGGCTTGTACTGCGATTTCGTTTCCCAACAAGAGCAGACCATCACCAACATCATGGGCGCCATCCTCAAGCAGCTGGTAGGCAAAGTTGGTATCCCGAGTTATCTACGCGAGGCATTTGAAGAAGGGAAAGCCGAGTTTGGTGGTAGAGGGCTACGGCTGGCGGGTCTGATGGGGATGTTGAGGACCGTTATTGCTTCGCTATCCCAGGTTTTCATCTGTGTGGATGCCTTGGACGAATGTTTACCGAAATGCCTACCAGAGCTTTTCAAGTCTCTGAGCGATATTGTTCGGGATTCCCCTAGCACGAGAATATTCGTCACCGGGAGGCCCCATGTCAGGGGAGATATTCAAAAATGTTTCGCCAAGGCGGTTGTGATACCCATCAGCCCTAACCCGAATGATATCCGAAATTATGTGGAGATGAAGCTACGCAAAGATGCCGACCCGGAAGCGATGAACAATGATTTGTGGGCTGATATTGTGAGAGTTGTCCTGGAAAACATGTCCGATATGTGCGTTAGGCCATTTATCATTCCCACCCTGTCAATGATGGACACTTACCAACGATTGTGTGTAGATTCCTCCTAGTTTCGCTCAACATAGATGCTATTCTAGGAGAGGTGACAATTCGCCAGAGAAGAAAGAAACTTAAAGAGATGGCGCTTGGTAATGGATTGAGTGGTGCCTACGTGGCGACTCTGAAGCGGCTGAAAGACCAGAAAGGGTATAAATCAGTACTCGGACTGAAGGTCCTAATGTGGGTGTTGTATTCAGAACGGCCGTTAAGTGCCCAGGAGCTCCGCGATGCCTTAGCAGTGGAGATAGGATCTGCGGATCCAGATCCGGAAAACGTTCCCGCCTTACGAACACTCGTATCATCTTGCCTGGGTCTTGTCATTGTTGAGGAGTCTTCATCCACAGTCCGACTAGTGCACTTCACTCTTCACGAGCATCTCTCTAGTGACCCGACCCTATTCCGTAGTCCTCACTCAACTATTGCCGAGATTTGCTTGACATACCTCAATTTCGGATCTATCAGGGATCTTTCACCAACTCTCGACTCGGCCCCTGAAACAACTCCCCTTCTAGAATATGCTTCTGCTTACTGGGGGATACATACAAGAATGGAGATGACGGAAAATACTAAAATACTTGCACTGAGGCTTCTCAATAAGTTTGACGAACATATATCTGCCCGGCTATTGCTATTACATCATAATCGACATGGTGGCGGGGGCCCGTACTTTCACAGCGCGGGGGGGCCTGTAGGATTTGCGGGGCTCCACGGAGCAGCATTTTTCGGGATCGAGGGGATAGTTTCTGCTGTATTGGAGATGAAGGAATGGGACCTTAATGCATGCGATTGTATAGGGGTGACAGCTCTAGCCTGGGCATCCATAAAAGGGAATGAGGAGGTCGTAAAGATGCTTTTAGAACGAGAGGACGTCAATCCTCACCCGGTAGACACCGAATCTGGCCGGACGCCACTCTCTTGGGCAGCTGAGAACGGGCATGAGGGAATAGTAAAGATGCTTTTGGAGCAAGAGGGTGTTAACCCCGACCTTGCAGACACCGAATATGGCTTAACGCCACTCTCGTGGGCGGCAGGGAACGGGCATGAAGGGGTAGTAAAGATGCTTTTAGAACGAGTAGACGTCAATCCTCACCAGGCAAGCACCGAATCTGGCCGGACGCCACTCTCGTATGGGGCTGGGGGGGGACATGAGGGGGTATTACAGATGTTATTGGAACTAGAGGGCATTAATCCCGACCAGGCAGACACCGAAAGTGGTCAAACACCACTCTCGTGGGCCGTTCAAAATGGATATGAGGGAATAGTAAAAATGCTTTTGGAACGAGAGGACGTCAATCCCGACCGGGCAGACACCGAATTTGGCAGGACGCCACTCTCGTATGCGGCTGAGGAGGGGCATGAGGAGATAGTCAAAATGCTTTTGGACCGAGAGGACGTCAATCCCGATCACGCAGACACCAAATATGGCCAAACGCCACTCTCGTGGGCGGCTGAGAATGGGCGTGAAGGAATAGTAAAGATGCTTTTGGAACGAGAGGACGTCGATCCCTACCGGGCAGACACCTTGAATGGCCAGGCACCACTTTCATGGGCGGCTGGGAAAGGTCATGAGGGAACAGTGAAGCTGTTTTTGGAACGAGAGGGCGTCAATCCCGACCAGGTAGACACCGGTGGCCGAACACCACTCTCGTGGGCGGCTGAGAACGGGCGTGAAGGAATGGTAAAGATGCTTTTGGAAAGAGAGGACGTCAATCCCGACCGGGCAGACACCCAAGCTGGCAAGACGCCACTCTCGTATGCGGCTGAGGAGGGGCATGGGGAGATAGTAAAGATGCTTTTGGAGCGAGAGGACGTCAATCCCGATCGGGTGGACACCGAGCGTGGCCAAACGCCACTCTCGTGGGCGGCTAAGGGCGGTCATGAGGGAATAGTAATGATGCTTTTGGAACGAGAGGACGTCAATCCCGACCAGCCAGACACCGAATATGGCCGGACACCGCTCTCGTATGCGGCTGGGGAGGGGAATGTGGGGATAGTAAAGATACTTTTGAAACGGGAGAACGTCAATCCCGACCAGCCAGACACTGAATCTGGCCGGACACCACTTGCATGGGCGGCCGAGAACGGGCATGAGCCGGTAGTAAAAATTCTTTTAGGACGAGAGGCCACCAATCTTGACCGGACGAATACCAAATGCGGCCGGACACCACCCTCGTGCGCTGCTGAGAGAGGGCGCGAGGGAGTAGCAAAAAGACTTTTGGAACAGGAGGACCTCAATTCCGAACTGGAAAACACCTTTTATGGCCAGACGCCACTTATGGGGGCAGCTAAGGGAGGGGATGAGGGAATAGTAAAGATGCCCTTAGAACGAGGGGATCTCAATCCCTTTAAAAGGCAACGGCTGAATGGCGAGACGTCGAAACGAAACGGCGACAACTAAAGCGAAACTTCAAGAGTTAAGGCCACAAAAGACTTTGATTGCCACTGCACAACTTAACTTAGAGCGGGGAACTCCTCATTCAACTGCTCGCTCTCACATTCATGCCTCATTAGCGGTAAAGACAAGAGTATATATCAATCTCAACAAAATCCTCCTATCCTTCCCCGGCCCATCACCCATGTCCATGCTCGTGCACGTATGTCCCCCCTTCCCTTTGCAAACTCCCGGGCTAACAAGGAAAGCCAGACTCCGACTATCCATAACCTCCGTGCATCATCCAACATCCGCGCATCCGACTCTTTCACTTCTTTACAGCTTTCCCGCTTTCCTTCCAACAGATGCGCCGATCCAAAACTCAAGCGCATTCGTGCAGCCAATATAATTTCCCAAAAGCTAAAACATTCACAAAGCCAAATCCCGTTTCCAAAGCCATAAATTATCTAAACAAAAAAGAGACTGTCATGCGAGCATGCCGAGCAGCACCCCACGATTTCTACCAAACCCTGACTAGACAGACACTAAAGGGGCCGGGCGCCACTCTTGTGGGCGGCTGAAATGGGCATAAGGAAATAGCCAAAATGCCCCTGGAACGAGGGATGCCATCCCGGCCGGACAGACATTGAATCTGTCCAAGCACCATTCTGGCGGGTGGCTAAAGGACGGCATTAGAGGCTGGGGGATACTGAAGATGCCTACAGAACGGAAGGATGTCTGCACCGCTATTCCGGAAAACACAAACCAAATATCACACGGCTCTCTCCGAAGAGTATGACGCAGTCGTGAGCATCCCACGGGAGCGCAGTAATATCAGCTGCGCCGCAGCCGATCGCGGTAGCCCGACATCCCTCCCACCCACTGCTGTAACTCGGGACGAGTGTGTGGTAGGGATACAATTCCGATCTCACCGTTCAAATACCAACATGACGGACTTCAATGGCCAACATGAACCTCTGTCAGGAGCCCACCGCCGATAGCCGAAGTTATCGGGCCTCGGGAATTCTGTTCCTAAGCCCGCAGATAGCGCCCCCTCGACCCAATCACCCCGGTGGCCTCAGTCTCCTCCCATCTGGCCGCTAGAACTCTGGTACCCACCGCGGAAAACCGACCCCATCCTAACACCCAATCAATTCTCTCTTTCGTCGTCGACAGGTCTTTTATCATGGCCTTTCTTGTCTTTTCGCTTTTCTCCTCTACATCCCTCCTTCTTCGTCCCTAGATACATTCTCCTTCCGTAAATACTTATCGAGTTAGGAATTAGTGCAGGCAATACCCCCGTGGATCTAGATATAAATATACCTACAGTCCCTAGTCAGAAGTGTTCGTGATTCGCTTAGTAATATTACTAA
>Ga0307507_10011802_pt1 | contig 10939 bp, 18 predicted proteins | sample 7_EM_MG_FD_207223 | JGI IMG/M metagenome (GOLD analysis project Ga0307507, IMG submission 207223) | Populus trichocarpa ectomycorrhiza microbial communities from riparian zone in the Pacific Northwest, United States - 7_EM | ecosystem: Host-associated > Plants > Roots > Unclassified | place... | reverse complement strand
TGAAGAACCCAAATCTCCTGCCCCGAGAGTGCCCTTATATAGGGGTTCTTCCCTCAACCCTAACCCTGCGTGACTCATTCCCTCGCGTCACGCGACTCATGACTCATAATGAGTCATAGTGTGAAATCCATCAGCTGACTCGTCCCAGTCAGCTGCGCCCTATCTCGCAACCAATCAAAACTCATAAAACAAGTCATGTGCCCTAATGGGGTCACATGCGCGAAACCCATGACTCAGAACAATGAGTCATGTGCGAAATACATAAACCACATGACCACAATCGTGCGTCATGTCAAAACCACCTGACCACAATCGTGCGTCATGTCAAACATTAATCAATAACAATAAACCAATGACACGCTATCGCGTTGTCATGTGAAAACCTATGAGTCAACTGATCTCATAGTGTGAAAGATCACAAACCAATGACTAATAACTATTAGTCATGTGAGAGTCTGCCTTGCTTAGTCACCGTTTGTGACATCTCCGGTGCTTAATGATTTCTTCAAGTGAGGGAGGCACTTCGATGTTTATATTCCGGGTCTGAGTGTTCGCGGGCTACATGTTCTAATCATACCAATCCAGTATCGACCGAACTAATTTCTCTGAACTCGTAAGTGCGAACACTTCTTGACCCTGACAACTGTTCGAATCCATGCTCACATAATGAAGACGTAGACTACCATATTATTGTGAGGGTGTGTCAGTCCCACGGATGATAGGTCAGGCTAGAATACACGTAGCCGACTAATGCCAACGTAATAATATCTCTTCACCGAACCGTATATGAAGTGGCCAACTCCAAAGGCGTCAGACCATTGAATGTGCGAGAGTCTGTCACTGTCTCCGCATCAGTTTTCCGAACCGACTTGTTGCTGCAATCACTTGAATAGCAGTTTGCGGTCACTGTATCTCATGTTCGTACTGACTGGTTCTGAGCGGGTCCGGAGGTCTCCGCTATGTGTTTTCTGGTTTCTCATACGATTTTTTACGTAAGTGTTTGTTCTGATTCTGTCCGTCATCTTAGAGAACTCTCGTTCCTACCCTATAGGCATCCTAAAACGGGAACGCACACTTAAATCTCTCAGACGTCTTTGCGCTATTATCGCCATCATTTATGACTTGTTGCATAATCATATTTTAACTAATAATAACTATGACGCGGCTGTGAATCGAACACATCACCTTATAGTCGGAAGCATGTGACTATCATCTTAAGCTAGACTGAGATGTATTTCTCGTAGTTTGTACTTGACTGATTGGTGCGCAGGGGTCTGTAAGTAAGCCTTACTGGTCGGCATTCTTGGTATACCTAACATGTGCTCCCTTCTCCTAGGTTTTCGTCCCTGAATACCCAATTTTGCTATCCCTTTTCGCACTCGAAGTAGTAGAGTCAAAAGCCTTATGCGTTTGGTTGGCCAGATGAGGAAAACCTTTCTTCTTCATTTGACCGCTTCTAGTCCGGGCATTTCCGGATTCTGTCTGTGGAACTCTTCTACCAGCTCCTGAGAGTTCCCTAGCCCTTCCGCTGGTCCCCCGGTGTTCTCGTCCTCGGCGCAATCTTTCCATTTAATGAAGTAACCAAGTTCGTTGAACCCTTTGTTACGTCTTCGAACTTTCCTTGTGTAAGCGATAACTTCACTCTTCACGATCCTTTCTACCTCCTGTTCGAGGTCCCCTTCGATATCTTCCGCAACTCTTGGAGGTTGTTCTCTTCCTTCCCGCGCCGAGGCTTGGTAAGGTTCCAGTAACGAAACATGAAATATTGTGTGGATTTTCCACCGCGGCAATATTTCTAGTTTGAAAGCCCCCTCTCCTTTCTTGACTTCTAATACTTTGAACAGCCCGTGCATTCTTGGACTCAATTTTTTCGTCGGTCGTTTTCTGCGGAGGTTTATGGCATTCCTCATTACCAAATCTCCGACCTTAATGTCTGGTTGTCGACGGGCTTTCCGATCGTAGTATTTCCTCATTTCTTCTCGAGTTTGTTCTAGCGCTTTTCTGGCATGTTGGTGGGTTACCTGCATCCAGTGCACATATAGTCCTGCTCCAGGGGTTTGAGCTTCACGTTCCTTCATCCACTCTGTCTGTGGGTGAAACCCGTAGTTGGCGTAGAACGGTGACATTCCATGTGCCTTGGTGGTTGAGTTATTGTACGCGTGTTCGGCCAGTGCTCGTAGTTGATACAAGTCGTTCTGGTCGTAATTGACGAAAATTGCGTAGGTATCCTTCCAGCGTTTGGTTGGTTCTTTCTGTCTGTCCATCTGTTTGGGGGTGGTATGCAGTGGACATCTTTCGTCTTATGCCCAGCGACTTGCATAACGACTCCCAGAATTCTCCCCAAAACTTGGCGTCCATATTGTAAATAATTTCGGTGGGTAGACCGTGAGGTTTCCAGACTTCTCGTAGGAATGTATCGGCCACATCTTTTGCGGTCGCGTTTTCATTGAAGCCGATAAAGTGTGCCATCTTCGTAAACCGATCTACAACTACCATGATCTGTGTATCACCTTCTGATTCTGCTAGATGGGTTATGAAGTCTGTCGAGATGGAAGTCCATGCCCCAAAGGGGATTTGTAGTGCTTGTAATAATCCATATCGCGCATGCCTTGGTGATTTATTGTGTTGACATTCGTCGCAGGATCGTACGTAATCGTTTTTCCATGCCCTGAGTCCTATCCAATAAAAATCCCTGGCGACGATTTCAACCGCTTTTTCCTGTCTGAAATCTCCTGCTACTTGCCAATTGTGACATCCTTTTGCGATGGTTGTTTGTAACCCTTCGTCGTTTGGGATATATAGTCGATTCTTATAATAGAGCAGTCCGTCTTTGTTTGTCTAGTTTTTTCGGAACTTCTTTCCTTAGTTTTCTAGTTTTTCGAGTTCCCTTTTTCGTGCCGTCCATTCCTGGTCCCTTTTGCTTGCCACTACCACCCTTGCTTGAAGTCGGCCTCGAATACTTTCATTTCCACTTGTGAAATGATGGCGCTTGACATCAAGACATGCTCCTGTCCTACTCTAGGATGGTTTCCGATATCTTCAACGTCGTAGTATTCATTGTTATTGGAGTCTGCTTGCAGAAAGCATATCATAGGCTGGGCTGGGTGTATGTGACTGATATTGTGCGTTTTGGAGACATGTCTGTGCTCCCAAAACCACTGTCCACTCGTTTCGTCAACTCCAACTTGTCCACTTCGATTATCTCGGATGTGTTGATGTTTTCAATGATGTGTTGGGCGATTCGGTCTCCTTCGTGGATTCTGCAATCTACTGTGCCATGGTTAATCATAATAATCTTTATTTCGGCAGTGTAGTCCGTGTCGATGACGTCTCCGGTCCTTGCTATGCCTTTCTTGCTTGCTAGGCCACTTCGTGGGGCAATACAGACATAGGTTCCTTTTGGTAGTCCAATGGCTATTCCCGTCTCCGCTAGGACTTGTCCTTGGGCTGGAACAGTGAACTCGCTTATCGCGTAGATGTCGTGTCCTGCTGCTAGCCTTGATCCTTTGGTCGGTAGTATAGCTTTATTTGACAGTCGCTTAACCCTGACTCTGTTTCTTATCGTGGGTTCAGGTTCTGCGATGTAACCTTCATCTTCGTCATCTTCGTAGATGCGTGATATTTGGAAGTGTTCAGGTTTCAATATTGACTGTTCGCTATGCTTAGCTCCCTCCTCAGGACGGTACTCCGGCCGTTGGCTTAGTGCATCTGGTTTTCCTCCTCTTTTCCCAGGGCGGTATACGATCTTGAAATGGTAATCTGCCAATCTCTGTCCCCACCTGATTTGCCTCTGATTCCAAACTTTTGTGGTGAGGAAATTTTGCAGATTCTGGTGGTCGGTGTATACCGTCACGGGTTTATCTGCTCCTACCAGATAGTGGTTCCATTCCAGAAAAGCTTCCTGGATTGCCAGTCATTCCTTGTCGTGAATTTTGTAGTTTCTTTCCGCGGGATTCAGCTTTCTGGAGTGGAATGGTACTGGGTGCAGCCTTTTGTCCTTGAATTGGGATAGTACGCATCCGAGTGCGAAGCCACTCACGTCTGTTTCCACCACCGTTTCCCTATGAGGGTAGAAGTGTTCCAAAATAGGGGCCGTGACAAATCACCTCTTGAGTTCTGTGAATGCTTTGTCCTGCTTCGGGCCCCAGTGAAATTTGGCTTTGTCCCCTTTTGGCGTCTCGGTTATGGGTGTGCATATCTCGGAGAAGTCTTTGGTGAACCTTCTGTAGAAGTTTGCAAAACCAATAAAAATCTGTACTTCTTTTACGGATCGCAGGGCTTTCCAGTTCATTATTGACTCGACTTTTCCTTGAATTATTGTGACTCCGTCGATTCCTACTATGTATCCTAGGAACTCGACAGATTCAACATGGCAAACCTATTTGGTTACCGATACTGCCAGTTGGTGCTCTTCTAGCTTTGCCAGGACTTTTTTAACCAATTCGATGTGTTCTTCCTCACTTTCCGAGTATATCAGGATATCATCCAGGTAGACAACTACTCCGTGGTGGAGAAATTCTCGTAGGATTTTGTTCATCATTGCTTGGAATATGGTGGGAGTGTTGACGAGTCCGAATGGCATGACTTTGTATTCGAAGTGACCGTATCGGGTGCTGAATGCAGTTTTCCATTTATCTCCCTCCCGTATTCTTAACAGGTGGTACCTGTCTTTTAAGTCCAACTTGGTGAATATCTTACCTCCTGCTACTCGATCTTTTAACTCTCCCATTAATGGTAGCGGGTACCTGTTTAGAATCGTGAGTTTGTTGAGGTTTCGGTAGTCGACGCATAGCCGTAACTTTCCATCTGGTTTTGGGACAAATAGAATTGGTGCCCCTGCAGGTGATTGACTGTGGACAAACTTTCCTTGTTTCAGCAGTTCTTTTAGATACTTGTCTAGTGTATCTAGCTGATATGCCGACATTGGGTAGATTGGTCCCTGGCGGGGATCAGTACCTGGCTTAAGGTCTATCGCGTGATCGAATGTCCTTCGCTCTGCTAATTTCTCGGCCGTTGCTGTAAGAAATAGATTGTGATAGTCCTCGTAGTATTGTGGTATTTTATACAGCAATACTTGGTTTGTGTCTTCTAGTCGACATATCCTTCCCACATACTGTGCCTCTTCGTCAAAAGCCACTGTCTCATCCCATTCAAACATTCTGCCTATTCCTTCATCTTCGATGTGTCCCAGACAGCATTGTTTGGTGAATGTCCATTTTTGGGGTGCGTCGATGTTAGCTATAGGGTGTCCCATGTGCCACCATCCCAATGGGATAACGAGGTCGTACTTCCCTGCCGTGTCTACCTCACAAGATATGCTCGTGCAGTGGCCATTATTTCCTATTTCGCGGAGGATAGGATGTGTGAAGTGTTTTCCTCCTGATTAATTAACTTCGCCGTCGAAGGCTAGGATGTTTAGTGCCTTTTGGCATGTGTCGTAAGGTATGTCGAAGTGTTTGACTAGTTCTTTGTTGATCAAAAAGATATTTGATCCTGAGTCAAGCAGTACTCGGATGTGTATTCGCTTTCCAGCTACTTCAATAAATGCGGGCCCTGCCGGGCATTCGTAGTGTTCAGGTTTTGGGACCTGAATCCTCAGGCGTTTGCCAATCGGCAGCATGTCTTTGCGTGTTCGTTCATCGTTCCTTGTATTTTTTGGGTATGGGTAATAGGGTTTGTTACTACGCCTGGGTAGTTTCGACCCTTGAAGTCTCCTTAGACAAACTGAAAACGTCCTTTTATTTGGTTATCGGGCAGCCCACTACTAGCGGTCTTTACTTCCTGCCGAGGAATTCCCATAACCTCTGGTAGGCCAGTTCTCTGACTAGCTGCTAGCAAAGTTTCTAGTGGCATAGTTCAGGTATAAAGGGATTCTCAGCCAGATCCGTGAACTCAAACTTATCTTTTAGCCGGACCTTGTATTCATTGGATAGCATAGAGATACTTCGACGTACGTGTCCTATCACTCACGTTATTGTATGAACCTTTCCTTGGGGTCCTCGTTGGACTGGTCATACAAAGTTTCTTTTACCTATTGCCATCCTAACTCTTTTTCTTCATCTGAGTACCAGATGATACTTTTCCTAGTTCGCTCCGCTTTCTTCTCTTTTGCCTTCAGGGTGACGTCCGATCTACTTGTCGTGGGCTGTCATTTTTGATTTCGATTTCAGAGGGAGGGTATCCTCCGGGTACCCGAGTGCCGTCGCCATCGGTGCCGGGAGTAACTCATGTTAACTCCATGTCGCTAAAATCCCATGCTAAGGGTCTTTCGATCTGATTGACACAGGGTGTCCCTTCTGGTGACTTTTGTCTGGTCACTGTCGAGGTTTGGGGTCGTCGAAAGGGGGTTATAGGGCTGGCTTTCCATTGGTGGGAAGTAGGGTCTTGTGGTCTTTGACCAAACTGTTTCCTCGGTTGCGTACTGATCGTGAATACTTGGATTGTCTTCCTACAGTTTGCCCATTTGTGGTTATTTATTCCACAACGGGTACACTGTTGTGCCCTTTTCCGATCTTGGATTACTTGGTCCTTAATCCCTTCGTGGGCTTTATTCCAATCAGTATGTTCTACTTTTCCCTGCGATGGTGCTGGGCCCTTTCCTTTCCTTTCGGCTTGCATTTTTATTTTGTAGGCCCATTTTTCTTCGGCCGAGTATTGCTTTCTTTGTTTCCTAGGCTTTGTGTCAGCCATTTCTTCCCTCTTCCTTTTCCCTCCTGAGTCGTTTCGGGATCCACTGGGACCACTGTGCTGTAAGGGGAGTTGTTCCACGAATATTTCTTCTCGCCTGCAGACTGTTCTTAGTGCTGTGATCCAGGCACTATCCCTCGTATATTCCTCGGTTGATAGTCGCCGTAGTATGTCTCTCGGAATATGTCGTTCTACCATTTGTCACCATGCGACTTCATTCATTTCCAGGTGGGTATTGTGGTTTTCCAGCTTGAGGAGATAGCGGTCAATCTTACCTTTATAGGTAACTTTTGTTATTAATGCTAGGGATCTTTCTCCCTCATGTGTGAGTGCAAATGGTAAGATGCACTGTCACCTAAATGCCACCCAAAACTCGTAACCTTCGATCTTCAGATGGCCTAATTCTCCGCTCATCTTTTTCTGATAGGGAAATGCGAATGCCGACACATCTTCTCCTTCACTCCTTCCCAGTCCATATTTGATTCGGTCATGATCCGATCTCCACTGGTGTGGATTCCTTTTGAAGTAGTCTTCCCACTGAAGTAACCAAAGTTTAACCTTTTGGCCCTTTTGGTTTTTGAACGGGAGTGGGGCATCAGCCTGTCGTTTACCACTGTTTGTGGTGGCTATTGCTATCGCTTGAGCCATCATTGTGACTTGTGGGTCGATAGGGTCTTCTCTGTCTGGCCACCAGCTGGGGTTACCCCCTCCTCCTCCTCCACACTGGTCTGATCCATCATCGCTGGGATCGGGGTTATTGTCTTGTGGAGGGGGAGGGGGACCTTAGTTCCCACCTCCCTGGTTTCCCGACCTTGGTGGTTCTCCTTCCCGCTGTTTCCCTTTGTCTTGCCTGCCTTGTTCTCCTGCATTTTGCTCCCGTCTTTCTTGTGCCCATCGTTGTACTTGATCAGGGTTTGTAGCGACTTGTGGGGCTACTGGAACTTGCGTTGGCAGTAGAGCCGGGGTAGTACTGGTAGGGGTTAGTTGGAAACTGGCCAACTTTTGCATTATAATGGTCATCTGGGTGGATAACTCTTCGGTTACTCGTTCTTGAGTTTCAGCGTGTCCGTTAACTACTCGCTAAAGGGTGGCAACGTCTGCTGCATATTGAGCCCCTAGTCCGATTACTTCTTGCTCTAGGGCATTTGCCCCCTTTGCTGAAGTCTCGCCCTGTCCCATTATGTTAGCATGTAGTTGGGAACTTACTCCTTTATGACAACTCTGTTGTTCATTTGCCTCTTGTGGCTGCTTCCTCGAATGATCTAGCTCAAGCGCTAGTCTGGTTATTTCCTCCGGTCGTGTCTGCGTGGCATTTTAGACTGGGACGATTATTCACTCAAAGGCTATTAGTCTTTCTGCGTCGAGTTGTTTGCCTTCCTTGAGCTCTTGCCGTGTGTCTTGGATTTCATGTACAAGTCCTTGTACTCGTTCTTCCGAATCCCTAAGTTTTACTTGGTTTGTTGCTATTTTCCTGTCAAGGTGTTTCATTGCCAGTCCTGCTCTTGCCGCTAGGGCTTTTCAGAAGGCATTATCGTCTCATGGCCTTGGTGATCCTTGTCGTCTGCCGGAGCCTGAGTCTTTTATTCTGGCACTGATTCCTCGTAGATGTCCTGGTGGGTATGGGGAGCCCGTTCTTCTTGGTACTTTGTCTGAATGGATTGGTCACTCATTGCTAGAGATCACTGAGGCCTCGGTAATGCGTTCCAACGGGTCTGCTTGTTTGCCGCCGGATGTGTCCATTGGATCTCCACTGGTGATTTGGGGAAAAAGAGACATTGGGTATGTCTTTTGAGCTGATGGTTTTGCGATATTGAACTCGAGGATGTCTTGCTTGTAGATTTCGTCAATCCACTGATCGTCTTCAAAGATGTAAAAGGTTTCTTTCACGAGAGAAATAGTTTCCAGCTTGTCTTCGTCTGTCTGCCTATTTCACCAGCAGGGGTAGAGTTGAATTGTCTTGGCTTGGACAATTCGTCCAACTATATGTCCAAATAGCTGGTATCTCCTAGTAATATTTGGATTTCGAGGGTGGGTAGGGGGTGTTCCACTCTTCTTCTGTGTCTTCTTCGGTGCCTTGGTATGTTTCAAGAAATGCCTGAATAAGTTCTGTGGAGGTTGGTGCTATAAGACTGTCGTCTATATAGTAAGGGAGATATTATAGAGTCCAGTGAATCTGGATCTCGTCTAGTTCTTGATCGATAATAACCCTGTAGGGTATGACAGGTGAGTATAGGGGATGATCGCTGCGCGATAGTGGTTTGAGATATCTTGGTCGGATTCGATTTTCGAAGAGGTTTTGCCTAACTGTCTGATGTGTATTTTCCGTTATATACTTTGTCGTGACTGTTTTATTCATGTGTAGTGAGCCTTGGTAACAAGGAGAACTATCAATATAGTGTTAGGGGTAGCCGGTGTGGTAATCTGTAATACCGGACTTGGCATTAAGATCGAGTGGTTCTTATAGATGGAGAATCTTGCCTAGGAAAGCTTGTAGTAAAGTGTAACTAAGTTTCTCGCTTAGTGTAAAGATAAATGAGGAAGTAGTAGTTTATAACTTGTTATATTGATAAGATCTCTTCTCCGGTGCTTGATGATTTCTTTAAGCTTGGGAGGCACTTCGATATTTATATTCCGGGTCTGAGTGTTCGCGAGCTACATGTTCTAACCATACTAACCAACTATCGACCGAACTAATTTCTCTGAACTCGTAAGTGCGAACACTTCTTGACCCTGACAACTGTTCGAATCCATGCTCATATAATGAAGGCGTAGACTACCATATTATTGTGAGGGTGTGTCAGTCCCACAGATGATAGGTCAGTCTAGAGTACACGTAGCCGACTAATGCCAACGTAATAATATCTCTTCACCGAACCGTATATGAAGCGGCCTACTCCAAAGCCGTCAGACCATTGAATGTGCGAGAGTCTGTCACTGTCTGCGCATCAGGTTTCCGAACTGACCTGTGGCAGCAATGGCTCAAATAGCAGTTTGCGCTCACTTTGTCTTATATTTGTACTGACTGGTTCTGAGCGGGCCCGGAGGTCTCCGCTATGTGTTTTCTGGTTTCTCATAAGATTTTTTACTTAAGTGTTTGTTCTGATTCCGTCCGTTATCTTAGAAAACTCTCTTTCCTACCCTATGGGCATCCTAAAACCGGAACGCATACTTAAATCTCTCAGACGGCTTTGCGCTATTATCACCATCATTTATGACTTGTTGCATAATCATATTTTAACTAATAATAACTATGACCTGGCTGTGAATCGAACATGCATCAGCAAAAATATTCCTTGGCACCTGGTGCGCCCACTGCGTCTGACGCACCTAGCGCACATAACGTCAACCGCAAATCAGGACGCAACCACTTAAACTAATTATCACTGGGCGCAACTTGCGCAACACCAGATCTTCAGGGCGTCACCTGGTGCAACACCATATCTTTTGGGCATCACCGGGGCACCATCATTTTTGCCGGGCACAACCTGATACGCAACCCAATCTTCAGGATTCACTCTGGAAACCCGTCAAGGGTCCCCCCTTTGCTTTCTGACCTGGGTCACAATATATTTTACACTCATATAGTCCATTTAGATAGTCTTCTATTGAATATCTAATTCTACTAAATACAGGTGGCACCTCACTCATGGCTTGCCTATGGCTCCTCCGGGTATCCCTCCGGGTATCCCTCCCAGTCAGAGAGTTAACTACATGGTTATTGATCGCGTAGGAATGGGCCTTATGCCGGCGTGTAGCTGGCGTCATGCCCAACAACCTCCCGCAAACGAATCCGGAATCCGTCAAGTGGTTGTGGAGTAATCTGCAAACGAGTAAAATTCCGCCAGCTTAGTATCTCCACAAAAGACAGTGACTTCATGGGTTTTCATGGGACAGGGACGTACCTTATACCGTTGCGTAGCTGGCGTCGAGCCCAACAACCTCCCACAAACCGAATTGGAATCCGTCATGCGGTCGTGGAGTAATCTGCCATCGAGTAAAATTCCGCCAGCATGCTACCTAAGACCCCCTCCAGAGAAGTTAGCGAAATGCTGAGTTTTGATGCCACAGGGACGTCCTTCATACCGTTGCGTAGCTGGCGTCGGGACCAATAACCTCCAGCAAACAGAATCTGAATCCGTCTCGCGGTTGTGGAGTAATCTGCCATCGAGTAAAATTCCGCCAGCATGCTATCTAAGACCCTCTCCAGAGATGTCAGCGAAATCCTCAGTTTTCATGCCACATGTACGTCACT
>Ga0307507_10011801_pt1 | contig 10940 bp, 10 predicted proteins | sample 7_EM_MG_FD_207223 | JGI IMG/M metagenome (GOLD analysis project Ga0307507, IMG submission 207223) | Populus trichocarpa ectomycorrhiza microbial communities from riparian zone in the Pacific Northwest, United States - 7_EM | ecosystem: Host-associated > Plants > Roots > Unclassified | place... | reverse complement strand
GGAACTTGATTTGTTGTTAACATAAGTTATAATCATGAATACCTGACAACATTTACAAGTATTAGCATTATTCGAATAAGATAACTAATGTAATCATGTTAACAATTTATAATCCGATTGGAACCTCGTTTGTCATTTGTGTGTGGTTTCTAGTTGTGTAATAAAAAGAGTTTATACTATACTTGTTTGAAATACCATTAGTGGATCCTCTAACCTTGACAATTATTTTATCCTTGTTTAATCCTTACATCAATATCACATTCAAAGCTCTATTCAACTTCTTTTCTATTATTATCTATTTTTTTATTTGTAGTTTATACAGTTAACCTCCCTGTGGTTCGATCTCGGTCTTGCCGGGTTATTTATTACTTCAACACTCCTGCACTTGGGAGAAGACATCAATCTTTGGTCGTGTCATGATCCCCTTACCCGGGATCCTAACATACACTAAATGTATGCTAGTCCATGCTCCATAGGCATCGATGCATGGTGATTCCCTTACCTGGGATCCTAACATACCCTAAATGTATGCTAGTCCATGCTCCATAAGCATCGATGCATGGTGATCCCTTTACTCGGAATCCTAACATACACTAAATGTATGCTAGTCCATGCTCCATAGGCATCGATGCATGGTGATTCCCTTACCTGGGATCCTAACATACCCTAAATGTATGCTAGTCCATGCTCCATAAGCATCGATGCATGGTGATCCCCTTACTCGGAATCCTAACATACACTAAATGTATGCTAGTCCATGCTAATTGCATCCATTAATATTGTCATTCTTTGTCTGACCATAGTTATCATTACAAATTTTCATTTCGAACATAGCTCATTTCTTTTCGAAGCTAAGATATAATATCACATGTTCCTCGAAGGGAAAGGACCCAAATTTTCACCCTTTAACGCATCTAAATAGTTGCTTTAGTGACTTTCCGAATCTGCCAGTAGAGGTCGTTTTCCGACCTCTCCTCAAATTTTTGACTATATCTGGAATTCTAGGACTTCGTTTCAAGCAAGGTTGGTCTCTTCAAAAAGCTAAGACACGGGGCTACAAGTCCCATGAAGGGAGGAGAACCCATTTCTTCCCCCAAGACACTCGAAATTATTCTTCAACAAATCAGACCTATTGCCCTATAGGGTCTGTCATGACCCAGTCTCGGTTGGTGACCCATAACTGGAGTTCTATAGCTTCAAATTGAGTAAGACTAGTTTCCTTCGTTAGTCAACATCCAAAACTACAATTATTATGAGGAACCTGATCCTAATTCCCTTATCCTCCTACTCAAATTCTCTCCACAAGTCAGGAGACAAATCTGTCCAGATTCATCAACCTTTCTATTTACACACAACATCCATAATTCAACCTTTTCTCTTTATCTCAACCCCTAGCCATATCACATACCGTTTAAGAGTGTCAAAAATATCTTTTTAAGAGCCAATTTATTCTAACTAATTGATCTGTACCGTTGTACGCAAGGTACTCTTATTCATTCTAGTAATATCATCACAAGTTTGATACATATCAATGTACGTAAGACACTTGTATCCATTCCAATTATATCATAACTAGTTGATACACACCAATGTATGCAAGGTACTCATATTCATTCCAATATTTATCGAAGCAATAAAACAATAAGTTCTGAAATTTATCGATGAATTTACACAAATTGAAAAGACAAGGTGCGATGCACCTACCTAGAGTATGTGCATGTGCTGCCACTCCGTGCAATTGTCCAGTCCCCACAGCTTCCTCTGTACCACCAGGGATTCAGTTTTTATCAGCAATACAACCAACACCACAACTTTATTTAATTTTCATTCAACTAGTATTCTCAAACCAATCACAAGGAATTTCTTTAAGATCTCATACTCTTCCCCATTTTCAATTTTTATATTCATTCTTATAATTTTGTTATCAAAACCATCACTCAACAACAATTCCAAGCAAAGATTAAAAATTGTCTAATTCCGATCAATTTAGCTTAACCAACCCAAAACACTATCTATTATTTTAATCATAACTAAAGTTGTAAAACTCAGTTTTTGGCGTGATTTATCTCTATGAAAGGCTAAAACATAGAAATACAACTTTTATGAAGAAACCAACTCTAAATTATTATTTTTTAAGGCTCAAAATCAACAATCACAATAGCCCTTTTTTATAGCTAAAATTTTTGACAACGAGGATTTTCATCCCTTAGAAATCCTTTTCAACTTCCAACTTATTTTCAAGCAAAAACAACATTATCCAAGGTCATTTGACATCATTAAATCACAAATTCAAACCAATTCCAAAGCAAAACATTCATACAATTTCCCTACCTCTATAATATAGCAAGATTAGACCAAAATAAAGAAACTCATCCCTTTTGGGATTTCTCCTATTATTATTATTATTTATTTATTTATTTATTTACACAAACTATATTTATTATCCTTGTTTAGCATTATTAATACAACAAAATGATGATCAATTCATTTTCTTTCACTTTCTTGTGCGATTAAACATATGCGACAAACCTTAACAATTAATATTCTTAGATCATTATCACAACAATAATTTCACCCTACTAGTTGGAATCCATGACAATCTTCATTAACTAATCAATTTGCCAAAAATACTTATGGCTAGCTTTAAATAAGTTTTATTTTCAAAATTTCTTTCATTTCAATTTCTTCATGGTTCCACCCCATTTATATCCACACAACCAACAAGTTAGCTTTTTATTCAATCATCATGTTCATATAGCAATGTTCCTTCCTATTCTTACACAATAATCATTCTTCACCTCATATAAAGAATACACAATTAATCTATAATAATACTAATAACAAGAACATATTTTACCATTACATCTACCATAAAACCTACACCCACACAATTCTAATTTCATCAAAACATGTATTTAATCAAGCGTACTAAAGTTTACCAAAACTAGCAATAGATTCAAAAAACAATAAGTCATCAACCTCTGATAATTTTTTTAAACCCAACGGTCAGAATACATATAATAGAGTTGTGCACAATATATCTCAAAATCAGAATGATCCAACGGTTGGATCTCTCTAGTTCTGAATAAAACCGAGCTAACCTGAAAATGGAGAGCTACTATTCAACATGAACAAAACCTTGCTGGCGAATGCATTTTCAATCTCCACCGTCCATAATGAAGGAAACATATAAGAGCACCACATATCCAAGAATGAACATGCTCCAACGGTGGACGAGAGAGAAATCGGTTGGCGACCAAAACTGCCCTGCAGGTGTATTTCCTTTTGTTTTCCAGGAAATTTCAGATGATGGTTTCTTTCAAATGGATTGTGTTCCTTCAAATCCCTCTGGTCTGTTAGTAGAGGAGAGTGAGAAGAATAATATATCAAAAACTCAGCATGACCCAACGGTGGATTCCAGAGATATGGCCACCAGAGCATTATTGGTTTTCTCCAAATTCTGCACTTCTCTCTAGCTGAATTTTCTCTATTGTCTCTCACTTTTTTGTTGTTGAACTGGTGGCCTCTTTGCTGTTTTATAGGCACATTTTCCTCTAATTACAATTTTGTCCCTCATTTATGCCTTTATGTATTTTATTTTATTTTACATGTAAACTATCTAGTTTATTTCTGCTTAAATCGCTAGTCTTTACCGAACTCCGATTAGGATGAGATCTTTAACCAAGGTAGGAAAACATATTAATAGACTTCATGCAAAATTTCATCCCGATCCGACTATTGGATTGAGAGCTCTACTTTCTAATGTAAAATTGGTCAGTTTATGATGTTTTTGTCAACGATCCAAATTTTCTTGTTCAATCTTCACATAAAATCATATTAATTATCCTTCTAAACCTTTAAGGTCATTTTATTATTTTGGAATATATTCATTTTATAATTTCCACCTTTATTTATTTATCGGGCCTATTACCGTTTTAAAGTAACGTCACTGATTTTTAATCGGTGCTTGCACCTTCAGTCCTACCCTTTTCATTGCATTATCCTTTATTATAATATATTCTTTATTACCTCACTTATTTCCTAGAAACATTTTGTTATTTTTCTCATTATTTTATCAATCAAAACAAGTTACTAGTTTCTTTGTCCTTATGAATTCTAAACCAAAATTCATTTTATGGAGGTCATCCCTTCCATTATATATCATTATTTATCTATTATTTCTAATCTTGGTTTCCATCACTCATTGAAATCATACCACTTTCAGTCTTACGTTTACATGAGGGTTTACACATCTGCATATTGAAATTATAAATTTCTAGGGTTTCACAATAGCCGGATTTGAGAGTTATGAGTTAGTTTCAAGAATTGATGCGTTCATGTATACTATGTTTCGTATATACTAAGTATACGAAAGAACTATGATTGTTATGCTTTAAACAGAGAATAATGTTAGTTTGGCTAACGATATTTGAGATGAATGATCGGGTTTGAGTATTGTAATTAGCCTCGGTAATTGATGAATTATTAATGGTGGTATTTACATAAGTAAGGAGAAATGATAGAATTATGCTCTTTTGGTCTATGAATGAAATGTAACGCTAATATTGTTTTATTATGTTTCTTTAAACTGCCTATAATGCTTGAAATTATCTTGTGCTGTAACAGGGACATCATACCAACATAATGCGTAGGGAAATCCATTTCGTAGCTCACACATTTTGAAAAGAACTATATATTCGCATGTTATGGGTGATATGAGTTCCATATGAACGAATGTGTTAATCACTCAATTAGTCATCCAACCCCTTTTATAGAGGCTAGTAATGAAAAATTGAAATGTAACACAGATGTGAATGTGCGAACAAGTTGATATGATGTGTATGAATATACATATAAGGTATTCATTTTATGAGGATGTCATGTTGTGAAATTACATGAGGTCATGATAACGAAGTACTAATTATGTAACTTGTTGTTCGACACTCTTGTATGAACTCGTGATGTTAACGAGACTAGAATAGGAATGTGAATTTGTGAGTATATCAATATGATGTAATGTAAACCTATGAGTACGAAAATATAATAATATGGGCACGTGTATTGAGAATCAGTTTTATGGGAATATTGATTGTTAATGAATGGAATGCAATTATAAATCTGCAGAATGATATAATGAAAAACATCCAGAACCGGACCAAAAAACAAATTCCATCGATTTTGGCCTTGAAAAAGTTGGGTTGTTACAATACACTTGCCCCACTAACACCAAAACAAGTGTATGAAGATCAAATTCAGTTGAAGAAAAGCTATAAGGAGGAGCACTCAGATTCGGCCAAAATGGAAGAACAAGCCGAACAACATTATGAAAATATGAGGAAGAGTGAAAATAAAGTGAGCCGTGAGTTGAAAATAAAAGAGGACAAAGTTTTGGCTCTTAGGAAATTAGGGGAGGGTCACGACCAAAAAGAAAGAAATAGAAGGGAGGCCGAGAGTGAAGAGAAGAAAGAAAGGGTGAGAAAAGAAGTGTGTACAAAAACTGGGGAAAACCCATAATTTCTTTGCAAAATCTAGTGATCTTAAACATGGTTATCTTTCTGAATTGCCTATGATTTTACTTGTGTATAAGGAGGCATACTTTAACTCTAATGATTTGGATTCCTGTGTTCCTAGTGTTGTTAAAGTTCTTTTACAGAAATTTAAAGATGTCTTTCTAGAAGAGAATCCTAGTGGCTTGCCGCTAATTAGGGGAATTGAACATCAAATCGACTTTGTTCCATGAGCATCTATACCAAATAGGCCGGTAGGAGCAATCTCAAAGAGTCAAAGGAGGAACTCCAATGGCAAGTGGAGGAGTTGGTGTCGAAAGGATACATTCATGAGAGCAGTTCCCGTGCTTCTTGTCCCAAAGAAAGACAAGACTTGGCGAATGTGTGTCGATTGCAAGGCTATCAATAACATCATTGTAAAGTATCGACATCCTATTCCCAGATTAGATGATATGTTGAATGAATTGCATGGTTCTAAAATGTTTTCGAAAATTGATTTAAAAAGTTGTCACCATCAAATTAGGATGAAAGAAGGGGAGGAATGAAAAACTGCTTTTAAAACTAAATATGGTTTGCATGAGTGATTGGTTATGCCTTTTGGACTTACTAATGCACCTAGTACTTTTATGAGATTGATGAATCATGTTTTGCGTGCTTTCATTGGTAAGTTTGTAGTTGTTTACTTTGATGATATTTTTATTTATAGTAAAGAGTTTGATGAGCATATGGATCATTTGAGACAAGTTCTTGATGTGCTTAGAAAAGAATCCTTATATGGTAATTTGAAAAAGTGTGACTTTTGTATGGATAAAATTATTTTTCTTGGATATGTTGTTAGTGCAAAAGGTTTAGAGATGGATAAGGCTAAGGTTAAGGTTATTCAAGAATGGCATACACCAAAATCAATAACATAAGTTAGAAGTTTTCACGGTTTGGCTAGTTTCTATAGGAGGTTTGTTAAAGACTTTAGTACAATAGCCTCTCCATTAACTGAAATCATTAAGAAATATGTAGGGTTTAAGTGGGGTGAAGAACAAGAAAGTGCTTTTAGCTTGTTAAAATCAAAGTTTAATTTTGGCACCATTACTATCTTTACCTGATTTTAATAAAGCTTTTGAGATTTAATGTGATGCTTCAAGAATAGGTATTGGAGCTGTTCTAATGCAAGAGAAACGATCTATTGTTTATTTTTGTGAGAAACTCAATGGTGCAGCTCTTAACTATCCCACTTATGACAAAGAGTTGTATGCATTACTGAGAACATTGGAAACTTGGCAACATTATTTATGGCCCCGAGAGTTTGTTATACATACCGATCACCAGTCATTAAAACATTTAAAGGGTTAAGGTAAGGTAAATAGGTGACATGCTAAGTGGATTAAGTTTATTGAAACTTTCCCATATGTAATTAAGTACAAGCAAGATCAGGAAAATGTGGTTGTAGATGCTTTGTTGCGAAGGTATGTTCTTTTTAATACTCTGAATACTAAATTTTTAGGATTTGAGTATATTAAAGAATTGTATCTTGATGATAATGATTTTGGTTCTATATATAATGAGTGCAAAGTTTCGGCCAAAGATAGGTTTTTTAGGCATGACAGATTTTTGTTTAAGGAAAATAAATTATGTGTGCCTCATTGTTCTTTGCGTGAATTGCTTGTAAGGAAAGCGACATTTTGGAATTGCTAAGACTTTGGATGTTTGACATGAACACTTTTCTTGGCCTAACATGAAAAGAGATTTGTAAAAAATTTGTGATAGGTGCATAACATGTAGACAAGTTAAGTCTAGAGTAATGCATCATGGGTTACACACACCTTTACCTTTTCCTAAAGAACCTTGGGTTGATGTTTCTATAGATTTTATTTTGGGTCTACCTAGGTCTAGGAAAGGAAGAGACTCTATATTTGTTGTTGTGGATAGATTTTCTAAGATGACACATTTCATTGCTTCCCATAAAACTGATGATACAACAAATATAGCTGACCTATTCTTTAGAGAGGTCATTTGTCTACATGGTGTTCCTAGGAGCATTGTGTTAGATCGAGATGTTAAGTTTTTAAGTTCCTTCTGGAAGGTTTTGTGGGGTAAGTTAGGGACTAAACTTTTATATTCTACTACTTGTCATCCACAAACAGATGGCCGGACTAAAGTTGTTAACCAAATTTTAACTCAGTTGTAAGGGCTATCATTCAAAAGAATCTTAAAAATTAGAAAGATTGTTTGTCATTTATTGAATTTGTATATAATCATAGTGTACATTCTACTACTAATTATTCACCATTTGAGATTGTTTATGGTTTTAATCATTTGACACTATTAGATTTGATTCATTTACCTGTGGATAAAAGGGTTAGTCTTAATGGTACTCAAAAAGCATAGGTGGTAAAGGATTTACATGCAAAGATTCGACAACAAATATAGAAAAACAAATGAACAATATGCACACAAGACTAAAAGAGGATGAAAATTGGTGAGATTTGAACCAAATGATTGGGTTTGGGTGCATATGAGGAAGGAAAGGTTCCCTGAACAAAGGAGATCAAAGTTGATGCCTTGAGGAGATGGTCCTTTTCAAAACATAGAAAGGATTAATGATAATGCCTATAAAGTGGATCTACCAGGTGAGTATGATGTTAGTGATACATTCAATGTTGCTGATCTTTCTTGTTTTGATGTAGGTGATGATTCAAGGTCGAATTCTTTTGAGGAGAGAGGGGATTATGTGATCCAAGCACCAAATGATCCATTGAAGGTTTCAGTTGGTCCAGTTACAAGACTTAGAGCTAAGAGGTTCAAAGAGGCCTTCAATGGACTTCTTCAAGATATATGGGCTAAGGTGGACTTCAAGAGGTTATTAAATAATAAGGAGCAAGTCGTGATTAATCTTATTGACACGACCAAAAGATTGATGTCTTCTCCCAAGTGTAGGAGTGTCGAAGTAATAAATAACCTACAAATAAAGAAATAGATAATAACAGAAAAGGAGTTGAAGAGAGCTTTGAGATGTGATATTGATGTAAGGATTTAAACAAATATAAAACAATTGTCAAGGTTAGAGGATCCATTAATGGTATTTCAAATAAGTATACTATAAACTCTTTTTATTACTCAACTGGAAACCACACACAAAGGAGGTTCCAATCAGATTATAAATTGTTAACATGATTACATTAGTTATCTTATTCGAATAATGTTAATACTTGTAAATATTGTCAGGTATTCATGATGTTAATTTATGTTAACAACAAATCAAGATCCTTTCATAACACAGGTGTTGGTTATACCATACAGTTGGTTATGAAAGGATCAAGTATTTGTTGTACCAAGAGTTATACAACATAAATCTAGATTAACCATTTAACAAGCAAAGTATTAAGAATGAATAAGATAACAAATACAAAACATGTTAGTATCAAACATTAAAGTCCATAACGAGTTTATATTATACTTATTCTTACACCATTAGTGTACCCTTTTCACCTTGACATGATAAACTTAGCTGAACATGATTAAGAAGAGAAACATAAACAAACTAGATAAGAACATAGTTATGATGAAAAGCATAAACAAGAGATTAATGAGATCAAAACTTAAGCATTACAAAAATATAAAGAGAGAGCAAGAACATGATCTTGATCTGAAAACCAAGATACCTAAATGCATGACAAATGCCTCCTTTTATAGGCAAAAATTCAGAACTATTGATTTGATGACTAATTGTTGAGTGGGTGGCCACCTCTTGACTTGGTAACACTTCTTATCTTCTTGTCTGCAGAAAATGCATTGCTAACATTAGAAATTGAACAAATAGTCTTCATGAAAGTTATGGGAAATTGTCTCAACTTTCCAATGTAAAAAGAATCGGTGCATTTGGACTTCTAGAACTCGAGATATGGGCTAAACACTAAGTAGTGTCTGGGCTGCAGGATAAATTCTGACTTCTCCGTTGTTGCTACCATTTGAACTCGAAAATGACACTTTTAAATCTTAGACTCCTCATGAAAGTTTTAGGTCTATGTCTTAGATTTCCATACATATAAACCAGACCTAAATCCAAGTTCTACAGCTCCAGTTATGATCCAATAACCGAATGATGTTCCAGTTTGGACTGAACCAACATCTCTTTTCTAAGCTTAGCCCTCTCTTTGTCTTCTGAATTTCAGTAGTTAAACTCATCAATCAATCCTTTGATTTATTTGATAAGCCTGCATTTAAAATGAACATTTACCATAAATTAAATGTATCTTATATTATCAAACTTGTTATTATAAAACATGCTCTAGTTAAGGAGTTATTGATACTTCAAGTGCAAAATGATGATATAAAACCTTGATAAAAATATACTTTTATGTACTAATCACACCCCCCAACCAGCTTATTACTAGTCCCTAGTAATCAAAGCGTTAAAATAGAAAAACAATTTGCAAGTTCCACAAAGCAAGACATTCATCATTCAACTTCCATTAATCTATCCAAATAAACAAACTCTCATTAGATTTATTTATCTGCTTTATACTTCTTAAACAAGATATTAATAAACCTTCTTTTTATGTGCTCATTGTATGAAAACATAGATGATGGGGCTTTTATTGGAACAAAACAATATTATGTTCTAATGTTTTTCTAAGGTTACTTCCTTGGGTTGGGATTATTATCTTTTTTTTCTTTTTTTTAAATATATATACATATAACTTAAAATACAATGCATCTTTAACCCATGTAACAAGCTTTCGACTAATGACTCCCAGACCAGTTGGTCTTAGGGCATTAGGTGTTGAGACACCCCTACAACCTTAATAACTCAGGTTGCAGATATTGATACGTAGATAATGCAATGTTTGATTCCCTTAAGCTTTTCTCCTTAACCCATGTAATAAGCATTGGGCCAATAGCTCCCAAGTCAGTTGACTTTAGGGTATTAGGTGTTAAAACACCCTTTCAGGCTTAATTGCTTAGGTTAGGGAGGCTACGAAACCAAACTTATCTATGTTTTTATTATCATCAATATTATCAATTTGTTTTTTTTTTTTGCAAATTATATACTATCCATTTCCCTTAGTTATTACCTTTAACAAAAGAACATAAATAATGTAATAATCCAATGTGCAACCCACAATCATATGTTAAAGTGTATGTGTGAAAATGATGGTTTAAGAATACTTGTTAAATGAGTATAAGAGCAGAATCAAGTGATAGCAATACGAGAGTTTGTAAACTTGAATATTTCAAGAGAAGTATGTGATAGACCTTGTTATGATTATTGCAAATAACCATTGGAAAATATTTACTAAGATGCATCTCAAGAGTCAATAAAATTCTCCCTTACTCGGTCATCCTAGTAATAACAGTTTTGTGAAATGGTTTTATTAAAAACAAAAGCAGTTAGTTGGTTAGTTTTTTTTTGTGTCAACTACTACCCTCTCCCCCCAA
>Ga0307507_10011800_pt1 | contig 10942 bp, 6 predicted proteins | sample 7_EM_MG_FD_207223 | JGI IMG/M metagenome (GOLD analysis project Ga0307507, IMG submission 207223) | Populus trichocarpa ectomycorrhiza microbial communities from riparian zone in the Pacific Northwest, United States - 7_EM | ecosystem: Host-associated > Plants > Roots > Unclassified | place... | reverse complement strand
TCACGCTATGAGATCAGTTGACTCATAGGTTTTCACATGACGACGCAATAGCGTGTCATTGGTTTATTGTTATTGGTTGATATTTGACATGACGCACGATTGTGGTCATGTGGATTATGTATTTTGCACATGACTCATAGTTATGAGTCATGGGTTTCACGCATGTGACCCCATTAGAGCACATGACTTGTTTTATGGGTTTTGATTGGTTACGAGATAGGGCGCAGCGGACTCGGACGAGTCAGCTGATGGATTTCACACTATGACTCACTATAAGCCATGAGTCGCGTGACGCGAGAACATGAGTCACGCAGGGTTAGGGTTGAGGGAAGAACCCCTATATAAGGGCACCCTCGGGGCATGGGATTTGGGTTCTTCACGCAACCATCTAAGTTTTTTCATACAATATACTTTCAATACAAAGATCTTTATCTATCACGCTTTCGGGAATCAAGACACGACTGTCTTATTTGAGCCTAGTGATCAACGTTGCTAGATAGGAGTCAACGGACTTAGCTATCGCAACAGATATCAGGCAAAGAAGAAGTGATCGTTAGTAGACTATCGGTTACCTGCTGCAAGTATCACCCGGAGGAAAGAGGATTGTAACAATAGACGACTAGGTGATGTATACATAGTACCCCAGAGATAGCATCTGAGCTGGCTGATCCACAGTGCTTGCGGTGGGTAGCTGTGTTAAAGGAATACCTTTAGGCTTTTGAATATGAATACTTGAATTAAGGTAAGCCAGGATTACCTGAATGCCAGACCCTCTTGAAACAACAACATATACTTTGCTATCCAGACAGAGTTGTAACACAAGTGGTGTCTGATTTATTACCAGTGGAAATACCACTAACTCTTTAGGCACTTATAAGTGCTATTCGTGATATTACTAACAATGAATATTTTCTGGGGAAGTTAGAGAGAAGTCATTCTAATGAGAGTTGTTATTTTGAGAATAGTGAATACTAGTAGTAATAGGGTATTATAATCATTTGGGATAAGAATTTGCAGGAAAAAAGAAGATTGGAATAATTTTGAAAGAAAGAAGGTAGGAAAACTCAAAGTCACACATACATGGACATCCATGGGTGAGGACAAATCAGCAAGCTAATGAAGTCTAGTATCCTGATGATATTCTCATTTTCACAACAGCTGGTTTACTATTTTTATATACTAGGGTATAAGGGTAAGTTGGGCGCAATGGCATAGGTGCGGCGGCAGGGTAGGTGAGGTGATAATTACCAAAAAGGAAATATTCTCGGTACTTGTTGCTAAGGAGGAAGTCAACAGAAAACCGCTAACTTAACCACCAACATACAACACACTATCAGCAATCCACGACTTTTGCAAAAGTGGATGATAGAAGTCAAAGGAATTCGTGAATAGCACCCAATCGGCAAGCGGTAGGTGGAGACCACTTGAGATGACCGCATTGGAGTCATTACGCTACGAGACAATGCTCAATGGCCTTGGGGGCAGATTGGGAAGAAGCTGGGAATTGACCGGTGAACATGTCAAAAAGAATAAAGCTCTCTCCCTCTTTTTTAGTTTTCTCTTTTCCAATTTCCGGTGTATGTAGCCTGTTATTTTGATACAGGAGTAATGTGTTGGTAATACTATAACAAGAGATTTCCAGAGGTGCCCAGGGAGTTTGATCTTTCGACTGCTAACTGTCTGGTAATAGATTTACAAGTGAGTGAAAGAGAACAGAACTCCATTCAACAAAATTCGTACTGGCTGCACACTTATCTTCACTGAGGTTGAAACTGCTTGGCTTATAGCTTTTGTTACTAGAAATGCCTTTACCCGGAGACTCTGTTGGAATGCCATTGTCTTTGAAATGGGCTATGCCTGTTCAGCAAAGACAGTAAAGGCTGTAATGGGGAAGCTTGGATATCACAACCGAGTGCCACGCCAGAAGTTTAGCATTCAACCTGCTAATAAGCCTAAATGTGTCCAATCGTGTGAGGAGAGACTAGGTTGGACTTAGGAGGAATGGAGTAGAATAATTTGGATAGAGGAATTGATATTTTTGACTACTGGTTTGAGGTACAGGCCTTGAGTTATTCGAAAACCAGATGAAGAATTTCATATCCATTGTATAGATTAAATCTTTGAGTAAGAAAGGCAATCTACAATCGCCTAGGATGGCTTTTGCGGTACTACAAAGTTAGAATTAGTTTTCATACCAGGGAAAGCAAAGTTGGACTCTGCTATGTATGTAGAGACTGTAATGGAGCCATATCTGGTACTGTTTTGGCACCAATGCTATGAGGAATATGGGTGGGCACAAGTGATTGAGGATGGGGCCTCAGGCCACCAGAAGTCTGTAAGGATGTATAGACTAAAGAATAAGGTAGATGCAGTGCAATGGCCTGCTCAATCACTGGATTTGAATTTAATCGAAGCATTGAGGATGGATTTGGAGACGGAGTTGGGGGAGACATAGGGGCAGATTGGCGACATTCCTACCTTACAAATATGTTTAAAAACTATTTGGGGGCAGATTGGGGCAGATAGACTACTTGGGCTGATCAACAGCCTGTCAGATCGCTTGGGTGCTGTGATTGGGGCCGGAGGTGAATCAACACCATATTAGGAAGACTTTCTGACCACGGATTGAGACCAGGCACTACATATTAACACTTGTATTCCACATACCCTGTCTCAACTATGCTAAGCCTATAGCTTCTTCTTCTTTTCCATCTCTACTCCTGATTAAATTGTAATTTAAATATCTGAAGGTTGAATTTTCCATAGGCAATATATTGGGTGTTGCCGGACTTTTTTCCTTCACACAAAAAAGTTGCTTACTAATTACAGATAAGTGTCCTAGTGTTGGATATACCCCTGTTGACTACAGATTAAGTGTGTTGCGACACCTGGGTGTTGCTTGACTTAAGGCTCCCTCCGAGTACACTTTTGAGTACCTTTTTATGATTATCATTCCAGAAAGCTATTGGATTTGTAAGCAAGTATATAAATATATTCTAAAGCAAGAGTATTGAAACATTCCTCACTGGCATACAAGTTTCAGGAATGATTTACTAACACTGGTATCTAGTTTCCTTCTCACTTGTAGAAGTTAGAAACCTGAACCTGTTGTATATGTATCTAACTTTTTGTAAAAGTGGTAAGCATGAAGGAAGTATAAGTAGTGCTAGTCTATTGCAAAAGTATCAAGACACCTTGGTACTAATTTAAATCAATCTTGATATGAAGTCATTAAAATGCTTTTGAAATGAGCTTGTAATTTACAGTCATCATTCAAACAGGTAGGAGTCACAGTCATAGTAGCTTCTCTAGAAAGCTTATCTACCATGTGTGAAAGAAAATATTTCAACTTATAATTTACTTTATTAACGTTTCTTAAGCCTTACTGCTTTCATCTTTCTACCAATACAGTCTACCAACACTCACCAAGTATGAGTTATATTAATATCTTTCTTATCAAGTTAGATTTGATTAAAACCAAATTTCTCTAATTCTTTGATTAACTTAGATAACAAGTTTTAAAACTTGTGACTTCCTTTTTTAGACTTAGACCTGTAAATACTAGTATGAGTATTTAAAATATAAATAGTTTTCTCATTCTCTAGATATGTTAGCCTTCTTACCAGTATTTGAAATAAGTCAAAATAGCCAATATCTCTCACTAATTTTTTCTATATTTTCTGGCAATAGCTCATGCAGTTTTTGGAAAATATCAATAGTTGTTCTTCAATTTGACTCTGTGTAAATCTCCAAAAAGCTGTTAGAATGCCACTAGCAATAATTGTTTTATCAGTCTTTCTATAGGTACTCAGGGGATCCCTTATAAAAGTGCTAATAAACCGGTCTCTTGTGAGTTTATAACAATTATCAGAATGAAAAAGATATCATAAGCACATCAGCAAAAAATCAGTTTGCATCCTGTGCATCCTGACTCTTCCTGAGAGCCAGTTTGCATCCTGAGACCCCTGTTTGCATCCTCAGAAAAAAAAAGTCGCATGAGAGCAAAACGTGTTAGCCGATAAGTTAAATAGTAGTTTATTCTAGCTATATGGAAAATCTGAGCCTTTGAATCCATCTGATGGTGGACTAATTGAGGATTGAAGGCCTTTATGTCGAAAATTGACTGTTTCACTTTGGATCCCGGCATGTACCCAAAATAGTTGAGCGTTAGAAGTGCCATCCAGTGCCAATAAATTGAAATCAGCATGTAGTAAGCTGGTCAAAAGTTAGGCTCAGGATGCACCAGGAGAAAATTTGTATGTGTATAGGATGCAAACTGGGGGTTCAGGATGGACAGGAAGAACAAGGATGCAAGGAAGTTTTCTTGCTGATGCACTCTACTCTATAAAGAGTAATAACCATTCCCAGATGTTTGAGGTGATCAAAGGAAAAGAGACCTTAACAATATCATAATTTAATACAACAATTCAACAATGTTACTTTGATATTACCTTTACCATTGAGCCTTCTTGACAATCTCTCCATTATCTCAAATACCCTTGGCATAGTTAGCTCAATACACCTGAGTTATATACTTTATCAGAGTAGTATTGAGTGAAAAAACTGGAACTAATGTGAAAAGGAAAAGATGTGTTCATATTTGAACTCATAGCTAATGATGATGTTGAGTTTAGAGAGAATAAAGGGAATGAACTGAGACTAAATATAGATCTGTTGTGGTCATCCACAGTGGACCACACAGGGCACAATCACTGGATATGCCAGTCACCCTTGCGCATGACTGTCCCCACAACCGTTCTCTCTAGTATGCCCTGAACCCACGATGGGGTTACTCCATCAAGTGGGCGCTGCAGAAGTTTCCAGAAATGTGAACTTTGGCTTGGGGCTAACTTAGCTGCGGCCGCCCGGAGAATTAGTAAAGATGCAACGTTCCTGTTGGCCTCTGAACTCGTGTATTTGTCCAGAGGCTGGTAGGGCCCATGGGAGGCAGAATATCTGACTGGAAAGTGAGTCCTTGCCATTTTGCACGCTAATCAGCTTCATAGCCGTTGGGCTCTATAAGGTTAATCATATAATATTATTATTATAATAATAATGAGAGCTGCGGCCGCCTTATAAATAATGCCAAGCCGATCCTCGTTTTTTCGAGGGCTCAAATTACCCAGCACTCACTACTCCTGTTGGTGTCGATTTAGTGGTTAGATATCCTTAGACATTTATGGCCCTCGGGAACGTCTTCTCACTTTTTGATAAAGTAGGAATTTCGGTGTGTTTTTTATTTTTCCATTTTTTAGGTTGTCCGCAGGTTTTCTATCGACCTGGAAGAAATAACTCGGGTTTTGTGTAGGTTACGGTACTTGTACTCGAGTATCACAGAAGTGGACGTTAAATCAAGTCGGGCAGGTTACCCTCCCACCGTCTATCGGTTTTGCAGATAGGGGGAGATATGGAATGCGTTAAATACTTCAATAGTCTATGGAGAGCTTAAGTTTCTGTTAGGACTTGCTGGCAGGTCTTGTACTGCAAATGAATGGACTCCCAAATGTACCGTACTTTACCATACGGCATACGAACTGCTCCCACGTGAGGCTCTAAATGCTCTATTGTTGAAAGGAGCCACACGATGTCATGATAGAGTGGCCACCGTTGATGATCTTGTTAGAAAATCGCTTTGTGTCAAAATGTTGTTACATCGGGATTAGTGTTTCTTCTTGTCGGGGGAAATGCTTTACCACCGGAGGAAAATTGAGGTCGGATTCGGGGTAATCGCATTCTCCGCACGTGAAATAGTTAGACCAACAGATAAATTGTTTCTATGATACGTTTATGGAAGTGGGATAACTACTTTTTGAGTGTCGTCCTGACTCCGTATGGGGCCTCTATATGCTTCCTTCTTCTTGGTTCTTTTCTTTCCTCGATACTTTCACAAAATCATTCACTTTCGATAGAATAGGAGGCTGATCTCTATTGCTCACTCGTTACTTCTGGCACACCTCACTTTGGTTCTAGCTGGGAATGGGTTGACCTAGCTCACCCAATTGTATAAATTAGCACTTTGTAGTACAGTACTTCGCCACAGCGAAGCAAAGCCACAGCGAAAGGTTAAAGAAAAAAAAGAATAAAGGGGGATATGGTTAATTCAAATTCACCGCGTTAACCCAGTCACGAATTCCCACCAAAGTGTATGCTCAAGAAGCCTAGAAATCCGAGGATTAACGCTTTGCAACTCACACCATTGGTGGATCTGGGAATTTCCTGCTGTGGAATCATTTATGTGGAAGAGCTGGGAGATCCCTGGAAGTTAACATGACTTTACAGGCATAACTTATAGATTATTATCTCTACTATGATATATACCTGTTCAAGATATTTTTTTACCTATTTCCAGTTTTTTTTTGCCCCCCTCCTCGAGGCATGAGCTTGAAGGTAAATGGGTAGAGTAATGAGGAGAGGACTACAATTTGGGGTACTTCAGCTAAGTGTACTCTTGGCACATCCTCGATCTGATAAGGGGACCCTTGTTTTCTTTTTCCCAGTTCTGCAGGCTTAAGCATTATGCAGCAGACGGAACACGAAAAAGTGCCATTTTTGACAGGGGGCGCAACTTGGCTTAAAAGGCATAACTTAGGGGTATTAAAATTAAGAAAAACTTGACTTTGGACTTGTGTCAACATACTGGTATTGAGTTGTTTCATTGGAACATCGAGATTATAGGTGCATTCAAATCAGTTGTTTTTGGTGGGGCTGGTCGCTTATCCGGTGTGACCTTTGGCTGGGTGAAACACGTTATATGGCAGCTCATAACAAGCGCTATTTATTCCGAAAGTGTTCCGATTTTAGAAGTCCCCACAGGCTCTAAAGTTCTAACTGTTTTTCCTCACACCTTGACATCCCTGTTAAGGTGACCCAATGTTTCACCGAGAGAAAAGCGGCTGTGGTTGGGTGAGTTCTGGTTGTATCGTGAACCTACTGGAAAAAAGGGGTGTGTTGTAAATTCGCGACCAACCATTGCTCGTCCTCGGACTACGATAAACCCCCGTCCCGATCATTACCTTTTGCTTTTCCGGAAACCCCGGATTGTGTATATAAAAGCAGTGATGCCTAGTGACGCCACGTTAGTGCTTGCTAAGGACTAGCTCGACACAAGGCAGACTTGCGGGTCTAACTGGATTAGCTTACTAGTCGGAAATGATTTTGTGGGACGAAAAACCTTGTGGAAGGGTTGGTTGGCTGTGGTGCTACTCATGGAATATCACTCGCTATCTGCCTAAGATGGCTCGGACTTCCCGTCTCGGGGGTATGTACGCCCAATGATTTAGGGATGAAGGTGAAGTTCGGAGGGGATGGGAGTACCGACGCTCAGAGGAGTCGTCATCTAGAGTGGTCTGATACACGTGAAAATTAGCTCTGCAGAGGGCTAAAGAGGATGCTGCAGGGGACAGGCTGAGCTTCCTCACTACTGCGCTATGATAGCCTACATGCTTCTGAGCTCCAGGGCCTGTGCAGAATCCAATATAGCAAATAACTAGGCCACTCGTATTCGTTTTCGTACAGCCACCTAGGGCAATGCACAAGCACAAGAATCGGGTCGCAGCTAATCATACTCGGTGCAGGACCCGTGATGCGGGAGACCCAAGGCCATCATCATTTTAGAAGATAGTGTACCTTACCTATCGTTTTTCTTCAAGCTTCGCTCCCCGTATCCTGGGTATATTTTCTTTTGGGGAAAGGAAAAAGAAAAAACCCGGATGTTTTTTTTTGACGTGACGCTCCGGACAGAGCTTAAAGATTAAGCCTTCTGGTACTGTGGGGCATTTTGTGCTTTTATCTTCCCTGCAGTGTGACAAGATCGGGGGGTTTTTCCGGGTCTTTTGGTCTATTTTGGGTTGCTAAGCTCAAGATATCGATTGGCTTATAGCTTAGATTACTGTGCAATGTAGAACCGGCTCATCTTTCGCTAAAATTAATTGGTGGTTCTTAATCCTGGTATTTGCGACACACTTGTGCTCTGGTTTACCGAGGCATGTAGTGTCGTTTGTGAAACAGGAGCGGATCATAAGAGATCACTGTCTTTGTGTTGATTTACTGATTGGAAGCTGTGTGGGAGCATTGGCCACCTTGGCGCTGACCTTCTCAACAATAATAGCTGTACCAGATTCAAGCCTGAGACTCGAAATCTTTATCGCCACGGTCATTGTGTGTCCTGTCCCATGCTTTCTTTTTCTCTCCCCGCATTTCCCTCATTGCCTTTCTTTTCGGAGTAACTTTTTTTAGTTGCTTTTTAGTGCAAGAGCTGATTTCTTTGGATATAACCCGTCGGCTCTGTAGAACGTATACACCCCCCTGGTATAAATTGCAGGTTCTTCTGATGGAAAGCTGTGAATCAAGCTCTATCTATTAGGGTGGCTCAATTAGGCCTTAAGATCTGGGACTGTATAGTATTTGTACCACGGAACCTCAAGATCGCTAGCCGCCGCAGGGGAACTCCCGGCGCGTAGGGTAACGAATGGATCGTCGTTCCACGGAAGCAGTAAGTGTGCTTAAGTTGACCTATCCGAATACTGGTGGAGTAACAAGGACCAAACTAGATGTCCGTCAATTCCGGAAGCTAGCTACTCTAAACGGAATCCCCACAATATCAGCGCAGACTGGGGCCAATAATATCGATCAAAGGAGATCTAACATGCGGGTGGATCAGCTTATAGCAACGGGAAACAAGGTAAGCTAAGATCTCTCTCCCTCCGGGTAGGAAATTTTGCAAGAGTGGGGTAAGTATTACTCGAAGCCGTTTGGAGAATAACCTTCTTTCAACCACGCCACAGCATTCTGCTCTTTTTTTCTCCGAAAGATCCCGGATTGGAAGATTCCTCGCTGGCTATAGGGTGCGGCTACTCCTTAACACCTTCTCCTCCGGGTCTATCTTTTACGTATTGTGCTTACAGCTCTCTTATTGGATCCCTGATGACATATCAATGTTAGAAAGACACTTGCTAGAAACTTCCGGGAGTCATGACCGTACTGTTGAATTTGGCTGGATGGGCGATTTCCCGTCACCCAAGCCCCAACGGTAGAAGAAGTATCACCCCCTACACTGTGATGGGAAGAGAGAGAGTAGTATGCGGGGGGGTTTCCGTGGAGAGTAAAGAACACAGACACACGATGAACACTATTCTCCTCTAGCCTATCAGCCCTACCCGCGAACAAAGCCTTGTTATGTGCTATCTTTTTCTTAGCCATCTCGTCCTTCATCCTTTTATTCGATCGTCTCACCCCTCCCCCATCCCTTCCGCGATGTGCCGGTACTGGTAGGGTGCCGGCGCCGCTCCCTTCAAAAAAGCAAAAAAAATGCACACTACCAGCGACATCATGCACAGAACATGGCCGAACATTCGTACGCAAATCACACAGCACAGCACTGCACAGCACTTTCCACTCTATGAGTCGTAAGTAGAGCATTTTGTCAACCTTGCCCCATTTCTTCCTTTATTCCCCCCAAGATGCGTTCCCATCTATTATCTATTATGCGCATCACAACTTGCCCTGGGGTAAGGCTTGCTCAAATCTTTAGACGAATATTTGATTGGTTCGGCTAGTGGTGGGAATTCCTGGGTATAAATTAAATTAATTTAAGTTAATTACCTGTGCATTTAATGCGCATGTGCGGGTAGGTATTATATAGATGATGAGCTTAGCAGGCTATGGTGTACCCCACGAGATGAGATGGATGGCTGGCTAGTAAAGTGCACATTTTGTAATGAGCCTGCAGAATAAATGACCCAAGAACCCACCTGCCGGGCTGGTTGGCTATGGTAATGGTAATGTTTGTTCCTCCATTGTGCTCGCTAGGGTGGTTTGTTGGGGGAGGCAAGAGTTGTTACCGGTAGTGTTCACAAGTTTTTTTTTTGTTTTCGTAAGATTTGTTAGTTGTGTTCATAATTATGTGCAGTGCACAGGGCTATACAGCGCTGTGCCACTATCACTATGGTATCAATGTGATGATGGAAGGTGATAGTGATAAGATAGTTATCCCCCGGGCGGCCCTCCGGGAGAGGCTGAGCGGGGCTGCTATCGTGATTGTGAATGAACTGAACTACACTAAACTAACTAGAAAGCAATCCAAGAAATGGATTGCGGAAGGGGGACAAGCAGAATGCAGAAAGAGTAAAAAAGATATGCATAATCTATCACTCGTGGCTGGCATACGCTACTCGTACGGTACTTGCACAAATGGGGTATGGTATAAATGATTAGACGACAGAATCTTTTTTTTTTCCCTCCCCTTGGGAGCCTAGGCAAAAGAAGAGGGCGGGCAAGTGAGAGGGAGGGATGGGGTATAGTGATGAAATGTGAAAGAGATAAAGTGGGGTAAAACGGGGGGTAAAAAAAAAAGTTGAAGAATTAGCTTGAGCATGAATGGAAATGGAAACAGAAACGAAAAATATTTTAGCCACCAGTATCGCCAGAAACATGTCCAACTCCCCATCCAGCATGTAAAGATGTAAACAAACAAGCAAGTAACAAGGGAGTAAGGAATTAAAAGCAAGCCGAACAAAAACCAGACGAGACCGGACGAATGCAGCGCAAGCAAAAGAGACAGAGAGGAGCACAGAAGAAACAAAGGAGGCAAACGAATCTCCCCTATATCATTATGGAAAAGATATTCCCCCTCCGGCAACAGAGATCCAAAACCTAGCTTGTCATAGCCATCGCCATCGGTTCCTCCTCCTCCTCCAAGTTCCCTAGGCTGGCGGCCCGCTGTGCGTATTGATGCGATTGCTGCTCAAACAACGTTTTCAAGTCCATTCCATGCACCTTCTTAGCATGATCATTGCACGTCCGACTGTGCATGTATACCTTACCGCAAGCAGGACATTGAGTGCGAAGCTTGGGGTCGTGGAGTGCCATGTGGTCACTGTATGCATAACTCTCTATCAATATCACATGCGAGAAAGAATGAGTAGCGCAAGTGGGGAGAGGGAAT
>Ga0307507_10011799_pt1 | contig 10943 bp, 9 predicted proteins | sample 7_EM_MG_FD_207223 | JGI IMG/M metagenome (GOLD analysis project Ga0307507, IMG submission 207223) | Populus trichocarpa ectomycorrhiza microbial communities from riparian zone in the Pacific Northwest, United States - 7_EM | ecosystem: Host-associated > Plants > Roots > Unclassified | place... | reverse complement strand
ACATCAAATACCCCCACACTTAGCTCTTGCTCGTCCTCGAGAAAGGATAAATAAAATTAAATTGAAAATAACTATGATCAATCTCTTAATCTCCCATCAATGTCCAAGAATATATGCATTATAAACAAGAATACAATCAAGAATGATAAATAGTATAATTCTCATGAATTCATTTACATGCAAACTTCAAAACTCAATTAATCGTCGAGATTTAAATGAAATCTATGCCATGCCAAAGTGATAGGTCCTCTCATTGATATACGCTCCAACACTCACGTGTTTAAGGCTTATATGTTTAAATCTCTCAAATTCAATCAATGAATATGTTCTACCATAAGCTTGCTCTTCAAATCGTCAGCGAAAACTGAGTCACTGTGGAACGAGAAATCATATTTCAAAATTGAGTCACAGCTAACGGATGGAATCGACACCGAATACTAATTCACGATAGACGCATGAAATCAAGAGAGAAAACAGAGTCATCATTGACGCATGTAATCGTCAGAGAAAACTACATCACTACTAACCAGAAATTATCAGCGAAAACATTGTCGCTGAAGACCTTTAAATGACAACTGAAATCTGAGTGACAGATGACGTATGGATCCTGAGCACGACCTACGCATCAAATTGAGAGCAAAAATAGATTCATGGCTACCGCATGGAATTGTCACACACACTTTGCCACTGCTGATCCAGAAATCGTCAGCGAAAACTCCATCACTGTAGAACGAGAAATTATCTTTGAAAATTACTCACTAACGGATGGAATCGACACCGAATACTAATTCACGATTGACGTATGAAATCAAGAGAGAAAACAGAGATATCATTGACGCATGGAATCGTCAGTGAAAACTACATCACTACTAACCAGAAATCATCAACGAAAACATTGTCGCTGAAGATCTTTAAATCACAACTGAAATCTGAGTGATAGATGACGTATGGAATCTAGAGCTCGTCCTACGCATCAAATCAATAGCAAAAATAGGTTCATGGCTAACACATGGAATTGTCAAACACATTCTACCAATGTTGATCCAGAAATCGTCAGCGAAAACTGAGTCATTATGGAACGAGAAATCATCTTTCAAAATTAAGTCACGGCTGACGGATGGAATCGACAACAAATACCAATTCGCAATTGACGCATGAAATCAAGAGAGAAAACAGAGTCATCGTTGACGCATGGAATTGTCAGTGAAAATTGCATCACTTTTAACCAGAAATCGTCAGCGAAAACATAGACCCTGCAGACCTTGAAATCACAACTGAAATCTGAGTGAGAGATGACGTATGGAATCCAGAGCATGACCTGTGCATCAAATTGATAGCAAAAATAGATTCATGGCTACCGCATGGAATTGTTACACACACTCTGCCACTGCTGATCAAGAAATCGTCAGCGAAAACTGAGTCATTGTAGAACGAGAAATCATTTTTGAAAATAGAGTCGCGGCTGACGGATGGAATCGACACCGAATTCTAATTCACGTTTGATGCATGAAATTGATAGAGAAAAGAGTCATCGTTGACGCATGGAATCGTCAGTGAAAACTACATCACTACTAACCAGAAATCGTCAGCGAAAACTACATCACTACTAACCAGAAATTGTCAGCGAAAACATAGACCCTTCAGACCTTGAAATCACAACTGAAATCTAAGTGACAGCTGACGTCTGGAATCCACAGCACGACCAACGCATCAAATCGATAGCAAAAATAGATTCATGGCTAACACACGCAATTATCAAACACACTCTACCAATGCTGATCCAGAAATCGAAGCAAAAACTGAGTCACTATAGAACGTGAAATCAACTTTGAACATTGAGTCACGCCTGACAGATGGAATAGACAGCGAAAACTAATTCACTGTTGATGCATGAAATCAATAGGGAAAACAGAGTCATCGTTGACGCATGGAATCGTCAGTGAAAACTGCGTCACTACACACCAGAAATCATCAGCGAAAGCATAGTCGCTACAGACCTTGAAATCATAAGTGAAATCTGAGTGACAACTGACGTATGGAATCGACAACACGATCTACGCATCAAATCGTTAGGAAAAATAGATTCATGACTAACGCATGGAATTGTCAAACACACTATGCCAATGCTACTTCAGAAATCATCAGCGAAAACTAAGTCACTCTAGAACGAGAAATTATCTTTGCAAATTGAGTCACGGCTGACGGATGGAATCGACAGCGAATACTAATTCATGATTGATGCATGAAATCAATAGAGAAAACAGAGTCATTGTTGACGCATGGAATCGTCTGTGAAAAATGCATCACTACTGACCAGAAATCATCAGCGAAAAAATAGTCTCTATAGACCATGAAATCGCAACTGAAATATGAGTGACAGCTGACGTATGGAACCGACAGCACGACCTACGCATCAAATCGACAGGAAAAATAGATTCATAGCTAACGCATGGAAGTGTCAAACACACTATGCCACTGCTGATCCAGAAATCATTAGCGAAAACTGAGTCCCTGTAGAATGAGAAATCAACTTTGAAAATTGAGTCATGGGGTGACGGATGGAATTGACAGCGAATAATAATTCACGATTCACGTATGAAATCAATAGAGAAAACAGATTCATCATTAACGCATGGAATCGTCTGTGAAAACTGCGTCACTACTGACCAGAAATCGTCAGCGAAAACATAGTCGCTGTAGCCTTAAAATCGCAACTGAAATCTAAGTGACAGCTGATGTATGGAGTCGACAGCACGACCTACGCATCAAATCGATAGGAAAAATAGATTCATGGCTATCGCATGGAATTTTCAAACACACTATGCCAATACTGATTCAGAAATCGTCAGCGAAAACTGATTCACTGTAGAACGAGAAATCAACTTTGAAAATTGAGTCACGGCTGACGGATGGAATCGACAGCGAATACTAATTCACGATTGATGCATGAAATCAATAAAGAAAACAGAGTCATCGTTGACGCATGGAATCGTTAGTGGGCTTCCTTTTGAAGATGCATAGTAGCTGCTTCTTCACACTCTACTCTACTAAATAAAATAAAAGAGTGAATTTTCACAAGAGGTAGGGTCAATAGTTTATGAAATTAATATGTCACAACTGACCAGAAATCATGAGCGAAACAATAGTCCCTGTAGACCTTGAAATCGCAGCTGAAATCTGAGTGACAGCTGACGTATGGAGTCTACAGCACGACCTACGCATCAAATCGATAGGAAAAATAGATTCATGGCTATCGCATGGAATTGTCAAACACACTATGCCAATGTCGATCCAAAAATCGTCAGCGAAAACTGAGTCACTGTAGAACAAGAAATCATTTTTGAAAATTGAGTCACAGCTGACAGATGGAATCGACAACGAATACTAATTCACGAGTGACGCAAGAAATCAATATAGTAAATAGAGTCATCGTTGATGCATGGAATCGTCAATGATTTCTTCATCACAACTGACTAGAAATCGTGAGCGAAAAAATAGTCCCTGTAGACCTTGAAATCGCAACTGAAATCTGAGTGACAGCTGACATATGGAATCGACAGCACGACCTACGCATCAAATCGATAGGAAAAATAGATTCATTGCTATCGCATGGAATTGTCAAACACACTATGCTAATGCTGATCCAGGAATCATCAGCGAAAACAGAGTCACTATAGAACGAGAAATCATTTTTGAAAATTGAGTCACAGGTGACGGATGGAATCGACAGCGAATACTAAATCACGAGTGACACAAGATATCAATAGTAAAAGAGTCATTGTTGACGCATGGAATCGTCAGTGCTTACTTCGTCACAATTGACCTGAAATCGTTAGCGAAAAAATAATCCCTCTAGACCTTGAAATCACAACAGAAATCTGAGTGACAGCTGACGTATGGAATCGACAGCACGACCTACGCATCAAATCGATAGGAAAAATAGATTAATGGCTAACGCATGGAATTGTCACTATGCCAATACCGATCCAAAATCATCAGTGAAAACGGAGTCACTATAAAAAGAGAAATCAACTTTCAAAATTGAGTCACGGTTGATAGATGGAATCGATAGCGAATATTAATTCACAATCGACGCATGAAATCAATATAGAAAACAGAGTCATCATTGACGCATGGAATCATCTGTGAAAACTGCGTCACTACTAACTAGAAATCGTCAGCGAAAACATAGTCGATGTAGCCTTGAAATCGCAACAGAAATCAGAGTGACAGTTGACGTATGGAATCAACATCACGACCTACGCATCAAATCGATAGGAAAAATAGATTCATGGCTAACGCATGGAAGTGTCAAAGACACTATGCCACTGCTGATCAAGAAATCATCAGCGAAAACTGAGTCACTATAGAACGAGAAATCATCTTTGAAAATTGAGTCACGACTGAGAGATGGAATCGACAGCGAATACTAATTTACAATCGACGCATGAAATCAATATAGAAAATAGAGTCATCGTTGACGCATGGAATCATCTGTGAAACCTGCGTCACTACTGACTAGAAATCGTCAGCGGAAACATAGTCGCTATAGCCTTGAAATCGCAACAGAAATCACAGTGACAGTTGACGTATGGAATCAACAGCACGACCTACGCATCAAATCGATAGGAAAAATATATTCATGGCTAACGCATGGAAGTGTCAAAGACTCGCAACGAATACTAATTCTCGAATGAAGAAAGAAATCAATAGAGTAAATAGAGTCATCGTTGAGGCATGGAATCGTCATTTATTTCTTCGTCACAATTGACTAGAAATTGTTAGCGAAAAAATAGTCCATATAGACTTTGAAATCGCAACAGAAATTTGAGTGACAGCTGACGTATGGAATCGACAGCACGACCTATGCATCAAATCGAAACCAAAAATAGATTCATGGCTAACGCATGGAATTGTCAACCACACTCCCAATGCTGATCCAGAAATCATTAGCGAAAACTGAGTCACTATAGAACGAGAAATTATCTTTGAAAATTGAGTCACAGCTGATTGATGGAATCGACACCGAATACTAATTCACGATTAACAAATGAAATCAATAGAGAAAACAGAGTCATCGTTGACGCATGGAATCGTTTGTGAAAACTGCGTCACTACTGACCGGAAATCGTCAGCGAAAACATAGTTGCTAGAGACCTTGAAATCACAACTGAAATCTGAGTGACAACTAACGCATGGAATCGACAGCACGACCTACGCATCAAATCGATAGGAAAAATAGATTCATGGCTAACGCATGGAATTGTCAAACACACTCTCCCAATGCTGATCTAGAAATCGTCAGCGAAAACTGAGTCACTATAGAAGGAGAAATCATTTTTGAAAATTCAGTCACAGCTGACGGATGGAATTGACAGCGAATACTAATTCACGATTGACACATGAAATCAATAGACAAAATAGAGTCATCGTTGACGCATGGAATCCTCTGTGAAAACTGCATCACTACATACCAGAAATCGTCACCGAAAACATAGTCGCTGCAGACCTTGAAATCACAAATGAAATTTGAGTCACAGCTAACGTGTGGAATCGACAGCACGACCTACGCATCAAATCTATAGCAAAAATAGATTCATGGTTAGCGCATGGAATTATCACACACACTCTCCCAATGCTGATCCAGAAATCGTCAGCGAAAACTGAGTCACTGTAGAACGAGAATCATCTTTGAAAATTGAGTCACGGCTGACTGATGGAATCGACAGCGAATACTAATTCACGATTAACAAATGAAACCAATAGAGAAAACAGAGTCAACGTTGACGCTTGGAATCGTCTGTGAAAACTGCGTCACTACAGACCAGAAATCGTTAGCGAAAACATAGTTGCTAGAGACCTTGAAATCACAACTGAAATCTGAGTGACAACTAACGCATGGAATCGACAGCACGACCTACGCATCAAATCAAAACCAAAAATAGATTCATGGCTAACGCATGGAATTGTCAACCACACTCTCCCAATGCTGATCCAGAAATCGTCAGCGAAAACTAAGTCACTGTAGAACGATAAATCATCTTTGAAAATTGAGTCACAGCTGACGGATGGAATCGACAACGAATACTAATTCACGATTGACGCATGAAATCAATAGAGAAAACAGAGTCATCATTGACGCATTGAATCGTTTGTGAAAACTGCTTCACTACTGATCGAAAATCATCAGCGAAAACATAGTCGCTGGAGACCTTGAAATCAAAACTGAAATCTGAGTGACAGCTAACATATGGAATTAACAACACGACCTACGCATCAAATCAAAACCAAAAATAGATTCATGGCTAACGCATGGAATTGTCAAACACACTCTCCCAACAAAAAACTGAGTCAGTATAGAACGAGAAATTATCTTTGAAAATTGAGTCACGAGTGACGGATGGAATCGACAGCGAATACTAATTCACGATTCACAAATGAAATCTATAGAGAAAATAGAGTCATCAGTGACGCTTGTAATCACCAGTGAATCTGCGACACTAATATCAAGAAATCATCAGCGAAAACATAGGCACTGCAGACCTTGAAATCACAACAGAAATTTGAGTGACAACTGACTTATGGAATCGACAGCACGACCTACGTATCAAATTGATACCAAAAATAGATCCATGGCTAACGCATGGAATTGTCAAACACACTCTCCTAATGCTGATCCAGAAATCGTCCGCAAAAACTGAGTCACTGTAGAACGAGAAATGATCTTTGAAAATTGAGGCACAGCTGACGGATGGAATCGACAACGAATACTAATTCACGATTGACGCATGAAATCAATAGAGAAAACAGAGTCATCGTTGATGCATGGAATCGTCTGTGAAAAATGCGTCACTACTGACCGAAAATCGTCAACGAAAACATAGTCGCTGCAGACCTTGAAATCACAACAGAAATTTGAGTGACAACTAACGTATGGAATCGACAGCACGACCTACGCATCAAATTGATACCAAAAATAAATCCATGGCTAACGCATGGAATTGTCAAACACACTCTCCTAATGCTGAACCAGAAATCGTCAGCGAAAACTAAGTCACTATTGAACGAGAAATCATCTTTGAAAATTGAGTCACGAGTGACGGATGGAATCGACAGCGAATACTAATTCACGATTGACGCATGAAATCAATAGACAAAACAGAGTCATCGTTGACGCATGGAATCGTCAGCGAAAACATAGTCGCTGCAGACCTTGAAATCACAAAAGAAATCTGAGTCACAGCTGACGTGTGGAATCGACAGCACGACCTATGCATCAAATCTATAGCAAAAATAGATTCATGGCTAGCGCATGGAATTGTCACACACACTCTGCCAATGCTGATCCAGAAATCGTCAGCAAACACTGAGTCACTATATAACGAGAAATCATCTTTGAAAATTGAGTCACGGCTGACGGATGGAATCGACAACGAATACTAATCCACGATTAACAAATGAAATAAATAGAGAAAACAGAGTCATCGTTGACGCATGGAATCGTCTGTGAAAACTGTGTCACTACTGACCGGAAATCGTCAGCGAAAACATAGTCGCTGCAGACCTTGAAATCACAACTGAAATCTGAGTGACATCTAACGAATGGAATCGATAGCACATCCTACGCATCAAATCGATACCAAAAATAAATTGATGGCTAATGCATGGAATTGTCAAACACACTCTCCCAATATTGATCGAGAAATCGTCAGCGAAAACTGAGTCACTGTAGAACGAGAAATCATCTTTGAAAATTGAGTCACGAGTGACAGATGGAATCGACAACGAATACTAATTCACGATTCACAAATGAAATCAATAGAGAAAACAGAGCCATCGATGACGCATGTAATCGCTAGTGAAACTGCGTCACTAATAACCAGAAATCGTCAGCAAAAACATAGTCGCTACAGACCTTGAAATCACAACTAAAATCTGAGTGACAGCTGAAGTATGGAATCGACAGCACGACTTATGCATCAAATCGATACCAAAAATAGATTTATGGCTAATGCATGGAATTGTCAAACACACTCTCCCAATGTTGATCCACAAATCGTCAGCGAAAACTGAGTCACTGCAGAACGAGAAATCATATTTGAAATTTGAGTCACGGCTGACGGATGGAATCGACAGCGAAAAATAATTCCTGTTTGACGCATGACATCAATAGAGAAAACGGAGTCATCGTTGATGCATGGAATCGTCAGTGAAAACTACATCAGTACTAACCAGAAATCGTCAGCGAAAACATAGACCTTGCAGACCTTGAAATCACAACTGAAATCTGAGTGACAGATGACGTATGGAATCCAGAGCACGACCTACGCATCAAATTGATAGCAAAAATTGATTCATGGCTACCGCATGGAATTGTCACATACACTCTGCCACTGGTGATCCAAAAATCATCAGTGAAAACTGAGTCATTGTAGAACGAGAAATTATCTTTGAAAATGGAGTCACGGCTGACGAATGGAATCGACACCGAATTCTAATTCACGTTTGATGCATGAAATCGATAGAGAAAACAGAGTCATCGTTGGCGCATGTAATCGTCAGTGATTACTGCGTCACTACTGACCAGAAATCGTCAGCGAAAACATTGTCCCTATAGACCTTGAAATCGCAAATGAAATCTGAGTGGCAGCTGACGTATGGAATCGACAGCACGACCTACGCATCAAATCGACAGGAAAAATAGATTCATGGCTAAAGCATGGAATTGTCACACACACTCTGCCACTGCTGAACCAGAAATCGTCAGCAAAAATGGAGTCACTGTAGAACGAGAAATCATCTTTGAAAATTGAGTCACGACTGACGTATGAAATCGACAACGAATACTAATTCAATATTAACAAATGAAATTGTAAACACCCAAAAGAATATATATATATATATATATATATATATATATATAATTGATGACTCAATTTTTGCTGCCGATTTCTGGATCGGCAGCGACGCAGTTTTCGTTGCCGATTTCTGCATCGACAGCGACGCAGTTTTTTTTTTTTAAAAAAATAATTAACTTAAGGAGCTAGGAGGGAGGGGTAAAACCGGTTTTACATAGACCAAAACAAGGATAAGAACACATCTAAACCAACCCCCAAACAACCCACCTCATTTGATGGGGAGTATAAATACAAGGAGGAGAGAGAGAATGATCCATCCTCTTCCCAAACAGCAGCTGCATGTCGTTCTTCCCTTCCTCTTTCACAAGAGAAACCTAAACCAAACCAGTAAAGATGAGACCTTGAGAGAAAGATGAGACCTTGAGAGAAGATTGGACAGCTGCCTAGAGGGAAAGGAAAAAGAGGGCTGGAAAACATGAGAGGAAGAAAAAGGAGGAGAACCAGCAGGAGAAGAGAAAGAATAGTGTCAAACCTTCCCCAAACTTAGTTAGATTCGAAAGGTATGGGTCATGAAACTCCCTTCCTCTTCTCCTTAAGACCAGAAATGAAAATGAAGAAGAAAACCCTAAGAAAATTGACATAAGACCTAAGCTAGTTGTGAAGGAAACTGAAATTAACTAGGAGGACAAGGAAACATAAATGAAATGAAGCCAATTTCAGAACATCTAATAAAGAAAAATGAATAAAATGGAAATAACAAATCATGGTAGAGGGCTGGCTTTAACTATGGGGTTGGCCAGCATGCATGTGTGTGTTCTGTTGGGATTTGTTGAAGGATTATGTGATGAAATTGATGGTTTCAATGTGTGTGTTCTACTGGAATTTATTGAAAGATTATATGTTGTAATTGATGGTTTCAATGTGTGTGTTCTGCTGGGATTTTGTTGAAGGATTATTTGCTGAAATTGATGGTTTCAATGTGTGTGTTTCTGCTGGAACTTAGTGACAGTGTATATGCTGGAGTTGTTACAACATGTGTGGTGTGTGCATGCCAAAATGTGTGTTGTGCAGCGAAATTGTGATTCGCTGCCGAAACTGAGTTGTCTGCAGCGAATTTATGATTCGCTGCCGAAACTGAGTCTTCTGCAGCGAATTAGCATTCGCTGCTGAATTGTGTGTTGCGCAGCAAAATTGTGATTCGCTGCCGAAACTGTGTCGGCTGCAGCGAATTAGCATTCGCTGTCGAAACAGTCTTCTACAACGAATTAGCATTCGCTGCCGAATTGTGTGTTGGGCAGCGAAACTGTGATTCGTTGCCGAAACTGTGTCGGCTGCAGCGAGTTAGCATTCACTGCTGAAATTGAGTTGTCTGCAGCGAATTTATGATTCGCTGCCGAAACTGAGTCTTCTGCAGTGAATTAGCAGTCGCTACCGAATTGTGTGTTCGGCAGCGAATTGTGATTCGCTGCCAAAACTGTGTCGTCTACACCGAATTAACAATTCGCTGCCGAAACTGTGTCGTCTACAACGAATTAACAATTCGCTGCCGAGTGGCGTTCTGCAGCACACTTGCGATTCGCTGCCAAAGTGGAGTTGTCTGCAGCAAATCGCTGCCGAAGTTGAGTTGGCTGCAGCGAAATTGTGATTCGTTGCCGAAACTGAGTTGTCTGCTACGAGTTAGCATTTGGTGCTGAATTGGGCAGCCTGCAGCGAACCAGTTCTGGCTGCCGAATTGGCTGCCTGCAGCGAAACAGTTGTCGCTGCCGAATTTGCTGCCTGCAGCGAACCAGTTGTCGCTGCCGAATTGGCTGCGTGCAGGGAAACAATTTTCGCTGCCGAATTGGCTGCCTGCAGCGAAACAATTGTCGCTGCCGATTCTCGTTGCCGAATTGGCTACCTGTAGCGAAACAGTTCTCGCTGCCGAAGTGGGCAGCCTGCAGCGAACCAGTTCTCGCTGCCGATTTCTACAATAAGCCTCCTAGGCAAAAATGACTTAAATGCTAGTAACAATTTCATGGTATGATGGTGTAAAATGTGGAACACTTGAATGTGAACATATGAACTCTTGAAATAAGTGTGGTGATG
>Ga0307507_10011798_pt1 | contig 10943 bp, 13 predicted proteins | sample 7_EM_MG_FD_207223 | JGI IMG/M metagenome (GOLD analysis project Ga0307507, IMG submission 207223) | Populus trichocarpa ectomycorrhiza microbial communities from riparian zone in the Pacific Northwest, United States - 7_EM | ecosystem: Host-associated > Plants > Roots > Unclassified | place... | reverse complement strand
GACTACGAGTGTAAATCACCTATCGGTAGAATATTTTTTTGATTCATATACTCCGGTGACTTCGAGTGCAGAATTCAACGCTAAAGCTCTAGCATCTCCGAGACAGGCTTTGAGCGCCAACAAGATTTGAAGTTGAAATATCCTATGGTCATTTTGGATACCCATTGGAGGGCCGATAAGACCAAGGAGTTACAAAATCGTAACATAGGCTAAGAAATTGCTGGGGTTCGTGCAAGTAGTTCCAATTGGTAATATGATTCCCCAAATTGTAAATACGTCTGGGACACCCACGATGGGAAATTCCTTCAGAAATTGGTAATCTCTCTGCGGGACCCAACGGGGGGCCGAGCATGCTGAACAAGGGTGTGAACACGCAGTTTCTGGCTTAGATGTCGTTACAGTTCCGGCTCGGACTGACTCTCTAAAGCATAAGTTTTTATATTTCGCTCACTCACCTCCAATCATAAGACTTGGATTCATTCATCGGGTCATTCAAAGGCCGGGACTTCTAGGTGCTTGATATGGATAATCAAGTCAATGGCGTGGACACATGATCGAAGGAGCTGGTGCAGAAGACCTACGAAGAGCGTCAAGCCATGATAGATACTTTTATGGACTCCTTTGGGGTGACAATCGGACGAAAGCAAGATTCTAGATTTGACAAAGCAGATAATGGCAGTCGACATTCTATGAACTTTATCACACTTTCGCTCAGCAGGGAAGAGCTTCCAAAATCATCAACACGAGCCGATCTTGCAGTCTTTCCAATGGCCACCTGCACTGGTCGCCTCATCTACTCCACAAGAACACGGACCGAATTTGTCACAATCAGGCATCTTACAGCTAATTGAATGAAAAAAAAAATCCTGTTAGTCCAGAAGATAAATCGCGAGAGGTCCACTTACTGGCAACGCGCCCTTGTGGCGCAATGCATGCGATCGTAACCTTTCGGACATGTGTCACCACACTTGCCATCGCCATCGGTGCAGGAAAGCTTTATATCTGCACCATTGGAGTCGCCAACCTTCCAGCAAGCCGCACATTCACTGTCGCACTGCAACCCGGCCACCGTCTGGAAGAAGCCAGCTGCGAGAAGCAAGGCAAAGGATACAGAGAATGCTTTCATCGTGGTGCTACAGGGATTTTTGGTCTCGGTTTCCTGTCATCGGGAGATTTTCAGGGTACTCACGATTTCGTTTGGCTTTTGGTATGCCGACTAGTTTACTACTCACCCCTTTTATAGCTGGCCAGGCGAGGCGGAAGGGGGGACATGAAGCCAAAAGTTTGGTATGCGGAGGAGACGGGATCTCACGAATGATGCAGGGGGGTCCCGGAAAGTAAACGCGCAACATGGAATTAAGCTCAAGGTTTGCCGCGCCCGGAGACAGGAAGACGCTTTCCAGATGCCAAGGTTCTGTACGCACCGCAACGAAACTGAAACGCACGGGAATTGACTGCGCACCCTGATTCCTGCCAGACCCGGGTCTCAACTGCATTCATGAGATGGTTCGGAATGGAACCGAGGTTCTTCCCTTGGCTTCCTTCCAAACTCCTGCAGACTTGAGAAACCGTAGAAGGACGGGATGCAATCACTCCGCAGCCAAGATGATTTGTTTGATGGGATCGACATGGATTTAACTTTCAATGCCTTCCATCAACTCCAGGTAAGTACGGGAAGGCAGATGGTGGTCAAGAAATTATGTCTCCGGAATAGTGAGGATAGCAGATCATCAGAAGGGTGGTGCTGGTCAAGTGCTGGTGTGATGGTTATTCGAAACGCGTAGTTGATCAAGCTGTTGACAAGATCAGAAGAATTGTCAAAGGCGTAGTGCAGAGAACATCGCCAAGTCAGAGGAAGAAATCCACACAAAAATAAAACTTCGAAAGTCTTAGACTTGATACGCATCTTGCCATATGCATTCTTGTGTGATACATAGAAAACGGATCAATGATTTAGCGGCAAAGGCGGGCCGCAATTCCAACTTCGACCTTCCAACGCAAAGCATGGCTGAGGGGTTCTACGCGTCTTTTGCAGAGGTCCTTTCTGTGTGCCAATCCTTCAAAGATGATTTGGCGGTCATATTGGATCCAGAATCCGGCTTTGCTCCCAGAATGCGCGAGCTATGTGAACAACAGTGGGTCGAATCTGTTCAAACCATGTTACATTTATTCATTGGCAATTGACTTAGACTGGAGGATCTTGAAGACGGTGCAGAGAGCAGGAGTCTGGCCGATGAAATAGACTTACTACGGCTGGAGGCAAATACTTGGGGACTCTTGCAAGCTATCCTTCCGTAAGGTTTATCTATCCATATCCATGACTTAAATGCTCATTCGGTGCAGAGCTCGAAAAACAGAAACCCCACCTTCCCCAACAGCCAACGATCTGCTGCTCGAAAACCCTTACACACCGACATCGACACTTGCCCAAGCAATTATCCGTACCTCACCTCTTCTCACAGAACTCATTGTTGTACGAGAGTGGTTACATGACACGGCACCACCTCCCTCACCTCCGGAAGCCAACACTGGATACTGGAAGTTCACAAAACACACCGTCATGCAAAACATTCGAACTGGACACACACATAGGGACGGTTTGGTGTCAGAAATGGACCCCGATGCTGTAAATCGAGGAGATGGAGCAGGACTGGCTGTCGACGACGCGGTAGAATCGTGTTCCTGTCCTCATTTGCTTGTTTGACTGCTTACTCTTTTGTCCGTCAGAGTTACGATAAAAGTCTATTACAAGCGCTTTATGGGTACATTCGTGCGGGAAGGCTTAGCGATGCAGTTGAAGTTTGTCGAAGAGCGCACCAACCATGGCGAGCAGCAAGTGTCCGTGGTTCCCTTCTTTTCCAATGGAAAGCACTTTGTGTGTGGTACTATTCTTCAATCCTCGTTCTCTTGAAGACCAACTATTTGTAGCAACGGAGCGAATATCAGAAGATGATGAGGATGAGTCTAATGAGCTAGAGACATTATCCGGCAATCAAAATCGGAGACTCTGGAAGTCGAACTGTGTACAAGCTGCTCTGAGTGTACGTCTTATCAAACCCACACCATTCACTGTAGTTTTATTTTTATTTTTTCTAGCCCAAGCTCAGTGATCAAGAACGACTTTTCTTCGCAGCGTTGGCACCTACACCTCAAACAGCTACCGTTCTCAAGTCTGCAGGTCGGACATGGGAGGACCATCTCTGGGCTGAGATCAGCATTATTTGCGAAGAGAGAGCAAGTACGGAACTCGCCTCTCTTTCGTCTGGCAGTTTTTGGGAAGGGGGAGTCGACTCTGTGGAGAAAGGTGTTCAAGATATTTCGAGACCCCAAAGTCAGCATGCCGAAGGAGTTTGGAAGAAGGACGTCTTGAGTTCTTTGGAAGATTTAAAAAGTGTTAGTGTCATTGAGGGGTATGTGGTTTCGTTTTTTATTGCGCATTAACGGTTATTGGACTTGGATAGGCAACCAGCAGACCACCCGTATCATTTCTCTCAACTTCTCATCATCCTCAACCGGTGTGACATCCTTCTCAATTCCTTCGCCGAACGTCTGCATACTGGAACATATCGGACCGAATCCTTCGAGTACGTCCGACACCTTCCCTAAAACAGATTTACTGGTCTGAAAATTTACCCCTTCTAGGTACCGTGTGATGTGCAGGTTCTTTGCCCACTTGTGTCTATTCCTCCAAATGATCGATGTTCCTATACCCCCTTCGCCAACTCAAGTCATCCTGGAGTCTTATCTCGGCGTTCTTGAGGTAATCTTTTTTGAAAGATAAAATATAGCACTCTATTCACCGTTATTTTTCTTCAGGAAGCAGGGCAACGTGACCTCATTGCTCTCTACGCCGGCGCTCTTGGCGACAACGCTGTCGAACGTTACGCCGAATTCCTCGTTTCGCTGGCTCTAACGGCCGACTTTAATGAACGTCGTACGGTACTGACAAGAGCGAGCGAGCATGGTTTGAATGTTGAACGCGTTGCTGTCGTCACTGCGGAGAGAACGATAGAAAAAGCATTCGCTGTACGGAACTTTTTTTCTTGCAAACTGCCAAGCTGGATGTTGACGAAACATTTTCATAGACGTTGCCTCCGTTGAAGGATCCATTGTCGTCGATAATTACGCTTCAAGCCCCCGCCAGTGATGATGAAATGTTCTTATTACGGTCGATTGAGTGGACGACGTATTTGGAGTCCACTCATGAAGTTGCGTTGGAACAAGCAACTGTTATCTTGCGGTATTTCTTGGGTATGTTTCCATGATCTAAAAGTGTCTACGCTCTCCATGTTAAACCCCTACAAACAGGCGCAGGTCGCGTGCAGGTCGCTCAATCACTACTTTCACTCCTACCATCCGAACTGATATCTATTGCTGAGCCTGAAGAGGTGGCAACTGAATATCTCCATTACCGACAGTTCTTTGTGATATGGGAAATGGTAGCCCGGGTAGTGGAATACCAAGCTGAGGAAAGTACAATGGCCGTTCATGGTGCCACTAGAGACGCGAAAACGGCATGGGTGACTGAATATCGGGTATATTTTTTTTCAGAGGTCTGATTGTGGTTTTCGACTGACTTTTTTGCAGGACTTGATCGAGCAGGTTCATGACCAAATTATAAAGCTCCTTACGACGGAGTGGTTGATCTCGGATGTAGACCACCTTGAGCGTACGTGTCGCCTTTGTTTGCTTCAGTTGTAAATGATATTCGTTATCACAACAGTTGATCGCAGAAAAAGTGAATTGGTCAGGATAAGACAGCTATTTATTCCGGAGCTCATCCTCAGATTACACCATATATTATTCTCATCAAGAAAATGGGTACCAGAGTGAGCTCTCTTCTTCTCACAATACCTCTATTTTCCTCATCGACGTTTCTTTTCTTTCTCTTTTCTCACCACCAGGAACTTGAAACGTGCACTTGAGCTTGCAAATGTGGTTGCCGATTCAAGATATAAATTGTTCGAAGATTTTATGAATGAAGGTGGCAAGACTTTGGCGGATTATCTTGCCGTGGTTCGTCAGGCCATCCTGGCAGGTTTGGAGAATGGTGGTTCTGATCCGTTCAGGATTATCACTAGTCATTGAGGTGTAAAAAACTCCTTAAACATTCGGATTTATTGGACTGATCGTAAATTGATTTTTTACTCTATGGCTATCATACTCCATAGCCTTATCGACGATAGAGTCCTAGACGCAGAATAAAGAAAAGACTTTGGAGAGAACACAAAATAATAGAGGTCAAAATGACAGGTTGCGATCGTTACACGGCATACAGGCGAAAAAACTTGTTGGACTAAAAACACAGGAGACAGAAACAATTGGGTGAGGTGGCAATGAAGTGGGTTATATCGTTAATCAAATGAGTTATCATCGTCGTGGAAGAGTTGAGAAACTTACATAAAGAACGATATTCAAGCACGCCTAGTACCTCACCATTCGTCGCGATTCCTGAAAATTATGAGTGAACAGCGAAATCACCGAGGCAGTTTACTTACCGAGGTCCAACTTATTGAGTTTATAGGGGATAGTAATATCTTTAGCGGAGCACGTACGCCTGCCACTTCATAGTCAACGAGAGGTCCGAATATGATGGAATCTCCAGTGCGAGTGGGTCCTTTCGTAACGCCAGGAGGAGGGCGGTACCATGGAGGTGGCAGGTCAGCGGGTTACGTGAATATTGAAATCAGACATCAAATGCAAGGAGCACTGCCCACTCTCTCAGGATTGTTGATCGGACGACTCTCGATTACCACATTTTACACATATCAATGATTGTCTGTGACATCTTTGTAGAGGCACCTATGCAGCCAACGCTGTCACTTACTACCCATCTCTTTACCAACCATCCCACGGTTGTACATCATCTCCGCATCTTTGAGACGACCTTGTGTAGCATAGAGGATCCTCAAGTTGTTGACAGTGTCAAGCGTGGATGTGTGCCCTGGTCCCAACGCCTTCTCATAACCAGCCAGTGCACGGTTGTACATCATCTCTACATCTTTAAGACGGCCTTGAGCAGCATAGAGGTTCCCCAGGTTGTTGACGGTCCCAAGCGTGGATGTGTGCTCTGGTCCCAATGCCTTCTCATAACCAGCCAGCGCACGATTGTACATCATCTCCGCATCTTTGAGATGACCTTGACCAGCATAGAGGAGACCCAGGCTGTGGACGGAATTAAGCGTGGATGTGTGCTCTGGTCCCAATGCCTTCTCTTTACCAGCCAGCGCACGATTGTACATCATCTCTGCATCTTTGAGACGACCTTGGTCAGCATAGAGGTTCCCCAGGTTGTGGACGGTGTTAAGTGTGGATGTGTGATCAGGTCCCAATGCCTCTTCATAACCAGCCAGCGCACGATTGTACATCATCTCCGCATCTTTGTGTCGACCTTGGTCAACATAGAGGAGGCCCAGGTTGTTGACGGTCCCAAGCGTGGATGTGTGCTCTGGTCCCAATGCCTTCTCATAACCAGCCAGTGCACGGTTGTACATCATCTCCGCATCTTTGAGACGACCTTGACCAGCATAGAGGAGACCCAGGCTGTGGACGGAATTAAGCGTGGATGTGTGATCTGGTCCCAATGCTTTCTCTTTACCGGCCAACGCACGGTTGTAAATCGACTCCGCATCTTTAAGACGGCCTTGGTCAGCATAGAGGTTCCCCAGGTTGTGGACGGTGTTAAGTGTGGATTTGTGATCAGGTCCCAATGCCTCTTCATAACCAGCCAGCGCACGATTGTACATCATCTCCGCATCTTTGAGACGGCCTTGGTCGCGGTAGAAGTTACCAAAAGTTATGCGAGCGTCCAAAAAGTGATCTCCCAAGTTGAGACTCTCGACGCCTCGCCAGATCGTATCCAAGTGCGCTTGCCCCTCGATCCGTGTTTTGTGGTCACTATCGCGAATAGAAAGCAGGTGGTATTCTAAATGCAATATGGCAGCCGTAAGAAACGTGCGTTGCGAGCTTTTGTCCAGCCGAATACGAAGCCATTCGGATACCATGGAATGAAGCGATATGGTAATTTCATTTTCATCGGAATGCGAAAATTGGAGCAATGACAGCTCCTGCATTTTCGCAATCGCATCTTCGAATTTCAAATGGTTCCAGTGACCATCTTCCTTGAAACTGGACATTGGAGAACTTGTCGGATTATCGTCACCTACGACGTTACTGAAGAGTCGTTCGCTGATGTTCACAGAGTTGAAGAAGGCAAGAAGCGTTATAACCTTCTCTAACTCTGCCGCTTGCTCTCCAACGCCAAGCAGCAGTAAAGACATTTCCCACGTAGTCAGCAGATTGAGAGGTGTCTCTTCCTTCCGATACTGCCAGATATGTGGAGTTTCCTCCATCACACTCTGCTTACGTCTCTCGTATTCGGTAACAAACGCTCTCAGCCCAAGTCGTCGCTTCGAAATGTACGCTCGCGCCTGATCGATACCCAATGGGAGATTTCCTAGTAGGCTCAAAATCTCCTCCGCAGCACCGAGTTCATCGGTGTCAACGGTAAAAGAGCGAAGCAGAAGCTGCAGGCCTTCCTCCTTCTCCATACGATCAAGTTCGATTGAATGACCCAAATCCTTGCATCCAGCATGACGGCTGGTAACGAGAATAGAGCCATGCTGACTGGCTGGGAAAAACCCAACGATCCCAGGCAAGTCTTCAGGATTGTCCAGATTATCGAAAACTAGTAGCCAGCGTTCACTCCATCTTGAGAGAACGTCGTTGACTGAAGCGACTGCAGCATCGGGGTTGTCGAACACTCGATCAGGGAGCAGTTGCTTGGCGGCTGTCTCGATCGAACTGTACAGATTATTACGGGAAGAAGCGTCAAGCCAGAATATTGCTCGAAATCTTCTCGAATTTTTCATCCGTTGGCAATATTCAAGGGCGAGTTGAGTTTTGCCAGCCCCACCCATCCCAATCAGTGCGACAATTGACGGCGTTGGAGTGGTAGTAGCACGGTCATAAAGCGTTTGGAGACGAGCGAATAAGGTTTCTCGTCTGACGAAATGAGTGACGAGAAGTGGAGGGATGATGCAGAAGGTTTTGGGCTAGATACAACCGTTGATGATTTGAGCAAGCAAATGGGGTGAGTAGAACATACCTCTTCGAGACCAACGGGGTCAGATTTCACTTTTCGAGAATAATTAATTTTTGCAATGAGTATTGCACGAACCTATACACACCTTGTTGTTTTGGAGTCAGCGAGTCATCGCCGAGTCCTTCAAGCAACGTCTCGATCGAATTTAAAACCTTCTTATAACCTGGATCATCCTTCGTTGAGAACTTCACCATGCTAATGTGGTCGCCGTGAATCGTCGACCGATTCTCGCGCCCGTCACCAATGATAGCCGATTCTCCAGGCACAATCTGCTCAATATGAGTTAAACCTAGCACTCCTCATATAGGCGACATCCACACCTTTCCTATTCCTGTCATAGCCAGTTCCTCTGCAAAAGACCAAATTGCCAGCGTCCGCTTGTCCAAAATCCGCCCGAAACTATCCCCGATCCGATCGAGGGTTTGCGAGTCCCTTTCAAGATCCCGAATCAGATCGAGGCGCGGATTCTGCAAAGCTATCTGTGCAATAGAAGCCACCACTTTCGCTATCGAAGTCATTCCGCTTCCTCTGTGAGGAGTGCCCAGGAAGATTATACCTCGCGTAACAGGAAATATTTGAGCAAGATGAGGGTGAGTATCCTGAACTCGATTCGAATAATCGAGTGCCTGCAAGGTGATCTGTCAGACTAGGAATTTGAAAGTGGTAGGCTTCAAATGGCGTACATCTTTCACTATCAGTCCACCGAGAGAGTGAGCGACAAAGATAATCGAGCGATCGCGCTATATGCATATGAGATGTTAAATGAATTTCCTGACGACGGCGTATTACGACTCACCGCATCCTTTCTCCTCACTTGCGACAACTCTTGCACCAAATTGATCGAGTGCTGAAACAGGGTATTCAGGGATGCTCGGCCGTTGACATTGACGATGTTTGCATCATATCCCATCGTGAGAACACGGGTGTGGGATAAACCCTCCTCCTTCGATAACAGTTCTTGGGGCCAACACACGTTGTCCTTAGTCCAGGTATCTCTACGGTGACCACGCAAGCCATGAACAAAAACGATACTTTACTCGGAAGTAAGTGAAGTGTAGTGGTAGGCTAGGGAGGAACTCACTCGGCAATGATGGGATCCTTCCCTTGAAATAAAACTTCAGAGTCAAAGGGGTGCAAAGTGTCAAGGCTGCTTCCAGACGATGTAGGTACATCAGCACCAGATTGGCCATGTTGAGGTTTCTTCTTGAATACGGAAAAGAACTTCATAGGGAAACGATAGTCGAAGTGCAGGAGAAAGATACGACAAACCGTAAACGACTTTAAATGGTCAAATTGCCAACATGAGGCCGTTGTGGTTCTGCATTATGTCGTTATTTGTATCTCTTTACCCTTCGTATTCGACCGTTTTATGTAAGTCTGGTAAAAGGCAAGCAGAAGGTGAAGTCGAAAAGTGTCATTGAAGGGTATATCTCGTCTTTGTGCAGTAATCGTTATTTGGCCCAAGTATTTAGGTGCCATCCAACGCTTTCCGAGTCCTTGGTAATTGTTATAGAGTGCGCCACCCCAAGTCATCTTGGAATCGTATCTCGGCATTCTTGAGGCTACCACCCGAACTGACATATATTGCTGAGCCTGAAGAGGTGGCAACTGAAAATCTCCATTAATACCGACAGTTCTTCGTAATTTGGGAAATTTAGAATAAGGCAGCTATTATAATATTTATTCGGAGTTCATCCTCATATGTTATTCTCATCAAGAAAAAGGGTGCCAGAGTAAGTACCTTTCTTCCAGCAATAACTTTATTTCCCTCACCGACTTCTGTGTTTTCTTCTGAAACGTGCACTTGAAGTTGCAAATATGGTTGCCTATTCGCAAGACTATCTTGCCGTGGTTCGTCATGCAAGGAAAATGGTGGTTCTGATCCGTTCAGGATTATCACTAGTCATTTTTATTGGACCAATGATAAATTGATTTTTGGTATCAAGTACTCTACCGTGTAGTTGGAATGGTATCCCTTATCGTCGCCGCGTTGCAGCCCGAAAGCTGGTCTAGACACGGCCGGTATCCATACATCCAAATTCGAGCTGAGGGGGAAATGAGGACCTGATAATCTACCAAGGTTATTGGGTCATAATCTTCCCAGCCTTCATGATTGCTCCGTCGAACATGGTGTCCCTCGAAACTGTTTGTTATGACGCTTTGCAAGTCCTCCTAACCAAATCGTAAGCATCTGCACTCATGAGTTGTTCGGAATGGATCCCTTGGTTGCCTTCTGAACTTGAGAAACGGTAGAAGGACGAGATGGAATAACTACGTCCCAAGAGGTGTCTTCCAGGACGAGATCAACATGGATTTGCCTTCTATCAACTCCAGATATGGGTAGGCAGATGGCCGTTAAGAAATCACGTCCCAGGAATGGACATCCACATTCCAATCTTCTCAATAGATTGACCATGACTGGAGGCAGCTATGAAGTGTCAAAGAAAAGTCGACCTTAAATGACTGCACCGCTCACCTCTATTGGATTCCTCTATCTCATGGAGAACATCTAAGTCATCGTTATTCAGTTCAAGGTCTACTGGCAGCCGATACATCCAATCAGTAAAGAAAACCACTTTTAAAAAATCAGGATCCCACCACGGCCAGAGAGCATATGGCACTAATATTCGGCGACGTCGCGTCTTGTTCCACCACCTCCAGTGGCAGTTCGCCTCTGCTTCGAGCAACCGGACTCGTCGTCTGCGCCAGTCCGGAACCCCATCTCTGCATCGACATAGTCGACCGGAGTGTAAAAGGCCACTATGTCGATCACTACGGGATCGTGGAAGGTAGCAGCAGGTTGGAAATAAAGCAAGTCGGCTACTTGAATAGTGTTCCG
>Ga0307507_10011796_pt1 | contig 10943 bp, 3 predicted proteins | sample 7_EM_MG_FD_207223 | JGI IMG/M metagenome (GOLD analysis project Ga0307507, IMG submission 207223) | Populus trichocarpa ectomycorrhiza microbial communities from riparian zone in the Pacific Northwest, United States - 7_EM | ecosystem: Host-associated > Plants > Roots > Unclassified | place... | reverse complement strand
TTATTTTACTAGCCTTATAAATAGCTTTAAAGTAGCTTTTATTTATTTAAAATATATTATTAGTATAAAAGAGGTAAATATAATTATGGTTGCCAAATGTGTAGATTACTGGCAGGTTGCGCGCAGGTTGCGCGTAGGCTGCGCATAGGCTGCGTGTCAAAAAAACACGACATAGGCTAGTTGGTCGAGTTGCCAAATAACCTCAACTGCGCGCCAATTGCGTTAACCACCAACCATTGAGGCCATTGAAAGGGTACTATATTTTGCCGATGTATATAGCTGGCTTATAAGGGGCATATAGCCAACTAGTAAGAATAGGGGAAGAACCAGAGGCAATAATAGACTTAGATTTAGAAAGGCTAGTAGGAATATAAAACATAGGAATAGAAAGCTCCATATAAAATAAGTAGTGGCTAGGGAGTAAATATAGGAGATAGAAGTTCTAAATATTTCAGAGAAAGTAGAAACGGAAGAAGTGAAAAGCAAAGAAGAGTCGAAGGACCCCCGCTAGGGGTCCGCCACTTGACCATTATACAGTATAACTGTGGCAATATGAACCACCGTCTAGCAAGGCCCCTACTAGACAGTCTAGACCTAGAGAAACACTATATTCTTGCTATATAAGAGCCGTATTATAATACCTACATATAATTAATATACTGCCCCTAAGGATTCTAGCTCCTATATAAACCAAAAGCAGCCACACGCGTATACTTTATAATTAGCAAAAATATCAGCCTTGCCTTATAGTTATAGCAGGCAGTTAACCTAGATATTGTAGTTATAACCATCTAGATATATAGGGGACTAGTATAAATTATTAATGTCTATAACCCTAGGGTCAAAGGGGTAGCATAGACAGAGAATATTATATCTATAATAAGCTTGCTAGAAACTAAATATGCAGAGTTTATCTTACTAGAAGATATAAACCTCCACCACCTATAGTAGGGGGGCATCCATGTTGCTGCTAATTAACAGGCAGAGTGCCTACTAAGAGCTATAGATAATGGGGGCCTTAAGCTAGCTACCCCCCTAGGTGCAATTATATGGCAACGGGGTACTGCCAAAAGTACAATTAACCTTACAATTATGGATGAAAACCTATACTAGAGACTTAAAAGGTGCTCCCCTAAAGAAGAATAGGTACTTACCTTAGACCATATCCCTATCCAGATATAACTAGATCTAGATATTAAGGCGCAACTAAATAGTAAAAGATACGTAATAAGGAAGCTTAATGTAGATAGCTTCTTTAATATAATTAAATAACAACTCCAAGACCTAGAAGAAATCTACCTAATACTAAATAAGCGAGGCTTATTGGCTACCCCTAAGGAAATTAATTAAAGACTAGAAAGGATCTAGGCAGTAATTAAAAGCGGGCTAAAAGAGCACTACCCAGTTTCAAAACCAGGCCCCTATGCGCGACACGCATAGTCCGCATAGTACGCGGCCCTTATAGCCGGCCAACGACGAGCAAGGAGGAAATACACAAGCAGTCACAATTCTGAGGACAAGAGATAATATAAAAATACAAGAAACTAGCTAAAGAATACCCTAAGAAAAGAAGCAAGGAATAACTAGAGATGGTTTATAAATAAACACACTACTAACCTAAGTCTCCCCTATAACAAGGGCCTTTAGACCATAGCAAAATAGGTAAAGAAAAAGGTAGGATGCCTAGTAGAAGATCTATACCTACTACCCCTATAAAGAGCAGGCAAACTATAGGCTATAAGCAACAATAACAAGAAGGCAAAGATCCTTATAAAAAGATTTTTTCCTTAACCGGCTCCAGTAGACCTTAGCGATATTACTAGTAAAACACTAGTAACTCACCTAAGGGTTAATAGTAACATAACAACTAAAGAAATAGCTAGAACCATTAGCCGCCTCTTAAATAATATAGCACTAGGACTAGATGGGATCCTAAACGAAGCCCTAAAGACCTATAGACTACTTATAGCACCTTAGCTTACAGACGTAGCCAGAGTATACTTTGTAATAGGCTACTACCTATAACTTAGAAGATCTATAACAACGGTTATCTTATAAAAAGAAGGTAAAGTAGACTACTTAATCCTAGGAAGCTACTGCCCTATTGCCTTAGAAAACACCCTAAGCAAGATCTTAGAAAAGGTTATAGCAAACCATATAGTAGATATAGTAGAGAAATACGCCCTACTACCATAAAGCTAAATAGGGGCAAGAAAGAATTGCTTAATGCTATTAGCACTTATACTACTCGCTGCTACTATTAAAACTGCATAGGCTATATAAAAGGACTTTATAGTATTAATGCTTAGCCTAGATATCAGCGGCGCCTATAATAATATACCCTATAAGCGTCTCCTATACATCCTTAGGGCAAAGGGCTTCCTAAAATGGATCATTTAATTTGTTTAAGAATTTATAGGCCAGAAAGAAACATTACTAGTCTTTAGTAGATACTAGAGCCCCCTTATTGCAATTATAATAGGAATACTATAAGGATTATCTCTATCACCTATACTCTTCCGCTTCTTTATAAGCAACCTGCTTAATACCTTTAAGGAAGGGGCGACCTAGGGGATAGGCTTTATTAATAACATAAACCTAATTATATATGGGCCAATAGCCGCAAAGAACTGCAGGACACTAGAGAAAGCCTATAACACCTATATAGAATAGGTAAGATGATATAGAGTCTAATTCTTACCAGAGAAATACCAGCTAATCCATTTTATAAGAAAATGTAACTAATCTGCAGATCTTTAGTATATAATCTATATCTAAGGCTTTAGGGGTTAACTGGTTTAAGGCCTAAGGGTATTAGGAGTGTGGGTAGATAGTAAGCTCTAGTAGAGCGTATATACGGCGCAAGCGGCCTATAAGGGCCAAGCACAGTATATCGCTATATCTAGGATTATTAATTCTATATAGGGTCCATGCTTCCAGAGGTTACGCCTACTATATATAGCAGTTATCCGGCTAACTATAATATATAGATCTAGCATTTGGGCCACTAGAGAAACCAAAAAAGGCCCCCCTAAATTACTCCTTAAACTACTCCAAAAGGTCTAAATAGCCTGCCTTAGGAGTATAATAGGCGGGTATAAGCGAACGGCCATAGTACTGCTTAAGAAGGAAGCTAATATTCCCTCTTTATAACTATATATTGAAGCTAATGCAATATAAAGGGTGTAAAAGGAACGCAACTCTAATATTATAAAGTATATTAAGACACGCCTAAACAAACTATAGAGGGACCCTAGGGTGCCCTATAGGAGAAGGAACCAATAACCCCAAAGTAGGGAAGATATATTAGGAAAACAGGTAGAGAAAGTAGAAGAAAAATAGTGCGGCGCTAGGGCCTAGGCCTATATAGAGGAGAAAAGGAGACGCGTAAGAGGCCAGTAAAGATAATAGTAAGGGAGAGAAAGGAGCTAAAGTAGAGTATAAAAGAGTACTGGAAAACCATCTACCGCAATATAATACTGGTTGGACTAACACTGGAGAGATAAATAGAAGTTAAAGGTATAGAGGTAGACTTAGGTAAGGGGAACCTAAACTATAGTATAGGTAATGCTATAGGGGGTAAATACCTAAGGGCTCCAAGAGGGCCTAATAAAGGCAGAAAATATAATAGCAACACTCTTAAGGACAGGAATAATAGGACTAAAAGATTAGCTTTACTAGGTAGGTATCCTAATAGGTAGCCTAAGGTACAAATATGGCTGGCTAAAACAGACACTAAAATACGTAATACTGTTATGCCCCTTACGCACTAGCCGAGAAGCAATGCTCTTAGCAGCTAGTATAGAAAATTATAATACACTGCTCTTAATATAGAAAGGCCTCAAGGCGGCTACCCGGTAGCTTATTAGCTAAAATGTGCTAGACCAGTTCTGGGTTACAAAGGAAATAGCAATAAAAGGTAAAGGGGTGAGTAATAGGCGCCCCCTAATAACTCTACAGGAGTAAAGTACAGTGTGTAATACTAGCGCGTCCGTAGGTTTGTTACGGCAGCAGTGGTTCCCAAGGAGGTTAAAAAGTAAGGTAGTAGAGCACTACTGGTAACTTATAGGCGACTCGCAAGCGAGCCCTAAAAGGCGGGGAGACGGATCACGGGGTTTTCTTAAATAGAGTTTTCTCCCCATATATATATAAGGAGTAGTCCGCATGGGCCCAACAGGGATCCAAATTAGACGTTAAGCAATAAATAATAATAATTCTTATTTAATATCTAATATAGTCCTTTTATAAGTTTATATAGATAAATACCGCTAAGTTATGTATCCCTTACAACGTTAAGGTTGTTAAAGTAAGTAGTTAATATAGGAATCCTACTAATTTTTTAAGTATAGGTACTAAATCCAGCAGAATCTAATTGGTTAGTTCTTATTAATAACCTAATAGCCTATTTTGACGTTATAAGGGATAAAAAACCTTTAAAGGAGATATAAGAGGTAATATAGTATATACCTCCTAAGCAATACCTATACTATATTAGTAGGGGAAAAATACTATTAGGTTACTGCTCTAAGACTTCTATAAAGAGGTATTCTAATTACCTATTTTGCCCTATTTACTACTTATACTATAACGTACTTAATTACTAAGACTACCAGATCACTAAGCCTACCACTCTAAAATATACCAAAAATCCTAAAATTTAATCTTAAATATCTTAACGACTACTTAATAATATTTTCTAAAAATTTAAATATAAGCTTTTATATGCATATTCTAGTATATATTACAATATTAGAGTATATAGCTTAGTAGTTATTATAATATAGACTTTAGGGCCTAAAAATAGTGGTTTTTTGTAATATCTTAACAACTACTAAACTGTATACTCTTATATTATAATAAACACTAGAATATATATATATAAGCTTATATTTAAATTTTTAGAAAATATTATTAAGTAGTTATTAAAATATTTAAGATTAAAATTTAGGATTTTTGGTATATTTTGGAGTGGCGGGCTTAGTGATCTGGCGGTCTCAGTAATCAAGTACGTTACTTCTATTTAATTAATATTATCCTACCCTTCCTCCTATTTAAATGCCCTATATATATATACGCCTATAGTCCTTCTGTTTATAGTATAATTTCTACACTACAGAAATAGTAAAACGAATTTAAACTATAATAGAATTAGGTGTTTTATCCTAGGGCCATAACCTAGGTCCCCTATATATATCCCTAGCCAAAAATATAGAGAAAAATAAAATACCATAGGTAAGTCTAGGCTATTAGGTAAAATAGAGAATAAGAGGTTTATTATAGACTTTCTAGGGCGTATATGGTTTATTTAGTTATTATACTATATGGGTACTATATAATATAAGGTAGCTATATAGGAGGAAAGGGGGACGCTAGAGGTAGATGCCGTTAATTTAAAGCTATTAAATGCGTATAGATATAGTGGCCGTTTTTAAAGCTTCCGTTAAGGCTTACCTTCCCGGCAAAAAAATTCTCTACGCTACTACTGTGGGAGGGTACGACCTCTTTCAGATGGGAAGCCACGGTGCTGTCGGTCTGTCGGTCGGTAGGTCGGTCTGTCTGTCTGTCGGTCTGTCTGTCGGTCGGTCGGTCGGTCGGTCAGTCGGTCAGTCGCAATCAGTCAGTAGGAAACTGTCTGTCTGTCGGTCGCTCGTAGGTTTGTGATATGTAAGAGGGAGGAAAGCCGAAGGCTCCATAAATACTGGAAAATGCCAAGACACTAGGCGACGTCCAATCTACACCACCGCACTACGTCGTAGCGCCAACGCGCGTAGCTGCTATATATACGTCTTTACGTTTGCTCTAGTAGTTTAATAATACGATCTTAATAGAACGCTAATAGTATAGCTAGATTCCCGGGCTCTACCGTATAGAAATATAGAGGCTGATTTTATAGAGCCCAGCGATAATATATAGCGAAGTAGATATTATTAAGCTATGTGTATAAACTATATAGTAAAGTTAAGACGTTATAAAAAAGAAAGTAAGAAATAGAAGGGAAAGGTTTATATAGTTAATTTAGTTACTTAGTAAATAGGTATAGTGCTATATATAGAGTTTTAGTAGCTTTAGGTATTAAATAGACTAATTAGGAATTTCTATCCTGGGGATAAAAAATTACTATTAGCTTAGCTAAAGGGGGTAAGCGTAGTTAATATATTTGTAATAGAAAGCGATAGGTATACATAAGGTATTATAGAGTAGTTCTATAATAATTAATATAATATAATATAAAAATAAAACTTATAGCTACTGTAGTGGTATAGAGACCATATCTTAGTTTAAGCATTTAGTTAATTTAGTTAGGGTGTCACGGGACTGCCTGTTATATGCGCTACGCTATATACGTAGCTAGTGTTATAGAATTCCTTTCTTTGTTAATTTATTTATTTACATTATTTAGTAGATAGTTTGTCCGCCCCAATGCCCTTATATAGATTTAGCCGCAGCTATATTCCTATTAAGCTCTCTAGTAATACCTTTAAGTATTACGACAGCCATATATAGCTATTAATTCTTTAAATCTAATTCTTATTTATTTAGTATTTATATATAATACTTCGTTATTATAATATAGAGTGCCTTAGTACCCTTTTTATATATCCCTTGCACGGATAGGGTGCTATATTTTGTGGCCCGTGCGCAGAACATCAAAAACTTTCAAGAGTTTTGGTTTGGTGATGCGGCAGAACGACTTACCGCCTATACATGCACCTTTTTAATTGGTGCGCACGGGCCGCATTTTATAGAGCGTTATTATCCGTGCAAGGGATATAGAGCCTTTAGCTTTACCTTCTTATAAGAGGATAGGTAACCTTATAAGAAATAATCTTACTTTTATTCTTTTATTCTCCTTTTACTAGTCTTATTACGACTTATATCGTTCCCTTTTTCTTCTTTAGATAGTAGCCTTTATACTATTATATTACTTTTATTAAATATATTATAGATATAGATATTATTTCTTTTAAGAAAATTGAAATAACTATTTAACTACTAATTAGGATAATTAGGTATTAAGGTATTAAGGTATTTAAAAAGAATTTTTTGTTACTAGCTTAATAAGTTAAATATAGTGTTATATTAACAGCTTTTATATTCTTAACTTCACTAAGTAGGCGAGTCCCAAAAGGCAGGGAGATGGATTACGGAGTTTTCTCCCCACATATATATGGGGAGTAGTCCGTGTGGGCTTAATAGGGATCCGAATCGGACGTTAAGCAATAAATAATAATAATATATTCTTAAATTTTATAGAGCTATATTTTATTATACTCTTTTTAATATTTACTTTTTAAAGTATTAGTTAAATCTTCAAAATTATTAAGAACTCATCTAATTTAATAAATATTATTATAATAGAAAGAGCCTTAAAAGGTAATGCTAAGGTAAGTATATTATAATGCCTATTGTCTTCTTTTCCTTATTAATAACCTTTAATTTTACTACTTATAGGGATATAATTTGATTTTAGAGGCAATATAATTATAATTTAGGCTTAAATAGCTTTATATAGCATCCTGGCGCATCCCCTGGTTAGCATATTTTGTTAAGTTTCCCCTAAACAATAAAAATACCAAAATTTCTCCTATAAAAAGGCCGTGTAGGAGTGGCTGCGCTAACCACCGGAATTGATGAGATGCTGTAGATATAATTTAAGAGTAAGGACTTTATACGCGCGATTATATATAGCTTTAAATAAGGACAAGTCGTATATACGAGCATGCGGTAATAGGGTATAAGAGCTTTAAAAGCTTTAAAGTCACTAATATTAAATTAAGAGCCTTGACCATTAAGATCTAACTGTAAGGTGGCTCTATGTCACTCGGCCAACCGAGCAAATTAAAAAGGTAAGCGATGCTTGCTAGGTACGCTGCGTAGAATAATATGTAAGCTTGGTAACTCGACTCACCTGATACTAACTACAAGCGGCCGCTAGACTCGATATTAGTCTTGGCCGTATGGTATCCGACGATCCACGGAGGTGACTCCTTAATTAGGAATAGATCGTGGCAGTGCACGCCAAAATAGCGTCAATATTAAGTTATTTTCTGGTGCAGAAGGTCCATATTACCAGGCTATAATTTCTCAGAGAATTGAAAGACAACCATTAAAACTAAAACAGCTTGCAATTTCCAAAAGCCCGCCAGACATGATTCGTTATGAAAATGAGAAAGAACCTCCGCTATAGTTTTTCAATCCTCTCCAACTGGTCTAAAGTATGTTGATAGACCTTCTGTCCCATTCCTTCCGCCTTCAGGGCCTTCAGCACCTTTCCCTCCGTCACGGCACGTGAATCGCCCTGAACCAGATAGACGCCACTGCCCACCTTCCCATCACTACCCTTCTGCACTTGATCACTCTCATCATTCTCGCCTTCTGCAATTCTCTTGAACCTGTCACTCGTAGCCGCAAACACCACCCTCTCACCCGCCTCTTCCACGGTGTAGCCCACCAGCCTCATAAGCGGCACAATAGTCCAATTAAGTAGCCACGTCGCCCAAGGCCCTAAATCCTTGATCCCCAACCCCGTCCCGCCAACAATACCGGGGTAAATATGCACGAAGCTCACCCTCTCATTCCCAGGCCGCTTCGCCAGCTCCTCAAAAAACAGCGTCATCATACTGCTCGCGGCGTTACCAGCGGCCGGCAAGCTGTAGTGGTCCCTCAGCAGCAGATCATCTGGAAACAGCCTCCCCTCCATGCCACCCGCGAGGACGGACACGACGCGGGGCGCGGGGGCTTTCCGCAGCAGTGGCAGCAGCGTCAGCACGAAGCGCATGCGGGCGTAGAACCGGATCGCCTGCACGCGGTCCAAGCCCTCGGGCGACTCGTCGCGCCGCAGCGAGAGGTAGCCCGGGCTCATGACTAGCAGGTCGATCTGCGGGACCGTGGCGGCGATTTGCGAGGCGGCTTTGCTGGCATCTTTCACGAGGGTTAGGTCGTCTGCTTGGATTGGGATGAGCTTTGCGGATTTGTTGGTTGCGGAAAGCGAGGTGATTAGCGAGTCGAGATTTGACTGGGATCGCCCGATAATGTAGATTGTGGGGGACTTAACGTGCTTGGTGAAGGCGCGCAGGGCGCCTAGGCCGATACCGTTGGTCCCGCCGACGAAGACGGCTGTGAGGTTGGGTTGCTGAAGGGAGTTGTTGTTTTTGAGGACGTCGGTGTAGTTGACCATGATTGGCGGAATTGAAGCGAGGCGGGGTTGAATGAAGTTAAGGGTCGATCGACTGTCGTTGGGGCGAGTCACTTATATGATAGGTAGATGGTTTTCGACTTGGTGATTGTCTTGCAACTAATGACTCTGTGATGTTACTGAGGTGGATGCAGGAGGTTTAAATGGCAGGGCTTGCGATGCGGCCAACATGGTGCAGAGTGGTGTTACAGTAGGAGTGACAGAAGCTGTCGGCGTCTCGGCCCCAGGCGCAGAGCGGGTTTATCTATGTAAGGCCCGGTGTCATGCCGAATTGAGAGCGGGCAAAATGCACCCCCGATGCTTGATATCCCATCCGCCCATGGAATATTCCATAACTATTATGTTCCATCTGTCGCTCTGTGAATATAATGCTGCGCTTGAGTCTCAAAACAGTAAGCATTGCGACAGGGACGCATCGCAATCCTTCGCGTGCCCTGAAGTGCGGCAGCTGCAAGCCAACCGCCGACGATACGATTCATCGGCTTTGCTATAACGCGGGTGGCCACGGTCCCATCTTATGCACGGCACCAAAATATACTAAAAACCGTCATTTTTAAAGGCAAGTGATAGTTGCACACCCCCTAATTACTGCGCGCACACCCCCACTAAACAGGCTTAGATTCTTCCTCTTTAGGTTAAAACATTACGTGTGTTTAACTTGTATGCATCTACATCACGAAAATTAAAAATTTAAAATGCAATTTCTATGACTGTACCACCAGAATTAAATCTTAATTTTAACTATAGTACAACTTACGAGAAATAAACAAATTTTCCAAGGAACTGCAAATTGCCGGCTGTAAGTCGGCAATTTCAGAAAATTTCCTTGGAAAATTTACTTATTTCTCGCCCTTTAGGGACGAAGTCCTTTTAGGAACTAAGTAGCTGCCCTACTACTACCCTTCTACTATTAAACTATTATTACCCTTTTACTACCCTATATAGAATATTATTTATACGTATACTAAGGAGGGGATTATAGAGACTACTATATAGACTACTGCGAAGATTGCTATAGTATTTATATAAACGTTTATATAGCTATTTATAGAGCTATTATTAAAGCCATTTATATAGAGAATTATATAAAGAATTATATAAGTAATAATAGTATAGAAAGGTCCAAAAACCCCTGCTAGCGTTAAATGTATATGGCCAGATTATATAGTAGGGTCCTGTTAGGAGCCTATTAGGACAATTAGGATTGTTAGGAGGCCTCTAGGATCTTAGTACCCCAACAAAATGCTAATAGGATTATTTTAACAATTATAAATATTTATTAAAAGAATATTAGGATTAAGGTCTACTATCTATAAATTGCAGAAAATATTATAATACTATAGTATTATTATAACCTATAAAGAAAGCTTATAGTAGGCTAATAAGGGCCCTAAGTAAGAAATAGATGTAGTTACCTTAGATATGGAACAGATATATTTTAAAAACTACAAGAATTGGGGCTATGGCTTAGGGTAGAATATATCCTTAACTCTTTCATATTTACTATATAAATTTATAGGATATTTGCTAGAATTGTATCTTATTCCTATCCGCTTCTATACCCTCTCTAAAAGCCTTATAAGGCCTTCCTAAGCATAGATTAAGATACTTGATTACTACTAACGTATTTCACGGGTGAGCTGGTCAAACGGGTGAGCTAATCACTTCAAAAACACACCAAAAAATGGAAAAATCACACTTTAATATCTTAACAACCACTTAATAATAAATTTTAATAATTTAAATT
>Ga0307507_10011795_pt1 | contig 10945 bp, 16 predicted proteins | sample 7_EM_MG_FD_207223 | JGI IMG/M metagenome (GOLD analysis project Ga0307507, IMG submission 207223) | Populus trichocarpa ectomycorrhiza microbial communities from riparian zone in the Pacific Northwest, United States - 7_EM | ecosystem: Host-associated > Plants > Roots > Unclassified | place... | reverse complement strand
TACTGGCAGTACACACTCGTCACCCACTTCATCTGACGTAGAGGAAGACCTTGAATCACTTTCTCGTGGGCGGTTATTAACACTACTCCAATATATGAAAGATAATCGGGTTCTTGAGCCTCAGCCACCCAATCCAAAGGCATCACAACTTCATCTTCTTGACCACTGGGCTGACCATGGTCTTCGCAATTTTCGCTCTAAGCTTCGAGTTCACCCCACCACATTTCAACGACTACTTGATCTTCTCAAGGATCACTACATTTTTCTTAACAGCTCCAATTCCCCCCAGCTTCCAGTTCACGTACAGCTTGCAATTTACCTTGCTCGTGCTGGTCATTATGGAAACTCAAGCTCATTCATTGATATCGCGCTTTGGGCAGGTGTATCTGTAGGAGTTGTTCGGAAGTCCACAATCCGTGTTATGATTGCGTTAATTTCACTTCACGATAACACTGTCCATCTTCCGACTGAGGCAGAAAAAGACACCTCAAAGCAATGGGTTCAAGATGCATGCTGTCCCGAATGGTGCAATGGATTTATCGCTGTAGATGGGACTAAATTTGCATTATTTCAGCACCCAGGATTGCATGGGGATGCATGGTTTGACAAAAACAAGGACTATTCTGCTGATGCTCAAGTATGTTACTGTATTTCTATGGATTTGAGATGCTGAATTTCATTCCATAGATAGTCAATCTTCTCGATAATCTTCTCATCGTTGACTACAGCATTGGACATACTGGCAGTGTTCATGATGCATGGGCATTTCGAAGCACTCGCACCTTCAAGGAGCATGACAAGATTTTCCATGATGGTGAATGGGTGTGGGCAGACTCTGCATATCCATGTGAATCATGGTGTGTCTGTCCATTCAAGAAACCTGTTGGTGGTGAACTTACAGCAGATCAGAGGTTGTATAATTATCATGTCTCAAAGGTACATCTTACCGTGCCACAGGCTTTACCACTAAAAGATGTTTGTAGGTCCGAATTCGGTCAGAGCATTGCATCGGTCTTCTCAAGGGTACATTTCAGTCTCTTAAGGAGATTCGACTTCAAGTTACAGATAACAAAAAACATCTGGAACTGATTCTGTGGATACGGTGTTGTATTATCGTTCATAACCTCATTATTCACATTGAAGAGGAGACAGGTGTTGATGACCAGTGGAGAGAAACTCTTATCCGTGAGGGTCTAGAAGATAGGGCTAGAACTGCAAATCAAGGAGAGGGTGGTGGCGAAGAAGATGGGGAAATGATGCAGCCAGACAGTCATCCAGGTCAAGTGTTTCGTCGGAATCTCATGGACAAGTTATTCAATAGTGAATTCACACAAGCTCACCGACGGCCATAATACCTTGCACTGATATCAATAGTGAAGTAAACAATAGTAACAAATGAGTGGTATGTGAAGTAATTAAATGAATGTGTAAATAAACCAAACCATGACTTTGGAGACAAGACTAGTTTCCACCACCATAATCAACCCTGTTAAAGCCATCAGGATTGTAAACGAAGCCATTGTTACCATTGAGAAAAAGTGGCTGGTGAGCGAAGTTGTCCCCAACTTGTGGAGCCGGTGGAGCTTGTTGAAGCTTGAGCCGGAGCTCGAGAATACGGACCTGGTTTTCTTCACGGCGGCGTTCATTATCAGCAGCCTCATGCTGAAGAAGAAGTTGATGTTCGTTACATTTCCTTTCAATCTCACCTGCCTCACACTGAGAAAGGAGAGCGATCTTGGCTTTACTAACGTCGATGTTGCCAATATCACGGTCAAGTTTCTTGTCCCGAAGCTTTGCAGCAACACGAGTGTCGTTCTCAGTGTCAAGAGCGAAGGCGATCAAGGGATTCTGTTTCGATCCTGAAGGTCGAGAAGTCGAAGAACAAGATGGTGGCAAAGATTTTTTCACAGTAGACGCAGCTACCTTGGCAGTTCCAACACCATTACCAGCCCTCAATGCACCGAACGTAGACGCCATGTTGGCGACGGGGCATGGGGCAGGTGTGGGGGTGAGCTGGTCCGTGGCTTTCTCGGCCTGGAGGGGCATGAGCTTTGGTGGCACTGAGGTTGTGGAGAAAAATGTATGTCAGCATCAGCCATGTCCTCATCCTCCCCTTCAGCATCAGCGTCTGGATCCGCATCGATCTCAGCTTGCTCCTCAGGTGTCAGGGAGTTGACAGCGGCAAATGTGGGATGAGCGGGAGGTTCACCCTCAAAACCGAGATCCAGCAGAGCCGCAGTAGCACCACCTTCAAAGAGCTCAAGTGCGCCACCTTCCAGGTCATGATCCGGTTCTGAGGTAACCGTTAAGGGGTTGTAGTTCGGTAGGGTGCGCCAGTATCCATGAAGGCGTTCCCAGTAAGGAAATTCTTCCTGCATCTGGTCTGCTCAAAGTTTGAGGTTGGAAAGATGTTCGTCAGAGTGAGAATGCACCAATGAGGTTATAAATATTCGATCCAGGCTCAATCTCGTCATATGGGAGACCTGCTCCAGTACGGCCAAGCTTCTGATTGAAATCACAGTACTTTGAATGAAGGCTAGACAAGCCATGCCATGTTAGCCTTCTGGGAAGGAGGAGGATAGTTGGGAAACTCACCGGTTGAGGTAGCTAGAAAGACTGGAGGAGAACTTAGCAGGTTCCTTGAGGTACCACGCCTGCATCTCGATATCCTCCTCCTTGCAGTCAAACACTGCCTTTGCTAGGGCCAGGTAGTAGCAGTTCTTGCTCCCCTTGGCAGTCACCTTGCGACGATTTTGCTCTTTAGCTGCAGTAGTCGAGTCTGAGAAGAGGCGGTTACGGTCATCTGGATTTTGGTCCAACCAATCGAGGAGGCGGTCGGTCCTCGTGTTGTTCCATTCAACCTGCAGACGCCTGCCAGCAAAACTCTCCATGTCAACAGCCTTGGCTTGAGTCCCTTTAGGAGCCGGAGGCTTGTGCTGAGCCTTGCGAGGTTTCATACTGGTGGCTTCCTTAGGCATCAAGGACAGAGATGCGAACTGCACACAACACTCATCGGTAGTGGGAGTGGGTGATGAGAGCACTGGTCAAGCGTGGGCACGATGGTTTGCATTGGAGACTGAATTCCTTGATGAAAAACAAAATGAAAAAACAAACGAAAAACGGAAAGTTCCCGAAAAACACCTCTTGGAGGTGTTTTTCAGTTTCATCTTGTTTTTTAGTTCTTTTTGAGACCTTTTTGATGTTGTTTTTTGATTGAAAAACACAATGAAAAACAAGCCAAAAAACGTTACCGTGAACTACCCTAATGATAGATACTAAAATCGCCGATTTCCAGATTCTTGTCCATACCCATTTTGGTGAAGTCTGTCCGGATTTTATCTAGCCTAAGTCAGATTTTCAAAATTTTGTCCAGACTATGTATCTAGCCTTATTTAGGGCCAAAATTTGTCCAGAATGTAGTATCTGGCCTCCAGAGCACTTAAATTTGAATAAAAAGGTGGAATCAGGCTAAAATACTAAGTTATGCATCGTCCTCGCCCTTTTCTCGCTCCCTGAAGGCCTTCATTGCCTTTTCCAGCTGTTCCTTCCCATTTCTTAAGTCATTGAAGAGCGCCATATCGACGGGAGAGAGCTGGAATCCACTGTTGTTGACTTTCAATGGTTGGGTATTCAAAAGAATAAGAAAACTTGTTGGGGCAAGCAAGACATGTTGGTGCCATACTTGTAGCAATGCGGTCGCCTCCAGAATGGAGCAGAACTGGCTGCTGTGACCGCTGTGTTCGAACAATCCGCGGAAGTGCGGCAATGTTATTTGTGACATCCGCGGGTTCATGCCTGCCATTCTTTGCCGTGGTCTTTTGATACATGACCACGACTATGGGATAAAACTATTGAGAAACCCCCTTTCTGCGGAAACCCTGGTAGCTTATCCAGCAACCCCCTTTCTCAAGGAAACCCCTTCCCGAAAAGTCACATGCACTCCGGCTGTCCCATTATGTCAGCCGTTCACCAACCACCCAAACCGCGTCGGCACCTCCTCCTTTTCGTTTGATGCCAACAAGTGCACAGAGAGAAAATCTGAGCGTTGGTCTCCTCCAGCATCTGAACTGAAGCCATTTGCGGAGGAGAAACTAACGCATCACCATTGTTGACATGAAAAACCTGCCAGCCATGCAAGTCCTTCAACTCCTTCAACGCCGCCTGCATCCCAACCAACGCACACCCAACAAACCCACAGGCTATACAACCCCCAACCCTCCCCATTCAACTCCCTGCTTCTGAGGTCCCTATTCAGCCTCAGGCCTGTCCAACTTGATCCATCCCTGCTTCTGAGCTCGCCGCCGATCTCACGAGAACATCGCTAAGAAAGAAGGTGGCAGGGCAGCTTTGTCGTTGCTATTGCTGTGGTGTAGCGAGAGTCACTGGAAGAAGAGTGTGAGCGCAAGAGGGAGAATAGGAGAGATTAACCCAATTAGATTGCCCATGCCGCCGGTGTCGGGAAGTGGACTCTGGATCAGCTGGATCATGGCCGTAAGTTTAAATTCACAAAACTCAGGGATTTCCCCAATTGCCTCGGAAACCCGGGGGGTTTCTGCAGAAATGGGGTTTCTCAATAGTTTTATCCACGACTATGTATGCCTCAATGGATGAATATTAGAATGAGAAAGTTTCCAAATACCTTGTCCAATACGCAGGTCGTCATTGACCATGATTACCGCATAGTAACTTTTGATAAGGTTTCGGAGTGCGGTAATCTGAGTGCTTGATAATAAGTCAACTCGAGGGATGTTTGCCTTCCGGAGCACGTTTTGGCACTGTGCCAAAGCCTGGTAACAGTCAGCTATGTCAAAAATAAAAAGTTTACCACAAGGTTTGAACCACCGAGTACATACATACATTTAACGACAGGTTATGTAAGTTACTCACTCCAATAATGCTTAAGCTTGATGGTGTTACAGAGGCCGGATGGGACATCAGGTAGCCAAATTCAGAAATTGGGTGCCCTCTGCACCCGATTCTGACAGATTTCCACTCATGGTATGGCTATTAGTCCTATTTAAAAAGGAAAAGAAAGGTGATGAGTTCATGTAGTGAAGGATGTGAGGAGAGAGGGGAAAGGTATAGGTCCGTGCGTGGTAGGGATTTAAAAGTACAACTTGTCCAATGATAAAGTGGTTGCTGTCCATAGTCGATAAGATGTAAGGCCGTGTATATTGGGGTGGAGAAGAGTTCATCGAGAAGAGTCTGTTGTGGGGAAAGTAGATAAGAAAAGTCTAATGAGAGAAATAAAAAGAAAAGTATGTTCTCCATAGCATGGAGTTAGCTCTCCAAAGCATGGAGTTAGTTCTCCAAAGGTCGATTGGGAGCGCTTAGTTTGTCCAAAAAGAAGTGCTTGAATGAGCACAGGGTTTTTTTGAACATAGATCTTGAAGGCGTCTGATGCCCATCTGCCGATGGCTCGAATTATCAAGGGTGGCACGCCGTTTTCAGCTAGGGAGGTGGCTCCTCCAGCGCAGAGTGATTGGCCAGCGGTGTCGGAGTTGAAGAACCGACGTAAATGCCTTATGAAGAAAGAACGGGTGGGAATAGTACCCCGGCTGGTGAGCCATAGTGGCGAACTAAATGGGAATTTAGCATCACAGGCTCATAGATATGCTAGGAAACGTTTGTGTGGGTTTTTGCATACGATGATGGTGTTCCCCTTGAAAAACCTGTCAGCCTTATGTCCAAGCAGGAAGAACTTGTAGGAAATGTCATCAGTCTGCACTGAGCTGTGCTTTGTGACCTTTCTTGGATCTCGGAGTTCTGGGTCATCAGGGTAGGTCATTTCTCCCAATCGAAACAATACGAAGAATCTGGTCAATAATTGAGTAAAGAAAAGGACGTCGTCGTAATCGATAGATGATGAGAGTTTGTCGACAACTGTTTCAAGGTCTTTGATGGTGAGAGCCCGCTTGCGTGATGTGGGGACAGCTCGCATCCTCTTACAACCCTGCAATGTACAGTGTACCAGAGCAGAGTTGCGAGATGAGCAGATGTCAGGGAAGTAAGGTTCTAGCTGATGGCATACACCTGACAGGTACGTTCCCACCGAATTGGGCTTGATGTGGTGACACATGTAGACAGTGAACAGGCTTAAGGTGTCAGGAGTTGGGTCGAGGGGGTAGTTGTGCATCTTCACGAAATTTAAGTATGAGTTGAGGGCTGATCCATAATTTTTCCAGGTGGAGTTGTCCACAGCTTGTCCGAGGGCAATAGCGTGCTCATGGACAAGGTGCTCTCATGTCCAGACTTCCCTGTGGGGTTGTCTGGACAGGACGTTTGATGAGATCATTTTTGGGCAGCCCCCAGCATCAATTGAGGGGGTGTGAAAGGGGATATGGCAATCCTGGGCACATACTGTCATGCAAGGTTGAAGTTGTTCCACGATATCACATCAGCAACATAATTCTGTTCACCTGGGATGTGGAGTATGCGGAGGTGCAAGTTTCCCTTCATGAGGACATCTGTAGCGCTGATGAGGATGCTGTTAGTATAGATCAAGATGTGTGATGATGGTGGGGGAAGTTGTGAGTCAATGATGTGGTGGAGGGCTGCTAGTAGCCTAGTACACATAACACTTCGAAATAGAAAATCTGTTCTTCATTCAGTCCATCAGGGACAGGAGAGTAGAAGCTGACACATTTGTCAGGCCACCAAAATCCCATACCAACTAGACAGGTGTCACAGTAGAAAGTGAAATCAGCAGATGAAGCATCCCAATGTGTCTGCTGGATCAGGTGAATACCTGAATCATGTTCAAGGTGGCTGACTGCCCAGGACAAGTCGGCGTGTATGGCATTGTTAATTTGAACACATCTGTTTGGAGCATTTTTTCTACTTATCTTTGTGTAGAAATTGTTGAGAGCAGGTCAGAGGAGAGGGAAAACATTGAAGCTCCAGTTCATCCAACCAGCCAAGCATTGCCACTCTTTCAATGAGAATCATCGACGGTTGGTGATGAAGTTGGTCATCACTGCGATTAGTCTTTCAATGAGTCCAGGGGCATGGACAGGGTTAATGTGTTTGCATCGACTTCTATTCCAATGATAGTGAGGATTGATCCATGTACTTGTTTCTTCTCTTTGTGAGGTAGGTTAATTTCATCCCAAAGGTGTAGGATTTTGACTTGATTTGTGGGCATGAACTTCCAGTAGTGTTCGTAATAAGTGACATTGGTTGCAAGCTCAGGTCCGAATGTGTCATCTGCATATGTACCTAGTAGTTTGATGTTGCGCTTTTTCTTCGCAATCCACGAGACTAGCAACATAAAAGCGATCCAGTTACAACCCGAGGCCTGTCCACCAAACACACAATTTCTGTCAATGTGTAACAAACCATCGATGTGATTTGCCTGCTTGATTTGCCAATAAGGGTGTACCGGTAGCAGTCTGTAGGCCTCAGCTACGTCAGACTTAAAGAGTGTGCGAGGTGAGTTGGGATCACACCGGTGCATCAATAGAAGGAATTCCCCAAGATGGTGCAAGTTATTGAGTGGGTATCCAATGACATGCTCTCGAGGGATCATGCTGTTCAGCGAATGTTCTCCTGCACTTTGATGGGTAACCATTCGTAAATCTGATGAGGTTTGGGAATAGCAAACACAGGCATACAGTACATCCCTGGTAAGAGTTGTTCCCCAAACGATTCAGAGAAACATCCCTTAAATATTTCGTGATCATGTTGGTCACGTAAGAACTGTGCTTCCTTGGGATCCTCTGTTCGAGGGTAGGAAAGATCCAGAGTGTCTGGATACTCTCCGCACTGGGTATCAGCCCATGGCCAGAAACCCTCACAGAGACCACATCACACAGACACTACCAGCGGTTGGTTCTGATGTGATTCAAGGAGCATTTCAAAGCAGTCGACATTGATGGGGGTGACAATGTCAAAGAGTCTTGGATTTTCTTTAATAGTTTTCGTTACGATATGATTTGATAGTTCTGAGTCAGGAATGGTTGGTAGGGGCTTAGCTGTTTCGGACCAATCAGCAGATGACTTCGAGAAATAGTCATCAGCTTCCCAAATGTTATGATGAAGATACTTAGGTTGAAAGCTTTGAGCCAGATCCTTCTTTAGAATCGCAAGACTCTTTTCCGTGACCAGTTCATTTGCATTTCTTACAAGCATGTCTGAATCGACAGTCTTCAGCTGAGTTCCTACACCCGTTGATTGAGTTGAATCGGTTGCATAGCTTGGTTTTAGATACTGTCCTGGTCATGGATCACTTAGATGCAAAGCCAGTGTTGTTCAATTCGACTCCATCTGGCATGACAATGGCAGAGTAGAATCTTGAGAAACGGTGAGTGTCAGTGAGCAGAGCGTTCTGGCCTCCCCCAACTTCGTTCCTGATGGCAGAGTCATATAGGATGATTTTTCGATGCGACAATTGGATCCTGGCTGAGAAATGACCTTTGATATACTCTCCATACTCTTGGAGTTCTCGTTCTTGATGAGGAAAGGCAAATTTAATTGCTTTGATGGTCGCATTCCAGGTGCTGGTCCATTCGCCACTCATTTGGACCCTCTTTGAAGGTTCCAATTGTCCAAGGGAGATCTCAGTAGATCCCACACGTCCAATGTTCTCTTTAGGAGTGGATATATGGTGCAACAATGAGAGCACAGCATCAAGGTTGACGGCCTGTCCTTGGATAATGTTGTCCCACTCTGAAGTTGGGAATCCAAGTGGTGCTGTTCTGGAGTTTTGGATCCATAGCTTGATGGCTTTGAAATCTCGAGCAAATAAGGTGAGGAGTCTGTGAGATTCCTTGCATTCTTTGTTCCCTGTACGTCTCTCTTCATCTTCTTGAGAGAACCACGGCATTTGGGATTCAAAGACTCTACGCTTTCTGTTAGATTGCATTCCTTCAATGTCAGAATCATTGGCATTGTCATTTGTGTCAAAGAAGTCTCCAGAAAGGGGTCTCTTAGACTTCCTAGATTCACTGCTGATGTGGGATATGAGTTTGTCGATTTCAGCATCACGTCATTGGCATTTGGCATGAATAGCTTCAGGGCTTGGTCTCGTTGAGGGTTGTAGTCTTCGTTGGGTTCGCTGTCCTTGCCTAATCACTGAAGCAGCGAGAGCTTTGATTTCATTGAGAGTGTGCGAGTAGTAGTTGACTGTGGCATCCTTGGTTTTCTCTGGCTTGGTTGTGTTAGAGTTGAGAACAGCGAGGATGTTCAATAGGGCTTTAAATTTTGTGATCTCCTTCTGTCGAAAGCTGTCAATGACATCATCCATGAGGTCGATGGAGTCTTGTTCCAAAGCAGAGTCGTCGTCATGTTGGTCTCCTCCACTCAGACTGTCGTCATCTGGAGTTGGTTGTCATTTGCCATTCTCATGTGTTCCAATAGCGAAGGAGGTGGCTCATTCATCTGGAGTCTGTTGAGTAATATCAGAGTCTCCCGGTTCCTGCAAGGGTGGTTTGCCTCCAGGTTGCTCTCCATTCGACCCAGTAGTGAAGGCAGACTCATGTCCTGGTTCTGCAGATGCAAAATAGATGGCATTATCCTCACTCAGGAGTTAATTTGAGGGATGATGAATACATAGTATTATATATGATGAAAAATGATAAACAGCTTTATCTATAAAGAGGGAGTGAGTTATTGTAATGAGAGCCTTACAGAAATAAAATGGGAATTGCACCTAGTTGAGGGAGTGAGAGTTGAAACAAGAGCCCTGTGGAAAGGGGGGTTTCATCTCACTCCTCAACTGGTAGTGCGAGTCTAATTTAAGATATGTTCCAAGCATGGAACGTGAAGCAAGAACCCAAGTGTGGGTTGTGAATCTGCCAGCAGGCAAGTGAGCAGCAGCTCATAGTCATGCGTCAGCAGATGCAACGACTGTGTTGTGCACATGTAACTCAAGCTTTGGACAGCAACCTGAATTACCGCTGTACTAAGCAACCATATGTGTCTGTTTAGGTATCCAGCCTGTCAATCCTCTTGCAAACCTGTCCAGATTCCATATCTAGCATTTTGCTGATTTCATCGAAAACCTGTCTGGTTTGTGTCTAGCCTAGCACCCTCATTTTGAAATTTTCTGTCTGGATCGGTATCTACCATTTAGCAGGATTTTCGGGGGTCCTCACGAAATTGACTAAATTTTGTCCAGACTGGATCAGGCCATCGAAATTTGGGCTGTTTTTGTCCGCACATCTGGCTCATAGATTTCCAGGTAATTTCGAAAATTTTGTCACACAGGCCTTTGGCCTGCATCAGTAATTAGGCCTTTTGGTTTCCAGGGATTTCTCAACCAAGAAAACCAGAAAAAACCAGAAAAAAATAGAAAGAAAACCTGAAACATGGCAACATGGAAACCCATGTCTGTTTTCCAGGAAACCTGCCTGCAGGGTCTTGCCAGGTTAAGCCTAGTGAAGTCAATCCTGACTTGATCCTTTACTATTTGTAGTATATATTCCCATTCTAGGTTTCCCAGTTTCCAGAAACCAGAAAACCAGTGAAAACCAGCAAAAACCGGAAACTAAATTGCCCTATTGCTGATGTGTCCAGGTTGTCGTCAAATTTTTGTCCGGATATGTCAGAAAAACCTGTGGAACCTTGTAACGTAAATAAGGTGAATAATGACTGGGCCGGATTACAATGCACTACAACCAGAGAGAAATGCTTATAATAGGAAGGTGGACCCTTACAAGCTGCCCATGCAATTTTATAAGCTGCCCCAAATAGGTACAGAACTTACAAGTGGCACATTAAAATGCAACAATCAAGGATTGAACCAAAAACCTCAGGCTCTTGCAATCCTCACATGAGGACTACAAATTTGTGGTCACACATACCTTTAGACTATAGCATGGTATAAGGAAACTCCCAAGGCCGCTCATATATCTAGTCTTTAGGTCTACCTTACAACACCATTATCTTTATTCCCTGGATGGGATTTGTTATTATTTCTGGCTGAACATGATCAAAAGAATATGGG
>Ga0307507_10011794_pt1 | contig 10946 bp, 8 predicted proteins | sample 7_EM_MG_FD_207223 | JGI IMG/M metagenome (GOLD analysis project Ga0307507, IMG submission 207223) | Populus trichocarpa ectomycorrhiza microbial communities from riparian zone in the Pacific Northwest, United States - 7_EM | ecosystem: Host-associated > Plants > Roots > Unclassified | place... | reverse complement strand
CGTTCATGCGCTGTGCATCGACGGTCCGGCTTTCGATCAGGTAACGACCATGTCCAAGTTCCTGTGCATGGGCATGCCGCTGCCCGAGGTGGTTGCGGCTTCGACGGTCAATGCGGCGATGGCGCTGCGGCGTCCCGAACTCGGGAGCCTCAAGCCGGGAAGCGTCGGAGATGCGACCGTCATCTCGATCAAGCAGGGCCAGTTCGACTACGTTGACGTCGTCGGTGAGCACTTGATGGGCGACCGCAAGATCGTGTCCGAAGGCGTCGTGATTGCCGGTCGCTGGTGGCATCCCGGGCATTTGCAGACATTCGCGCAGGTGGCGGGGTAGGTGAGGACAGTTACTCTTAATGATTGATCACTCGCTCGAAATACGTGGGAGGCGAGCTTGGCGGCGGCGGGAGCGGGCTGCGGTGGCATACCGTTTGCACGCAAACGGGTTGAATGCCATCGTCTAGCCGGCCTGCTGGAACGCACTTGCCGCCGAAGTTCGGCCGACGATGGAACCGCAACGCGAGACTGGAGAGCGTCATGGACCGCAGGACTCTGTTGAAAGGATTGACCGGGGTAGGCAGCCTGGCGGCAACGGGCGGCCTTTCGATGCCGGCCCTGGCCCAGGGCGCCGCCGCGCGCACGTTGCGGTTTGTGCCCCAGGCCAACCTCGCGAACTTCGATCCCATTTGGGGTACGCAATATGTCGTGCGCAATGCCGCCGCGCTGGTGTGGGACACCCTCTACGGCATCGACGCCGCGCTGCAGCCGCAGCGCCAGATGGTCGAGGCCGAGGAAGTCTCCGATGATGGTCTGATCTGGACCTTTCGCCTCCGACCGGGGCTGAAGTTCCACGACGGCGAACCGGTGTTGAGCAAGGATGTGGTGGCGAGCCTTGCGCGCTGGTCGGCCCGCGATCCGATGGGGCTGATGATCAAGGCGATCCAGAACGAGCTCACCGCGGTCGACGACAGGACCTTCAAATGGGCCCTGAAGCAGCCCTATCCCAAGCTGCTTCTGGCATTGGCCAAGAACAACGCGCCCTGCGGCTTCATCATGCCGGAGCGCATCGCACAGACCGATCCATTCAAGCAGATCACTGAATATGTCGGCTCGGGCCCGATGAAGTTTGCGAAAGCCGAATGGGTGCCAGGCGCCAAGGCGGTGTTCGAGAAGTTTACCGACTACGTGCCGCGGCAGGAGAAGGCGTCCTGGCTCGCCGGCGGCAAGCAGATGCTGGTCGACCGCATCGAGTGGGTGGTGATACCGGATCCCGCGACCGCGGCGGCCGCGCTGCAGAACGGCGAGGTCGATTGGTGGGAGAGCCCAATTCCCGACCTCGCGCCGGTACTCAAGAAAAACGGCAATATCAACGTCGACATCGCCGACCCACTCGGCAACATCGGTTCGTTCCGGATGAACCATCTGCATCCGCCTTTCAACGATGTGAGGGCGCGCCGCGCCGTGCTGATGGCGATGAACCAGGAAGACTACATGCGAGCGCTGGTCGGCGATGATAACTCGCTATGGAAGCCGCTGCCGGGCTTCTTCACGCCGGATACGCCGCTCTATACGGAGGAGGGCGGCGAGATCCTGAAGGGCAAGCGCGATCTCGCAGCTGCCAAGAAGCTGCTGGCCGAGAGCGGCTATTCGGGCCAGCCCGTGACATGCCTTGTGGCGCAGGATCAGCCGATCACCAAGGCAATGGGCGATGTCACCGCGGATCTGTTGAAGCAGCTGGGCATGAACGTCGACTTCGTCGCGACCGATTGGGGCACGGTCGGTGCCCGTCGCGCCCAGAAGACGCCTCCGGGCCAGGGCGGCTGGCAGATGTTCCACACCTGGCATGCCGGCGCGGATTGCATCAGCCCTGCCCCCTATACCGCCATTCGCGCCAATGGCGACAAGGCCTGGTTCGGCTGGCCCAACAGCCCGGCCGTGGAAAAGGAAGTCACGGCCTGGTTCGACGCCAAGAATCTCGATGAGGAGAAGGCCGCGGTCAAGCGCCTCAGCAAGGCGGCGTTCGAGGATGTCATCTATGCGCCGACCGGCTTTTTCCTGAGCTACACGGCCTGGCGCAAGAGCATCTCCGGCGTGGTGAAGGGACCGCTGCCCTTCTTCTGGGGCGTGTCGAAGACCGCATGACGGTGCGGTGAACCAGATGCTCGCGTACATCCTCCGGCGCATTGTCGCGACATTGCCCGTGATGGCGATCGTCGCGCTGTTCGTCTTCAGTCTGCTCTACATTGCGCCGGGGGATCCGGCGGCGGTGATCGCGGGCGACCAGGCCAGCCCCGCCGACGTTGAGCGGATTCGCCAGAGCCTCGGCCTCGACCAGCCATTTCTGGTCCAGTTCGGCACGTGGTTCTGGCGCATCCTGCACGGCGATCTCGGCACTTCGATTTTCACCAGCCTGCCGGTCGCCTCGCTGATCGCGCAACGCATCGAGCCGACGCTCTCGCTGATGGCGATAACCCTGATCCTGACCCTTGTTGTTGCGGTGCCGCTCGGCGTGGTGGCGGCATGGAAAGCGGGGAGCTGGGTCGACCGCACCATCATGGCGTTCGCCGTGTTCGCCTTCTCGCTTCCCGTCTTCGTGGTCGGATACGTCCTCGCCTACGTGTTTGCGCTGCAGTTCGAATGGCTTCCGGTGCAGGGCTACACACCGCTGGCCGAAGGCTTCTGGCCATGGCTGAGGAACCTGATCCTGCCTTCTGTCGCGCTCGGCTGCGTCTACATCGCGCTGATCGCGCGTATTACGCGTGCATCCATGCTCGAGGTGCTGCAGCAGGACTATGTCCGGACCGCCCGCGCCAAGGGTCTGGGGCAGGGCAACATCCTGTTCGTCCATGCGCTGAAAAACGCCGCCGTTCCGATCGTGACGGTGATCGGCATCGGCATTGCGCTGCTCATCGGCGGCGCGGTGGTGACCGAAAGTGTGTTTGCCATTCCCGGCCTTGGCCGCCTGACGGTCGACGCGATCCTGCGCCGCGACTATCCGGTGATCCAGGGCATCGTCCTGTTGTTCAGCTTCCTCTATGTGCTGGTCAATCTGATGGTCGATGTCGTCTACACGCTGGTTGACCCGAGGATCCGCTATTGAGCATCTCGACCACCAGCACCGCAGTGGTGCCACCGGGCGTTGTCGTCGCGCCGCGACTGCCGGACCTTCTGCAGCCGGTGCAAGTCCGGCGTGGCCTCCTTGGCTTCCTGCGCAACCATCCGACCGTGGCGATCGGCGGTGGATTGCTCCTCCTTCTCGTGTTGATCGGCATTTTTGCGCCCTATCTCGGGACCGTCGATCCGACCGCGCTCGCGCCCGCCAGGCGTACGCGCGCGCCCTCGGCGGACCATTGGTTCGGCACCGACCTTCTGGGCCGCGACGTCTATTCGCGCGTGCTCTTCGGGGCACGGGTTTCGCTCGCCGTAGGGTTATCGGTGGCAGCGTTGGCTTCGCTCGCCGGCCTTGCCATAGGCCTGGTCTCGGGGTTCGTGCGCTGGGCGGACGGCATCGTCATGCGGTTCATGGACGGGCTGATGTCGATACCGCCGATCCTGCTCGCCATCGCGTTGATGGCGTTGACGCGCGGCAGCGTCGGCAACGTGATCCTGGCCATCACCGTGGCCGAGATCCCGCGGGTTTCGCGCCTCGTGCGCAGCGTCGTGCTCTCTCTGCGCGAGCAGCCATATGTCGACGCTGCCGTCGCCTCCGGCACCCAGACGCCGATGATCATCCTGCGTCACATCCTGCCCAACACGCTGGCGCCGATGTTGGTCCAGGCAACCTATATCTGCGCCAGCGCCATGATCGTGGAGTCCATCCTTTCCTTCATCGGCGCTGGCACGCCGCCCACCATTCCGTCCTGGGGCAACATCATGGCCGAGGGCAGGGCGCTCTGGCAGATCAAACCCTATATCGTGTTCTTTCCCGCCGCGTTCCTGTCCGTCACGGTGCTTGCCGTCAACTTGCTCGGCGACGGCCTGCGTGATGCGCTCGATCCGCGCATGGCCAAATCCCTGTAGGGCACAGATCCGATGGCACTGCTCGAAGTCCAGAATCTGCAGGTCCATTTCCGTACCGCTGAGGGCATCAACCGCGCCGTCGACGGCGTCTCCTTTCATGTCGACGAAGGCGAGACGCTGGCCATCGTCGGTGAATCCGGCTGCGGCAAGTCGGTCACCTCGATGTCGCTGATGCGGCTGATCCCCGAGCCTCCGGGCAAGATCGCGGGTTCCGTCCGCTTCCAGGGCAGGGATCTGCTGCAACTCTCCGATCGCGAGATGAGATCCATCCGCGGCAACGACATTTCGATGATCTTCCAGGAGCCGATGACGAGCCTCAATCCGGTACTGACCGTCGGCCGTCAGATCGGCGAGACGCTGCGCATGCATCAGGGGTTGGACAAGCAGGCCGCAGAGGCACGCGCGATCGAGATGCTGATTTTGGTCGGGATCCCGGAACCGGCCCGGCGCGTGCGCGAGTATCCGCATCAGCTTTCGGGGGGCATGCGCCAGCGCGTGATGATCGCCATGGCACTCGCATGCAACCCGAAACTCCTGATCGCTGACGAGCCGACCACGGCGCTGGACGTGACGATCCAGGCGCAGATCCTGCAGTTGATGCTGGACCTCAAGCGTCGCGTCGGCGCGGCGATCGTTCTGATCACCCATGACCTCGGCGTGGTTGCCGAGGTCGCCGAGCGTGTCTTGGTGATGTATGCCGGCCGCAAGGTTGAGGAGGCACCTGTGGCCGAGTTGTTCCGCTCGCCCCGTCATCCCTATACGCAGGGCCTGCTCGGCGCGGTGCCCAAGCTCGGCTCCTCCCTCACCGGCGCGGCGAGGCGGCTTGCCGAGATCCCCGGGCAAGTGCCCAGCCTCAAGAAGCGGGTCGACGGCTGCGTCTTTGCCGGGCGGTGCTCACTGACTACCAACCTTTGTCGTGAGGTGGCGCCGGGTCTCGAAGCAAAGGCCCCGCGCCACATCGTCGCCTGCCATTACGCCCCCAAGGAGGTGGCTGCGGCATGAGCGCCCCGCTGCTCCAGGTCAACGACCTCAAGAAGCATTTCCCCGTGCGCGGCGGCCTGTTCAGCCGCAGGTCCAGCTGGGTCTATGCGGTGGACGGCGTGTCCTTCGAGATCGCGCGCGGCGAGACCCTATCTCTCGTGGGCGAGTCCGGCTGCGGCAAGTCTACCGTCGGCCGAGCCATCCTGCGACTGTTCGACATTACCGCCGGCCAGGTGGTGCTGGACGGCCAGCGCGTCGACGCTCTTTCGCCCGACGGGCTGCGTCGCATGCGCCGCCGCGTGCAGGTGGTGTTCCAGGACCCGTACTCCAGCCTCAATCCGCGCATGCGCGTGCGCGATATTCTGGCCGAGCCGATCCGCAACTTCAGTCTCGCCAGCTCTTCCGCCGAACTCGAGGCGCGGCTCGCGGCGTTGATGGATACGGTGCGGCTGCCGCGCGACGCGCTGGGCCGCCGACCTCATGAATTCTCGGGCGGTCAGCGTCAGCGCATCGGCATCGCCCGGGCGCTCGCCGCCGAACCCGACCTCATTGTCTGCGACGAGGCAGTGTCTGCTCTCGACGTCTCGGTCAAGGCGCAGATCGTCAATTTGCTGCAGGATTTGCAGCAGGAATTCGGCCTCGCGCTGCTCTTCATCAGCCACGATCTGGCAATCGTCGAGCACATGACGCACCGTGTCGCCGTCATGTATCTCGGCAAGATCGTCGAGATGGCGCACAGACGGCAAATCTTCACCGCGCCGAAGCATCCCTACACCAAGGCACTGCTCTCGGCCGTGCCGGTGCCGGAGCCCGGGGCCGCCCGCAACCCGATGATCCTGAAGGGCGACGTGCCGAGCCCGATCAATCCACCCAGCGGGTGCCGCTTCAACACAAGGTGTCCATTCGTGTTCGATCGCTGCAGGACGGAAGAGCCGGAGCTTCGGTCGACCGGAGACGATCAGTGGGTGGCGTGTCATCTCACCACACTGTCGGAAGTGCCGGGACCCGCTCGGTGATCTATGTTCGAGGGCCGCGATGCGTGGGCCGACGAACAACAAGTGCTCGCGGCGTCGCATTGGCGCGCCAGCATCGCAACGTTCTCGCTGCGGACGTCGAGACAGAAGCGGACCTCGCCCACGGATCGCGCGGCCGTTCGCGTAGCTCCCGAATTCCAACAGCCGTCTCAGCCGGTTTTGGTGCTGGATCGCCTGAACGAAGAAAGCATTGCCGCAGAACCTATCAAGAGGAACTGGGCTTGGGCAGCTTCGGGGCATGCGTCAGCTTTGTCGGGCGCAATGCCGGCGAAGAGGTTGAAAGTCGCCGCAAGGCCTGCAGCGCTCGGTCCAGATTTTGGACGAGGAGATCGGCATGTTCAGTGCCGAACACCAGCGGCGGCCGGATCTTGAGAACATTGGCGTGCCGGCCGGCGGTGCTGATCAAGATGCGTCGCTCGCGCAGCGCGTTGACGATCCACGTGCTTTCGCTCGCCGCGGGCGTCCCGACCATACCGCCATGCCTGAGTTCAACGCCGATGAAGAGGCCCGCGCCGCGGACTTCCGCGATCAACTCGTGGCGGGCCTGCAACTGGCGAATCTTTTCGAGCAAGTAGGCTCCAGTGCGCCGCGCGTTAGCGATCAAACTCTCAGAGTCAATGACTTCGAGCACTGCAATCCCTGCCGCGGCCGATACGGGATTGCCGCCAAAGGTGTTGAAGTAGCGCGATCTCGCGCCAAACTCTGCCAAGAGCCCTGGACGTGCTGCCATACCCGCGACCGGATGACCATTTCCCATCGGTTTGCCCATTGTGACCATATCCGGAACGAGACCATGGCGGGCAAAGCCCCACATCTGCTCGCCGGTGCGGCCGAATCCTGGTTGCACTTCGTCGGCCATGAACAGGCCGCCGGCCGCGCGGACGGCTTCGACCGCCGGGCGCAGGAAACCGGGCGGATCGGCGAAGACGCCGTCACTTGAAAAAATCGTGTCAACCAGCAACGCCGCCGGGCGAATGCCATCTCTCTCCATGTCGTTCAGCGCATCGCGAACGGAGCGCGCAAAGATCTGGCCGGTATCGTCTCCGGCCGAGCGAGGCGCCGGCACTAATCGTACGTGGCTATCCTTTGGCGTGGCCAATCCCAGTGAGGGCGAAAGTTCCACCAGCGCGCTTGTCACGCCATGATATGCGGTTTCCGTAACGATGAAACCCGTGCCTCCGGTGCAGGCTCGCGCAACTCGCAAGGCGAGGTCGTTGGCCTCGCTGCCGGTACAGGTAAACATGATGTGGCCGATCTCGGCCGGGAAGGTGGCCAGAAGCTTTTCAGCGTAATCGAGTACGGTCTCATCCAGATAACGCGTATGGGTGTTGAGCACGGCGGCTTGCCGTGCGATGGCCTCAACAACATGAGGGTGACAGTGACCGACGGACGCCACATTGTTATAGGCGTCGAGATATGCATTTCCCGCGGGATCGTAGAGCCAAACTCCCTCTCCCCGCACGAACTGCACCGGCTGCTCGTAGAACAGCCGGTAGGCTGGTCCGAGCGCGCGATTGCGGCGCGCGATGATGTCTCGGGTCGATAGGATCTTGTCGTCCGTGGACATGCGTCTTACCCCAAGTTGCCGATGCGTTGGAGTTGCTGCGTCGCCTGTGCCCGGGAGAGCTTCGTAATCCGGCTCAGCCGCGCCCAGGCTGCGTTATTGTTGCGTAGAATATAATCCCGATTCTCGGGATGACGGACCGCTCGCCAGCTGCTGATAACGACCGTCATGACGAGGCGCGTGGCGATAAGATCAGGTAGCAGATCGAATTCAACCGGGTCCAGCGGCGTGACCGCATGATAAGCAGCTATCAGTTCGCAGGGGGGCGCGAACGGATCATTGCTGTCCGCAACCTGATACGCCGCTGCAATGGCAAGGTCGTTGACCCGGGCGGTGGATGTTAGATCACCGAAGTCGATGATTCCCGAGATACGCGCGTGATTGACGGGATCGACGACAATGTTATGCGGATTGAGATCGTTGTGAACAGGCTGTCTGTGAAGGCCTGACAACGCAGGAAGCGCGCGTGCCTCGAAGTTGCCGAGATGGTCTTCAACCAGACCGCGCCGGTCAGCGGGCACCGCGCCGATAAGCGGGCGCAATTCGGCTGCGTGCTGAAGATCCCAAAGCAGCTTGTGGCCGGCGCCCGAATGCCTGAAATTGCGAAGACCCTGTGCAAGCCTCGCGGCGCATTGGCCAAGATCGCGCAGGAGTGCTGTTGATCCTTCGACGGAGTGCATCGGAATTCCGGCCATGAATGACAACAGGCGCACCACCCTGATCGAGCCGTCGTCAAAGGCGATCTCGAGCTCCTGCGCACCGTTTCGCGCCGGAAAGATGCGCGGGATCGGCAGACTGGGGTCGGCGGCGGCGAGGTGAGCCAGGGCCTGCGTCTGCAGATTGGTTACTGCGCGGTCCTCGGCGGGATTGGCGATCTTTAAAACATATTCGCGACCATCCAGTGTGCGAAGCCGAAAATTCTGATCGCGCTCGCTGTCGAGCCGATGTGCCGTGGCCGGCAGGCCATAATGATCGTCCGCCAGTTTTTGCGCGAGCGATTCCGGAATGGCGGACGCCGCGCGCAGGCCGTCGATCGGGTGCGCGCCATCAATGGCGGGTGAGGTGTCTGGCACCGGACGATCTTTCGGCGTGCATTTAGTAGCCGCGATCGCGGTCGATCGCGAACGGCGGTCGCTGGCCCGTCCGTATCGCGTCGGCGGTCGCGACGAGTGTATCGGCGACGGCTTCGATACGGACCTCGCAGGCATCGTGCGGCGTAATGACGATCCTTGGATGGCTCCAGAACGGGTGTTCCCGCGCCAGTGGCTCGGTCGCGAACACGTCAAGGGCTGCGCCTTCGAGCTGGCCGCTTTCCAATGCGGCAAGCAGGTCTTCATCGACCAAGTGTTCGCCGCGACCGACTTGAATGAGATAGCCGCCGCGACGAATCTTGCAGAACCGTTCGCGGTTAAGAATGCCCCGGGTCTCCGGAGTGAGCGGCAGCAGGTTCACCAGCACTTCGGTTTCGCCAAGCATGGCATCGAGCCCCGCACCGCCATGGAACCCCCTGATGGAAGGCGAAGTGAGCTTCGCGGTCCGGCTCCATACCATGACCGGGAAACCGAACGCGGCGAGATCCGCAGCAACCCTCTGGCCGATTTCGCCGTAACCGAGAATGGCGACGGGCACGTCCTGCGCGGCACGCTGGGCGAGGCGTTGCCAAATTCGGGCGCGCTGCTGGTCCAGATAGCTCCTGAAACGCCGCTGATGCCAGATCACATGCCAGGCGACGAAGCCCGACATCATCTGCGCTTGCGCCGGGTCGACGACGCGGACGACATCGATGGCCGGCCGTAGGCTGGGACACCTCACAATGCTGTCGACGCCCGCGCCGATCGAGCATACAGCCTGCAGATTGGGATAATGCTCGAAAGCGTCGTCCGGCGGATTCCAGGCAATCGCGAGGCGGATATCCGCGTCCTTGCCGTTGCCGCGGTGGTCCACGATTTCGATGCGCTCAACGATACGCGGGAAAACCGTGCCGAGGTAGCCGCGCAGATCGAGGCTGCGGCTGACGAGAGCGCAACGCATGTTCAGGCTGCCTTGCACGAGGATGTCTGGCCCGGCACCGCGGCAAGAAGCTCGCGCGTATAAGCGTGTTCCGGGGCCGAGAACAGCGCGGCGGTTGGCCTGAGTTCGACGATCGTGCCACGCTGCATCACCGCGATGCGGTCGCAGATCTGCGCGGCCACCCGCAGGTCGTGGGTGATGAACAGCATCGACAGGCCGAGCCGCGCCTTGAGGTCTTCGAGGAGCTTGAGGACCTGCGCTTGCACCGACACATCGAGTGCGGAAACCGCTTCGTCCGCGACCAGGATTTCAGGTTCCAGTGCCAGAGCCCGCGCGATCCCGATACGCTGCCGCTGGCCGCCGGAAAATTCATGCGGAAAGCGCTCCATTGCGCTCGCGTTGAGGCCGACCAGGCCGAGAAGCTCAGCGGCTCGCTGTCGCGCTGTCACCGGGGCGACGCCATGGGCGATCGGGCCATCGGTGATGATGTGGCCGACCTTGCGGCGCGGATTGAGCGAAGCAAACGGGTCCTGGAAGATCATCTGGATGCGGCGGCGCTCCCGGCGCAACGCATTGCCCTCGATCGCCGTAAAATCAGTGTCGCCGAGGCGGACCGTGCCCTGGTCCGGCTCGATCAGGCGCATGACGAGGCGGGCGACCGAGGACTTGCCGGAGCCGGATTCGCCGACCAGGCCGAGAGTCTCGCCCTGAAGGATGTCGAAGTTGACCTGGTTGGCGGCCTGAACGCGGCGCTCCGGCTGAAACCAGCCCCCGCCGCTGACATAGGTCTTGTCCAGGCCGATCAGCTCGACCGCCTTGCGGCGATTGAGCAAGGGCGCGCGTTGCGGAGCCTGCATCGTGGGAACTGCCGCGAGCAGCGCGCGGGTGTAGGGATGTTGTGGACGCAACAGGACCTCGTCCGCCGCGCCCTGTTCGACCACCTTGCCGTGCTGGAGCACGACCACGCTGTCGGCGATGTCGGCCACGACGCCGAAATCGTGGGTGATGAACATCACCGCCATGTTGCGGCGGCGCTGCAATTCACGAATCAGCTTGAGGATCTGCGCCTGCGTGGTGACGTCGAGTGCGGTCGTCGGCTCGTCGGCGACAAGCACCGCCGGTTCGAGCGCCAACGCCATCGCGATCATCGCGCGCTGGCGCTGGCCGCCGGACAATTGATGCGGATAGGCGCGCATCGACGCTTTAGGATCCGGCAGGCCGACCTCGCGCAACAGGCCGAGCGCCTTGTGTTTCCGTTCTTTCGGCGTCAGCAGATTGTGCGCCTCGAACATCTCGGCGATCTGCTCGCCGATCCGCATCAAGGGATTGAGTGCCGTCATCGG
>Ga0307507_10011791_pt1 | contig 10948 bp, 6 predicted proteins | sample 7_EM_MG_FD_207223 | JGI IMG/M metagenome (GOLD analysis project Ga0307507, IMG submission 207223) | Populus trichocarpa ectomycorrhiza microbial communities from riparian zone in the Pacific Northwest, United States - 7_EM | ecosystem: Host-associated > Plants > Roots > Unclassified | place... | reverse complement strand
AGTGTTAGAACACTGTTTTCCACTCACGACCCGCTCCGGCGCGTCAGGTGGGGTTGTGGCCGTTGCGGTTGTGGCCGTTGCGGCCGGCGCTGCCCTGCGAGCCGAGTTGCTTCACCAGGGCGGCCGCGCTCGCCGTGCCTGCCTGGTGCTCGGCCAGCGCGCGGGCGAGGAGGTCGGCCAGGCCGGCGTCCGGTGGGGGCTCGTCCTCGGAGATCGCGCGGGCGTAGCTCTCGGGGAACGGCGCCGACGTGGGCGACCAGCTGCCGAAGTCCTCCATCGGCTCCAGCGACGGCGGCATCCGCAGCTTCGGCAGCCACGGCTCGACCTGGTCGCGGTAGTCGCGGATCGCCGGTTCGTCGTCGGCACGCGGCGGCGGGGCGAGGTCGTAGGCGGGACGCTCCGGCACGGGCTCGGGCGCGCGGACCTCCTCCTCGCGGGCCCGGGGCTGCTCGCCCTCCTCGGCGGCACGGCGGCGGCCACCGCCCGCGCCGGTTCCGGCTCCGGAGATGCCGAGCCGGTCCAGCACCGACTGGGCCGCCACGGAGCCGTGCTCGGCGTCGTGCCGGGTCGACGGCACGGGCTCGTTGCGGGCACCCCACGCCACCGGCTCGGGTTCGGCGGCCGGGGCCGGGGCGAGCGGCATCGCCGGGACGGCGGGGATGATCCGCGTCGGCGACGACTCGCGTTCGGCCTCGGTTTCGCGCAGCCGCTCCTCGGCGAGCGCGGCCCAGGAAAACTTCTTCGACGGCGGTTCCGGCGGCGCGCTCACAACGGGCACGGGAGCGGGAGCAGGCGACTCGACCCGGATCGGCGGGAGTTCGACCGGCTCACGCCGCCACGGCGGCGGCTCCTGCTTGGCCTTCGCCGCCGCGGGACGGGCCGGCGGAGGCGTGGGTGCCGATGGCGGTTCCTCCCGCATCGGCGGGTGGCCGTTGGCGGGACGTTCTTCGGTGCGGCTCACCGGTTCCCGGGTGCTCTCGAACGACCACGCCGGTTCCCGAGAAGGCGAAGGCGGAGCCGGGGCAGGCGTCGGAGTCGGAGCCGGCGCGGGTGCTTTCGGCTCTTCGCGACCACCGAACGACCACACCGGCACTCGGGGCCCCTGGTCCGGCACCGGCTCGGCACGCCGTTCCTGCACCGGTTCGGCACGCCGTTCCTGCACCGGTTCGGCACGCCGTTCCTGCACCGGTTCGGGACGCCGTTCCGGCGCGGGTTCGGGACGGCGCACCGGCTCGGGCGGCGGGACGGGCGCGGCCCGGCGCACCGGCGGCGCGGGCTCGGCCACCGGCACCGGACGTGCGGGAGCGGTCGCCTTCAGCACCTCGTCGAGGTCGACCGACGCCGGTTCCCCGGTGCCGAACTCCCCCGCCAGGACATTGCAAGCCTGCCGTCGGGCACGCATGTGAAGCTGTTCGGCCGCGCGTGAGCGGTACAGGCACGCGATGGCCTCTTCGGCCCGGCCGAACCGCTCCTCCAACTGCGCCAGTTCGAGCCACAGCCGCGAGGTGATCGCGGACAGCCCGTGCCGGTCGGTGCTGGCCACGGCTTCGCGCACCTGCTCGATGGCCGCCTCGCCGGCGCCGGCGGGCAGGTGGATCCTGGTCGCGACGGCCAGCCGCAGCCAGCCGGCAGGCGCGATCCCGGCCGCGCGCACCGGTTCGGCCAGCATCGGCTGGGCGAACTCGTACGCCATCTGCGCGTCACCCCGGTCCAGCAGGGTCGAGACCAGCTGCAGCACCAGGCGGACGCGGACGAGACCGCCTTCGTCGGCCGGATCGTCGAGCTTCTCCAGAAAGCCCAGACCCGTCCGCGCGGCGTCGGCGGCCGCGGTGAGATCGCCGTGACGACGCCGATGCGCGGCCGTGCCGACCCGCAGCAGCGCTCGCACGAGCAGTTGCGTGTCCGCGTCGAGCGAGCTGTCGCCGAGGACGAGCTTGTCCGCCTCCAGCAGGACCCGATCCAGTTCCGCCTTGCGTCCGATGCCCGCGAGGCAGCCCACCAAGTGGGACAACGCGGCCGCGCGATGCACCGGCGAGACGACCGGATCGGTCAGCACGGGGCGCAGCGCCGCCAGCCCCGTCAGCGGGACGCCGAGGCTGCGCGCGCAGACGGCGAGGTCGATCCGGAGCCGGGCGGCGATGTCGCCGTATCCGGCATGCTCGGCCGCACGCAGGGCCGCGACCGCACGGCCGACCGTGCCGGGACGCTCGCCCAGCCGGACGCGCGCGGACACGACCAGGCTCTCCGCCCGGATCCACTGCTCGTCGGCCCCGGCGGACTCGGCCAGCGCCGCGGCGCGTTCGCCGAGCACCAGCGCGAGTTCAGGCGCGCGCAGGTGAAGCGCGTCGGCACGTTCGATCAGCCGCCCGACTGCGGAGAGGGTTCCCCCGGCATTGGCGGAGCGCCCGCTCACTGCGGTGAACGGGCCCGTCCGGTGCTGCTTGCTGGCTTCCACGGGGAAACCCGCCCCCTCAGTCGCGGGTCAGCTTGCGATGCGTGACACGGTGCGGCCGCGCCGCCTCCGCGCCGAGCCGCTCGATCTTGTTGTTCTCGTAGCCTTCGAAGTTACCCTCGAACCAGAACCACTGGGCCGGGTTCTCGTCGGTTCCTTCCCAAGCCAGGATGTGCGTCGCGACCCGGTCGAGGAACCACCGGTCGTGGGAAATCACGACGGCACAGCCGGGGAACTGCTCGAGCGCGTTCTCCAGCGAGCCCAGGGTTTCGACGTCCAGGTCGTTCGTCGGCTCGTCGAGCAGGATCAGGTTCCCGCCCTGCTTGAGCGTCAGCGCCAGGTTGAGCCGGTTGCGCTCACCACCGGAGAGCACCCCCGCCGGCTTCTGCTGGTCCGGACCCTTGAAGCCGAACGCCGAAACGTAAGCCCGCGAAGGCATTTCGGTCTGCCCGACGTGGATGTAGTCCAGCTCGTCGGAGACGACCTGCCACACGGTCTTCTTCGGGTCGATCCCGCCGCGGTTCTGGTCCACATAGGACAGTTTGACCGTTTCGCCGATCTTGACGATGCCGTCGTCCGGCTCCTCGAGCCCGACGATCGTCTTGAACAGCGTGGTCTTGCCGACGCCGTTCGGGCCGATCACGCCGACGATGCCGTTGCGCGGCAGGTCGAACGACAGGCCGTCGATGAGGACGCGGTCGTCGAAGCCCTTGCGCAGCTTTTCGACCTCGACCACGACACTGCCGAGCCGCGGGCCCGGCGGGATCTGGATCTCTTCGAAGTCGAGCTTGCGGTGCTTGTCCGCCTCTGCCGCCATCTCCTCGTAGCGGTCAAGCCGCGACCGGGACTTCGTCTGGCGAGCCTTGGCGTTGGACCGCACCCACTCGAGTTCGCTCCTCAGGCGCTTCGCGAGCTTCGCGTCCTTCTTGCCCTGGACCTCGAGGCGCTCGCGCTTCTTCTCCAGGTACGTCGAGTAGTTGCCCTCGTAGCCGACGACGCGGCCGCGGTCGATCTCCATGATCCACTGGGCCACGTTGTCGAGGAAGTACCGGTCGTGGGTGACGGCGAGAACGGCGCCGGCGTAGCGGGAGAGGAACTGCTCCAGCCACAGGACACTCTCGGCGTCCAGATGGTTGGTGGGCTCGTCGAGCAGCAGCAGGTCCGGCGCCGAGAGCAGCAGCTTGCACAGCGCGACGCGGCGGCGTTCACCACCGGAGAGGTGGGTGACCGCCTCGTCCGGCGGCGGGCAGCGCAGCGCGTCCATCGCCTGCTCGACGGTCGAGTCGAGCTCCCAGGCATCGGCGTGGTCCAGCTCCTCCTGGAGCTTGCCCATCTCCTCCAGCAGCTCTTCGCTGTACTCGGTCTCCATCAGCCTGAGGACCTCGTTGTAGCGGTCGAGCTTGGTCTTGATCTCGCCGAGGCCCTCCTCGACGTTCTCGCGAACCGTCTTGTCCTCGGTCAGCTGCGGCTCCTGCATGAGGATGCCGACGCTGGCGCCCGGCTGGATGAACGCGTCGCCGTTGCTGGCCTGCTCGATCCCCGCCATGATCTTGAGAACGGTGGACTTGCCCGCGCCGTTCGGCCCGACCACGCCGATCTTGGCGCCGGGGTAGAACGCGGTGCTGACGTCGTCGAGGATCACTTTGTCCCCGACCGTCTTACGCACCTTCCGCATGGTGTAGATGAACTCGGCCATGCCCACGATCGTAGAGTGAGCCTCTTGGCGCCTTGACGCCGGTCACCGTCGAACTACCGAAAGTCAGCCCGGAATCACTGCGGGAGTATCGAAGACCCGGTTTTCCCACGATGTGCGAGCGGGCGCGGCGAGCCTCAAGCTCAACTTCAGCGCGAGACTCAGTCGGCGCGTTTTCCCTCGGCGAGGTTCTTCAGCATCGCGTTGTAGGCGTTCAGTTCCGAGTCGCCGGTGACGTCCTCGCGGCGGTCCCTCCGCTTGGCCTCGCGCTCGTCCTGACGGGCCCACTGGACGAGCAGCGCGATGAGCACCAGCAACACCGGGACCTCGCCCGATGCCCACGCGATGCCGCCGCCGAGGCGTTGGTCGGTGAGCAGATCGGGGACCCACGGCAGCCTCAGCGAGCCGTAGAAAGTGCTCCCGATGATCGTCTGCCTGCTCATCAGGATCACGCCGAAGAACGCGTGGAAGGGCATGGCCGCGAACATCATTCCGAGCCGGCCGAGGTACGGGATCCGCCGCGGCGCGGGGTCGACGCCGATCACCGGCCAGTAGAAGACATACCCGGCGAGGAGGAAGTGGGCGTTCATCACCAAGTGCGCCCAATGGTAGTTCAGCGCCGCATCGAAGAGCCCGGAGAAGTACAGCGCGTAGAAGGATCCGACGAACAACAGCAGCGCGACCACCGGATGGGTGAGGAACCGTGACACCGGGGAATGGACGAACGCGACGATCCACTCCCGCGGCCCCGGCGGGTCGCCCTTGCCCGCCGCCGGGAGCGCGCGCAGCGCCAGCGTCACCGGGCCGCCGAGGACGAACAGCACCGGCGTCACCATCGACAGCAGCATGTGGCTGCCCATGTGGACGCTGAACATCGCGGGCGAGTACCGGCCGATCCCGGACGAGGTCGCCATCAGCAGCACGACGCAGCCCGCGAGCCAGGCCACCGTGCGGCCCACCGGCCACGCGTCACCGCGGGCCAGCAGTCGCCGCACGCCCAGCAGGTACAGCACGGCGAACACCAGCGCGAGCGTCCCGTAGACGAGGTCGAAGCGGGTGTCGAGCAGCAGCCGCAGCACCGTCGGCGGGCCGTCGAGGTTGTAGCCGATCAGCAGCTCGATGGTCGAGGGCTGGGTGACCGCGTCCGCCGGTGGCGGCGTCCGCGCCAGCCCGCTCGCGATCCCGATGGTGACGAACATGATCAGGATCTCGACCGCGGCGAGGCGGACCAGCCGGCCGCCGCCCTTGCCGTCCACGAGGTCCTTCACGCCCCGCTGGCGTTGCTGCTGGCCGAACACCCCGAGCAGCAGCAGCGCGACGACCTTGGCCACGACCAGCAGGCCGTAGTCGGTGGTGAACAGGTCGTTCAGGCCGATCCGGACCAGCGCGTTGATCACGCCGGAGATCGCCATCACGATCCAGCAGACCAGCGCGAGCCGGGAGAACCGGCGCGCGGCCAGGGTGAGGTGCCCGCCGCGGCGGTAGCCCAGGGCCAGCAGCGCGATCAGCCCGCCGACCCACAGCGCGGCCGCGATCAGGTGGAACAGCAGGCTGTTGGTGGCGACGTCGTGGGAGCCGCCGCTGGCCGAGTGGCCGGTGACCGCGACCGGGACCAGCCCGCCGACCGCGAGGAAGAACAGCACCGCCGTCCAGCCCCAGGACAGCGCGAGCCGGCAGCCGAGCGCGATCAGGACGGCGATCAGCGCGGTCCACAGCCAGGCCTTGGGCTGCTCGATGGCGTCGACGAGGTCGAGCAGGGTCTGCGGGTTCAGCATCTCGCCGATCGGCTTGCCCGCGCCGTCGGCCGCGGTGAAGACGACCGAAAGCAGCGAAGCGGCGAACCACGTCCACGCGGCGAAGCCGGCCGCGCGCAGGGCGCCATAGCCCTCGGGGCCCAGCGTGCCGGACTCCTGGGGCGGCACGAGGAACGCGGCCAGCAGCAGTGAGCCGACGCAGATGACGGATGCGGCCTCGGCGAGCACGCGCACGGCGGTGATGCCGTAGCGGGTGGCCAGGCCCGGGTCCGGGAGGCCCGCGATGACGTACCCGGCGCCGCCGGTGAGCGCCACCAGCCCGACCGCGACGACGGCGGCGAGCACCACGCCGACGGAGATCAGGGGGAGGACGCTGACGCGACGGGTTTCGGGTTTGGTCACGGGGTCCGGCACGTCCACGAGGGTATTCCTCAATCCCGCTCGCCCCGGACCGGCCCGCGTGTGTTGAAGGGGACGTTCATCCCGCATGACGTGATGAAGGGGACTTTCCTCACGCGAGACGGGAGGAAAGTCCCCTTCATCACGCTCCCTACGCGGCCACGGGGTCTCCGGGAGGCGCGCCAGCGCCGACTGAGACTTCACCGCGCGCGCCCTCTTTCGCGGCCGCTAGGCCGCACGAAATGGCGACGGCGGGGCGCCCGGCACGGCCGACCGCAGGGCGGCCTCGGGTACCAGCGCCCCGGCGGCGGCATTTCGTGAGCGCGCGCATAGCAGAATGACCAGCATGCGGATGATCCTGCTGCGGCACGCCGAGTCGGTCGGCAACGTCGACGAGCTCGCCTACACGCGGATTCCCGACCACGCGCTGCCGCTGACCGACGCCGGTCGCGCGCAGGCCGCCGCGATCGGTCCGGAGATCGCGCGGCTGCTCGAAGGCGAGCGTCCGGCGGTGTACGTCAGCCCGTACCTGCGGACGCGGGAAACCTTGCGGCTGCTGGACATCCGGGACTCCTGCGAGCGGATCGCCCAGGAGCCGCGGCTGCGCGAACAGGACTGGGGCAACCTCCAGGACCCGGCCGACCAGGAGATCCAGAAGGCGCGGCGCAACGAGTTCGGGCACTTCTTCTACCGGCTGCCCTTCGGCGAGTCAGGCGCAGACGTCGACGACCGGGTCGCGGCCTTCCTCTCGGATCTGCGCCAGCGCGACGAAGATCACCCCGAGACCGTGCTCATCGTCACGCACGGGCTCACGCTGCGGCTGCTGTGCCGACGGCTGTTCGGCTGGAGCATCGAGCTCTTCGAGTCCCTGTCCAACCCCGGGACCTGCGAATACCGCGTCGTCGAGGAGCAGGACGGCAAGTGGACGCTGAACCGCCCGTTCGCGCAGTGGCGCGACTCACCCGACGGCGACACGCAGGGCTAGCGGCGCGGTGAGCACGACGCGGGTGCCCTGACCCGGCGTCGAGTCGATCCGCGCGGTACCGCCGATCTCGGCCAGCCGGGCGATGATCGAGTGGTCGATGCCGAACCCGGGACGCCGCCGCGCGAAGTCGAACCCGCTCCCGTGGTCGCGGACCGAAACCGTGACGCCGTCGCCGGTGTCCTCGACGCAGATGACCGCGCGGCTGGTCCCGGCGTGCTTCAGCGTATTGCGCAGGGCCTCGCGCGCGGCATCGTGCAACGCGTAGACGGCGGCCTCGGGGACGTCGGCGATCTTGGACAGCGTGACGACCTCGACGCGCAGCCCTTCGGCGGTCATCTCCACGGCGAGCGCGCCGAGCCGGTGCTGCAGGCCGCCGGGTTCGGCCATGCCGTCCTCGTCGAGGCTCAACCGCAGGCGCAGCGCGTGTGCGCGGGCGGTGCGGCGGACCTGGTGCAGGCTGGCGACCGGGTCGAGCACGTCGCCGGGCGCGGGCAGGGCCAGGGATTCCATCACCTGCAGGACGGTGTCGTGGACGTCGCGCCGGTGCCGTTCCCGCTCGGCCAGGCGGCCGCGCTGCTCGCCGAAGCCGAGCGCGAACCGCATGGACGCGCCGACCAGCACGACGACCGCCAGCGACGCCGCCACCGCGGCGACCAGTGCGAGGAACACGCCGGGCAGCGGCGGTTCGGTCGCGGAGATCGCCGACATCGCATAGCGCAGCACCGCGGCGCCGCCGATGGCGAGCGCGCCCGCGAGCGCGCCGCGCAGCAGGGTCCAGACCATCACCGTGCCCAGGACGTTGGGCCAGGTCAGCGAAATCGTGTCGGCGAAGCGCCCATGCGGCACCAGCGCGGCGGCGCCGAGGTTCGTGAGCACGGCGTACGCGGTGTCGGAGAGCAGAACCAGCCGGATACTGCCCGGGCGGCGGCGCGACCAGTGCACCACCCAGACGACTTCGAGCACGTTGGGCACCAGGTACAGCACCGCGGCGGGCCAAATGGACGCTGTCGTCGCGACGTTGACCGACCACATCGCCTGGAAGAAGAGGGCCAGCCGGAACGCGACCGGCACCAGGACCAGCCGCGGCAGTGCGCCCTGGACCAGCGGGAGCGGAACCCCTGCGATCCGCCCGCCGCCGGTCAGGGCTCCCTCGCCACCGAGCATCATGGTTCCTCCCCAGGATCAAGGTCCCCACCTTGATCAGCCGACCTGAAACACCGACGCCGTCGTATTCATCTCAGTTTACCGACGGGGTCAGCTTGCCCTCAGGACCTCGGGGCTGTCAACGGCTGTCCGGGGAGAGAATCCTCAGCAGGACAGGGGAATTCGTGCCGCAGCCGCCTCTTCGCGACGCCTTGAGCGGCGGGCGGCGAGCGCGGCCGGGACGATCAACGCGGCCATCGCGGCCACGAACACGAAACCCACGCCGTACGACGTGACCTGCGCGATCCCGCCGACGATCGGCGGCCCGGCGAGGAACCCGGTGTAGGCGATCGCGGTGACGAAGCCGAGCTCGCGCGCTCCCCCGGTGCCGTCGGCGCGTTTGCCCGCGTCCCCGGCCAGGCTGAGCGCGAGCGGGAACGCGGCCGCGAGCCCGGCACCCGCGAGGGCGAAGCCGAGGTAGCCGAAAAACGCCAAGGGGATCAGCGCGGCGCAGAGCAGGCCGAACGCGGCGACACCGGCGCCGGCCGCGAGCGCGCGGGTGGCCCCGAACCGGCGTTGCGTCCAGGCTCCGCCCAGCCGCGCGAGCGCCATCACCAGGGCGAAGCCGGAGTACGCGAACGCGGCGGCGCCTTGGCCGACCCCGCGCTCGCTGACCATCAGGAGTGCCGACCAGTCCGAGCAGGCACCCTCGGCGATCGCGGAGGCGAGCGCGACCGCGGCGAGCAGCCAGAGCACGGGACGCCGGACCGGGGCGGGATAAGGCGAGGCCACAGCCTCGGCGGCATGCTGCGGGCGAGCTCCCGGGACGTCCCTCAGCACGGGCAGGAGGACGAGGAACGCGACCACGGCGGCGACGGTCAGGTGCCGCGCGGGCGACCAGCCATGCCCCGCGGCGAGGCCGGCGGCCACCGAACCGGCCAGCGCGCCGAAGCTGAACCCGGCATGCAGCGTCGGCATCACCGGCCGTCCGGTGCGGCGCTCGACCTCGACGCCGGCGACGTTCATCGCGACGTCGAGCATGCCGACGCTGGCGCCGACCACGAACAGCGCCCCGGCGAGCAGGAGGACGGTCGGCGCGAACCCGACCAGCACCAGCGCCACGCAGGCCAGGACGGTGCTCCAGCCGACGACCGCGCGAGCCCCGACCCGCTCGATCAGGCGCCCCGAAAGGCTTGCGGCCGCGAGCATCCCGACGCTCGAGCCGAGCAGCGCCAGCCCGAGCACGCCAGGAGTGGCATGCACCTGCTGCGTGAGCGCCGGTGTGCGTGGCGCCCACGAGCCGAGCGCGGCCCCGTTGAGCGCGAAAACGACGAAGACAGCGGCTGTGTCACGCCTGATTCCCCATCCGGATCCCATTGACCCAGCTTGACTGAAGCGCTTCAGAAAGTCCAGCCGTGCTGAAGGACGCCTTCAGTGCACTCGATGCAGCGAAGGACGCCTTCGGTGGATCGCATCCACTGAAGGCGTCCTTCAGCTCACTAGACTGCGGGGATGACCAAGACGGGGCGGCGCCGTCCGACGCTGGACGACGTGGCGGACGCCGTCGGGGTGTCGCGGGCGACGGTCTCGAACGCCTACAACCGGCCGGACCAGCTGTCCGCCCAGCTGCGCGAGCAGGTGCTGCGCGCGGCCAAGGACCTCGGCTACCCCGGCCCCAACCCGACCGCGCGCAGCCTCGCCACCAGCCGCACCGGCGCGATCGCCTTCATGCTGGACACCTCGCTGTCCTCGGCGTTCTCCGATCCCGCGTTGACGATCACACTGGACGCGCTGGCCAAGGCCGTCGACCCGCAGGGCCACGCGCTGCTGCTGATGCCCGGCGGCCCGCTCGGCGGACCGGCGACCGAGCGGATCCTCACCGCGCAGGCCGACATCGCGGTCGCCTATTCGCTGGCCGACGGCAGCCCGGCACTCCAGGCCGTCCACGACCGCGGGCTGCCGCTCGTGGTCGTCGATCAGCCGCTGGTCCCCGGCTCGGCCCGGATCGGCTGCCAGGACCGGCTCGGCGCCTCGCTCGCGGCCCAGCACCTGCTCGAGCTCGGACATCGGCGCTTCGGGGTGTTCTCCATGCAGTGCGGCCTCTCGGCACCCCGCGGCGGCGATCTGACGCCGGAGGCCGCCCGCGCGACCAGGTTCCACGTCACCCGCGAGCGGCTCGCCGGGTACCTCGACACGCTGACCGAAGCCGGGATCCCGGCGGCCGACGTGGCCATCTGGGAGGCCTCCGGCATCAGCGCCGAGGACGCCATGACCAGCGCGTTCGGCCTGCTCGACCGGTCGCCGCGGCCGACGGCGCTGCTGTGCATGTCCGACCAGCTCGCGCTGGCCGCGATCGCGGGTGCCCGCCAGCTCGGCCTGGCCGTCCCGGGCGAGCTGGCGATCGTCGGGTTCGACGACACCCCGCCCGCGCGCTGGTCCGAACCGCCGTTGACGACGGTCCGCCAGGACCTGGCGGCGAAGGGCCGGATCGCCGGCGAACTGGTGCTCCACCTGCTCGACGG